>JADMIO012731108.1_pt1 | contig 38615 bp, 32 predicted proteins | sample 8958161 | NCBI WGS metagenome assembly JADMIO01 (sample SAMN16585339, study PRJNA669376) | soil metagenome | isolation source: Crop rotation soil | place: USA: Cullars Rotation, Alabama | collected 2011 | reverse complement strand
CCGCGACAACTTGTCCACGTGGAATTCTAAGCTTAGGATCCCAATGTGCTGGAAAGATCGTGCTTTACGATTCAGACCACGTAACGCCCAAACCGGAATGGCAGGAGAGTTACCATCACGTCGCCGTCCCGATTTCGGGACTTACGGTGGAAGCAGTAGGCGGCACGGGTCGCGACAAGGGAAAGAACATTTTTGCGCTCGGCCTGCTGGCGAAGATTTATGCGCTGAACGTTCCGAAGCTCACGAAGCTGATCGAGGAACGTTTCACGGGCAAAGACCCGACGGTGGTGACGAATGCGCTCGCTTGTTTCACGGCCGGCTACAGCCGCTCGCTCGATAATCTGCTCAAGACGTATCAGTTCGCTGACGCCGAGGGCAAGGACGGCCATCAAGTCGTGATGAACGGGAACGAAGCGCTGGCCTATGGACTCATTGCGGCGGGCGTGCGGTTTGGCGCGGGCTATCCGATCACGCCGTGGTCCGACATCATGGAGTTGCTGCGGCGCGAACTGCCGAAGTACGGCGGGACGTTCGTCCAGACGGAGGACGAGATTGCTGCGGTCTCGATGGCGATCGGCGCGAGTTGGGGCGGGCGCGTGGCGGTCACGGGCTCGAGTGGCCCGGGAATTTCCTTGAAGACGGAAGCAATTGGCTGGGCGCACATGGCGGAGGTGCCGGTGGTCATCGTGGATGTGCAGCGCGGCGGGCCTTCGACGGGAATGCCGACGAGCGTCGAGCAATCGGATTTGAACATCGCCTGCTTCGGCGGCCACGGCGATTCGCCGCGCGTGGTGCTGGCGCCGGCGAGCGTTGAAGATTGTTTTTACACCGCCATCGAAGCGGTGAACATCGCGCGCAAATACAGCACGCCGGTCATCATTCTTACCGATCAGGGCATCGCGACGCGCATCGAAGCGTTCATCGAGCCGGACTTGAAAAAGATTTGTCAGGACATCGCTCCGGACTTTACGCCCGTCGCGGATCACAAGCCTTACGATCTGACGGCGAACGATGGGATCACGCGGCATCTCGCGCCGGGCACGCGTGTGGCCAGCGGCAAGTATCCGGTCGTCACGGGGCTGGAGCACGATGAGTTGGGCCACCCCACCGGCTCGCCGAAGTTGCACACGCAGATGACGGCGAAGCGTCGCAACAAGCTGCGCAAGCTCGCGTGGGAATTGCCCGTGCCCAAAACCATCGGGCCGGACGAAGGACAAATCCTGCTCGTCGGTTGGGGGTCGGCGCTGGGCCCGATCACCGAAGCCGTCGCGCGCGCGCGCAGCGTGGGCGATGCGGTTTCCGGACTGCACATTCGGTCCATCAACCCGCTGCCGAACGGTCTCGAAGAAATCTTCAAGGGTTTTCATCACATCTTCGTCGTGGAACTGAATGACGAGGGCATCTATGGCTACGGCCAATTCGCGCAATTGCTGCGCGCGCGTTATTGCAATCCCAAGATTCGCGGCATCAACAAGACGGACGGCCTGACGTGGAAAGTGCGGGAGATTCTCGATCGCGCGCGCACGATGGCGCAGCCGCAAAACTGAATCACGTTACCAACTGACACCATGAGTTCACTTGCCATTCCATTCGAACCTTTGCCTCGCACGGGAAATTTTCCCGCAACGCCCATTCCGCCCATCGCGGACGCCGACCGCAAAGGGTTGACCAAAAAGGAAACCGCGGCCGATCATCCAACGTGGTGCCCGGGTTGCGGCGACTTCTCCGTTCTCGCGCTCTACTTCAAGCTCATCGAGAAGCGGAAGATTCATCACGAGAAGATTACAACCGTTGCGGGCATCGGCTGTTCGAGCCGCTTCCCGTATTTCGTCCAGGCGCACGGCGCGCACTTCATTCATGGACGTGCGCTGCCGTTTGCGAGCGGCGTTTCGCTGACTCGTCCCGACCTGCACGTCTTTGTCTTCGGCGGCGATGGCGACGCATTCTCCATCGGCGGCAATCACTTCAATCACACCGCGCGCAAAAACATCAAGATGACCTATTGCGTGATGGACAACTTCGTTTACGGGCTGACGAAGAAGCAGACGTCGCCCACGTCGCCGCTCGGCTTCAAGTCGAAGACGGACATCTGGGGCGCGGTGGACCAGCCCATCAACCCGATGCGCCAGGCGATCAGCGCCGGCGCGACGTTCGTGGCGCGCACGACCGCCACCAATCCGAATCATGTTCTCCAGATGATGGAAGCGGCGATGGACCACGAAGGCTTCAGTTTCATCGAATGCCTGAGCGAATGCATCGAGTTTTACGAAGGTGCGTTCGACGCGGCCAACCCGCGCAAGGGCGGCAAGTTCGATTTGGTCCCTCCCGACCACGACGTGACCGATGAAGTGGCCGCTTACAAACTCGCGGGCGAACCGTTTCCCGGAAAATTCGGCATCTTCTACAAGGTCAACAAGCCGACGAAGAACGTGAACGAGGCCGGCATCGTGAACTCGATGCAGGAAAAAGTTAGAGGCCTCGAACCATGGCAGATTCTGCAGAAGACGTTCGACCGCATGAAGTAATCCGGCGAGAAGGTCTGAGTTTTAGCCCCGGTTCAACGCCGGGGCTTTTTATTTTGGCCACGGTTTGAGAATGCAATTGCTGAAATTCTCGTCGCCGGCGGAGCCAAGATGTTCCTTCAAAGCGGACTGGGTGTATTGCTGTCCGCTGCCGTCCGTCAATGCCATGTTGCCGGCATATTTGTGAATTCCCTGGTCCCAGCGCGCGGAACCGTTCGGATACAGGAATGTGATGACGCCAACGATGGCTGCGGGATGACAATCCTGGTTCTCTTTCCCAATCATGTTTCTGTCGGTCACGATGTGCATCATGGGCCGGTCTTCCCGCGCTTCGGTTCCAACGGCGAAGCTCAAGGCATCGTTCTGCAACGTGGCAAAGCCTGAACTGGCGTCCGAAAAATCTTCCGCGACCAGCTTGTCTTCGTCGCTCGCGCAATGCAGCACGCGTGGCGTCACGACTTCATTGGAAACGACCGCGAAATGTTTCCAGGCCTCGGGCAGAGTTCTGGTCCCGCCGTCGTCGGTCGCGACTTGCCAGGGATAGTGGCCATCGCGGTCGAGGCTCCAAAGCCGAAAGCTCAAAGAAACCTGCTTTTGATTGCTCAGGCAGGACGCGCGGTGGCCGCGACTTTTTGCTTTCGCCAACGCGGGCAGGAGCAGACTGGCGAGAATGGCCATGATGGCAATCACCACCAGCAACTCGATGAGAGTAAACGCTGCACGCGATTGAGGGGCTGATTGCACCTCTGGATGAAGGCATTGGGCTGGAGAAACTTCAAGCATCATAACGGTTGAGTGGCGCGGCCTTTCGATCTTTCATACGCCATCCAAACGATGAACCCGGGATTGATAATAAAATCTCTTTGCCTTGTTTTCCTGATCGCCTGGGCCGCTGTTTCGACGGGCGGGTTGGTTCGTGCGCAGTCCATCCCCGGCGTTCCACCCGTCAGCGCCCCGCCCGATTCGTTCTTCGAGATGGTGAATTCTAGCGATCGCGAGCCGGCCAGGGCGTTTTACAAAAAGTTCATCGACGTCAAAGGCATGCCGGTCGTCGCCTCGAGCGAAGTGGAGGACCTCGCCTTGCAGCGCACTTACGAAATTGTCACCCGGATGCTGGCCGGCCGACCGGATGTGGTGGAAGCGCTGGTGAAGAACAAAATGTATCTCATCGTGATGGGCAAGGAGCAGGTGTACACCGACATGCCGGAATACCGGAACCATCCGAACCCGGCTTTTCAAAATGAACGCGTGCGCGGCACAGGGGGCAAGCCAACCAGTTTCGGCGAGGAGAATGTGCTCAGCCTCTCCCTCGATCGCTACGATGACGAGAGCATCGGCGTGCATGAGTTCTGCCACACGATTGACAGCACGCTGCGCTCGATTGAGCCGACCTGGAGCGAGCGCAAGAACAAAGTCTACCGCAACGCGATGGACAAGGGTTTGTGGAAGCTGAGCTACGCCGCGGGGAATCCGGGTGAGTTCTGGGCGGAAATCTGCCAGAGCTACTTCGATTGCAACCGCGTGAACAACTGGAACCACGGTCCCATTGGCACGCGCGAGCAACTCAAGGCGTACGATCCCGAAAGCTACGAACTCGTGCGCGACACCTTCAAGTTGAGTCCCGAACAGGATTGGCGTTATTCATGGCTGCAGCGGTTGCCTAAGATCGAGCCGCCGCCGGCCAAATTCAAAATCGACCCGTGGTACACCAAATTCACCTGGGCGCGCGAGTTCAGCGTCGTTGGGCGCGGCGCGAATGGCGCTGCGATGCAAGGCCAATGACACGATTCGGAAAATGTTTGCCTACCGCCATGACATCCTGAAAGCGTTGATGGCCGACAATGTGAAGCTCGTCGTGCTGGGCCGGAACGAAAAGCTTTCCGAGCTGCCCGAACACAAGCGGTTGAATGATGCCAGGGGCTTCGATCCGCTGTCGCGAATGCTCTACTACTCGCCGGAAACCAAGCTCCTTGTCGTGGCGGAAGAAAATGTCGTGGCCAATCCGCGCGAGCCGAACGTGGGCGACAATCAAGTGATTCGTGTCTTCGCCGATGCGCTCTATCGCGTGACGGCAAATCGCCCGGTCGATCCGAACTGGGAGAACCGCCGCGGGGCGGTGCAGCAATACGAGTTGCGCGTGAAACGTCTCGACGTGCGCTTTGATGAAAAGTTGAAGGAACTTTTCGAGAAGGCTGCGAGCGCGGGCAAATGGAAGGGCACCGCCGCCATCCATGACCGCGCGGCTTACTGGACGGAAGGTGTGCTCGCCTACTTCGATGCCCTCGGCCAGGACGCTTCACCCAACGACGCGCCGCATCCGATCAACACCCGCGAGGCGCTGAAGGATTACGACTCGGACCTGTACGCGCTGGTCAACGAAACGATGGCCTACGATGGCCATGTCGATTGGCGCTTCAAACCGTGAATGCACGTGGCACCGCAGCGCTCCTATGCTGGCTCGAATCCCGACGAGTTCTTTGCCGAGCTGACCATGTGGTATTTCGGCACGCACGGTGACCTGCACATGACGGGACCGAAGCCGGAAAATGGCCGCGACGGACTCAGGAATTACGATCCGGAAGCGTTCAGACTGATGGACGATTTTTACAGCGGTCGCATCGCGATTGGCAAAGCGGAGCCCAGGCGGTCGGCGCGCGAATGCAGTTGCCAATGGGCCCGCAGCCGATTCCCTTTCCCGGAGCAACAGGCCAAAGTGAACGCGCGCGATTCCTTTTTTTCGGTCGCTCTGGCAACCATGACTCCACTTCGCGCAGCCGCGTCTTGGCAGAGCGCCGTCAGTTTCCAGAACGATTTGCGCCGCTCTACCGAGACGCCGCTACGAATCCGCGTTTCGCCGGGCCGTTGTGGATGATTATGCTTCGATGGAGAATCGCCATCCTAATCGCTGCGGCCATCGCGATCAGCTATCTGGATCGCCAGACGCTGCCCGTCGCCATCGGGGCCATCGGGAAGGACATCGCGATTTCCAATTCGGTGAAGGCCTTTCTCGACTCGGCCTTTCTCGTCACTTACGGGCTGATGTATCTCGGTGGTGGCTGGCTCATCGACCTGCTCGGCACGCGGCGAGGTTTCACCGTCATTATGATTTTCTGGTCGCTCGCGTGCGCGAGCCACGGCGTCGCGGCCAATGTCATCATGCTGGCCGCGAGTCGATTGCTGTTGGGCGTCGGCGAAGGCGGCGGCTTTCCGGCGGCGACACGCGCGGTCACGGAATGGTTTCCGGCGAGAGAACGCGCGACGGCCATGGGCATCATCAATGCCGGTACCGCGGTCGGCGGAGTCCTGGCGCCCCCATTGATCGCGAAGATCATTCTTCACGTTCATTGGCTGCAACTCTCTTCGTGGCGCTGGGTCTTTTTCCTCACGGGCGCGGCCGGTTTGTTGTGGACCCTGTGGTGGATCAAGAGTTACTTAGCGCCGGAGCAACATCGCGGCCTGCGCACCGCTGAAGGAGCGATGATTGCTTCGGAAACAGAACAGCGAGCGACCGCGCAGCCAATGATCCCGCTCGTCGAGTTGCTTCGCTTTCGTGAGACATGGGGAGTCGTGCTCGTGAAATTCCTTACCGATGCGGCGTGGTACTTCTACATTTTCTGGCTGCCGAAATACCTGCTCGTGGCGCGCGGCTTCGATATCAAGAAAGTTGGAGCCGTCGCGTGGATTCCTTTTGCCGCGGCGGGTGTCGGATGCCTTTTGGGCGGCGGCCTGTCGAGCTGGTTCCTGCACCGTGGCTACTCAGTAAACCTGGCGCGCAAAATTCCGCTTGGCGTTGCGGCGGCGGCCATGCCGTGGGTGATGCTTGTTCCGCATGTTTCCGTTCCGTGGTGCATCGCGCTTTTCAGCCTCGCGTTTTTTGGGCATCAATGGTGGTCAACGCTGATGATGATTCTGCCCACGGACCTTTTTCCAAAACGCGTGGTCGGCACGGTCGCGGGACTGGTCGGCCTCGGCGGCGCGATGGGCGGCGTGGTCCTTGGTCAACTTGCCGGCTACCTGCTCGATCACGGTTTCAGCTACACGCCGGTGCTGGTCATCGCCGGCTCGCTGCACGTCACTGCGTTCGTCTTGCTTTTGCTTCTGGTTCGACTGCACCGGCCGTTGCCGTTCAATTCCCAAAACACTTTATGAAGATCACCGAAGTCCGCACCCGCGTCGTTCAATGGAAAGGCAAGACCGTTCCGCTGCCGCCGCATTTCTGCACCAACCCGATGGACGTGCTCTCGCCGATGCTGGCGCAAAACGCTTCGCCGATGTCCGGCACGTTCACGTTTCACGGCTGGCTCATCTGCGAAATCTTCACCGACGACGGACTCGTGGGCGTGGGCAATGCCGCGCTCTCGCCGCCGGTGACGAAGCAGGTCATCGATCTTTATCTGAAGCCGCTGCTCCTCGGCGCGGACCCGTGGGACATCGAATTTCTCTGGCAACACATGTATCGCAAGACGATGGCGTTTGGGCGGAAAGGCATCGCCATGGTGGCGATCAGCGCCGTGGACATCGCGCTCTGGGACCTGCTCGGCAAATCCGCGAAGCAACCGGTCTATCGTTTGCTCGGCGGACGCACCAAGCCGCGCATCCCGGTTTATGCCAGCCGCCTTTACAGCACGCCGCTGGATGAACTCGCGCGCGAGTCGAAGAAATACAAGGACGAAGGCTACAAGGCGATGAAGCTGCGCTTCGGCTGGGGACCAGTGGATGGCGCGGAGGGAATGCAGAAGAACGTCGCGCTCGTTCGCACCGTGCGGGAAAGCGTCGGCGATGGCATCGACATCATGGCCGACGCCTACATGGGCTGGAGCCTGGATTACGCGAAACGAATGCTGCCATTGCTGGAAAAGTTCAACCTGCGCTGGATCGAGGAAGCCGTCATTCCTGATGACATTCACGGCTACGCGGAACTCAAGCGCTCCGGCCGCATTCCCATCGCGGGCGGCGAGCACGAGCATACGATCTATGGTTTCCGCGAATTGCTCGAAGCTCGCGCCGTGGATTACATCCAGTTCGACACCAACCGCGTGGGTGGCCTGACGCAGGCGCGCAAGATTGCCGCGCTGGCCGAGGCGCATTCCATTCCCGTCATTCCGCACGCGGGCCAGATGCACAACTATCACGTCGTGATGGCCAGCCTGAATTCCCCCATGGCCGAATTTTTCCCGCCGGTCGATGTGGAAGTCGGCAACGAACTCTTCTGGTACATCTTCAAGGGCGAACCCATGCCGAACGATGGCTTCATCAATCTCGATGAAAATGTCCCGGGCCTTGGGCTCACCGTGGATGAGGAAGCATTGAAGAAGTTTGAAGTCAATGGGTGAAGTCCGGATTCACGATCATCACCCGTCTGATCGGTTGTGAATGCGGCAGGATTTGGCGCACAGATTTCGCCAAATCCCACCGCGCGCCATTCTCAATTGAGACCTGGGCAATTGCCCGGGTTCGGCAGATCGATCCGTGGCAGAGCGCCTTCGGGAAAGAGCCTCACGGCGATGACGACGAGATTCACATTGCCGTCGTTTCGCACGAGGTGACCAGTGTCTTCGCCCGGATCAATGAACGTTGTTCCGGCCGGGTGAACGATGGGTGTGCAGGCCGGATCTTCGCCGTGGTATTCCGTCGCCGTGCCGGACACGACGATGACCAACGTGGGTCCCGGGTGACTGTGCCAGCCGAAGGATCCGCCTGGCGTCACGGTGTTCTGGACGACAAAGAGGTGCGAGAGTCCCTTCGTCCGGATCATTGCCTTCCAGTAGTCCGTCGCTGGGCCGGGATCCATGTCCGTTTTCGCCTGGATGTCGATCTCGTCGAGAACGCCATGGGCAAGAGTGACCGAAGACACGCCTGCCTGCGACGTGGCGCGCGCCGGGAGGGTAATCAGCGCGGCGACGACCAGTGCCAGTCCGCCGGTGGATATTGCGAGGATGAGTTTGCGTTTCATAATTTTCCCTTTGTTTAGTTTTTGTTGTTCGCGAAGGGGACGTCCCTCCGTCAAATCTCAAGGCGCGAAACCGTGGGAAAAGGGGACATGGAAAAAAAGCAATCGTGCGCAGAGGAAACGATCTTAATTAGCGTTGACTCTGCATCGGCGGCAGAGCCAACTCTGCGAGTATGATCCATGGGCAAACAATCGGGGTGGGATCGGTCGCGTACGCATGGAGTTGGATTTTCAGAGAATGCCGTGGCTTCGTGTCGAGAGGCCTGGGTTGCCTTGCCATCGCTGGATTGTTGTCGGCTCGCCTCCTCTTCGCTCAAGGTTGCATACCGGCGCATTACGTCTCGCTCAGCCTTGGGGCGCAAGGGATCTCCTATCTCGAACCGGGCCACTTTGAGGCAGATGTTTTCTACCGATATCTCAATTCCGATGTCGTGTTCATGGGGACGGAGGAGCAGCCGGACCTCTATGACCGGGGCGGCAGGCATGAAATACACTCGTTTGACGTAAACGTTTCTTATGGCCTGACCCGCCGAGTGGCTGTGAGCGCCGCGCTCCCATTCATGCATGATGACTTCTCGAATATCCATGGGGATGGAAAGCGGCACAGCGGAAGTTCGGGTGGGCTGGGTGACGTGCGACTGGTCGGGAGCACCTGGGTGTTCGACCCGCTGGATCATCCCTACGGAAATATCAACCTCGGCGTTGGCGTTAAGTTTCCCACCGGAGACGATCGGGCGACAGACGACTATCACCTGGCCAATGGCCAGACCACGCTGCGGCCGGTTGATATCGCGGGTCAACCTGGTGACGGCGGTTTTGGGGTAATGCTTCAGCTTCAGGCTTATCAAAAACTGGTGGAAAACTTGTTTGGGTACCTGTCGGGTTTTTATCTGCTGAACCCACGGGACGAAAACGGCACCGAGAGACCCTCTCCGTCGAGCACGGTGGTCAATTCAGTCCCTGACCAGTATCTCGGGCGTAGCGGATTCTCATACGTGGTCTGGCCAAAGCACGGACTGTCGATAAGCGTCGGAGGACGGGTTGATGGAATTCCATCACACGATCTTTGGGGAGACAGCGACGGCTTCCGACGGGCTGGCTATTCCGTTTATGTGGATCCTGGGTTGAACTGGTCCGTCGGCAAAAATGTTCTGAGTGTCAATGTTCCCGTGGCGGTGATGCGAAATCTCGAACGTACGAAATACAGCTCGGCGGGCGGGTTTGCTGATTATCTCGTCGTCGCCGGGTTTTCGCGCCAGTTCTGAACGGAAATCCTATCCACGCCCATCAAGGTCCAAGCAGCAGAGACCTGTTCGCCAGATAAAGTTTGTGCTGCTCCTCAAGGAACAGCATAAAATTTTGATCATTCTGGAGCATATTCAAGTTGGGGTCGTTCTTCAAAGAGGGGTAGCACGGATTTCCGTCCAGCATTGATTTGCGGAGCCATTCTATCGCCTGCATGGTCTTTCCCATCAGCGCATAGGCGGACCCGATGTTGTAGGCGACATGATGGAAATGAATGAAACGGCTTTCACCTTTGCTGGCCATGGCAATTTTCTCCTCCGCCTCGTCGCGCCGTCCAGCGCTGGCGGAAATTATCGCCTGCACGCTGACCAGCAGAGGATCGTTAATCAATTCTTCCTGGCTCAACAGCCGTTGGATCAGCGCCTCGGCGGCACGGTTATCTCCGCAATTCATGTAGGCGAGCGCCTTGCAATAACCGGCGATCCGCAGATGTGGGAAAGCCTGGTCCGGGACGGAATCCAGCATGGCGCGACCTTCCTGATATTTCCCGAGCGCGCATAAGGTCCTTCCCTCCAGCCAGCGGAGTCCCTGGTCCGTGGGAAAGTTTTTCAACTCCTGTCTTACCTCTTCGAGCGCTTCCTCAAAGAATCCGTAGTGGTAGAACACAAAGGCCTTTTGGAAATGTGCGCTCTTAACTTTCGGATCCAGCTTGAGGGCGAACTGTTGGTCCGCCACATCCCGCTGCGCGTCCCACTGCTTGAAGGGAGTAAAGTAGAGCGCGCCCCGGGCCACGTAAGCCTCCGCCAGTCGTGGGTTGAGTTCAATCGCGCGGGCGGCGGCGGCAAAAGCTCGCTGGTTCCAGTCATTGCCCAAATCATAGAGCACGTTGAGCTGGCGACAGGCGCTGGCCAGGCCGACGTAAGCCCGCGCAAAATTCGTGTCCCGGCTCACCGCCTGTTCGAAGAAGCCGACCGCGTGCAGCAGTTGCTGTTCGTTCCGGTTGTTCATCAGGTCGGCCTTCCCGAGGTTGTAAACATAGATCGCCTGCAGGTTCGTTGAACCGGGGTTTGCATTCGACGCGTCTCGTTCCGCTACTTTCGATGCCCAACCCAGGGCGAGAGCGGCCAGGATCAAGGCCGACAACACGGTTGCTCCGGCTGAGAACGCCAGTTTCCGGCGCCGCACCAGCCTGCCGAACCGGTAGACGCAGCTGGGTGCACGAGCCAGGACCGGCTCGTTGTTTTGATGCCGGCGAATGTCGGCGGCCAGATCGGTCGGCGTTTGGTAGCGCAGGCCACGCTCCTTCTCGAGGCATTTCATAACGATCAAGTCGAGGTCGCCTTTGACCGCCTGGAGGAGCTTGTGGCTCTCAAGATGCCTGGCTTGCGCCGTCGTGGTGAGGTCAGCTCGCGTCAAAGCTTGGAGGCGCGTGGACGGTTTCGGAGGATTCTGTTCGCGAATCGTGCGGCGGATTTGGTCGATGCCCGCTTGCCGCAGCGCCTCGGAATTGAACGGAGTTCTTCCCGTGAGCAGTTCGTAAAGCACCACCCCCAGGCTGTAAATATCGGTGCGCGGATCGATATCCACGCCGTCCGCCTGTTCGGGACTCATGTAAGCCGGCGTGCCGATGAACTGCGCGAACGCCGTGAACAAGGTTTTGTCGGTCAGCGGCTGGTTGTTGACTGCCTTGGCCACCCCGAAATCAATCACCTTCGGCACCGACGCGCCGTCCACGGTTGTTACCAGAATGTTGGAGGGCTTGAGGTCCCGGTGAATGATCCCCTTCTCGTGCGCGTGTTGAACGGCCTGGCAAACGGCGATGAACAGTTCGAGGCGCTGGTGAGTGGACAGTTTCTTCTGATCGCAGAACTCAGTGATTTTGATGCCGCGCACCAGTTCCATCACGAAATACGGCCGGCCGGTTTCGGTCGCGCCGGCATCGAGGACCCGGGCGATGTTCGGATGATCCATCAGCGCAAGCGCCTGCCGCTCCGCCTCAAAGCGGGCCACCACCTGCTTCGTGTCCATGCCGAGCTTGATGAGCTTGAGCGCAACCCGCCGCCGTACCGGTTCCTGCTGCTCGGCCATGTAAACCGCGCCGCAACCGCCTTCGCCGATTTGCTCCAGCAGCTTGTAGCGCCCGATGATGTCCCCCGCCTTTTCCGTGAGGGGCCATGCAGGAGCGGTCGCACTCCGCCTGGAAGTTTGGGAGAAGAAGCCGCCCGCTTCGTCGTGGGCGTGCAAAAGCTTTTTGACGCGTTCGGATAAGGCCGGATCGCCCGCGCACGCTTCGTTGACGTAACGAGCGCGTGCTTCCGGATCCTCCAGTTCCAGCGCATTATTAAAAATGCTATGTGCTGAGCGTTCCGGGTTCACGTCGCTGCCCCATCCCTGTGGGTTCAGATCATCTTCCAATGCGCAGACGCGTGGCCAAACGGGACATCGTCAATTCACGAATCCAGCGCGGTTTTCATCGCCTCATAAAGCCAGGCGCGTGCGAAGGCCCAATGTCGCTTGGCCGTCCTTTCCGTGAAGCCGAGCAGCTGCCCGGCTTCCTCCAAAGTGAGCCCGGCAAAGAACCGCAGCTTGACGATTTCCGCCGCTTGCGGCTCTTCCTGGGCGAGCTTCGCCAACGATTCATCGATGAGCAGCAAGGTGTCATCGTCGGCGTCCGCGGCGATGTCCACGCTTTCTAAATTGATCCGTTCCCAGCCGCCACCGCGCTTGTCCGCGGACTTGCGCCGCGCGCGGTCCACAAGAATGCGGCGCATGGCTTCGGCCGCCGCCGCAAAAAAGTGGGCGCGGTTGGCGAACTGCACATTGGCATCGGTCCCCGCGAGGCGGAGCCAGGCTTCGTGAACGAGCGCGGTGGGTTGCAATGTGTGCCCCGCCGCTTCATGGGCCATGCGCGCGCCAGCGAGCTTGCGAAGTTCGTCATAAACCAGGGGAAGCAGTTCGCCCGCGGCGTTCGGATCGCCCCCGTTCGCGCGATTCAAGATAAGAGTCAGAGCGCTCACAACGTGATGAACGAAAAACGTGTTACCATGAGGAATAAATCTCCACAGCTTTGAACGCTCAAAGTTGTCCCCTCGAAAGGGCAGGGACACAACGCGCTAAGCGAGTCAGCTCACTTATCCATCTTCTGTGTGAGCACGTGCCACTTGGGACGACGCCAGCTTTGGCGAAATTGATCCACGCCCGCTTCCACGGCTTTGCGTCCGCGTTCGTAGCCGTCGAGGAAGGTCACGAATTGAAACTGCGCGTCGGCGCTCCCGAATTGGGCATCAAACTGTCTGGCGATTTCATTGGCCGGGAGAAGTTTTCGGCCCAGCATCTCCACCAGCGGCAGGCGCAAGCCACGCAAGCTTTGGGATGGTTCGTACGACTTGAAAACCAGCTCGGTGCAGACCAGTTCCGCATCGGTCGCAAAGTCGAAATTGAAATCGTAGGGACGGCCCGCGTAGTGAAAGGCCCGCAACAACGCGACGGCCTTTTCCGTCCTGGGCAGCAAGGGCCGCAACACCACCATCGAGTCGGCGTCGGCGCAATGTTCCAGCGCCGTGAAAGAGACGCCTTCACTCATCGCTTCCAGAATCCGGGCCGGATGATTTTTCTCCAGCGGCTTGAGGCTTTGGGCGTAGGCGAACTCTTCGCGGGCCTGAAGCAGTGTTTCGAAATTGTCGGTGCTGCCTTGCGACTTCACCCACGCCACCACCTCCGGATCGTCGAAAAACTTGCGGCGTTCCTCCGGCGTGCCGATGTAGAGCGCGGCGTGCGGCCAAAAGCCGGGCAGGCCGATGTTCGACAAATACCATTCCCGGCGCACCAGCAGCACATCGCCGGGCGCCAGTTTCAGTTGTCGAATTTGGTCCGCCGAAATCAACGAACGATCGGCACGATAGACCTTCGTGTCGCCCATCCATTCCGCGACGCCGCTCTGCACCGGAAGCCACGCCTTGTCGCCCGCGTTCTGCACAATCTTGAGGGCGTTTTTGATCGTGAGCAATTCGCCACGGCCGCGGCCCATCTTCAACAGCGCATCCGCATCGTTGTTCATGGCTTGAAGAGAAGTCCCGGCGGCACCCTCGCGCATCGTCTCGCGCACAATGGCGCGCGCGCCGAATTCCGTGGCCATGCCGGCATTGAGAAACCGGAATTTTATTTTGGCATAAGTCCGCGCGGGCAGGCCCAGTTCGGAAACGGGATCATTCAGGATGGTGTCGAGCAGGGGATTTCTTTCCACCGTCGCGATGAATTGCAGGCTGAAGCGATACTTCGCCAGGAATGCGCCGTAGCCCACGGCAAACGATTGTTCCCGCGAGCGACCCGAAAGCCGGTGCCAGTCCTTGTGATATTTTTCGATCGCGTCCAGGGCCAGCAGGTAGTCGAGATAACTTTTCCAGATTTGCCAAAGGACTTCCTTTTCTTCGCGCCGCGGCAGCCGGGATTCCGCCGGCTTGGAGCTGGGAAAAAGAATCGTCTGCCGGGCGGCAAAGTCCGCGACGGATTCGAGGCCATCGCGATAAATTTTCAACGCCTGCAAGTCATTCGTGATGCGCTGCGCTTGCTCCGGCTTGCCCAGCTTGTGCAGCGGAACCACTTCTGCTTGGGCAACGAACCCGAAGAGGAACATGCCGATGACGCCGAACAGGATTCGCATGGCGCCATTATGTCTTTGCCGTTTCAGGTGGAAATCTTTTCCTTTAGTGCAGCGGAGGAAACGCCGGTTCTGTTGAATCGTCCCAGCTAAGCTTTTGCCTGCACCGCGGCCGCGATGGTATTGACGCTCACCAGAACTTCCTTGGCCGCCGCCGGGTCCGGGATTTTCAGCCCGAAATTTTTGTCGAGCGCCACGACGAGCTGCAGCGCATCCACGGAGTCGAGGCCGAGCCCTTCGGGACCAAAGAGCGGTTTGTCATCGGTGATTTCGTCCGCGGTGATTTGCAGCATCAGGTTCTCGACCATGATTTCCTTGATGCGGCGTTTCAGTTGGGTTGTGTCGTCCATTCGTTGGAATTAGTGAAACGTGAAACGTGAAACGTGAATAGCGAATTGTGCATCGCGGCATGCACCTCGTTCACGTTTCGCGTTTGACGCTTTACGGTTTTAGAAAATCCCTCCATCCACTTTCAGCACGGCACCGGTAATGTAGCTCGCGCCCGGCGCGGCGAAAAACTGCACGGCCGCAGCGACTTCCTCCGGCTTTCCGAACCTTCGCATCGGCACGCGGGCCTGCGCTCCTTTGCGTTCCTCTTCGCCCATGGCCCGCAATGCATCCGTCTCGATGAACCCCGGGCAAATCGCGTTCACGGTGATGCCGATGCGCGCGACTTCCTTGGCCAGCGATTGCGTGAGGGCGACGACGCCGGCCTTGGCCGCGGCGTAATTTGTTTGGCCGGCAGGCGCAAGCAGCGCGCTGAGCGAAGCAATGTTCACGATGCGTCCGGCGCGTTGTGAAATCATCGTGGGCATGGCCGCCTGGCAACCATGGAAAACAGAATCGAGGTTCGAGGCCATGACGCCGTCCCACGATTCGCGGGGCATGGTCGCGAGCAGTGCGTCGGCGTGATGGCCCGCATTGTTCACGAGCACATCGAGGCGTTGATGCTCCGCGAGGATGGAATCCACGACGCGTTTCCAATTGTCCGGCGAAGTCACATCGAGTTCGATGGCACGAGCACGAGGAGCGAACTCTCGGGCGAGCGCGTCGGCGGCACTGCGGTTGGCGCGCACGGCCAGCCAAACCGCATTTTCGGTGTTCTCCGATAAAAAACCGCGTACGATGGCCTGCCCGAGGCCGCCATTGGCCCCGGTCACAAGAATCACGCGCGAATTCATTCCGGCCATCGTGGCCAGCCGCATGGTCGGATTCAAATGGTTTCGCCAGAGAAGAGGGACCTCAAAAGAACGATAGTGCCCGGACGCGCACCTTTGCCATTGCCCGGGCTGCATGGGCATGATTAGGTCTCCGCTTTTCGAGAGAGATGTGAATTCCTCCGCTGCGAGTTTTCGCCGTTCGCTCAAGCCGCTCTTTGCCGTGCTGCTGGCGTGCGCGCCCTTTCTTGCCTCGGGCCAATTGCCGCCGGCGAATGTTCTTCTCACCGAACCGAGACCGGCGTTGCTGACCTTCGGCCCGGCGGACGTTCACGTCCGGGTCGCTTCGTCCTTTGTTTACGACGACAATATTTCTCTGCACGAAGAACAGCACAGCCGTTCCACGAACAACGGCAGCATCAAGACAGGATCCAAACAGGAACCGTTGGGCGACGATTACATTTTCACCTTGTCGCCCGGCCTTACCATTGCGACGCCTGTCACGGGAGACGCTTTGCGTTCGACCTTCTCCGTGGATTACAGCCCAAGCTTTATTTTCTTCATGCGGAACAGCGACGAGAGTTCCATCGACCATGCCGTCAAGGCCGCGGGCGGCTACGCCTTTACCAAGCTCACTCTCAGCCTGGCGCAGAATTATTCTTCCACGGAAGGCGGGGTGGTCGACGTCGGGAATCGAGTCAGCCAGGACAATTACCAAACGGCGTTTTCGGCCCGCTACGAGATGACGGAGAAAACCTTTCTTCAGTTGGACACGACGTATCGGCTGACGGACTACGAAACGCTTACGGACTCGGACGAATGGAGCGTATCGCCGACGGCTAATTACCAAATCTCGCCCAAGGTGACGGTTGGCCTCGGCGTCACTTACGGCCAACTCTCCGTTTCCGATCAAACGACACATGTGGTCACCAACGCCACCCGCACGAATACAGTCGTCTCGGTGAAGGACAGCACGCAGAGCTACATCGGACCGACCTTCCGCGCTACTTACCGGACCACGGAGAAAACCGATGTCAGCCTTTCCGTCGGCCTGGAGTACCGGGTGTATGCCGATGACAGCAGTTCGCTAAGTCCCGTTTTTTCGCTCGCCGGCAGTTATCGGCCGTTTGAAGGCACAAGTTTTACAATCGAAGGACATCGGCGCGAAGAGGCCTCGGCGGTGGTTGGTGGCGCGAACTATGTATCGACGGGAGGGTCGTTGAGTGTGCGTCAGCGTTTGCGCGAACGCCTGTTCGCCACGCTTACCGGCAGCTACGATAACAGCGACTACGAACCAGTGCAGCGTAACGTCAGCGTCACCCGCGAGGACGATTACTTCTTGCTGCGGTACGGGGTGGAAGCAATAGTGGGACGAAGCTGGACCATCGGGCTGTTTCATCAATACCGCGAAGACAAATCGACGGACAAAAGTTTCAGCTTCAGCAACAATCAGGTGGGAATTCAGGCGGCCTGGGGCCGTTGAACGAATCGTCATGAATGCAGGAAAAATTATTTTTGCGCTGGCGGCTGCAAGCTGGTGCGTTGTGGCGGCGGGCGCGGAAACAAATTCGGTGGCACCGACCAGCACCAACGCGCGGCCCGATTATGTGCTGGTGCCGAACGACACCATCATGGTGAAGGTTTACCAGGAGAGCGACCTCGATGCGAAGGTGCGCATTTCGAAAGATGGCTCGATTGTGCTGCCGCTGCTGGGCCAGGTGACGGTCGGCGGCAAGACGCGGGAGCATGCGGCCAGGATGATCCAGGATTTGCTCGCCGAGAAGTATCTCGTCAGCCCGCAAGTGTCGCTCGACATTGCGGAGTATTCCAAACGGCGCTTCACCATCCTTGGCCAGGTCCAGCGTCCCGGCTCGTTCGAAATGCCGGGCGATGAAGCCGTGAACCTGCTGCAGGCGATCTCCATGGCGGGCGGTTACACCCGCCTGGGCACGGGCCGCGGCGTGACGGTGCAACGCGGCCAGGACGCGGAGAAGAAGGTTTTCAAGCTCGACGCCGATTCCATGGCGAAGGACAAGGACGTAAAAGTTTTTGAAATCATCGCGGACGATACCATCACCATTGGCGAAAAAATCTTCTGATATGGCCGATACTTCTCCCGTGCCGCACCCAGCGGCTCCTCCAACAGGCTTCGACGTCAAACGCCTTTACCACACGTTGATGGAGCGTCTCTGGCTCGTCGCGATGTGCCTCGTGCTGGCGGTGCTTTTGACCCTTGGTTACATCCAGCGCCAGCCGACGCTTTACGCGGCCAATGCCGTCGTCCAGGTGGAGCAGGATGAAGCGCGTGTCATCAAAGTGGAAAAATTCCAGGCCGAAGACCTTCGTTTCCCGGACGCCCTGCGCACGATCGAGCAAACGCTCAAGAGCCGCGCCGTCCTCGAACGCGTGGCAGAATCGTTGAAGCTGCAGCAGGACCCATCCTGGGGCGAACGGAGCAAGGAAGAACTCGCGGGCGTGCTGGATCGAATCGTGGGCGTGCGTTTGCGCAAAGGCACCCGGCTGCTGGACGTCATTGCCACGCACCCGAATCCCGAGATGGCTGCGAAGATTGCCAACGCGGTCGTGACGGAGTTTATCATGCTGGGTTACGAGCAAAACCAGTCGGTGGCCGAAGAGGCGACGGTTTTTCTCAGCAAGGAAGGGAGGCGGTTGCAGTTGAAACTCAACGACACGGAAGCGGCGCTGCAAGCCTTTCGCGATCAATCCAAATCCGTTTCGCTGGAAGAGCGCAACGATATCGTGACCGCGCGCCTCAAGGAATTGAACGGCAAACTGACCGAAGCCAATTCGATGGTGCTGCGTCTTCGCGCGGAACTGGCGCAGGTGGAAAAACTCGGCACGAACGTTGAAGCCCTGCTGGTCCTCCCCGCGGTGAATGCCGATCCCGCCGTGGCCGAAGCCAAGTCGGCCCTCGTCAAACTCGACAGCGATTTTGCCAGCCTCAAAGGCCGCTACAAGTTTGCGCACCCCAAGTACATTCAAATGGAGAGCGAGATCGCGACCTGGCGGACGGCGCTCACCAACGCCGTCTTGAAAGTCCCGCAAAGTTTTCGCTCCGCCTACGAAAGCGCCACGGCGTCGGAAAAGGCGTTGCAGGACGAGTTGGCCCGGCAGGAGCAGGTCTCGCGCGACCTGACCAAGCAACTCACCGAGTATCATCGGCTGGCGCGCGACGTGGACAGCAATCGCGCGCTCTACGACGCCGTGCAGCAGCGTCTCAAGGAAGCGACGCTCACGCGCGAACTGAAGCCCAGCAAGGTGCAGCTCAATGCGCGTGCCATCGTGCCGACCACGCCTGTTTCGCCGAAGAAAAAGGACCTCATGATTCGCGGCACGCTCGCCGGCATTGTCTTGGGCGTGTTGCTGGCGCTCGGCATCAACGCGCTCGACAGTTCGATCAAAACTGTCGACGACGCCGAAGAATATCTGCGCTTGCCTGTGCTGAGCGCGGTTCCGAAGGCGAAACTGGACAAGGTTCTTGTCGTGGAGAACGACGCGAAATCTCCGATTGCCGAAGCCTTCCGGACCTTGCGCACTTCCATGGCCATGCTCGGCCGCGCCGAGGAACGCCGCGTTTTTCTTTTCACCAGCGCGTTGCCCGAGGAAGGAAAAACTTTCTGTTCGCTGAACTTCGCGCTCTGCCTTGCGCAGCAAGGACTGAGGACATTGGTCATCGATGGGGACTTGCGCCGTCCCGCCATTCAGAAGTCGCTCGATCCAAACAGCACCCGGCACCCGGGCGTGACGGATTATCTCGCCGGGCACAAGAAGTTCGACGAATTGCTGAAGCAGCATGGACACGAGCAATTCTTCTACATGCCAGCCGGGACGACCGCTCCCAATCCGGCAGAACTGCTCGCACAAGGAACCTTCGACGACCTCATCGCCGAGGCGTTGCTGCATTTCGACCGTGTGGTCGTGGACTCTGCGCCCATTCATGCCGTCAGTGATACGCTGTTGATGCTGAACAAAATCCAGACCGTTTCACTCGTCGTGCGCTCGGGCAAGACTCCCCGCAAAGCGGTCGCGCGCGCGATGGATCTGCTCTACAAAGCCGAAGCGCCGCTCGCGGGCATCGTCCTGAACCGCCAGGCCCGGCGCCGCTTTACCGGCGGCTACGATTCTTACTACACGTATTCCTATTACGGGAAGTATTCGGAGAAGGGTGTCTATGGCTCGTAGAGCAGTAACGTCATCCCGATTGAAGTCGAGCGCGCGGCCGGTCGTCGAACGGTGACTTATGATTCGCGGTGCTCTGGTCTTCGTCTGTCTTCTGGCGACTTTCGTTCAGGCGGCATCGACCAAACCTTCCGTGCTTTACGTCCAGGTCATTCGCGGAACGGACGAAGCAAAGCCCGCGGGAAAGAATTATCGCGAAATCGGCCCCAAGCTCAGCGCGAAGCTGTCGCCTGTCTTCAAGTGGAAACATTATTGGGAAACCGATCTCAAGAAAGTGGACTTCGATCCCACGAAGGTCACGAAGCTCGCTCTGGCGGGCCAGCGGACCCTCGAAATCGAACGACTGAAATCAGGCGCGTTGGAAGTGCGCCTGTTCCGCCGCAGCGGGCTGGTCACCAAAACACGCCAGGCAACTCACGGGCGCATGGCCATCCTCGGTGGCGAAGAAGCAACCAGGGAATCTTTCTTTGTCGTGGTGCGCCCGGACGAACCTGTGGCTGGTAGCGACTAAATTTTCCACGCTTCACGAATGTTCCCAGCCACGGTCCGCCAGGATTTCCTGCCCGGTGACGGCCGCGCTCGAGTCGCTCGCCAGAAACAAAATCACCTCCGCGATTTCCTTCGGCTGAATGAACTCCGCGATGCACTGGTGCGCCTCGATCAATTTCTTGTTGGCGTCGTTCAAGTAATCCCGAATCTGCCGCTCCGTGAAAACCCAGCCGGGCGAAACAGTGTTCACGCGAATGCCGCGCTCGCCCAGTTCCCGCGCCAACGAGCGTGTGAAGCCAATGACGCCGCCTTTCGTCGCCACATACGCGACCATTCGCGCCGGCGAATTGTAGAATGTCACCGACGCAATGTTCACGATGGAGCTGCCGCGCGTCATGGCGGGAGCACACTCGCGCGCCATCAGGAAATAGGCCCGCAGATTGAGCGCGAACAAATCATCCCACTGCGAGGTCGTTGTTTCGAGGAAAGGAATGCGCGGATCCCACGCGGCGTTGTTCACGAGGGCCCGGATGGTCTTCGAGGCGCGCTTGATCGAAGCAGTCCAGGAAAGGACTTGGCTTTCGCTCACCAGGTCGACTTGCTGAAAGGAAACATTCGCGCCGAGTTCGCGGGCGAGCTTCGTCCCGGCGTCCCCATCCTTGTCGCAGAAAAAAACACGCGCCCCTTGCTCATGAAAGGCGCGCACCGTCGCGGCGCCGATGCCATTTGCGCCACCGGTGACAATGACGGCCTGATCCTTCAGTTCGGTGAATTGCGCCATGGCGGATGATTGGCGAAAAGAGTATCAGGCTCCAAGCACCAAGACGCGGGCGCGCCCGGCTCGATTGGCGTTGCCGCAAACCCGACGCAAACAAATTTCTACCCGCGCCCTGAAGGACATGTCATTCTCCGGCGCGTGACCTCGAAAACTCCAATCGGCCGCGGGTGATTCCCCAATGCTATGACCTCGCCCACACCCCGAGATATTTACAGCGCCAGCCTGGTTCCCGCGCTGCAGGAGATTCAGCACGAGTTTGGTTATCTGGAACGCGGCGCGCTCGAAAAATATTCCGCGGCGTCCGGCGTTCCGCTTTATCGCCTCCAGGAAGTCGCGAGCTTTTTTCCGCACTTCTTCCTGTCGCCGCCGAAAAAAGTGACACTGCGCGTTTGCCGCGACATGGCGTGTCACATGGCCGGGTCGGCCAAAATGCTCGCGGAATTGCAGTCGGTGGCCGGCGCGCAAGTGGCGATCGAAGGCGCGTCCTGCCTCGGCCGGTGTGACCGCTCGCCTGCCGCGTGCGTGGCCGTCGCTGGGGACCATCACGAACATTATTATCTGGGGCGCTCGCTGGAGGAGTTGAAGGACATCGTCGCGGCCACACTTCGGGCGGGGCCGCCCGCGCCTGACCTCGATGCTGTTAATACGTACCGGGGCGGTGTTTCGAAAATCAATCCCTACGAAGGCGTGGCGGATTATGCCGGGGTGCGCAAGGTGATTGCCGCGCGCGATGCCTCGCTGGCCGCCTCGATGGAGTTGTTGCGGAAGAACAAGAATTGGGACCCGGTGCGGCTGGACCAATTCCGGGCCAGCGCGATTCGACAGTTGCGCTCCGAACCACAGCCGGACCCGGATGTCGTCGAGGCCGTGCGCGCCTGGCAGACGGAAAATGATTTTGCCAAGGGACCCACGATGGGCGGCTGGGCGGATGCGTTCTTCAACGAATTCAATGACGCGGACCTGCGGGGCCTGGGCGGCGCGGGAATTCCGGTCATTCAAAAATGGAAGGACGTGCGCGACGCCGTCCGAAGTTTGCGCCGGCGCGAGGAAAACGATCGCGCGTTCATCGTGGTCAATGGCGACGAGAGCGAGCCGGGAACATTCAAGGACCGCGAAATTCTTCTCACGAATCCCTACCTGGTGGTCGAGGCTGTCATCATCGCGGGATTGCTCACGGAGGCCACGCAAGGGTTCATTTACATCCGGCACGAATACGCCGAGCAAATTGAGGCGTGCCGGAAGGAGATCGAGCGCGCTGAGCAATTGGGCTTCTGCGGCCTGACGGCGAAGGAACTGGGACGGCCATTCCCCGTTTTAGTGTTCGTCAGTCCCGGCGGATACATTTGCGGCGAACAAAGCGCGCTCATCGAAGCGATGTCCGATCGGCGTGGCGAGCCGAGGAACATGCCGCCGAAACTCGAGACGAACGGCTTGCAGGATTCTCCGACGCTCGTCAGCAACGTGGAAACATTTGCCTGGGCGCCGTTCATTTGCATCAAGGGCGGAAAAACCTACGCGGCCGAAGGCGTCAATGGCTGGAAGGGTCGCCGGCTTTTCTCGATCTCCGGCGATGTGAAGCGGCCGGGCGTTTACGAAGTGCCGATGGGAATGACCTTGCGGGAGCTGGTTCACGGCGAGGAGTACTGCCAGGGCATCGCGGGCGATCGAAGGTTGAAAGCGTTCGCCCCGTCCGGACCATCCGGCGGCTTTCTGCCCGCATCTCTAAAAGCTGGTGCGGGCCTGCCTCGCGATCATGTGAACAACAAAACGTGGCAGGCACTGGCTGCGCGCCGCGGATTCGATCCCGCGGCAAACGAACTCGACATCCTCGACCTCGAACTCGAACTCAATCTTTTCCGCGGGCTCAGTCCGACGGCGGCGCTGGGCGCGGGACTGGTGGTGTATGACGAACGGAGAGACATGGCGGTGGAAGCCATCAAGTCATTGGAATTTTTCCGCAATGAATCCTGCGGCAAATGTGTGCCTTGCCGCACCGGTTCACAGAAGCTTGTTTCCTTGGGCGGCTATTTGGTCGGTGGCAAAATCAGCGCCGACCGCTGGAAGAATGAACTTGTGCCCCTGATCAAGGAGTTGGGCAAAGCGATCGAGCTCGCGTCGATTTGCGGCCTGGGCCGCTCCGTCCCGATGCCGTTGCTCACCGTGCTCAATTTCTTCCCGGACGACTTGGCGAAACATCTTTCGCAACCCGCAACTCCGGCGCCCGCCCGCTTGCAGGAGGCCACTGTATGAATCCCGAACTCGTTGAAGGACTATTCATTCGCGACGATGACGAGGGGCTGTTCAGCCGCGACATCGATGGGCAGCTCGTCCGCCTCGATTCCCCCGTTGCGGCCGATTACGAGAAGACCGTCACGCTGCAAATCGACGGTCAACCGGTGACGGTCCCGCTGGCCGAGCCGCTCAAGGATGCCCAGGGAAACATTGTGCAGGACGTGAATGGCCGGACCACTCCGCGCTACACGACCATCTACGACGCGGCGGTGAAGCTCTACGTGAAGCAACCGGGCGACGAGGCGAAGATTCCGATTCCCACGCTCTGTCATTTGGAACACATGCGGCCGGTGGCCATTTGCCGGTTGTGCGTGGTCCAGATTTACGGAACCAAACGCGGAAAGCGCGCCGCCGAGCGAAAACTGTTGCCGGCCTGTCAGCACCAGGTGAAGGAAGGCATGGAAGTCTTCACGATGAATGCGCAAGGCCCGGATGGTGATCGCGTGCGCCAGACCGTGAAGGTGCTGACCGAGTTGCTCGCGGTGGATCATCTCAAGCCCGCCGAGCCGCCTGCGCTCGAGAAGGAATTCGCGCCCTTCAATGAACTCGCGAAAATGTGCGACCGATGCGACGCCAATCCGGGCCGCCTCAAGCTCGACGTTCTCTCGACTCCGCCCCCTCCGACCGCTCCTTCGGTGGGCCGCCGCGGACCCGATGCCTCGTCGCCCGTGTTCATGGTGGACCACAGCGCGTGCATTCTTTGCGAGCGCTGCATCCGCGCCTGCGACGACGTGCAGCAGAATTTCGTGATCGGTCGCACCGGCAAAGGCGCGACGGCGGGAGTGAGTTTCGATCTCAACGATGCGATGGGCGGCTCGAGCTGCGTGCAGTGTGGCGAATGCATGGTGTCGTGCCCGACGAGCGCGATCATGTTCAAGCCGGGCGCGCGCATCAAAGTCGCCGCCGGAGACAAATCGCAGCAGGTCCTGTCGCCTGCGGAATTGCTCTCCGACCCGATCTTCACCGGCATCTCGCCGAAGTTTCTTCTCTGGCAGCAAGGCCTGGTCGTGAGCAAAAAGCTGAAGCCCGGGGACGTGCTCTGCCGCCAGGGTGACGCCGGCAACACCGCCTTCCTGATCAAGAGCGGCAAACTGGAAGTGAGCTTTTCCCCAAAGGCCGCCCAGAAAAAAGGCATTCTGGGAAGGTTTCTCCCGCAGCAACGCGACAACCCCGTGACCCGCCTGGAAAGAACGCCCGACGCGCTCATCATTGGTGAAATGGCGTGTATGACCGGCACGCCGCGCAACGCCAATGTGAAAGCATTGCAGGTGGGTGAAGTCTGGGAAGTCCGCCGCAACGTGCTCGATCGGCTCATGCGCCTGCCCACGCTGAAGAAGATTTTCGAGGCGACCTATCGCGACCGCGTGCTGGGCCTCGTCCTGCGAGAATCCGAGTTGTTCGAGAACCTCGACAAAGAGATGTTCGATAAGGTCCTTCAGTACCTCAGACCGCGCATCTCATTCGTCCGCGTGAGCCCGGGCCAGATTCTTTTCGAGCAGGGCGACCGCGCCAACGCCCTTTACTTTGTTCGCCTCGGTCACGTCCGCGTTGGATTGTTGAAGTTCGGAGCGGAAGCAAAAGTTCTCTCCCGCGGGCCCGGCGCCATCATTGGCGAGATTGGCCTCCTCGGTTTGTCACGCAAGGACATGAATCGCAGCGCGGAAGAAATTGACGACGCCGTGAAGCGGGCGCTCGAAGGGGCGAGTGGCGCTCTCAGTGATGCGATTCCAGCCGGAGCGCGAACCGCGACCTGTTCCGCGCTCGGCTACCTCGAACTGGCCCGGCTCAGCCGCGAGGATTTCCTCGGCATGGTCCGCGACTTTCCCGTCGTGCGGCGCCGCCTCGTTGAGGTTTCCCTCTCCCGCCTCAAGGGTGAACGCACCGGGGAAGGATTGCTCACGGATTACGTGGACCAGGGGCTCTACGAAGGACGCAGCATTCTCGTCCTCGACCTGGATCGGTGCACGCGCTGCGATCAATGCACGCGGGGCTGCGTGGAAGAACATGGGCGGCATTCGCACGGCGTTCCGATTCCGCGTTTGCTGCGCGATGGAGAACGCTTCGCCAACTTCGTCGTGGCCACCTCGTGCCGCTCCTGCCTCGATCCGCACTGCATGGTTGGCTGTCCCGTGGACTCGATCCATCGCGGCAAACATCTTCAGATCGTCATCGAGGATCATTGCATCGGATGCGGCTTGTGTGCTTCCAACTGTCCCTACGGCAGCATCTTCATGGAGCCCAACCGGCGCAAAATGATTGAGGCGCATGATCCCGTGCGTGGCAATGGCGCGACAAAAGTGGGCCAGCTCAAGGCCGCGGCATGCGACCTCTGCGATTCCCATGGCGACAATGATTCGCCCGACCCGCAATGCGTCGCCTCCTGCCCGCACGATGCCGCCTTTCGCATGACCGGCCCGGAATTGCTTCAACGCGTGCTGAGGAGCCGTTGAGGCGCCGCTGTTTCGATTGGTTCCTGAATCGCTCGCGTGAATGTGCCGATGAAGAGCGCAGCCGTGGAAGGACTCGCGCAAATCTTTGCCGGACTCGTGGAAAGCGTCATATCGATGTGGCGCGGCCGCGCTTCGCTTTCGGGCTCCAGTCTGTTTGAGGACCCCGCACTGAAACGGCGGTCACAAATCGCGTCCACCGTCGTGTGCATCATCGCCACTATGGTCCTGCTTTGCGTGATGGCGGGAATGGCATGGCTGGTGTGGTGGATGTGCACGCGGATGTTCACCCTGCACGACCGCCGGTGAAGGGTCGCGCGGTTTGCGCCGATGATTTCCCCCATGAATCGTTTCTGCCTTGCGTCGCTGCTCTGGCTCTTCCTGATCCTTCGCTCGCCAGCGCTGTCCCCGGACGATCCCTGTCCGGTCTGTGGCAAAAAATTCGGCGAGAAAGCTTATGGCCTCATCGGGCACGGCCAGGAGGAACCGATTCATGTTTGCGGCGAATGCGTCAAGCTCGACACCTTTTGCTACATCTGCGGCGTGCCGGTGAAAGACAGGATGACCCGGCTGGCGGATGGAAGGTTGCTTTGTGAGAAGGACACGAAGCAGGCGGTGCTCGATCCGTTCGAGGCTCGGAACATTTTTGACGAAGTAAAGCGCGACGCACAGACGATCCTTTCCCGCTCGGGTGCGTTGCCGAGCCACAACATCAGCCTGGTCCTGGAAGCAAGGGAGCGCCTGGACAAAAGCGGTTCGAACCTGATCTCCGCGCACGACGACGGGTTGCTCATGGGATTGACGCGCAGCCTCCAGCGCGGCCCCGGGGATTTCGAGCACACCGTCTACCTGTTGCACGGGCTCACGCGCGACCGGATGAAAGTCGTGGCCGCCCACGAGTACGGCCATGTCTGGCTGCACGAGAACGTCAACCGCAATCTGAACCTCGATACCGTAGAGGGCTTTTGCGATTGGCTCGCCTACAAAGTCATCAAAGAAAAAAATCTGCCCAACGAAATGAAAGTCCTGCTCGCCAGTGAATACAGTCGCGGCCAGCTCCAGGCTTTCATCATGGCGGAGGAGGAAAAGTCATTCTATCGCGTCATCCAATGGGTCAAGGACGGCATCGATCCTCGAATCGATTTCAAACATCTCGATCGCATTCTCCAATTGCGCGAGCCAGCGGTTGAGCCGGCGGCGGCATTTTCATTGACCTTCACTCCGCCTCCGCCGCGATCGGCGCCGACGAACCTGGTGCTAAAAGGATTGTCCGGCTCCAAAGCGCGTCGCTTCGCACTCATCAACAACAGCACCTTCGTATTGAACGAACAGGGTAAGGTTCAATTGGGTGACAGCAACGTTGTGGTGCAATGCGTCGCCATCGGCGATGACGCCGTCACGATTCAAGTCGCAGGCGAGAACGCTCCACGCACACTGGCCCTGAGCGTCACGAAGTAGCAGAGGCCGATTCCAATCCGAGCAGGATTCTATGCCAGAATTTCCTTCACCACGTGCCCACTGACGTCCGTCAACCGGAACGGCCGGCCATCAAACGTGTAAGTGAGCTTCTCATGGTCGAGGCCAAGTTGATGCAGAATCGTCGCGTGCAGATCGTGCATGTGGACTTTGTCTTTCACCGCGAGATGCCCGAAGTCGTCAGTCGCGCCCAGGGCGAAGCCGGGTTTCACGCCGCCGCCCGCGAGCCAGACGGTGAAGCCGCCGGGATTGTGATCGCGCCCCGTGCCATTTTTCTCGGCGTAAGGGGTGCGTCCGAATTCGCCGCCCCACCAGACGATCGTGTCGTCGAGCAGGCCGCGCTGTTTCAAATCGGTGAGCAGAGCGGCCACCGGTTTGTCCACGGCGCGCGCATGGTCGGCATGCTTCGGCAGGTTTGAGTGCTGATCCCACGCCGGGTTCGCTGTGTTGTCGCCGTAGTTGATCTGGACGTAGCGAACACCCGCTTCGCACAAACGACGCGCCATCAGGCATTGACGACCAAACCCGTCCGTGCCCTTCTCATTCACGCCGTACATCGCGAGGGTCGCCGGCGTTTCCTTCGCCAGATCGAGCACGCCCGGCGCGTTGTTCTGCATCCGCCACGCCACCTCGTATGAATGGATCACGGCTTCCAGCTCCGCGTCACCGGGATTCCTTTTCAACTGCTCGGCGTTCATCTCCCGAAACAACTCGAACTGCCGGCGCTGCTGTTCCGGCGACGCCGACCTGTTGCCGATGTTGCGAATCAGCAGCTCGTTGGCGGGCACGCCCGCTTTCCCAATGGCCGTCCCTTGAAAAACCGGCGGCAGAAACGCGCTGCCGTAATTGCGCGGGCCGCCGTTGCCGGTCGAAGGTGCGATGCTCACGAAGCCGGGAAGATTTTCGTTTTCCGTTCCCAGGCCATAATTGACCCACGCACCCATTGAGGGCCGGACGAACGTCGTCGAACCGCAATGCAGGAACAGCGTGGCCGGCCCGTGCGCCACGCCTTCCGTTTGCATCGAGTGGATGAAGCACAAGTCGTCGACATGCTTCGCCATTTCCGGAAACAGTTCCGAAACCCAACGTCCCGCTTCTCCATGGCGCTGGAAGGACCAGGGCGACTTCAGGACCCGCTGCGAAGTTCCACGTGCGCCGGTGTTGGCAATGTTTCGCGCGTCGTCGAAACTCATCTTCTTCCCGTCCTGCTCCGCGAGCAGCGGCTTGTAATCGAACGTGTCCACCTGGCTCGGGCCGCCCTGCATGAAAATGAAAATGATCCGTTTGGCGCGCGCCTTGAAGTGCGGCGGCCTCGGCGCCAGCGGATTCGCGCTCGCCGCACCGGCGCGCCCGGCGCTCAGGCCAGCCAGCGCAAGATAACCAAAACCGCACGCCATCGTTTTGAGGGCGTGCCGCCGCGTTAAAAAACTCGCGTTCATGAATCCGGTTCTTCGACGCGGATGTTATGGTTTTGCATTCAACTCCGCCTGTCATTCAGGAGCTTCCGCCAGCCGCGCCTGATACGTCTTCCGGGCATGATCGTACGCGGCGAGCGCGTCGTTCATTTCCTCACCCTTGTAGAAACGCTTTTTCTGCGACCAGCACTGGTCCACGCCTTTGAGGCACCACTCGAGGCTTTTCCGTTCGCGAATCGGTTTGCCATCGACCATCACAAAAACAGGATTGCTGTGCGATGAGGGGAGGATGCGCAACGCCACCCAGCTGCTGCGGTCGATTTTGGTCTCAAAGTCGATCTCCTGAAGTTTTCCATCGGCGACGATTTCCTTGCGCGCCACGGATGCGCCATTGACCAGTAATTCCAAAGGCACCGTTCGCGTCTCGCCGATGCGCGCCTTCTCGATGTTCCAAACGTAACGCGGCCTGGCCGCCGGCAACTTTTCCTCAAGCATCGCGGCGACTTTGGCTGTGGCGCGAACCGTGGCTGATTTTTCCAGGCGCAACTCGCTGCCTTTCTCGCCCACCGCCACATCGTTCACTTTGAAATCAATCAAGTGGCTGAACCCATCGCTCACGTAAGTGCGGCCCAGGCGCACGCCTTCGCACCAATCATCGTAGGTGAGCCTGCCGTCGATCTTCACGTAACTGCGGCCGATGCCGACGCGTTCTCCGTAAATGCACGGAAAGTCCGTCTCGCCGCTCGCGCGCACGCGGAACCCGGCGTTGAGGCTGTGATACCACATGTTCAGTTCCGCGTAAGGATCGGTGTCCACCGTGGAGGTGAAATCGATCGCCGGCACGAGCTTGCCGTCGGGGCCGGGTACTTCATGCGTGATGTCCACGATGAACTCGTTCGCGCCGATGCCATCGAACTTCGGCACAGTATAGCTCGGCAGTTTTTTCTCAGGAATCTGGATGCCGTTTCCTGAATGCGCCGGACCGGTCACGGCTCCTTGCTTTTTCGCCCACTTCAACGTGTTCAGTCCGAGGGTGGGCCAGTGCTTGCTCGAATCGCCGCCGGGAAACATCTGCTCCTTGAGACGCAACAAAACAAGATGCCCGCTCTGGTGCGAACCGAAACCGCTCACCTCGATGTCGTAACGCAGCAAGTACGGATATTGGGAAACCTTGTCGATGCTGCCGCAGAAGAATTGCTTCTGAAAATCGAAGCACGGCCCCCACGTCAGGTTCGCGCCAATTTTCAGGTCCTCGCCTTTGCAGTGGCGGAACATGTCCTCGGCGAACACGCCTTCGGTCGGCTTGACGTAATGAGCGCAGCCCGCGGCGTGAATGTGATGGTCCCCTGACCACCAGCCGAACTTCGACGGATCGACCCAGCGGGCCGACTGAAAGGAAAGCTCTCGTGTCGTGCTGTCGATTTCATGCGTGGACTTTTTCGCGACCGATTCGGGTCCGCGTAACAGTTCGATGTCATAAGTGCCTTCCGGCAATTTCACCTTCTCGCCATCGCCGCGATAAACCTGTGCGTGAAAGGAAAAATCGGGCGCGAGCCGTTTGGTGATGGACGGATAGACGCGATTCTGCCGGTCGCGAATGAGGAAGGACGCGATCGTTGGCTCGCCATTCTCATCGCGCACGCGGAAGGTGATTTCGCGCGTGGGCTTGGCCGTGAAGAGAACATCCACTTCATTGCGGAAGCCGATGTCCTGCGTTCCCTGGCCCACGTTGAAGGCAAACTTGGCTTCGCGTCTTCCGGCGTCGCGGCTGTAAAGCTGCATGACGCGATATTCCAGCGCGAGCCCGCTGAGCGCCGCCGCGAGCGGTTGCTTGTCGAACATCTCGAGATCGAGCCAGCGATTGGCCACGTCCTCCTGCGGCGAATTGAAGAGCCGTTGCGCGTTGGGACTGACCGCCTTGAGCGGCGCGGTCGTGCCCGCGTCGTTCTGCACTTTCACGAGAAAGACGCGCCAGCCTTGTTCGTCGAGTTCAGGCTTCGCATCGCCGACGGAAACCTTGACGCGCATTTCCGGATTGATGGCCACGCCGAACAGCGCATGGCGGTCGAGGATGGATTGGATCTTCTCGACGGCCTTTGCGGCTGGCAACGAAGGCGCAGCCTCAAGTTCGCTGGCTTCCGCAGCACTCAAGGGCGCACCAAGGTAACCCAAAGCCTGGGTCAGGCGCGCGACCTGGGCATTCAATGGTTGCAGATCGACATTCGTGACCAGCGTGAGCGCGGCGTGAATCGTGGTGCCGAGAAAGCAGAGCGCGAGCAGAATGAGACTTCGCATAAATTCCTTTGCTGTGATTTGCGCGGAGCTTAGCAACAACCGCCAGCAGGGGAAGCGTGAAAGGTAGAAGTTGTCGCGCTGCGACAACTCGGCCCGCGTTCCAGCGGGCGGTTAGCGAAGCGCGCACCTTATTTGGGCTCTCTTGTTTGTCGGTTGCGCCGCTGTACGCGGCGCTACTCGTCGCAGCGCGACGAGTTCTACCTTGCAGATGTTTTCACTCGAATTGTTCGACTGGTCTCGCCAACTTCAACGCATGAGCGCGAAGAAGAAAAAATCCTGGCGCGAAAAACTCGCTGACAGCAAAGGACTGCCGAAGACGGGCAAAATTGAGGGCAGGATGAGCACGCGCTGGGGCACCGGCACGATGGTGGTTCCCGCGCCCGTCGAAGTCGATGAACTGATGCGGCGCGTGCCGAAAGGCCGGCTCGTCACGATCAAGGAACTCCGGGCGGCGCTGGCTAAGAAACATCGAGTGACCATGGCGTGCCCCATCACGACGGGAATCTTTTCCTGGATCGCCGCGCACGCGGCGCATGAAGCGGCGCAGGAAGGTGCCAGGCGCATTACTCCCTTTTGGCGCACGTTGAAGAGCGGCGGGGAGTTGAACCCGAAATATCCCGGCGGGATTTCTGAACTCAGCAAACGGTTGCGCAGCGAAGGACACACGGTTGTGCAACGCGGCAAGCGAACACTGGTGGTTGATTTCGAAAAGTCGCTCGTGCAGTGGAGGTGAGGGAAGATGCTCCAAGCACCAAGATTCAAGCTCCAGAGAAACATCAAACTTCAAGCTCCAAAAGGACCGGTGTCGAAACCGTGCACGGATTCCTGGAGAGATTTTTGGTATTTGCGGTTTGGATCTTCTCTGGTGCTTGGAGCTTGCCTTCACTCCTTCGTGATCGTCTCGTCCAGATTCAAAATCGCGCGGCTGACCATCGCCCAGGCAGCAACCTTGTGCATGTTCACGTTCGGCGGAAAGTTCGTTGAAGCAGAACCGACTTTGAGCGCGTCCGTTGTGCGTTCATCAAAGTAATCCAGTTGCTCCGCATAGAATTTTAACAACGAACCCAACTCACGCTCGCTGGGCGCGCGGCCGGCGCAAAGACGAAAGGCATACGTGGCCCGACTGCGCTCGTCCGGGCCGCCTTCGCGATAGACCCGCAATCCCATCGCCTGAGCGGCTTCCACGAAAGTTTTCTCGTTCAACGTCGTGAGCGCTTGCAACGGGGTGTTCGATCGGACGCGCCGCGTGCACGATGAGTCCGCCGTGGGTGCGTCGAACGCGAGCATCGAAGGAAAGGGCAGGGCGCGCTTCCAAAAGGTGTACATGCCACGCCGGTAGCGGTCGTCGCCGGACGTCTCCGGCCACGAGAAACCGCCGTAGACCGTATCGCCGACACTCGCCGGGATGGGCGGACGGACGCTTGGGCCGCCGATTTTCGGATTCAGCAGACCGCTCGCCGACAACGCGATGTCCTGAATGATTTCAGATTCCACGCGAAAGCGTGGCCCGCGTGCGAGCAGCTGGTTGTAGGGATCGCGCGCGAGCAATGCGGGAGTGACGCGTGAGGATTGCTTGTAAGTGGCCGAGGTCACGATGAGGCGGTGGAGATGTTTGAGCGACCAGGGGGTTAAAGCGTTGAATCGTTGAACCGTTGAATCGGCGGCCGGTTTAACGGTTGAACGATTCAACGATTGAACGGCGACCGCTGGCTCCATGAATTCGACCGCTAGCCAATCCAGCAACTCCGGATGCGACGGCGTTTCGCAACGCGTGCCTATATCTTCGGGCGTCGTGAAAAGTCCCTGGCCGAAATAGGCCTGCCAAACGCGGTTCACCATTACGCGCGCAGTCGTCGGCGCGCGTCGGTCCACGAGCCACTTGGCGAAGCCAAGGCGATTGCGCGGCGCGTCGGCCGGTAACGGATGCAAAATCCGGGGCACGTCCGGCTGCACTTCATCGCCCAGCCGTTGCCAGTCGCCGCGCCTGAAGATGCGGGTGTGACGCGGTTGCATGCGTTGTTGAAGAGCCAGCGTGGTCGGGACGTAAACCCAGTTCGTCCACAGGTTGTCGATTTTCGCGTTCAGGTTCGAGAATGAACCGTCCGCATGGCGGAACACGTTAAATAATTCACGCTGCTGTTCTGCCGTGCGCTGGTCTGCCGGGATAGCCAGCAGTTTCCGCTGCGCCGGTGTAAATGGATCGACCTTCAATGGCGCGGCGTTCGTCGTCGCGCTCAGCCGGAAACGCCCCAGGGTATGGCTTTCCAATTCGCCGTCATGCTTCTGGTAAATGGTGAACTGTAAGCGTGTGCCGCCGGGGAATTGAGGAATTTCCTCGGCGCATTCGAAGACGGCGCGGTGTTCCGTGTTTTGCAAAACGGGCAGCGTGCTCGCCGTCCATCCCGCTTTGCCCGTGTTCCCGTCGATTGCCTTCGCAATGCCGAAGCCTGGCGCCTCAGCGTCAGCGAGAGCGCGGCGGAATCTAATCTTGTTTGTGACGCTCGCATTGGTCGCTGCATAGGCCTCGCATGTGAATTCCTTGAGCAGCCAGCTTCCGTGTTTCATCAAGCCTGGGCCGCCATAAGGCAGGTTCGGATCCGTGAGCACCTCCAGGCGAAAGCCGGTGATGTTGGGTCGCGGTTCGTCGATCCAAACGCGGGTCACCGCTCCCAACTGAACGTCACCACCGCCCAGCAATGAGCCATCGCTTTGCTTCTCATATTTCGTGGCGAAGTTGTGCCACTCCTTCGGTTCGAGCACCAACCAATCGCCCGTGGCGCCGGCGGCTTCCTGTTCCCAGGCCGTCATTCGTTCCGCAAGATTGGTAGTGTTCTGCATGGCCTTCTCTTCGGCCGCGCGAATTTTGGCGCGCAACTCGTCGCGCTTTTTTTGCTGCTCCGGGGTGGGTACTTCGAGGAACGGTTCGTCGTCGTTGTTCAGGAACGCGTAGAGCTGGTAATACTCGCGCTGCGCCAGCGGATCGAACTTGTGATTGTGGCATTGCGCACAGGCAATGGTCAGTCCCAGCCAGGTGCGACCCACGGCATCCATCCGGTCAATCATGGCCTCGGTGCGGAACTGTTCCGGCTCGATGCCGCCTTCCTGGTTCAACATGGAATTGCGCAAAAATCCGGTGGCGACTTTCTGTTCGAGCGTCGCGTTCGGCAGCAAATCGCCGGCAAGCTGTTCGATGGTGAATTGATCGAAGGGCAGGTCGCGGTTCAACGCGTTAATGACCCAGTCGCGATAGGGCCAGATGCTCCGTGCCGCGTCCTTCTCGAAGCCATTGGAATCAGCGTAGCGGGCCGCGTCCAGCCAGTGGCGTCCCCAGCGCTCACCATAGTGCGGCGAAGCCAGCAGGCGCTCGACCAGCCTTTCGTAGGCGTCGGGTGATTTGTCGGCGACGAACTCATCAACTTCCTTGGGCGTCGGCGGCAAGCCGGTCAGATCCAGCGAGAGCCGCCGAATGAGCGTGACGCGATCGGCTTCCGGTGAAGGTTTCAGTCCTTCCTTTTCCAAACGCGCGAGAATGAAGCGATCAATCGGATTGCCGATTGCGGATTGCGGATTGCGGATTGCGGGCAACGCCGGTCGGACTGGCGCCTTGAAGGCCCAATGGTCGCGCTTGTCGGTCAGCTTCGCGACATCCACGCCCTCGGGCCACACAGCGCCCTGGTCGATCCAGGCGCGCAGAAGCCCGATCTGTTCCGCACTTAATGGTTCGCCTTTCGCCGGCATCCGCACGTCGGCGCCTTTCAAGCCGGCGACGAGCTGAATCATTAAACTCTCAGCGCTTTTCCCGGGAACAACGGCCGGACCGTGCTCGCCGCCTTTCAGTGCCGCGCTCTTCACATCCCAGCGTAACTCCGCCTTCTGCTTTTTCTCTCCATGGCACTCGTAGCAATGCTTCGCGAGCAGCGGTTGCACATCCTTCACGAAATCGATCGGGCGCGTAGCGGCTGGAGGAAGTTCGGCGCCGGGCAACGCCAGGGCCAGCGTGCAGAGCAAAGCGAATGATTTGAGCTCAGCGCATTTCATGAACGGCCTGGAGAATAACAGCGGTGCGAATATTTGTCAGCGGCTGTTCTCCCGGGCCCGAGGTCGCGGCCCGTTCGCGCGTGAAGAAGATGTGCCTTTCGCAGCGCGTGAAATCAGGCGGGCAACTCCGCGGGCATCTTTCCATTGCGTCGCGCCCTGGGCTGGACGTTTGGAACGGCGGGCCCTTGCGCCTGCTGGAAATGAACCTTGGAGCGCAGCACGAGCGTGCCGAGCAACAGGTCGGCGAGCGGGCAGACGACGTTGAAATTCTTGTGCATGTAACGGTGGTGCAGGAGGTGATGGCCATTCAGCCGGAAGAAAATTCCCGAGCGCTCGACATGGCGCCGCTTCGGCAGGTGCATGCACCAGTGCATGTACTCGTAAGCCGCGAAGTAAAGCGTGCAGGCGACGGCGCCGCCGCAGATGAGACCCCATTTGCGCGAGATCAGCGCGGCAATCAGGAACGGCAACTGGCAAAGGCCCACCAGCACGGGACCATTCCACCACGCCATCGGAATCTTTTCCGCGTCCTCGCGATGCGTCGCGTGATAGGTGTGGTCCGCACGGAAAACGCGATGATGAATCAGCGCATGCCGCTCAAAGGGATAGCGAAAACCCCAGGTCGGCTTGTGCATGAAGAAACGATGCAAGGTCCATTCGAAAAAGGACGACACCACGCCGCCCACAAGGAAACCGACCGCTGACCAAAATAAAAAAAGAAACAGCGGAGACAAAAACAGTGACATGCAGCAATTATCGGAGTTTGGGGTGAAGGTCTTGACGCCTCAACGCAGGCGATAGGTGATTCGCGCCTTGGACAGATCGTAAGGCGACATTTCCAGCCGCACCCGATCGCCCGCCGTTAGCCGGATGAAGCGCTTGCGCATCTTCCCGGAAATGTGCGCTAGGACTTCGTGTTTGTTGTCGAGCACCACGCGGAACATCGTCCCGGGGAGCACAACGGTCACTGTGCCTTCAATCTCAATCGCTTCTTCACTCATGCAAAAACTACAATCTGCGCAGTTTGGTTTCGCGCTGCGTCTCGCGTTGGAAACAAAGACCGGGCGGAACCACGCGATCCCGCCCGGCTGAAATTACTCTCGATTAGTAGCGACCACGGCCGCCGCCGCCACCGCCACCGCCGTATCCACGACCGCCACCGCCGCCACCGCCGTAGCCGCGGCCACCGCCACCGCCGCCGCCACCGCGTTCTTCGCGCGGGCGCGCTTCGTTGACCGTGAGGTCACGGCCATTGACGTTCTTGCCGCCGAGTTGCGTAATCGCGGCCTGCGCACCTTCGGGCGTGGCCATGGTGACAAACGCGAAGCCACGCGGGCGTCCCGTGGTCCGGTCCGTAACGATATTCACTTCCGTGACCGGGCCGGCGGTCGCGAAAAGGTCCTGGAGATCCAGTTCCGTGGTGTCGAAGGAAAGGTTTCCGACGAACAATTTAGTATTCATGATGATTGGCTAAGACTGATTTCCCTTTTTCCGGACTGTTCCCGACGATCGGGTTTCAAATCATCACTGAACCAAGTTCACCTGAAGATTCACCAGACTTCCTGGAATCGATTAATCGAATCTAAGACGGGCGAAAATTGACAGCGTCCGGGGGGAATGCAAGTGGCATTTTGGACGGATTTGCGTGCCGCGCACGCAAACGTCCACACTTACGCGGTATTCAAGCATTCCCTGCGGAGGACGCTAAGGTAGCGTGGCCAAGTCTGATGACAAAAACCCAGGTCCGCACCCAATGCGCTGCGCCTTCTCGTTCATGAACGCGCGTGTTTTCGTTTTGCTTTTTTGTCTGGCTGTGCGCTCCGGCTTTGGCCAAGGCACTTTGCTTTGGGATGAATCGGTAAATGGCCCGCTCGGTCAGGCTTATGTGGCACCGACCTCATTGGGTATGCTGTCTTCCGGAACTAATTCCATCCTTGGCAGCGTTGAGGCTGTGCCCAACCAATTCGGCTGGACCCTCGCGAATGACTATTTCACGTTTCAAGTTCCAACTGGATTTCAAGTGCAGGGGCTAAACTTGACAGTCACTCAGCAAATATTGGCGTGGCTTGGAACATTTAATTATGGAACCGAAATTGGTTATCGCTACACATCAGTTTCAGAGAACTTGCTTCCGTTTTTTTGGGGCTCTCAATTGCCGACGGGCAGTTACGGGATGTACATATCGGACGACAATCTGCAGAGCGTTCCTACAGCGGTGAATTATCGCTTGGATTTTGTCGTCACTCCGGTCCCCGAACCAAGCACATGGGCGTTGTTTATGCTCGGGAGTCTGGCCTTTTCCACCGCCTCTCGCCGCCGCAGGACATAGACAGCGCTCAACCTTCGTGCTGCGGTTGAAAGCTCGACCACCGTTGCCCGGCGCGCAGAACGCAGTACGACTGCTGAAGCTCCCGCGCCGCCCGAATGAACTCCTCCGGTGAGGCGGTGTTGAATTCGAACATTTCGTAATGGCAGGGAATCGCCACGCCCGCGCCAATTTCCTTCGCCAGCGTCGCGGCTTCCCGTCCGCTCAAGTTCCCGGCCACGCGGCGTTCCGGCGAATCGCCGTTGATGGGCAGCAGCGCCACATCCACTTCGAAGACCGCCAGCCTCGGCGCCAGGCCAGCGTAGAGCAGCGTGTCGCCGGAATGGTAAATCCGGAAATCGCCGCAGCGCACGACGTAGCCAAGGAATTTGTGATGGCCCCATTCATCCTTTTCCAACTCGGGATGCGCCGCCGGCACGGCCGTGATTTCAAACACGCCGAAGTGCTTGGTCTCATCCGCCACGATGCCGCGCGGGAATTCCAGTTCGATGCCAAGCCGATCCACGACGAGTGGGCGATTGGCCTCGGGCACGACGAGTTGCACTCTTGGATTCGCGCGCAAAATCGGCACGAGCGTTTCCTTGTCGAGATGATCGGTGTGGTTATGGCTCGAAGTCACCACGTCGATAAAGTCGAGCCGCTCCGGAGCGATGACGCGTTCGGTCATGCGCACGTGCGGTTTGTCCGTTGCGGCATATTTGTGCGTGAGGGAATCAGAGAGATAGGGATCCAGGAGCAAGTGATGACCTTGCCATTGGACGAGGAAACCGCTCTGGCCGAGCCACCAGATGTGCAGGTCGTTGGGATAATCGCGAGCGGCAAATACATCCGCGAGAAAGTCATCGTCCCTGAGAAACGGTTGAATCATAGCCCTCACGGGTTAGGTACACTCGGGGCGGAACGGTGTCCAATCAGGAATGGTTGGGCGTGAAGCGGAAAACGTGAAACGTGAAGACACATTCAAAACCTCATTCACGTTTCACGTCTTCACGTTTTACGTCCTCCTCTCGGGATTAACGGTTTGACAGTGATTTTCCCGAACCCTAGCTTGTGTCCACAATCGATATGGCCGAGCCAACTCCAGATCCAGTTCCGCCGAAGCCGCCGGAAGCTGCCAAGGTACAGCCCAAGAAAGAAACCGTGCGCATCGCGTTGCCCCCGAAGCCGACTGCCGCGCCCACGATCAAGCTGCCATCGCTTCCGCCCACAGGCGCTGCTCCGGCGGCCGCACCGGCCACAGCCGCGCCGACCGCGGCCCGGCCCGTGGCTGCGACGGCTCCGGCTCCGACGACCCAGGTTCCGCGCCCGGCAGCGGCCCCGACGGCTGC
>JADMIO011081444.1_pt1 | contig 38617 bp, 39 predicted proteins | sample 8958161 | NCBI WGS metagenome assembly JADMIO01 (sample SAMN16585339, study PRJNA669376) | soil metagenome | isolation source: Crop rotation soil | place: USA: Cullars Rotation, Alabama | collected 2011 | reverse complement strand
CCGCGACTTCAAGTCACGTGAATTCCAAGCTTCGGATCCCACTGTGCTGGAAAGATCTTCAATACGGTTTAAATCATTCTCTGTAGCTTCTAGCTTCGATTTGGCTTCTTTCTTTCTAGTTTTATAAATAGAAATTCCAGCAGCTTGTTCTAACATGCGCCGGCGGCTATTATCTTTATCTTTGATAATATCATCTACCATTCCCAATTCTATAATTGCATATGAATCCGTAGACACTCCCGTATCCATAAATAAATTATGAATATCTTTTAATCGACAAATCACATCATTTAATCGATATTCGCTTTCCCCATTTTTGTAGAATTTACGGGTAATCGTAACGGTATTAAATTCGATAGGTAACAGATTTCGGGTATTTTCAAAAGTAAGTGACACCTCTGCTAAGCCGCTAGCACTGCGAGTTTTAGAGCCGTTGAATACTAAACTCTCTAAATTCTCTGAGCGTAAATGGCTTATTTTTTGTTCGCCTATTACCCATCGAATAGAATCTACAATATTACTTTTACCACATCCATTAGGACCAATAACACCTGTTACGCCTTCATCAAAATGAAGAGTGGTTTTATCTGCAAAGCTTTTAAAGCCCTTTATTTCTAAACTTTTTAAACGCACAATTTTCTTTTTTTCGAGCTGCAAATATACTTCAAAGTAAAGTTTATGTCTAATTTCTATTGATTTAATTAGACTTATAAAGAGGAAGTGTAAATTGCATGAAAAAGCTAATAGTTATAAGCTATTAGCTGATAGCTTATAACATGAAAAATATAAAACTCATAGAAGTTCCTTCTGAAATTGGTGCGGGCACTCGAGGTGCAAGTTTAGGTATTGAAGCCATTAAAATAGCGGCACTCGATTTTATGAGTAATTTTTTTGTGCATTTTCCATCCGAAAAAATTAAAACAGAAAATCATTTATTACATGAACCTATTCAATCGCCCTATGCTAAACGCATACAAGGGTTAGTAACTATGTATGAACGAGTAAGTAAAGCTGTTTATGATACCTTAAAAAGTAATTTTTTTCCAATTATATTAAGTGGTGATCATAGCACTGCTGGTGCTACTATAGCAGGTATAAAGATGGCTAAACCTAAGAGTAAGCTAGGAGTGATATGGATTGATGCACATGCTGATTTACATACTCCGTATACCACTCCATCGGGTAATATGCATGGAATGCCAATTACCACGGCTATTAATGAAGATAACTTGAAAAATAAAGTACATAAGTTAGATACAGCAACAATTAAAATGTGGGATCAATTGAAAGAAATAGGTAAGATAAAACCCAAAGTACTTCCAGAAGATATTGTGTTTATTTCTCTTCGAGATTATGAAAAGGAAGAAAGAGCCATTTTGGATAAATATAAAATGAAAGTTGTATCCACTAGTGAAGTGCGGCGTAAAGGCGCTGAAAATATTGTCCGTAGTGTGTTACGCTATTTAGATGATTGTACGGATATATATATAAGTTTTGATGTTGACAGCTTAGACGCTTCTATTTCTAAAGGTACAGGTACACCTGTGGGCAATGGCTTAAAAGAGCGAGAAGCTGAAGATTTAATCAGTAAGTTTATGATGAATCGAAAAGTGTGTTGTTTTGAAATAACTGAGGTAAACCCCACATTAGATAAAGAAAATCTTATGGCCGAAATAGCTTTTAATATTTTACAGCGTAGTGTAAATATTTTGATGATGAGCTAGAGGAGAGATGGGAAATATGTATTGTAATGAGTTGAAATGTTGAGGACTTCATAGTTGATAGATCATAGTTCATAGCAATATTTATGCTATCTATGAACCATTAACCATCAACTATGAGCCTCCTATCATTTTAAACCTTATCTACACCCTGTCCCGCATCCCTATTATCCCTCCTCATTTCTAACATTTTTTTGTCAAAATCGCATAAATATGCTAACTTTGCAAGCCTAAAATATTAAAATCACATGTTGATTATTGATTCAAAAGACTGCGAAAACATTGACAAAGCGCTCAAAAAGTATAAAAAGAAATTTGAGAAATCGAAGATTTTATTACAGTTGAGAGAACGTCAATCCTTTACTAAACCTTCTGTTAGGCGTCGAAATACTATATTAAAGGCACAATACAAACAGCAAATTGTAAGCGGTAAAATAGAATTATAAGGTATAATAATTAGCATCAGCTATAAACTTAATTGAAATAGCCATAAGGTTTGTAACTTTATGGCTATTGTTTTATTATGGTTGCTCATAGTTCTATAACTGAATTTGTTAACTTTTTACAATTTGAGAAAAGGTATTCTAGCCATACCGTTAGAGCATATACCGATGATTTAACTAGCTTTTTCGATTACATAAAAAAAGTGTATACTATTGAGGATATAAAAGCAATACAAACAAACATAATAAGAACTTGGCTAGCTGATTTACGGAATAATGATATACAACCTAGAAGCATCCATAGAAAAATATCTTCTTTAAAATCATTTTTTAAATATCATTTACGACAGGGAAATATTTCTCAAAGTCCTGTAAGAACCATCATCTCTCCTAAAAGTAATAAACGGCTTCCACAATTTGTACAAACTAAGGAAATGACTACTTTATTTGAGCATGTTGAGTTTTCTGATGATTGGAGGGGGCAAACAGCTAAAATTAGCTTACAAATTTTATATGCTACAGGCATTCGTTTAAGCGAATTAATCAATTTGAAAGAAAGTCAAATTGATATAGCTCACCAATCTATAAAAGTGTTAGGAAAAGGTAGTAAAGAGCGTATTATACCCATTGGGAAAACGCTCATCTATAACATACAAACCTACATACAGGAAAAACGAAAGCAATTTTCTAGCTTAGATATAGATATTCTATTAGTAACGGAAAAAGGAAAAAAATTATATCCTAAATATGTATATCTAGAAGTAAAAAAATATTTATCGCTTATCACTACTATTGATAAAAAAAGTCCACATGTGTTGAGGCATACTTTTGCCACTCACCTAACTAATAATGGTGCAGATTTAAATGCTGTAAAAGAATTGCTAGGACACTCTTCGCTGGCAGCTACACAAGTGTATACGCATAATACAATTGAAAAATTAAAGGAAATATACAAACAAGCCCATCCCAAAGCTTAATTACATTGTAAAAAGCGTGTAGTTTCTTCTTTATTTCTTGTATATTTTGTTTAAAATGACTAACTTAAGGTAGCAATTTATTTCTTCACATTTAAACTATAAGGACTATGAATGTTAACATTCAAACCGTACATTTTGAGGCTGACGAAAAACTACTAGAATATGTACATAAAAAAATAGAAAAGTTAAATACTTTTCATGATAATGTTATTAAGGTAGATGTATTTTTAAAGTTAGATAATGTTGTACATAATATTAAAGATAAAATTGCCGAAATTCAAATACACGTTCCAAAACAACATTTTTTTACCAAAGCATGTTCCAAATCTTTTGAAGAATCCTTTGACAATGCGCTAAACTCTGTTATTACACAAATAAAAAGGAAGAAAGAAAGAGCCTTTGTATAAGATTTGTGTAAGATTAAAAAGGCTATGATTTAAATCATGGCCTTTTTTATGTAAAGTAAAAAATTCACTATAAATATCTGAGAGGGTTACGGCGTGCACTCCATATATATTTTTTTATGTTCATCCAAAAGGCAAGAAAAAAATATATAATGATAGGTGAACCTAACGTGCAAAATGTTAAATAAATAAAATACATGCGAATACGCGTAGTAGCTATTCCTACTCGTTCACCTATGTAACTGCATACACCAAAAACACGCCATTCGATAAAGTATTTTAACTTATCCATATGCTAATTTAAATAGAAGAATAGAATATCTCCAAGAAAGCAAGCATTTTTTAATAATTTTGTGACAATTTCTGAGAACTAAAATTTTTAAAAATACAAGTGTTAGAAAAACGTACAAATATAGTATAGAAATTACCTGCTGATTCATGGTCTGTGCAGACATAGGTCACATCAGTGAGAGCCATCTGTTATTGAAACGTTTAAATTATTTGCTACGTATTATTTGTCTAAATTCTCTCTTCTGGCGCTAATTGTATGGGATTGGGAGCTAAAAAGATTATTCTGACATTGTGTTTTCAAAAATCTTGATTCTATCATTTCAAAACTTTTATTATGCCTTTTGATTTAGATCTTATTAAAAAAATATATGCTGCAATGTCTGCCAAAGTAGACGCTGCTCGAAAATTAGTTAATCACCCGCTGACCTTGACGGAAAAAATATTATATGCTCACTTATTTGAACCTACAAAAAAACCATATAAAAGAGGGGAAGATTATGTTGATTTTGCTCCTGACCGTGTAGCTATGCAAGATGCTACCGCACAAATGGCGTTGTTACAATTTATGACTTGTGGTAGAAATAGTGTAGCTGTTCCTTCTACTGTACATTGCGATCATTTAATTCAAGCAAAAATAGGTGCTGAAGCGGATTTGAAAACTGCGTTGGACACCAATAAAGAAGTGTACGATTTTTTAGCTTCTATATCGAATAAATATGGAATTGGATTTTGGAAGCCAGGTGCAGGTATTATTCATCAAGTGGTATTAGAAAATTATGCTTTTCCTGGTGGTATGATGATTGGTACAGATAGTCACACCCCTAATGCGGGAGGTTTAGGCATGATTGCTATTGGAGTTGGTGGTGCCGATGCTGTGGATGTAATGGCTGGGTTACCTTGGGAATTAAAAATGCCCAAATTAATTGGCGTAAAGCTGACTGGAAAAATGAATGGCTGGACAAGCGCTAAAGATGTGATTTTAAAAGTAGCTGGTATACTTACCGTAAAAGGCGGAACTGGGGCTATTGTGGAGTATTTCGGTGATGGCGCCGATAACATAAGTGCAACAGGTAAAGGAACAATTTGTAACATGGGAGCAGAGATTGGGGCTACCTGTTCCATATTTGGTTATGATGAAAAAATGGCGGCATATTTAAAAGCCACCGATCGAGAAGATATAGCACGCTTGGCTGATAATCTTAAAGCATATTTAAGAGCAGATAAAGAAGTGTATGCTAATCCTGAAAAATATTATGATCAATTAATTGAAATAAATTTAGATGAATTAGAGCCTCATGTTAATGGGCCTTTTACTCCAGATTTAGCTACACCTATTTCTAAATTTGCTGAAGCCGTACGAAAAAACGATTGGCCAGAAAAGCTAGAAGTAGCGTTAATAGGCTCTTGTACAAATTCTTCTTACGAAGATATTAGTCGTTCTGCCTCTATAGCTAAGCAAGCTATTCAGCGAAAATTGAAAGCAAAATCAGAGTTTACTATTACTCCAGGTTCTGAACAAGTACGTTATACGGTTGAAAAGGATGGATTTCTAAATGCGTTTGAGCAAATTGGAGGTGTAGTTTTGGCTAATGCTTGTGGTCCTTGTATCGGTCAATGGGCGCGACATATTGATGACCCTAATCGTAAAAATTCTATTATAACTTCTTTTAATAGAAATTTTGCAAAACGTAATGATGGATTAGCTTCGACGCATGCTTTTGTAGCTTCACCCGAAATTGTTACTGCATTTGCATTAGCTGGTCGACTTACATTTAACCCACTAGTAGACAAATTAATAAACGAAAACGGAGAAGAAGTAGTTTTAGATGAACCTCTTGGTATAGAATTGCCTCCTAAAGGGTTTTCTGTTGAAGATGCGGGTTATCAGCCCCCAGCTATTGATGGTAGTAAAGTAACGGTGGCGGTAAAACCCGATTCTAATCGTTTACAATTGCTCGACTCTTTCCCAGCTTGGGAAGGAACAGATTTAAAGGGATTGCGTTTATTAATAAAAGCAAAGGGAAAATGTACAACAGATCATATTTCTATGGCGGGACCCTGGTTGAAATTTAGAGGACATCTAGATAATATTTCTAATAATATGTTGATTGGTGCAGTAAATTATTTCAATGATAAAACAGATAGTGTAAAGAATCAATTAACGCAAGAATATGCTTCTGTGCCTAGTGTGCAACGAGCTTATAAAGCAGCAAATATTGGAACAGTGGTAGTAGGAGATGAAAACTATGGAGAGGGGTCAAGTCGTGAACATGCGGCTATGGAACCACGGCATTTGGGTGTTCGGGCTATTGTGGTAAGAAGTTTTGCTCGTATTCATGAAACAAATTTAAAGAAGCAAGGTATGTTGGCATTAACTTTTGCTGATAAAGAAGATTACAATAAAATACAAGAAGATGATACTATTGATATCATGGGATTAACATCATTTGCTCCGGGAAAATCTTTAACTATGGTATTAAATCATAAAGATGGTAGTAAAGAAAAGATAGTTTTAAATCATACCTATAATGAACCACAAATTGAATGGTTTAAAGCAGGCGGAGCTTTAAATGTGATTCGAAAACAATTTCATAAATAATTTTATATTCTAAAGAATAAAATAAGATAGCTTTTACTCTTTATAGCCTTTGACAATATCATAAAAATAATTTGTGAAAGGCTATAACCCTTTAAGAGCAAGGCTTTTAACAAATCTAGAAATGTTATTTTGAAATAGTTTATGCTATATAGGTGATGCGTATTTCTAAATTTTTATCTTGCCTTATATTTTCTCTGCTATAGCATCTACAATGCCGTATGCAACAGCCTCTTTAGCATCCATCCAATAGTCTCTCTCAAAATCTTTTAAAACTTTTTCATATTTCTGCCCACAGTTTTCAGCTAAAATCCGTGCCCCTAATTCTTTAGTTTTTTTAATTTGCTGAGCTTGTATCTCTAAATCAGCAGATACACCTTGAAGATGACCACCTAAGCTAGGTTGATGGATCATGACTTCTCCATGTGGGTAGATAAATCTCTTTTTCTTAGTTCCAACAGATAACAATATAGAACCCATAGATGCTGCGAGACCCATACAAATAGTAGATACGGGAGAAGATAATAATTTAATGGTATCATATATAACCATACCAGATGTAACTACACCACCAGGACTATTGATATATAATTTTATTGGCTCTCCTGGCTTATCTGCATCTAATAGCATAAGTCTAGTTACTACATCGCGAGCAGATTTATCTTCTACAACACCCCATAAGTGAACAGCTCTTTTTTGAAAAAAGAGTTTGTCCATTTTCTTTGTCCATAAACTGCTTTCATGTTGTTTTTCAGGTTTTGTATCTTCTTCATCTTCCATAATAGGACTTATACAGTTCGGTAGTATTTTCATATAACAATTATATAAATTTCAATATTTATTTATTTTCTGATGCTTTAGTTTTTCTAGGATTTACGGCTAAAACTTCATCCACTAATCCATAGTGTTTAGCTTCTTCAGAGCTCATCCAAAAATCACGATCACAATCTTTAGCTACTTTTTTCGCATCTTGCCCAGTATGTTCAGCTATAATAGTATACAACTCTTGTTTTAGCTTTTTTACTTCATTAACCGTAATTTCAATATCAGTAGCTTGTCCGCCTACAGAACCACTAGGCTGATGTATCATTACACGTGCATGTTTTAAGGCGGTACGTTTGCCTTTAACACCAGCACACATTAAAATAGCGCTCATAGAAGCTGCTATACCCGTACATATTGTAGCTATATCTGGAGCCACTATTTGCATGGTATCATACATGCCTAATCCTGCATATACACTACCTCCTGGACTATTAATATACATCTGGATATCTCGTGTTCGATCTGTTGATTCTAAAAATAATAATTGTGCCGTTACAATATTAGCAACATAATCATCCACAGGTTCACCTAAAAAAATAATGCGATCCATCATTAAACGAGAGAAGACATCCATACTGGCTACATTTAGTGGGCGTTCCTCAATGATATAAGGAGTTAAATTTGTAGGAGTATGATTAATATAACTATGTAAAGCACTGCTAGATATACGTTTATGTTTTATCGCGTATTTTTCAAATTCTTTGGATAGGTTCATTATATGATATTAAGATAAGTGAATATAGAGGTATTTTTTAACAAATTATATGCAAATGTATGTATTAAGACAAAATGCCATATCAAAAATTATATCTTTTGCTAACATGATCTTTTATATTTTCCTAATGCTTATGTTCTTTAACTATTTTTTCAAAATCTTTTTGGCTAATTATTTGCTCGGTAGTTTCAATTTGTTGACCAAGGATTTCAAATAGTTTCATGTCTTGTAATTGACGATGAGCCCCATCTATTCGTTCTCTATCTTGCATTAGTTTATTAATGTAGCCAGCTAGCCAATCTTCTTGATCATTCAAATTTAATCCCATAGATCTGTAGTAATTTATTACTTGTTGAGTAATATGTTTCTGCACTTCATCCAATGATACTTTGATGTTATTAGCTTGCACCAATTGATCAGAAATTAATGTCCATTTAAGTTGAGTGAGAAACTTAGGAAATCCTTCCTCTATCTGTTGAGGATTTTTTTCTTTATTCTCATTGTTACTTTGTAGCCAACGCTTTAGAAATGTTTCAGGTAAAGTAACATGTGTATGTTCTATTAAATAATGATAGAGATCATCATATAATTTCTGATTCGATTGATTATTCCAATATGTTTGTATATCATCTTTAATATGTTTTCTAAAATCTGTTTCACTAGCAACATGTTGATCGGGATATAATTTTTTGAAAAGATCTTCATTAACCATTGCCTTCTCTCGTAAAAAAATGTTTTCTATAGTTACTTTATAATATTTAGTTGGGGCATTTTCATCTGTCAAATCAATACCTAATTGTTTAGCCATCCAAGCTCGTTTAGTAAAATCAATATCCTTTTTAGAATCAATATTCAATAGATCTCCCTTCTTTTTTTCTATAACCTTATCTTGAGCATTTGCATTAAAATCAGATACTTTTAAGGTAAGTTTTTCGTTTAATCCATTAGCTATATTATTTCCATCAATATCCGTTTCTTCAAAATGCATATTCATTATATGCTCTGGAGTAGCTGCTTTTTCTTCATCTCTATTAGATGCAAAATTTTCTTGTATACGCTGTATTTCTTCATTAATCATATTTTCTGTAATTTCTATTGTATAGCGAGTAAGATGTGCTTTTTTAACTATATCATCCAATTCAAGTGAAGGTTTCAGACCCAATTCGAAATGAAAAGTATAATCAACGGGATTATTGATATTAATATGACTATAATCATTTTCCAGAGGCAATGGTTGAGCAAAAATGTTAAGATTTTCATTAATTAAATACTGTTGTAATTCTTTTTCAACAACTTTAATCACTTCTTCTGTCATAATCGATGGACCATACATTTTCTTTATCAATCCTGCAGGAACCATGCCTTTGCGGAAACCATGCATATTAGCCGATTTACTATATTTAGTTAAAGCTTTCTCAAATAAGGTATAATAATCATCTTTTCCTATTGTAACAGATAATTTGTCATTAAGTATACCAATATTTTCTCTAGTAATTATGGCCATAATATGTTATATTTAAATATTGAACAGTGTACTTTTAAAGCGGCAAATGTACAGTTTTAGCGTAATAGTTTGCTTAATTGTGCAGGTTATTATATGATATTACTTAACCAAAACTATATCAAATAAACGATTAATATTTCTCAATGGCCCATAACTTAAACGTTTAATAATACAGTTACACAAAAAACATTTACTACTTTGCGCAGTCCAACCAAATACAGAACAATGTTATATTCTATGACAGGTTATGGGCGTGTAGAGCACACCATAGGCGATAAGATTTTTTTAATAGAGATACGTTCTTTAAATTCTAAGCAATTGGAGTTGCAGGTGAAACTCCCTGCCTTACTTAGAGCCTATGAGCCAGACATACGCTCTATGATTGTTGAAAAATTACTCCGCGGGGCTATAGAATGTTCTATTTTTTTAAAGCAAACTGGAGGAACAAAGCCTGTTATACTTAATACCCCCCTTATAAAAGCGTGTTATGAACAACTTACCACATTAGCTAAAGAACTAAAGATAGAAATGCCCAATATGTTAGGTAATATTTTGCAAATACCTGATATCATAACTCCTGCTACGGATACACTTGTAGAGGTAGAATGGGAAAGCTTGAAACAGGCTATTCATAAAGCTATAGAATTACTACGTCAACATCGAGAACAAGAAGGAAGATCTTTAGAGAAGGATCTAGTTCAACGCATTAATAATATAGTAGCGCAACAAACCGCTGTTGATAGCTTGGCCCCAGCAAGAAAACAACGCATAAAAGAAAATTTAATTAGATTACTTGAGGAACATGCTGGAAAGGAAAATTACGATGCTAACCGCCTTGAACAAGAACTTATTTATTATATTGAAAAAATTGATATTACAGAAGAGCAGGTTAGATTGAAAAATCATTGTGATTATTTTTTATCCGCTATAGCAGAAAAAGAAATTTCGAAAGGTAAGAAACTAAGCTTTATTTTGCAGGAAATAGGTAGAGAAATTAATACTACTGGCTCTAAAGCCAATGATGCAGCCATGCAAAAATGTGTGGTAATCATGAAAGATGAAATGGAAAAAGCAAAAGAACAAGTATCTAACATTTTATAGCTATTGCTATACAGTAAATCTTTTTGCCTTTAAAAAATATTTCTTTGCAGCCATACTATTGTGCATTTTAGGCTGTACAACTATTAACCTATACGAACACACTGCTGTTATTCCTAAGCAACAATGGAAAAGCACATTTCAACCTTCTTTCGAATTTAACATACAAGATACAAATGCAGTATACGACCTCTATATTGTAATACGTCATACGAATGCCTATGCATATAACAATATATGGTTAGATATAGGAACAAAGTTTACTACGAGCAGTATTGCACATCAACAACTTAATTTAATTTTAGGCAATAATACAGATGGATGGATGGGGACCGGTATGGATGATATATTTGAAGAACGAATTAAAATTACCCCAACATCTATTAAATTGAAAAATGGGCGGTATACTTTTACAATTGCTCATCTTATGCGCATAGATCCACTGCCGCACATAGTAAATATTGGCATTCGAATAGAAAAGGTTAAAATATAACTATTATGCCACCTATTAAACGTCAAATTCGATTAGTAACTTTCGTATATTGGTTTTTACTAATATATGTTGTGGCTGCATTAACTTGGTGGTTTATTTCACTAGAAGAACAGAATGATCAACTTGCTAATGCCAAACTTGAGCAATTATCTATCACTATTGATAAACAAGAAAATAGTGCACTATATACTAAAATCGAAAAAGGTATTCATAAAGCACAATTGCGAAAAACATATCAATATATTGGAGAAGGCCTTACATTTTTAATTATAATTTTTATAGGAGCTACCTTTGTATACAATATAGTTCGGAAACGATTAAAACTTTCGCAACAACAAAAAAATTTCATGATGGCAGTAACTCATGAACTAAAAACACCTATTGCTGTGGCTAAACTTAACTTAGAAACATTATTAAAAAGAAAATTAGAAGGCGAACAGCAACAACGGCTTATTAATAATGCTTTACAAGAGACTAACCGACTCAATGATTTATGTAGTAATATTTTAGTAAGTGCTCAACTGGAGGGGGGCGCATACAAAAGCCATAAAATTTCTTTTAACTTATCTATGCTTCTTACCGATATTAGCAAAGATTTCAACCAACAATTCCCTAATCGAAATCTTCAATATAGCATAGCACCTGATATAAATATATATGGGGAAACATTACTTATTCAATTAATGATAAATAACTTTATTGAAAATGCTATTAAATATTCACCTGCAGCAACTTTAGTTCATGTAGAGCTAAAGAAAAATGAAAGAAAAGCACTGATAACAATTGCAGATCAGGGTAGCGGAATACCGGATGAAGAAAAATCTAAAATTTGGGAAAAATTTTACCGAGTAGGAAACGAAAATACACGTAATACTAAAGGTACAGGCATTGGCCTATATTTATGTCGTATTATAGCCCGCGACCATCGTGCAACTCTTTCTATCACCAATAATATCCCAACAGGTAGTATTTTTACTGTACAATTTCCTATAACCGAATAAAAATTTATATGATAAAAACTAACAAAAAAGCCTCTATTTTACTAGTTGAAGATGAAGAAAATTTGCATGATACCTTACGTCTGAATTTAGAAATAGAGGGCTATGAGATAAGTTCCGCCTATAATGGGACTCAAGCATTGAAAGCTGTAAAAGAAGAATATTTTGACCTGATCATTTTAGATATTATGCTACCTGAAATAGATGGTATAAATGTTATTGAGCGTATTCGTATTCAAAACTTAGAAGTACCTATTTTAATATTAAGCGCTAAGGATACTAGCGCAGATAAAATATTAGGACTACGCACTGGTGCAGATGACTATTTAACAAAACCATTTAATTTAGAAGAATTAATATTGCGCATACATAAACTCATTCAAAAAAATGCACTTTTACAACATAAAGAGAATATATCTGATATAGTAACATTTGGCAAAAATTCGGTAGACTTTAAAGCACAAGAAGCAACTACTTGGGATGGAAAAAAAATAAAGTTGAGTAAAAAAGAAGCTATGCTATTGCGTTTGCTCATAGAGCATAAAAATGAAGTAGTAACAAGAGAAAAAATATTACAATCGGTTTGGGGATATAATGTATACCCTACTACAAGAACAATAGACAATTTTATTTTAAGTTTTAGAAAATATTTTGAAGAAGATAGTCGCAATCCACAGTATTTTCATTCGGTACGTGGCGTAGGATACAGATATACAGAGTAAATTTTAAATTAAATCAAATATCAATTATTAATTACTATACATGACAGCTTCCATTGTTAATTTAAAACATGTCAATATATATCAAGGTCATAGCCTTATTTTAGAAAATGTGAACATTAATGTTAATAAGGGAGAATTCGTATACTTAGTAGGCAAAACAGGGGCTGGAAAATCAAGTTTACTGCGAACATTATATGGAGATCTACCTTTGAGAGAAGGTTCAGGTCATGTAACGGATTTTGATTTGCGTACCATTAATTGGAAAAATGTTCCTTATTTACGCCGCAATTTAGGTATTATCTTTCAGGATTTTCAATTGTTGACTGATCGCAATATAAAAGACAATTTAAAATTTGTATTACGCTCTATTGGCTGGAAAGATCAACAATTAATGGAGGAAAAAATCAACAATGTGCTCGATAAAGTTGGATTGAAAGATAAAAGTGAAAAAATGCCTTTTGATATAAGTGGTGGAGAACAACAGCGAGTGGATATTGCACGAGCATTACTTAATTCTCCTAAATTAATATTAGCCGACGAACCCACGGGTAATCTCGATCCCGAAACTTCTGATGAGATTATGCAATTATTAGTGAACATTACACGTGATTACGGCACTGCTGTTATTATGGCTACCCATAACTATACTGTCATCAATAAATATCCAGCGAGAATATTAAAAACTGAAAATGGTAAGGTAATTGATAGCGCAACTTCTACTGTAGCATAAAGTTCTTACAATAAATTATATCCTGAAAAATAAATATTAAATTCAGCTATCATTCTAAAATGATGATTAATGCTCAACCGCCGAGGATCTTAAAGATCCTCGGCGGTTTAAAGAATAGCCTTAAAAAATTCTAAACTATATATCTTTTAAAAGATGTCCTCCGTTGCATGGAAACTCTGGAAACTTTAATTGTTTCTAAAGTTTCCACTACTTTTTAGTAGCTATTTTATTCCATAAAATATATTCTACGTACTCGAGTGCTAATGTTAGTTAAAATTTCATAGGGTATAGTTCCGCACCACTGAGCAAGTTGCTCTACAGATAGTTCTTTTCCGAATATAATTACTTCATCTCCTTCCTTTACGCCTAAAATATCTGTAATGTCAATCATAGTCATATCCATACATACATTACCAACAATAGGGGCTAGTTTACCCTTTACCCATATTTTGCCCATACCATTACTTAATCTTCTACTTAGTCCATCTGCATATCCTATACGTACAACTGCAATTATACTATTCCTTATCAATTTTCCTCTTCGATTATATCCCACTGTTGCACCAGCAGGTAAATGCTTAATTTGTGCAATAGTTGATTTTAGAGTGGAAACATTTTGTAACGCTGAAGAATATTTGTTGCTGCTATCTACACCATATAATCCGATACCTAAGCGTACCATATCACATTGTAATTGGGAAAATCTAAAAATAGCGGCAGAATTGGCTATATGTTTAAGAAAGGGATATTGTATAGCTTTTTCAATAGCTGCACAAGCTTCTGTAAATAATTTATATTGATGCAACGTATACTCATCTTCTGCAGAATCTTCGCTTGCGGCTAAATGCGAAAAAACAGATTGTACAATAATAGCTTTATTGGCTTCTAATCGTTTACACAATACATCAATTTCGTGTGGTAAAAAACCTAAACGATGCATTCCGGTATCTAACTTTATATGAATAGGATATTGCTGTAAGCCTTGCCGAATAAGATATTGCTGAAAAGAATCTAATATAGCAAAAGAATATATTTCGGGTTCTAAGTTATACTGTATTAAAGCGTCGAAAGCACTTTCATCAGCATTTAATACAGTAATCGGTATGCGTATACCTGCTTTACGTAAGTCTATACCTTCATCAATATATGCTACTGCTAAATAATCTACTTTATGAAATTGCAATATGTTAGCAATTTCTGCACTCCCACTGCCATAAGAAAATGCCTTTACCATAGCCATAATTCTAACTCCTTCTTTTACGTGTTGTTGATATACTTTCAAATTATGTACTATAGCATTTAAATTTATTTCTAATACAGTTTCATGTATTTTTTTAACTAATCGTTGTTCAATTTGCTCAAAAGCAAAAATTCTTGCTCCTTTTAATAATATCGTTTCATCTTTAAAATCACTAAACGTATAATAGGTTAAAAACTCATGTACAGTTTCAAAAAAACGAATAGATAGTTTATGGGCTTCAAACACATCTTTAAACTGACTAATGGCATTACCGATACCTATACATTTATGAATACCGTGCTGCTGCAATTCTGCAGCAACTGTTTTATATAATATTTCTGCTGGTAAGCCTGATTCTAATATATCCGAAAGAATAACAGTTTTATGTATATGTTGATGTTGTTGCTGCAAAAAATCTAATGCGATTCGGAGCGAGCTTAAATCTGAACTATAACTATCATTTATAATAGAACAATTATTAATTCCTTGTTTAAGCTCCAAGCGCATTTCAACGGGTTGTAATCGTTTAATATCGTCAATAAAAGTTTGTACATCTTGTTTTAAATAGAACAGCACACATATACACGTAATGGCATTATCAATAGAAGCTTTATCTGTAAATGGAATTGAGATTGTAAAAGTTAATTGTTGATATTGAATTTGTAGAAGAGTTAAATTATTCTCTATTACTTCTGATTTGATATATACATCAGCAGTAGTATCTATTCTACTCCAGCAAAACAACTTAGTTTTTAATAGTGATTGCTTTACTTGTGTAGTAAGATATTCGTGCACATCAATATAATTAGATGCATCTTTTTCATATATCAATACATCTGCAGTATAAAATAACTTACATTTTTCGGCTAATTTTTGTTGGGGTGATGAAAATGATTCATCATGCGCTTCGCCTACATGAGTAAGCACACCAATAGTAGGTTGTATAATGGTTTGTAAACGTTCCATTTCATCAGGCATGGAAATACCTGCTTCAAAAATAGCTAACTGGTGTTTGCTATTTATATTCCATACACTTAAGGGGACGCCTATTTGAGAATTATAACTTCTAGGACTTCTTATAATAGAAAATTGTTTATGTAATAGTTGATACAACCATTCTTTTATAATGGTTTTACCATTACTACCTGTAATACCGATTATAGGAATACGAAATTGTTGACGATGATATGCTGTCAGCTGCTGCAAAGCTTTTAACGTATCTTCGACTAACAAAAAATTGGCCTTAGCCAGTAAGTCAACTTTCGGCTTTTCACTTACTACAAAGCTTTTTACTCCTCTTTCTATAAGTTCTGGAATATATTTATGCGCATTACGTCTACTAGAAGGTAAAGCGAAAAATAAAGAAGATTGAGGTAGCACTACACTTCTGCTATCTATTAATAAATGTTCGATTTGCTCTTGCTTATATTGTAGAAATGCTTCAGCATAAATAATTTTTACTATATCTTGAATTGTATACATCTTTTGCAAAACTTTATGATATATAATTTGATCTTTACAAAGCTATCTGTAAACTTTTTATAAAAATAACTTTTTCTTGATCCAAGTATTTGGCTTATCTCATGAGCATTAAAAAATTTTATATCTTCATTTTTTAAATTAAGAAAAATGGTAAGGTTAAATAGATTTAAAATTCTCTTGTTCATAAGTTTACTAATACTGAATACAGCTTGTAAAAATCAAAATAATAGCTCTTCGGCTACTAAAAACTTAGACACAATTTCTGTTGTTGCTAATAAAGAAATTTTATATATGGAGGATTTATTAAATATAAATTCTCATGACGAATTGGTAAAAAAATATGGTGAAGCGAATGCAATTAAAACCAGATTTTATTATGCTGATGATACACGAGGCATACCAGCAAGCATTATTTTTAAAGGAACAGATAAAGAAGTTGCTATTGAATGGAATGATACCGCTCACTATAAAGATTTAAATGCTGTATATGTTAGACCGTATATGAAAAATGATACTGCAGTACCTATATACACTTCACAATGGAAAAGCAAAACAGGCTTGGAAATGGGTATGGAATTAAATAAAGTAGTAGAATTGAATGGAAAAGGCTTTACTATATCAGGACTAGGCTGGGATTATGGTGGAGGAGTAATAAGCTGGGATCAAGGTAAATTTGCTATTAACAATACTTTATCTGTAAATTTTGCGGAAAGTGGTAATCATCCAAATACTTTAACTTCTGAGGAGTTAAATCAAATTTCTGGTGAAGTACAGATAAACAGTTCCAATATAGTTATTCAAAAACTAAATCTTGTTATATCTTTTTTATCCCTCCGTAAAAATCGTTAACAAAGTAGAGAATTAAAGCTCTAGTTAAGAATATTTTTACGCCGATGATAAATAGAATATAAAATAGATCCACCTAGACTGGTTATTATAACTGCTAGAGAGATAAATATAGAGATGTATACTTCGAAAAATTCAATCAACATTTTTGCTCCTATAAAAATTAAGACAACGGCAATACCTTGTTGTAGATAATCAAATTGGTCTACAGCACCCCTCAATAAAAAGAATAAAGAGCGTAACCCTAACACAGCAAATATATTTGAAGAGTAAATGATAATAATATCATCCTTTGTAAATGGAATATTGGCTTTCTCACGGACCAGCGAAACTACAGTAGGTATAGAATCCATAGCAAATACAATATCTGTAGCTGCTAGAATAACAACTACAATAGCTAATATGGTAAAGAAAAGTTTTCCATTGTCTCGTAAAAAATAACGTCCTTTAGGCTCTGTAGAAGTTATTCGAAGATATTTTTTTAAAAGCTTGTAAACCTTAGTTTCTCCTGGGTCAAATTCTGCCTCATCCTTTTTTATAAAAAGTTTTATTCCAGTATATATTAAAAATGCTCCAAATAAATAAAGCATCCAGTGGAAACGGTTAATAAGCTCTACTCCTAAAGTAATAAATACTATTCTAAAAATAATAGCCATTAAAATACCTAATAGCAAAGCTCGTCCGGCATCTAATTCATTTACTTTAAAGAAACTGAAAATAAGTATAAAAACAAAGATATTGTCAATGCTGAGTGACCACTCCATTAGATAAGCTGTAATGTATTTCGTTGCTATTAATCCACTTTTCTCAACCCACAAAAATGTACAGAAAGCGAAGGAAAGAGCAACCCAGAAAAGCGTTTGAAACAATGCTTTTTTTATTGAAATTGTACTATTTCTTTTACTCAATAAGCCCAAATCAAAAACGAGCGCTAGTATTAATGCTCCTCCAAATGTCAAATAAACAACCTGATCTACAGACATATGTAAATTATAAGAGCACCAAAAATACGTAAAGGAATATTTATATAATAGTTATAATTAAAACCTCTTTCATGATTATTAATAAAAGAGGCTGCTAGTGCAAGCGTAAAAACTATTAGTATATCTTATTCAAACTGCAATAAAAATTTGTATAGAAACGTTATATATTAAATTAACAACACCCTTTTTCTATATTTCTTGTTCAATTATTCCTTCCGTACCTTTGCAGCCTAGTTTTTACGTGCAATGACAGTTAAGTACAAAACCTTTCAACAACTTAATTTACCTGCTATTGAGCAGGAAATTGCTGCTGTATGGCAAAGCAAAAAAATATTTGAAAAAAGTGTTACACTTCGTGAAAATGCAACTCCGTATGTGTTTTATGAAGGTCCGCCTAGTGCTAATGGTTTACCAGGCATACATCATGTTATTTCTAGAACCTTAAAAGATTTGGTATGTCGATATAAAACAATGCAAGGCTTTCAAGTAAAACGAAAAGCAGGTTGGGATACGCATGGTTTACCTGTTGAATTAGGCGTAGAAAAAATGTTAGGTATTACGAAAGAAGATATTGGCAAAAAAATTTCTATTGAAGAATACAATGCTATTTGTAGAAAAGAAGTATTGAAATATAAAGACAAGTGGGATGATTTAACCCGCAAAATGGGCTACTGGGTTGATTTACAACATTCCTATATTACCTTCGAGAATAAGTATATTGAAACTTTGTGGTGGTTGCTAAAACAATTATATAATAAAAATTTATTATATGAAAGTGTAAGTATTCAACCGTATTCTCCCGCTGCAGGAACAGGATTAAGTTCTCATGAATTAAACCAACCTGGATGTTATAGACCAGTAAAAGATACGAGTTGTGTAGCAATGTTTAAAGTTGCAGATAAAAAACAACTCCCATTTAAATCTGATAATGATGTATATTTTTTAGCTTGGACAACCACTCCATGGACACTTCCATCAAATTTAGGATTAACCGTTGGAGAACATATTGAATACATTTTAGTACAAACATTTAATCCATATACACATTTGCCGATTAATGTAATATTAGCGAAAGCCTTATTGCATAAGTATTTTAAGCCTGAAGGTGAAAATGGAGATTTTCAAAACTATGCTTCCCTCTTCTTAGGAGAACCCCGCCCCGAGACTTCGGGATTCGGGAAGGGTGAGGCCATTCCTTGGAAAATACTGCAAACCTTTAAAGGAAAAGAATTAGAGGGTATTCGATATGAGCAATTACTTCCTTTCGAAGCTAATAAGCCAAAATTAAGTGGTGGAGATCCTTTTAGAGTGATACTAGGCGATTTTGTAACTACTGAAGATGGTACTGGCATTGTACACACTGCTCCAGCTTTTGGTGCAGATGATCTTAAAGTGGGCCGAAAAAATAATTTAGGCATTCTCATTTTAGTAGATAAAGAAGGAAAATTTATTGATGGTGTAGGAGAGTTTAGCGGGCGATATATTAAAAATTATAAGGATGATCCAAATTATGTGGATGTAAATGTAGACATCTGCGTAAAACTTAAAAAAGAGAACAAAGCGTTTAAAATTGAAAAATATGAACATAATTACCCGCATTGTTGGCGCACCGATAAACCTATTATTTACTATCCGCTAGATGCTTGGTTTATAAAAACTACTGCTGCAAGAGATAGAATGGTGGAATTGAATAAAACCATCAATTGGAAGCCCAAAGCTACTGGAGAAGGCCGTTTTGGCAATTGGTTAGAAAATATGGTAGACTGGAACTTAAGTCGTAGCCGCTACTGGGGAACGCCTTTACCGATATGGCGTACAGAAGATGCAACAGAAGAAAAGTGTATTGGAAGCATAGAAGAGTTAACAAATGAATACAAAAAAGCTAAACACCTAAATAATTCTGAATTTAGAGTTCTGAATTCAGAATTGAACGTTGATTTACACAAACCTCAAGTAGACAAAATCATATTAATAAGTGACAATGGCAAACCTATGTACCGCGTTCCAGATCTTGTAGATGTTTGGTTTGATAGCGGTGCTATGCCATATGCTCAATGGCATTATCCTTTTGAAAATAAAGAATTAATAGATAAACAGTTAGCTTTTCCCGCCGATTTTATTGCCGAAGGCGTAGATCAAACTCGTGGCTGGTTTTATACATTACACGTCTTAGCTGTAATGTTATTTGATAGTATAGCCTATAAAACTGTAGTTTCTAATGGATTAGTATTGGATAAAGATGGTAACAAAATGAGTAAACGTTTAGGAAATGTGGTAGATCCGTTTGAAACCATTCAAAAATTTGGTGCCGATGCTACTCGCTGGTATTTAGTTACCAATGCTTCACCTTGGGATAATATGAAATTTGATATTGAAGGAATTAAAGAAGTACAGCGAAAATTCTTTGGTACTTTATACAATACGTATCAATTTTTTACTTTATATGCGAATGTTGATGGTTTTATTTTTAAAGAACCTTACATACCATTAAAAGATAGGCCAGAAATAGATAAATGGATTTTATCATCTCTACATACATTAATACAAAAAGTAGCGGAAAGTCTAAACGACTACGAACCTACCCAAGCAGGTAGATTAATAGAAGAATTTGTAGATGAACATCTAAGTAATTGGTATGTAAGACTGTCTCGACGTCGCTTTTGGAAACCAACAAATAAAGATGGAAATAATAAAGGAATAAATCATGAAATTGATAAAATAGCGGCCTATCAAACTTTATATGAATGCCTAGAAGTACTAGCGCAATTAATAGCACCTATTGCTCCTTTCTTTGCCGATTGGTTATTTACAAATCTTAATGAAGTTACTAAGCGTTATCAAACAGAATCTGTGCATCATCTTATCTATCCTAAACATAAAAAAGAAATTATTGATACCCAGCTGGAAGAACGGATGCAACTCGCACAAGATATCTCTTCATTAATCTTATCTATACGAAAAAAGGTAAATATTAAAGTTCGTCAACCGCTAGAAAAAATGCTTATTCCGGTACAAGAAAGGGCTATGCAAAAACAAATAGAGCTAGTAGAAAATCTTATTAAAACAGAGGTAAATGTTAAAAACATTGAATACTTAACGCAAACAGAAGGATTTATAAAAAAACGTATTAAACCAAATTTTATAGCATTAGGTAAAAAACTGGGGGCTAAGATGAAGGCCCTATCTGCTGTGTTGGCGACTTTTACCCAGGAGGATATTGGTAAAATAGAAAAAGAAGGAAAATATATTTTGCTATTAGATAAAGAGCCTATTGAGATTAGTTTATCGGAAGTAGAAATACAGGCAGAAGATATTCCAGGATGGTCTGTAGCAAACAAGGGATCTTTAACGGTAGCGTTAGATATAACTATTACCCCTCAACTAATAAGTGAAGGTAATGCTAGAGAATTGGTCAACCGAATTCAAAAAATGAGGAAGGATAGTGGTTTAGAGGTTACCGATAGAATAGAGATAAAAGTTGTCCACAATGAAATTTTAACTCCTTCAATTGCTCAATTTTCTGACTATATTTGCAAAGAAATTTTGGCAGAAAAATTAGATATAGTACCAGAATTAGCTAATGGTATTGATATTGATGTAAACGATTTAATACTAAAAGTGGCCATCACTAAAAAAGGAACTTAAATTATGGCAACCAAAAAGAAAGCGCTCAAAAGAACAACTGTTAAATCTACAGGCAAAAAAACAGCACCCAAAAAAGCGGGAGCTAAAAAACCTACAGCAAATAAAAAATCAGCAGTAAAAAGTAAAACTACTTCTAAAACAGGAGCCAAAAAGGCTACGCCTAAAAAACCGACCAAAGTATTAAAAAGCAAGGCTGTGGCTAAAAATAAAGGAAAGGTTACGAGCAAGAAAGAACTACCTAAAAAGCAAATTTTAAAAAAGAGTATTTCAAATAAAATACTATCTAAAAAGCCTACAGTAAAGCCAATTGCAAAAAAAATAATTGAAAAACCAGTTATTAAAAGTACTGTAATTCCAGTGTCCGCAAAAACAAATTACACTCTACCTAGTAAAAAAATAGACACTAAACCTGTTCGTAAAACACCTATTGTTATTCCTAAAATTTCGGTTAGTACATCTGTAAAATACAACCCAGACTTTACAAAATCTGTTTTAGACAGTACATTTCAAAATCAAACTGAACCCATGGCACGTTATAGTGATGCAGAATTAGCAGAATTTAAAGATTTAATTTCAAAAAAACTAGACGCGGCAAGAAAAGAACTATCTTATCTACAGGGCTTAATTACTCGTAAAGATGAAATGGGTGGCGATGAAACTGAAAACCGCTACATGACTATGGAAGATGGTTCTGTAAGCATGGAAAGAGAACAGCTGAGCCAAATGGCAAGTCGTCAAATACAATTTATTGATCATTTAGAAAAAGCTTTGGCTCGTATTGAAAATAAAACATATGGCATATGCCGGATTACGGGTAAATTAATCGATAAAGCCCGGTTACGTGCTGTACCGCATGCTACACTAAGTATGGAAGCTAAAATGGGGGGTATGAAATAATACTTTTTAGATTTGCTTATTTAAAATAAGCATTTTACCTTTGCACCCTTAATTATTTCGATAAAGTCACCCAATTCATGGCAAATAACAAAGCAACAAAGAAAGACATACGACAAGTAGCTAAACGCAAAAAACGTAATCAGTATTATGGGAAAACAACTCGTAATGCTATTCGCGATTTAAAAGCTGTAGAAGACAAGAAAGCGTATACTGAAAAAATGCCAACTGTAATTTCTATGATTGATAAATTAGCTAAACGTGGTATTATTCATAAGAATAAAGCAGCTAATTTAAAAGGTAAATTAGCTAAAAAGGCTAAAGGATAACCCTTTTCTACTCCTTGGTATTTCAAAAAAATATTAGATTAATATAGAAAACGAAGCCCAGCATTTAAATGCTGGGCTTCGTTAATGATACTGTTTCTATACTAAGTTAGCAATACCAAAATTTTACTGTATTTATCCGTATAGATTCTTTCTATATCTTTTTCTGAGATCCTGCTTTTACAAAAAGGAATCTTAGCTTTGTTGAAATTTCTTATCGTTCATGGTATATCTTACTCGCATTGAACATTTTAATGCAGCACATAAATTATATAATCCTAACTGGAACTATGAGCAAAATGAGGCCGTATTTGGTAAATGTGCTAATGAAAATTGGCATGGGCATAACTATGAACTAATGGTAACTATTAAGGGAAGTCCTGAAGATGCCACAGGCTTCATATTTGATGTTAAAAAATTAAGCGCTCTTATTAAAGAACATATCACCGAAAAATTAGATCATAAAAACCTAAATGTAGATGTAGACTTTATGCAAGGCAAAAGGTGCAGTACCGAAAATCTAGCTATAGCCATATGGCATCAATTAAAACCATATTTACCTGATAATGTTCAATTGCATGCTATTAAATTGTACGAAACACCGCGGATTTATGTAGAATATTTTGGAGAGTAAAAGCGTTCTTTAATCTTTTGGTAAGTTGGAATAAGCCTCTCAGAGGATAAAAAATAAAAAAATGACTCTAAAATTCTTTGTATTTTGATATATAATTTTTATGGATAAAAAAGTTGCTGTATATAGAAAAGAACATTTCAATGCCGCACACCGATTGCATAACAACAATTGGTCTATCGAAAAAAATGCAGAAATTTTTGGGAAATGCAACAATCCGCACTATCATGGACACAATTATGAATTAATTGTAAAAGTAGTTGGTTCTATAAATATAGAGACAGGATATGTAATGGATATGAAAATCTTATCGAATATCATTAAAACACAAGTAATCAATAAATTTGATCATAAAAATCTAAATTTAGATACTATTGAATTCAAACAATTAAATCCTACAGCCGAAAATATTGCTATGGTTATTTATAATTTACTTCGACCACATATTGATAGAGATAAGGAATTAACTATACTGTTATATGAAACTGAACGAAATTTTGTTCAATATCCGGCATAGTTTTATTTTAAATGGTAAATTCTAAATTATATTTCTCTAAGTAAATTGTATTGGTTAATTTAAAATTTAACATTCAAAATTTATAATAAATCAAAATGGCGTATAACAAAATAGAACACTATGAAGAAAAGATAACCTCAGGACTTGTAGAATATTACAAGAAGATTATTACGATGTTAGGTGAAAATCCTAGTAGAGAAGGGTTGTTACAAACGCCGGAGCGGGTTGCTAAAGCTATGCAATATCTTACACAAGGATATCAAATGGATGCAAAAGCTATAATTACTGCTGCTAAATTTAAAGAAGAAGTAAGCGAAATGATTGTTGTAAAAGATATTGAATTATACAGCATGTGCGAACACCATATGTTTCCTTTTTTCGGAAAAGCTCATATAGCTTATATTCCTAACGGTTGGATTACCGGACTTAGCAAATTAGCTCGTGTCGTAGACGTTTATAGTAGACGATTACAGGTGCAAGAACGCTTAACTCATCAAATATTAAATGTAATTAAAGAAGCACTTAATCCATTGGGTGTAGCTGTAGTTATTGAAGCTCAACATTTATGTATGATGATGCGTGGCGTACAAAAGCAAAATTCTGTAACTACTACATCAGCATTTTGTGGCGAATTTGAAAAAGCAGAAACGCGAAGTGAGTTTACTAAATTAATATCATCTAAATTGCATTGAGTAATAAGCCAAAAGCTATTAGCTTTTGGCCTGTAGCTTAATTATCTAAATACTAAAAATAATTGTTCAACATGAAACACGCATATATTTTTCCAGGTCAAGGTGCTCAATATAGTGGAATGGGTAAATCCCTATATGCAAACAATGAACAAGCTAAACAATTATTTGAACAAGCTAATTCTATCCTTGGTTTTCGTATATCTGATATTATGTTTCAGGGTACGGAGGAGCAATTAAGACAAACCAATGTAACGCAACCTGCTATATTTTTACATGCTGTTATTTTGTTCAAAACCTTACCCAATGCACGTCCGGATATGGTAGCTGGACATTCTTTGGGGGAATTTACTGCGCTAGTAGCGAACCAAGTATTAACATTTGAAGATGGATTAAAATTAGTGGCAATACGCGCTAAAGCTATGCAAGCAGCTTGCACAAAACAACCTTCTACTATGGCTGCAGTGCTAGGTTTAGATGATGCTACAGTAGAAAAGGTTTGTGCTTCTGTAACAGATGAAATTGTAGTTCCAGCTAACTACAATTGTCCTGAGCAATTGGTAATATCGGGTAGTATTGCAGGTATTCAAAAAGCATGCGAATTATTAAAATCAGCTGGAGCTAAACGAGCCATACCTTTACCTGTTGGCGGCGCATTTCACTCTCCATTAATGGAATCGGCTAAGCAATCGTTGAAAGAAGCTGTTGAAGCTACGCCGTTTGGTGATCCTATATGCCCAATCTATCAAAATGTAACGGCAAAAGCTACTACAGATAAAAATATTATTCGTAAAAACTTAGTTGATCAGTTGACTGGTGCTGTACGTTGGACGCAAATAATACAAGCCATGATAGCCGATGGCGCAACCTTTTTTACAGAATTAGGACCTGGTCGAGTTTTGCAAGGATTAATTAATAAAGTAAATAAAGATGCAAAGGTGGAAAGTAAAAGCGATTATTAAAATTCATTGTATAATTTAAAAAATGGGCTTACGTTATGCAAGCCCATGGTTAGAACCAGAATTGGTTGATGATCAAAGCGGGAAAACTGTTCAAACTATAATATAGAAACCGAGCAATGAGAACAAAGCTCGGGTGTAGCTAAGTTGCTACCCTATGAAAAACACTATTTGTAATATGAATAGATATCTCATTGTAATATCTGTCATTATTTTTTAAATTTTTAAGGGTATAGGGTGATGATATATTCATATGCGATATTGTTTTTTTATGTTTGCTCCACAAATATATGTACTAAAGTTCACATTTTAAAATTTTTTGAGAACTTTTTTTGTGATAATGTTCTCCATCTCAATTCATGTATAAAAAAGTACACCGCCTTAAATTAGATCTTACGCAAGAAGAATTAGCCACAGCTACAGGTATACCCCGAGCTCGTATAGCTAAATGGGAATTAGGTAAAGGCAATCCTAAGGCAGAAGATAGTCTTATTTTAAGCAAGTTTTTTAAAAAAAATGGAATAGATATATATGCTGATGACGACGACGATATTTTTATAGCTACAAAACCTGCGCAAATACTTGTACAAGGTAGAAAGAACAAGGGCTTTAGTCAAATAGAATTAGCTAAAAAGATAAATGTTCCCTTAGCTAAATATCAAAGAATGGAGGCCGGCGATTTTACAAGATATTCACCTGAGGTTATACAACATCTCGATAAGCTGCTTGGCATTCATTTATTTGAAATAATATTTGATAAAAATAATGATTGGACACATAGATCTTCACATTTGTTATGGGATGATTTTATGAATGTCCCCTATTTACCTGCCTATATGCAAACTCGTTATATACGTGAATATGCTATGAGTGGTAGAGAAATAGATAGTCGTTTAGATACTACACTTGTACCTAAAGAATTAGAAAAATCTAACTATTGGGTAATAGAAATAGATGATGATGCTATGAACGATGACAGCAGCAAAGCTATTTGCCGTGGAGATAAATTATTTGTTCAAGAAATAGAAAAAATGCATTGGGAAACTATGCGGCCCACAAATGCTACGGACTGTTTTATATTGCTTACTACGCAGGGTATAATCTGTACACATATCACACAATACGATAAAACAAAAGCTGGGTTTCATTGCCAATACCGAAATACTTTATATCGACATCATAATTTCTTTCCTAAAAAAGATGTATATAGATTATTTTATGTAAAAAAGATAATTGAAAGAAAAATAGGTGTGTAAGTTTTAGTGGTAATATCTTTTATTTATTACTTTTTCATATGACTAAATTTTGTAGAATGGTTGTGTAGAAGTTGGAAATGATTAAAATAGTAATTTAATTCTTTATTTATTTTATGTATTTACTTAAACCCCGAGGGTCTTTAAGATCCTCGGGGTTTGTTAACTATGGATTATTAACTCTTGAGAATTTTCTTCTCTTCAGAGTCTCTCGCAGAGGACTCTGAAGCTGTTTTGTTCATTCTCACTCGCAGAGTCTCCTGCAAGGGACTGTGCGGAGAATTAGATTATATAACCGAAATTAAATGTAGGCGTTATTACTTGGTTTTGTTTTCTTTTGATTTATCTAGAGTAAGTATTCGATATGTAAAGTATAGAGAAATTACAATTGTTCGAATAGAATGAGCAAAGGTACCTGGCGGAAATTTTTCACCTTCATTAGCAAGATACATCCAAGCAAATAGGGGCAACTTAACATTTAGTAAATCACAGGTAACGGATACTAAACATAAAAATAAAAGTGTATTAGCAATGGCGTGTATTATAGTACGTAGCATAGTATTTAGATTAGATTAATAGGATATATGAATAAAATATGGTTTTAAAAATAAATTCTATTCCTGTTTTCCTGGTCTGTGTCGGTGCAGACCAGACGAAGAAGCAAATCACTTATAAAGATACTAGCCTTCAGGGTCTATGTAGGGTTTTATCCGTTTAAATTTTAGTAATCCTGTACCGATAAAGATTTGCATAATAATAAGTAAACATCGGTAAATTGTCCACATATCTATTGCTAAACCATTATAATGTCTTTTTAGGGCCAAATCAACACATATTAACACCGGTACAGCGGCAACATGAAAAATAATTAATCCTGTATTTATAAAGAAATAGGATATTCTATTTCTTTCATAGTTCATAGCATTTATTGTTATTTTCGGCATTGCTCTTTTAGATCGCTCATACATACTTAGAAAAATTAAAGTTAGTATGATAATAGATGAAAGAATAATCATATAAATAGGAAATGTACTAAGTGGTTGCAGATAGATGGCATTTAGCACTGTCAGTATAGCAAAACTTATGATAATAGTAATAATCCACTTACGATGTATAAATTCTTTCATTATAGAACCATAATAGAGTGATAGTATAGCAACAATACCTACCACATAAATATGCGCTAAGAAAAGATTATTTTTCCCTAAAAAACCTAAATAATGCCCAGTCCATTCAATAATAACTGCAAATAGAATATATCCAGAAAATATTTCTAAAGCTCGAGTAAATTCTTTATACTGTATCACACTTGCTATTAGTGGATATAGAAATATGAAAATTTCCACTATTTTGATAACAAAGTCTATGTTCATCATGGAAAGGATTTTAATGAAATATTATATTTATCTATCTTCATTTTAGGCTATTAAGTACATTAGAGCTATTTACTTCGCATATCGGTGGACAGGAACCGCCTAAATCTTCTACTGGTGCTGTTGGTCTAGTAGGATTTTCAAGCTCTGCGGTAGAGGGTATTAGATCATTGCCATTTTCATCTACCCCCACATATATTAATGTTTCTCTTTTTATCCCTTGCTCATCTAGTTTAATTCCTATGTATGTACGAACACTACTAAGTTTTATGTTGTTTTCTTCAGCATATTTAAATATATCTAATAAACCATCAGCGGGTATTATAAATGCTTTAGTATATTCTCCTTCTTTTTTACCTTCTTTTATTTTATTATCTCTATAATCCTTAATATATTTTACAGCAGTATCTAACAATATTCTACATCTTGTAGAAGCTTGGTTAATAGAAAGCCCTAGTCTGCCATTAGCTTGCTGAGCCGTTGTTTGTTGTAAAACATCTCTTTTTTCTTTTTGGCAAGCAAGCATTACAACACCTAATAATACAAGAGTTAAAAATAACCCTACAATAGATTTTTTCATAAAAATGAGTTCAGTTTTAAAAATTAAAAATGTATATTAAGTTGTTGTTCCAGTTTCATGAAAAAAGCCTTATAAAATTTCTATCCATTTTTTATCAATAACTTTCTCAATCTCGAATTCTAAAATATACAATCGGAATCAAGAAAGTGATTTAATGTTGCTCATATAGGTTAGGTTAAGCTTTTTTAGAGTTGAGGGTTAAGGCGTACAAATGTATAAATTATATTTTAATGCTGATTTAATTTTTCCAAATTAGCTAAACCTAGCTTCTACCTTAAATTATATGTGTTTCAAATATCTCTGCACAAAGTCAATTGAACAGGTTTTTTCATTAACGAATCCATCCTTTTAAAAGGATGGATTCATTGGCTTTATTATTTTTATTGAGTAAGTCAATAATAATCAACTGGATTTTATTCTTATTCCTAAATTTTTTAGTATATTTAAATACTATTTTTTGCTCGCTTTGATCATAGCCCAATTTTTTTATTTGTCAAACACCCTATAGGTTTACTACTGATAGGGTGTTTTTCTTTTGTATTTTGCTCTTATTCGGTTACTATTTTTATAGGATTTTTAAGAGCTTCTATAAAATCATCCCAAATATTTTTTACAATTTCAGCTGCAGGTTTAATATCGTCTAATAAAGCACTTACCTGTCCTATTTCTAATTCACCTTCTTCTAAATTTCCCTCAAACATACCTTTTTTAGCGCGAGCTTTTCCAAGCAGTTGCGTTAGTTCTTCATTAGATACACATTTGTTTTCAGCTGCTTGCACTTGTTCAAAAAATTTATTTTTCATTAACCGCACTGGAGTTAATTTTTTTAATGTTAATAGCGTATCTCCTTCTTTAGCTTGTATAATGGCTTGTTTAAATTTAGGATGTAGAGAAGCCTCTTCACTAGCTGCAAAACGGCTGCCTATTTGAACGCCTTCAGCGCCCAAAACCATAGCGGCAAGCATGCTGCGACCAGTTGCAATTCCTCCTGCTGCTATAACCGGTATAGATACTGCATTTACAACGGGTGGAATTAAACATAGGGTAGTTGTTTCTTCTCGCCCATTATGTCCGCCTGCTTCAAAACCCTCTGCTACTACGGCATCGCAGCCGGCTTGTTCTGCTTTTTGAGCAAATTTGCTGCTGCTTACTACATGTACTACTGTAATGTCTTTATTTTTTAAAGTAGTTGTCCATAAAGTTGGATTTCCAGCTGAAGTAAAAACAATAGGTACTTTTTCTTCTATAATAATATTAATGTGTTTATCAATATCTGGATATAATAAAGGAATGTTTACACCAAATGGTTTTTTAGTTGCCTGTTTACATTTTTGGATATGCTCTCGCAATATATCTGGATACATACTTCCACTTCCAATAATTCCGAGGCCGCCGGCATTACTTACGGTACTAGCTAAACGCCAACCACTTGTCCATACCATGCCTGCTTGTACAATAGGATATTTAATATTGAAAAGTTTGTTCACTCTGGTATTCATAGCATCAACTGAAATCAAGTTCTGTATTATCTCCAATATTTAATTTTCTACTTAATCCTTTTACGCTAGCGTCGCTACCAATAAGCGAATCATCCAGCACTACTTCATGTAGATGAGTGTAAGAGCCTATAATAGAATCACGAATAATAGAATGTTTTATATCTGCATTAGTGCCAATAGCAACGTTTGGACCTATAATAGAGTTTTCTATTGTACATCCTGCAGATATACTTACTGGAGGAATGATAATGGTGTTTAAATAATTATGTTGTTGGGGTACATTGCCGCCACTTTTTTTCAACAAGGTTGCATTAGACTCTAATAAGGTTTCTTTTTTACCGCAGTCGAACCAATTTTTAACTTTAAAAGATTTAAACTTTGCTCCTTGTTGAATCATGCATTCTAAAGCATCCGTTAAATTATATTCTCCATAACTTTGAATGTCCTCAGCAAATAATTTTTGTAGGCAAGTAAAAAGAAATTTGGTTTCACAAATTTTATATAATCCTACAAGCGCCATATTGCTTTTGAGAATAGGTGGTTTTTCTACTACGTGTTCAATAAAACCTTCTTCATTTATTTCAGCTACACCAAAGTTGCGCGGGTCATCAACTTTTTTTACTCCTAGCATGGAATATGGACTACTTAAAACAGCTTTTATATCATATTCACAAATTGTATCACCCAGTACAACAAATACTTCATCATCTGCTACAATTTCTTTGGTTAAACGAATAGCATGACCAGTACCTTCTCTTTTGTCTTGATGTACAAAATGAACTCTTAAGTGTGGATAAGTTTGGTGAACATATTCTTGTATCTTCTCTCCTAAATATCCAATAATGAAAATAAATTCTTTTATTCCGGCTTCGTGTAATTGATCAACAATAAAACTTAATATAGTTTTACCTGCTATGGGAATAAGTGCTTTAGGTTGTGTGTACGTATGAGGGCGTAATTTGGCGCCAGCGCCAGCTACAGGTATAATGGCTTTCATTAAATTATATCACTATTATTATCACAACAGTATTGTAAATAACTTCCGTTATCAAAATTAAATTTTTATACGTATAAAAAATAAAATATTTAATTAAGCTGAGCGAGTTTGGTACAGGGCAGTTTATTCGTCTCTACGTTTAACGAATAAGTTGTATACAGGTAAGTGAATCGTCGGTGTAGCCTGTATTAAGTATGAAATTGTGTTGTTGGGCTACTTTTTGTGCAGCTAACCATTCCCAATTTTCAAAAGAATCTTTCCATTGATAAGTATTTTCTGTAGAAGATATATTTGTTTTGGAAAAAAATATTTCGATTCCTTTAGAAGAAGAAGCGATAAATCCGTACCACTGTGCTTTTGCATCAGCTAAATATAGTTGTCGGATTACAAAATAAAATAGTCTTGTTAAAGAAGGATTATGCGCAGCGATAAGCAATTGTCCAGTATGAATATTATTAGGTAAATGTAAATGTATATTAAAATTAGGATCAATGTTATACATACTTGCTATTGCTTCGTCAATACATTCATCTAAGCGCACCTCCTTCATAGTCTCTATTTTTAAAGAAGGATATAATAATGTTTGAAGCATATCTAGCTGAGCAACTACCTTCCACAATTCGGTATTAATAGTTTGCAACAAAGGAGATATTTTATTGTTATCCTTTGAGAAATTATTTATTTCTGTTAGTAACATTAGATTAGCTAACGGATTTTTTATATCATGGAAAGCTTTCCGTATAAGTTTCGGTGATGTGTCAATAGCAGGTATCATATATTATAACCTTATGATGGTTTTATATAGTATCCGAATCCAGATTTTGTATGAATAAGTTTTTGAGGGTGATCCTTATCGATCTTATTTCGTAAGAAATTAATATATACCTCAATAGTATTAGTTCCTGTATCAAAATGTATGCCCCAAACCTTTTCTGCAATTTCTTGTTTAGAAAAAACTTTTCCAGCTTCTTGGGCCAATAATGTTAATAATGCGAATTCTCGAGCTGTTAAATTTATAGAGGTCCCTCCTCTAGTAACAGATTTTTGAATAGTATTAATGGATAAATCTCCTATTTGAACGACAGTATTGTTATAACTAGGTGTATCTGATTCTGCACGTCGCAGAAATACCTTTATACGAGCTAGTAGTTCTCCGAAATGAAACGGTTTAACAATATAATCATCAGCACCAAGTGTAAAAGCATCTAATTTATCCTGTATATCATTTAAAGCAGTGATCATGATAATAGGTACATTCTTATTAATCTTTCGGAATTCTTCACAAAGAATTAATCCATTTTTAAATGGGATATTTATATCTAAAACAATTAAAGCGTATTTATGCTGTTGAAACATGCGCTCTGCCACCATTCCATCGTAAGCTAATTCTGTTTGGTATCCTTGCTCATTGAGCTTATTTACCAGTGTGGCACCGAGCTGGGGGTCATCTTCAATTAATAATACTTGTGTTAAATTTTCCATAGTTTTTCTCAGCAATTATTAGGTTCAATATAGTATGCAATACCTAAATTTTTAGTGAATGTCTTATTAAGTATGATAAGAAAATTAATTTTAGTTAATCTTTAAGACTCTATTTCAAAATGCGTACCAAAAATAAAGATAATTCAAAGTTCGGGAAAGAAATGAACTAAAGTCTATTTTACTTACAAGAATAAGTTATTTTTATTACATTTCTCTTACAAAAATTATAGAATATCTTATTTCCGTCGATTAAGTTAATAATTATATCTTATTTTACCAAATGCATAGTTTAACAATTAAACAGGCACAGCAACAAGTGCATGAATGGATAAGCAGGTATGGCGTTCGTTATTTTAGTGAATTAACCAACTTAGGTATTTTAATGGAAGAAGTAGGGGAGTTGTCCAGGCTAATGGTACGTAGCTATGGCGATCAATCGTTTAAAAAAACCGATAAGAAAAATACACTAGCAGATGAGATGGCAGATGTTTTATGGGTATTACTATGCCTTGCTAACCAAACAGGAGTAGATCTTACCAAAGCGTTGCAAAAAAATCTTGCTAAAAAAACAAAACGAGATGCCCAGCGGCATATTCGTAATAAAAAGCTTTACTAATTGCTTACCCTTACTCCTTAGGATTTAATATTCCATATTTTTGCATCCGTTTATGAGTATACAAAATAATAGTTTACAAGCTATAATATCACACGCTAAAGAATATGGGTTTATTTTTCCCAGCAGTGAAATATATGATGGATTAAGCGCTGTATATGATTACGGTCCGTGGGGAAGTGAATTAAAAAAAAATATTCGGGATTATTGGTGGAAGAGTATGACCCAATTACATGAAAATATTGTAGGTATTGATGCAGCTATCTTTATGCATCCTACCACATGGAAGGCTAGTGGACATATAGATAATTTTAGCGATCCTATGATTGATAATAAAGATAGCAAGAAGCGCTATAGGGTGGATCATTTGTTAGAAAATTATGCTGATGAATTAATAGCGAAAGGAGAGAATAAACAAGCAGATAGTATAGTAGCAGAGATGGATAAACTACTTGCTACTGAAGATTTTATAGGTCTTAAACAGCTAATAGAAAAGTATAAAATTAGTTGTCCTATAAGTGGTACAGCAAATTGGACAGATGTTCGTCAATTTAATTTGATGTTCTCTACACAATTAGGCAGTGTGTCGGAGGAGGCCAGCGAAATATATTTACGTCCAGAAACAGCGCAAGGGATTTTTGTAAATTTTTTGAATGTGCAGAAAACAGCTCGCATGAAAATACCGTTTGGTGTTGCTCAGGTAGGTAAAGCTTTTCGAAATGAAATTGTAGCTCGTCAATTTATTTTTCGAATGCGAGAATTTGAACAAATGGAAATGCAGTTTTTTTGTCGCCCCGGAACAGAATTAGAATGGTATGGATACTGGAAGCAAGAACGCATAAATTGGCATTTAAGCTTAGGTATTTCATCGAATAAATATCGTTTTCATGACCATATTAAGTTAGCACATTATGCAAATGCTGCTGTAGATATTGAGTTTGAGTTTCCTTTTGGTTTTAAAGAATTGGAAGGTATACATTCTCGTACCGATTATGATTTAAGTCGACATCAAGAATTTAGTGGAAAAAAACTTCAGTATTTTGATAATGAGATCAATAAAAATTATATTCCTTATGTAGTGGAAACCTCTATAGGATTGGACCGTATGGTTTTGGCTATATTAAGTAATGCTTATACGGAAGAAAAAATAAATAAAGAAGATGGTAGTGTAGATGAACGAGTGGTATTGAAGATTTCTCCTAAAATAGCGCCTATTAAATTGGCTATTTTACCCTTAGTAAAAAAAGATGGCTTACCTGAAATAGCTCGAGAGCTCATGAAAGAATGTAGAAATGATTTTTATTGTTTTTATGAAGAAAAAGACACTATTGGTAAGCGCTATCGACGTATGGATGCTTTAGGTACGCCATTTTGTGTTACTATTGATCACCAAACTAAAGAAGATCAAACCGTAACTATACGCTATAGAGACTCTATGCAGCAAGAGCGTATTAGTTTACATGAAGTGAGAAATATAGTAGTAAAAGCTGTTCGAGGAAATGAATCCCTAACAAACAGTTTTAACTTATAGCTGGTTGAAGGTTCTAAAATCTATATAAGTAGTATGCTTGCAAGCAGTATTGAGTATGCAAGAGTTGTCGTTGTATAAATTATTTAACGTAGAGGTACTACACATTTCAGTATTAACCCCCGAGGATTTTAAAAAATCCTCGGGGGTTGAATCTTCTGTTTTTTTAAATAACAGTCTTCAATTGATAAGTCAATATAAACAACAATACTTTAATCAAAAACTCGTTAATTGTTACTGTATAAATAGACGACTGTAGGGTCAACTATTCTATCTAGTAAGTAAACAATTCAGTCTTACATCCAAACAATCGAATCTGGCAATCAAAGAATTAGTTCATACACTGAAGCAATGGCATCTGGCAGGGCAAGAATTCAATCTATTGAGCAAAGAATCGAATCTAGCAACCAAAGAATTAGTTCATACACTGAAGCAATGGCATCTGGCAGGGCAAGAATTCAATCTATTGAGCAAAGAATCGAATCTAGCAACCAAAGAATTAGTTCATACACTGAAGCAATGGCATCTGGCAGGGCAAGAATTCAATCTGTTGAGCAAAGAATCGAATCTGGCAACCAAAGAATTAGTTCATACACTGAAGCAATAGCATCTGGCAGGGCAAGAATTCAATCTGTTGAGCAAAGAATTCGCTCTTACAATCAAGCATATGGATCTGGTAAGTAAGCAATTGAATCTAACGGCCAAGCAATTGGTTTGTAAAATCAAACAATCTGTGCCAGCACAGGCCAGGGAAGAGTAAAATAAAATAAATAGATATGTGTAACCATTTGGTTATGGGAACTTTAGAAACGTTTGGTTTCCAAAGTTTCCATTCTTAATTTTTAATAGCCTAATATTTTTAACATACTTTGTGCACTTTGTTCTTTAGCATATAGCCAATCAATAAGCTTTCCATTTTTATCGTGTTCTACAATAATATGTTTGGGTGAAGGAATAAGACAATGTTTAATGCCCCCATATCCGCTTATTTGATCTTGATAAGCGCCAGTATGAAAAAAGCCTACATATAAAGGTTCTTTGCTATTATTCAGTTTGGGTAAGAAAACTTCATTAATATGTTCTTCAGAATCATAATAATCATGACTATCACAGGTCATTCCACCTAATACTACTCGTTGATATTCATTATCCCATTTATTAATAGGTAATAATAGAAATCGCTCTCCTATACCCCAAGTATCAGGTAAGGTAGTAATAAAGGAGGAGTCAATCATATACCAAATTTCTCTATCGTTCTGCATTTTTTGACTTATAACGCTATATATATGTGCCATGCTTTCGCCTACGGTATAGCTACCAAATTCAGTAAAAATATGAGGAACAGGCACCTTAGCTTTTTTACAAGTGTTTTTGATGTTACGCACAATTTCATTAATCATAAATTGATAATCATATTCAAAGCCTAAGGAATGCTTAATTGGAAAGCCTCCTCCAATATTTATAGAATCTAACTCAGGGCAAATTTTCTTTAACTGGCAGTACAAGTTGATGATTTTGTTCAACTCACTCCAATAATAAATATCATCTTTAATACCTTTATTTAGAAAAATATGTAACATTTTAAGCTGAAACTTCTCCTCATAACCTTCTATCTCATCTACATAAAATTCTAAAATATCTTTTGCTCGAATACCTAAGCGAGAAGTATAAAATGGAAAGCTAGGCTCTTCCTCAGCGGCTACTCTAATACCTAATTTAAAAGGGACTTTAACCGACTTTTTATATGCCTTTAATTCTTCTTTGTTATCTAATATTGGAATTACATTTTTAAAACCATTATTCAATAATCGAGCAATACGCGAAGTATATGCTTTTTGTTTAAATCCGTTACAGATAATGAAAATATCTTTTGTGATAAGCTTTTTATCGTACAGTTTGTTCACAATTTCAATATCATAGGCATAGGATGTTTCTAAATGAATGCCATGTTTAAGTGCCTCTTTCAATACAAAAGAAAAATGAGAACTTTTAGTACAATAGCAGTAATGGTATTGTCCCTCATATTTATGCTTTTTAAATGCTTCCCTAAACATTTTTTTTGCCTTATTTATCTGCATACCAATTTTAGGAAGATAGGTTAACTTTAAAGGTGTTCCATATTTATCTATTAATGCTTTAAGGTCTACTTCATTATAGCGCAAATAGTTATCTTGTACATCAAAATCCTCTTGTGGAAAATGAAATGTTTGTTGCACTAAACCAGTATAGGTATTATTCATGTATACAATAAAAATTTAATGAGTGTATAGATACAGTACAAATGTACTTGTTTACACATTTGTAAGCACAAAAAAGCCGACTACATTTTTTATGCAGTCGGCACTATTTTATCAATCTATATTATCTATTTAACTGAAGCGACTAAAGCTTTAAATGCTTGCGGTTCATTCATAGCTAAATCTGCTAAAATTTTTCTATCCAATGTTATATTTTTTGCATGTAGTTTATGTATAAATTGAGCATATGTTAAACCTTCTTCTCTAACAGCAGCATTAATACGTACAATCCATAAGCGTCTATATTCGCGCTTTTTTAATTTACGGCCAACATAGCGATACGTTAATCCTTTTTCTAACACGTTTTTGGCAACGGTATACACATTTTTACGTTTGCCATAGAAGCCTTTAGCTTGTTTCAATATTCTTTTTCTACGAGCTCTAGAAGCAACGGCATTTACTGAGCGTGGCATATATTAATTATTAGTAATTGGTAATTAGTGAAATGATTTATTTAATCTATTTTAAACGTAATAAACGTTTAATAAAATCAGTATTGGCTTTACTTACAATGCCCATCTGGTTAAGATGGCGCTTACGTTTAGTAGATTTTTTAGTTAATAAATGCCGACGACCTTGTTTTTGATATTTAATTTCGCCTGATCCAGTAACCTTAAAAGTTTTTTTTGCCCTTGAATGTGTTTTAACCTTTGGCATAAATAAATGTAGTTTAAAATTCCCCTACTGGTGGTACTTTCGTACACTTTTTGGACCATTTGGGTAAATAAATTTTTCGCTAAAATCTAATTCAGCGGGGGGCAAAGGTAACATTTTTTATAGAAATAAACAAGCTGCACTTTTTCAATATATTTTCATGAAAAACCCTCGATATGAAATCGAGGGTTAACCTTATCTATAGTAGCATTAAATAGTTTTACCATTTATCTACTTCTTCATTATTGTTAGTATTATTAGTAGTAGTATCTGAATTATTCTGTGTATTTGTTTCATTATTGTAATTACCTGCTCCATTTTGATTTACATTATCATGGTTATAGGCATCAAAATCAAAATCAGGCATTAGCTCTGTTTTAACGTGGTCTACTGTTTCAGATAAGCCTTTCACAAATTTGTTAAAATCTTCTTTATATAGGAAGACTTTATGCCTGTCATAACCGCTATCATCAGGGCGTTTACGACTTTCTGTAATAATAATGTAGTAATCGTTACTACGAGTTGCTCTTACATCAAAGAAATAGGTTCTTCTTTTACCCTTTCCAGCACATTGGGATCCTAAGCTTAGAATTCCACGTGGACAAGTTGTCG
>JADMIO010796542.1_pt1 | contig 38618 bp, 24 predicted proteins | sample 8958161 | NCBI WGS metagenome assembly JADMIO01 (sample SAMN16585339, study PRJNA669376) | soil metagenome | isolation source: Crop rotation soil | place: USA: Cullars Rotation, Alabama | collected 2011 | reverse complement strand
CTTTCCCGGATTTGCAGCGTCCATGCGGCGCCATGCGCGCGCCGATGATGGCCCCGCCGCTGCCGGAAAAATACGTGGACCGGCCTGAAGAATCCCAGAAGGTTAAAGAGATGTTGATGGCAGCCGCGGCCGCGCCGGGAATCACCCATTGCGTCATATGGGGACAAGGCGGGTCCGGTAAGACCGTGCTGCTGACGCAGGCCTGCCAGGACGGCGATGTGATAGACGCCTTCCCAGGCGGGATATTGTGGGTAATGCTCGGCCGCACTCCGGACGTCTCGGGCAGCCTGAACGCATTGTGTTCGGCCCTGACCGGACAGAGCGAGAGCCCGGTGAGCCAAGCGGAGGCGATAAGCCGCTTGCATATGCGCCTGTCAAACCGCAACTTCCTCCTGGTATTGGATGACGTGTGGGACGATGCCGACTTGGAACCATTCCGCAGCATTGGTGAAAGGTGCACGCTCGTTATTACCACCCGCGACTTGGAGATCGCCACAAAAAGCCGGGCGCGCACCATTACGATCGGTGAGCTGACCCACCAGCAGTCAGTTGAGTTGCTTACGGCGGACGTGCCGCTGGGCAAGGGAGCAAATCCTTTGGTTGACCGCTTGATCGCAGGACTGCAGTCGATCCCCCTGATGGTGTCGCTGGCGCGAGTCGCGCTCGATCAATCGCTTGCGCAAGGACAATCTCCGGATGCCGCTCTGGAGGGCCTGCAGCGAAGGCTGGATTTGCATGGAGTGGCAGCTTTCGATCAAGCCGAAGCTACCGACCGTAGCCAATCCGTCACCAAGAGCTTGGCCGGGAGTCTGGTAAGGCTGCGGCCATGGGAGCGCCTGCGGTTGCTCCAACTCGCTTCCACTTATCGGAACGCATGGACGCCTGTAACCGAGGTGTATAGCCTGTGGCAGCGGGAGCCTGGCGAGACTGACGAGCCGCGTGAGCGCGGCGAGACCAAGTTGACAGCACGCCAAGCCGACCTTCTGCTGCAGCGGCTGTGCGCGCTGTGGCTGATGGTGCGTGAGGACCAGACGCAAAATGCCCGCGTAGATCTGCTGGTATACCGTTTTCTCGAATCTCAATCGCTGGTCGCTGGGATGGTGACGGTTGCCGCTGCCCAGCCGAGTGTCAGCAGCTCCCAGGATCGGGCGACGAACCAGGATGTAAAGCGGGCGAGGGAGATCCTGGGGGGAGATACTGCCAGCTTTGATGAAAGGATCAAACTGGCGCGAACTTTGGCCCAGTCGCGCTATTTTGGCTACGCGCGTCGGATCCAGGGAAGCGCGCGACGGCTCTATACGGCGCAGCAGCGTGACGAGGCAGAGAGACGCAGTCTGGCACAGAAGCACGCGATGTACACCTACAAAGATACGGATTTGCCTGCCGAACAGCGCTTCCAGGTTGCCTTCGACATTCTGGGAGAAGTGGACGAGCTGCTCACCACGAAGAACCAGGAGACGCTCGGGTTGGCCGGGGCCATCTGCAAATATCAATGGGGTTATGACGCGCAGGTGCAAAATCTTGAGCGATCGCTGGGTTATTATCGCCGCGGCTACTTTCCCGGCATCCGTAAGGACCTTGGTTACACCGCAATCAACGCGGCCTTCGTGCTTGATCTGCTGGCCAGCCGTGAGGAGGCCGCCGCGGCCGAGTCCGGCGCCACTTCCCAAGCGGCATTAGAGCGGCGCGAAGAAGCCGCCCGAATACGCCAGGAAATCATCCAGACGCTAACTCCGCTCCCGCAGCAAAAGGATACCGCGAATCTGGCGAACGACTACTGGTTCCTGGCAACAATAGGAGAGGCGTATTTCGGACTACGCCGTTATGACGACGCCGCCTATTGGCTGCGGGAAGCCGCCGCGCAAAAAGTGGAGGATTGGCAGGCGGAAACCACAGCGCGCCAACTGGCTACGCTGGCCTGCACGCACAACAAGACGGATGAGCTGGAGGCGCCGCCTGCATGGAAAGCTTTGCGGGTGTTCCTGCTGAATGACAGCCATGCGCTCCAAAGCATCGCCATCGGAAAAGTGGGGCTGGCGCTCTCAGGAGGCGGATTTCGCGCTTCGCTGTTCCACGTCGGGGTGCTGGCGCGGCTGGCGGAACTTGACGTCCTCCGGCACGTGGAGGTGCTTTCATGTGTTTCAGGCGGATCGATAGTCGGGGCGTACTACTATCTTGAGGTCCGCCACCTGCTCGAAACCAAGAGAGACAATGAGGTCACAAGGCAGGACTACATTGACATTGTGCAGCGCATCGAGCGCCAGTTCCTGGCAGGCGTACAGCGCAACCTGCGCACCCGAATACTGGCCGAGTGGATCACGAATGTGAAGACAATTTTTCTGCCGCGCTACTCCCGTACCGAGCGGCTGGCCGAGTTGTACGAAGAAGAGCTGTATGCGCGCGTGCCTGACAGCGACGCCGGCAAGGCGGGCCGCCTGCTAAACAAGTTGCAGATTAAGGCGAAAGACGAAAAGCCGAATTTCCTGCCCAAGCAGGATAACTGGAGGCGCGCAGCCAAGGTGCCGCAACTAGTGATCAACAGCAGTACCCTAAACACCGGGCATAATTGGCAGTTCACGGCGTCATTCATGGGCGAACCCCCGGGCGCGAGCGCTGAAATCGATGGCAACGAACGGTTGCGGCGCATGTATTACTGGGAAGCGCCTGCGCAATATCAAAAGTTCCCCCTGGGGCGCGCGGTCGCTGCCTCTGCTTGCCTGCCGGGCCTGTTTGAACCGGTGGAGATGGACGGACTTTTTCCGGAACGCACTCTGCAGTTGGTGGACGGCGGGGTTCATGATAACCAGGGAGTGGGGAGTCTGCTGGAGCAGGAGTGCAGTGTGCTGCTGGTCAGCGACGCCAGCGGACAGATGGTAACGGAGAAAGACCCCAGCCAGGAAGTCCTGAAAGTACCAATGCGGGCCAATGCCATTTTGATGGCCCGGGTGCGCGAGGCAGAGTATCGTGAACTCCAGGCGCGGCAGAAGTCCCAATTACTGCGCGGCCTGATGTTCGTGCATTTGAAGAAAGGCCTGGATGTAAATCCGGTGGACTGGGTGGACTGCAAAGACCCCCAAGAGCCACTGGATGATGCCCGCCCTGCAGAACGTCGCGGGTTGCGCACTGCCTACGATGTCCCTAAAGACCTGCAGGAAAAACTGGCGGGGGTTCGTACCGACCTAGATTCATTTTCTGACCGGGAGGCCTACGGGCTGATGTGGAGCGGTTACAAAATGACCGACGCCGAGTTCAGCAAATCGCTTTCCAACGTCCCCACAAATAAGAGCAAAGTGGCTGGCTGGCAATTCCAACAGATAGAACGGGTGGCGAACCGGCCCCAGGGGCTGGATGAACAGTACGCGGGACTGCTGCGCGCGCTCGATGTAGGCAAACAGCGCGGCTTGAAGATTTGGCGGTTGTCTAAGTCGCTGAGGGTGGCCGCCGTACTTGTATTGCTGGCGTGCGTCATCATAATTTGGATGTTCCGCGGCGAGCTTCCGGCCGGCACGGCTTCGTTTGCCAAGCGAGTGCTGCTATGGGCGGGTGGGGCCGGGCTGGTGGGCTTTGTGATGATGATGGTGGTTTACACGACTTATCGGCTGGTCGGCGTGCGTAAGCCCTTCAGCCAAGTGCTTACAGGAGCGGTCATTGTAGGCGGCGGGTTTCTCCTTGCGCGTTTGCATTTGTGGTTTTTCGATCCCGCGTTTCTGAATGAGGGGAGAATTGGGTCGCCCCGCATACGGGTATGGCGGCGTGTGTTGGTGCTGGTACTGGTGCTGACCACGCTGGGTACCGCGGTCCATCTATCGTCGAATCCGGCAGCCGAATCTGCATCAACGCTCGCCGCAGCGGCCTATCAGAAGCGCCAGCAAAATAATCCCAAGGGCGCTATCGCAGATCTGACACAGAGCCTTAATCTGCGGCCCGATTCCAAACTAGCAGCACAAATTTATAGTGATCGCGCGTTGTGCTATAAGCTCACTGGTGATTGGGACAAGTCAATTGCAGACATTACCGCAGCGCTATCTGCCAAGCTGGCGGACGATGATAGGGTCCGCCTGCTAAATGATCGTGCCTACGCTTACCTCCAGGTGCGCCAACCCGAAGCCGCGCTAGCCGACTACACCGCTGCCCACAATCTCGATCCCAAGAACAGTATCGCGACATCCAATCTTCCGTTGCTTACGGCCTTATTCACGTCGAAGGAACGTGGAATGCCTGATTTCTTCGTGTTTATGCGGCCGGAGAGTATTCGCAACGGCGTTCCTCCTGCCATTAACAGGCTCTGGCCGGAGACCATCTCTTACCTCAACCTTAAAGGTTGGGAAAACCCTATTCCAGAAAATGAGGTTCGCTACAGCCACTTGCAAGATAAGCCGCTGGCACAACATATCGTCGATGAGCTAACACGCGGAGGGCTGGTGGTAAAAGGCCCTGTGCTCATGTCCACGCCGCCATCAGATACGCCTGTTATTGAACTTTGGCTTGCGGCCAAATCTCAGTAGCCAATGTAGGCGCAAGCCGTTTCTCATATCCAGCAGTTGATTTTGATCATTGTGCTTTCACCTAAATGCCCAAAAGATTCTCCGGGATGTCATATGCATCCGCGTATCTTCCCACGGGAGGTTACACGTGAGATCCTCTGGCGAGAGTTATAATAAGCCGTTATGAGCTCTTCATTTCAAGGTCTTCCCAACGAATGGTTGAAGTATGCTCCGCCGCCGCGTCCTCTCAGCCCGAATGATAAGTGGAATGTATTTCTCTCCTATCGTTCTGTGAATAGATCGTGGGCTTTAAACTTATACGATATTCTGCGTCAGCAGGGCCAGACGGTATTCATTGACCAATGCGTGCTCACGGCAGGTGATCCTTTGATCAAAAGATTACAGGATGCGCTGAAAACGAGCCAGTCGGGCGTGCTGATCTGGTCAAAGGCGACGGCTGACTCTGATTGGGTGGAACGGGAATATGAAACTCTCGAGACACTCGCAACGACTAAGCCAGGGTTTCACTTTATTCCTATCGCATTGGACGGTTCCAAGTTGCCGCTATTCGCCTCTAATCGGATATATCTTGACTTCAGCTCATATCCGGATGGTCCGAATGGTGGGGAGTTGTTGCGTCTTCTTTTTGCTTTGGTTGGACAACCCTTGACCCGGGAAGCGGCACAGTTCGCTCTGGAGCAGGATGAAGCGGCTCAGATTGCTGCGGTCAAGATCGGCTCTGCTGTTCGCAACGGCCGTCCTGACAGATTACTCGAAATTGCGCAGCAGGGCGGGCTCCCCTGGGATACGTCTCCAGCTCTGGGATGTAAAGCAGCGGAAGGCCTGACCAGGCTTGGGCGGAACGATGACGCAATCGAGCTCCTCAAGACGGTGCGGAAGCGTTTTCCTCGAGCTATACGTCCCAAACAGCTATACGCGCTTGCTTTAGCGAGGCGCGGGAAAGATCATGATTTGGATGACGCCCAAGACATCTTGGGCGAACTCTACGAGCAGGGTGAGCGTGATCCGGAGACGCTCGGGATTTACGGAAGAACATGGATGGATCGCTATGCTAAATCGGGCGATATTTCCAATCTAAGACAGTCCCGTGATCTTTACGCTGATGCCTTTGATCGCGCTCCGGATGACTACTATACCGGCATCAACGCTGCGGCCAAGAGTGTTTTGCTCGGCTCCCCTGATGACTTGAGGAAGGCAGAGGAATACGCCGCGAAAGTTCAGGAAATCGTGAAGACAGAGGCGCGCGCTGGGGATTACTGGATGACAGCCACGGTTGCTGAAGTATTCCTTATCCGGAAAAATTACGCGGACGCTGGCAGTATTTACGAGGCGGCCGTAAGAATGGCTCCTAAAGAGATTGCCAACCACGAAGCCACTTGGAAGCAAGCCTGCCGGCTTATGCAGAAACTACAGCCAAGTGCGGCGGAGCGCGATTCCGTTCGGAAAGCATTCACTCATTTGCCGGACAGTCCTTAGGTCAATTTATAAGGAGTCAAAGCAGCCAGTTCAGGAACCGGCTGCTTGCAAACCTGCTCTGATGGTGAGGACCTTCGGCGCGATTGCTCGATCTTCTAGCTTTATTACCACTATGGGTCCACCTGCACTGCTATAGCCCGGATTGCTTACATAGGTCTGACCGGTAAAAGGTGTAGAGACACGTTCTCCGCCTAACGCGGCGAGTGAAAGAAAGATGTTCAGCAAAGCATTCACGGTTCGAGAGGTCCCGTGAAACACATGATGTGTTTTGGAATCAGGCGCTTGCCGATTTTATATTTGTGCCTTGGGCGCAGGGGGTCGGAGGCTCAAATCCTCTCGCCCCGACCATTCAAAATCCAGCAAAATCAAAGATTTTTGTCGTTTGCCACAACTGTGGGCGAACGCCCGTGTGGGCGGGATTGAGGGAGGAGTGTTTTTAGCCCGGCTCGATCCTGACTTCAACTTCTACAAAGAAATATTCGAAAAAGACCCCAAGACCCTGGTTCTCGGACAAGCATTTTTTATTGGAATGCCTATGTCGCCGTGACGCAGATGCACGGCAGCGGAACGTTTATCGATCCACGACTGGCATCACATGTGGTTTCTGTCACTCCACTGTTGACGATGCCATTCAACCGGGAATAGGTAGACGACTAGACGGCTGGCCGAATCGCGATCTGAATGTTGGCCAAATCGTTTTGCTGGCTCCCAATCCCCAACCTTTAGCAGACCAGCTTGGTGTAGACATGGCACAGTAAAAAAAGTTCTTCAGAGCTGGGGCCAGGGAAATACGATGCGGAGCTGAACTTCGACGGCAAAGCCATGCAACCGGATAATAAATCGGCCGCTGTTTTGATTCCTCCTGCGTTTGGGCTTGCTGGTGTCGGGAATCACACGTGGTGTTTTGAGATATTGCGGATGCTTCTTGACGCTCTTCTTAAGGTTTCACCAAGTTTGCCTGCGCGGAAACAGAAGCTGGAGCTGACTGCTGTCGGTGTCGAACTGTTTCTCCTTTATTCGGCATTGGTAGATGTATCGTTGATCGGTCAGAAAATATTAAAGGAACTCAATAATGCCGTGCAGTGGATGGCACGGAAGATCGAGGCAGGGGAACAGGACCGCGCATATGGCACGCATATTAATGAGCTAATCATGCTTCAGCGTTACAATCTGCAATTGGACGGCTTCCGTAAAATCAACGACACGCATTTCGTATCGAACCACCGGCTTCAACAGGATCTGGGGAGACCGTGGAAATCCATCATCTGTTTTACAACGTGTATTCGGGATAGCGGCGATGCGGATCAAGTGAGAGCTATTTGTTTATGTGCCCAATCCTCAACTGAGAGGAAATCGCAGCTTCAAGATCCGAAGGAGATGATGATCGATCATGAAGTAGGGTATAGCGAGCAGGCGATCTATATCGTCACGAACCGTTGAAATGGCCAGAGCGGCGGAAGCTTTTAACGACCTAATAACCGCAGATTGCATGGCGAATCGGCGATTCACGAATACATCAGGGTCTATCAGGTTGTCGCGGAGCAATGTAGGGCCGCTGACCTCATTGACAACTGAGGCAACCCCCGAGGTACGCGCTGCGTAATAGTCCGGGGCAGCACTTGTGGCAAGTGCAGCCACTCTATCGGCCAATGTTCTAAGCACAACTGTGAATTCATGCCATGGTGTACCAAGAATTGTCGATCGCCTCAGACGAGTGACGGCCCATGCGAGCCGGTTTTCGACTTCAGCACAACGATTCGGAAAATCGACATCCTGTTGAGCGGAAAGCCGTGCTATTTGACCCCTGAACTCGCTAAGGTGTTGATCAGCAATGTCGACGAACTCGCCATATCGCGCCTCATTAACGCTCCTAGCTGCCGGACTTCCTGAAACGCATGCTAACCTCATCACGTCAACGAATACAGCTGTCGCTCCATCGGCGATGCTTTTTCGGGCAAAGTCATCTACGGCCAATGAGCCACTCTTCCTCGGATGGGCAATGAGATATCGTCCGACAGAAGTAGCGACCCTTGTTGCCAAAACTTCGGGTGTTGTAAATACATCTCTCACTACCAGCGAATTAATTTTTGTTTTGAAGGTCTTGAGTTTTGTTTGGCCAGGTTCACATTCTTTCAGCGATTCATCCCACGGATACTCTTCGTCAACGACGAAACAGAATGTCGGTCGATGCAGCTTCGTGGCATAGTCAAACTCGGCTTCCGTAATTGAGATCGAATCGGTGGCTGGTACGAATCCGTATCGATGGGCGTAGATTCCAACAAAAATGTCAGCTCTATCAATCTCATCTAGACATGCGTGGAATGGCTCATCCGGTCGCGCGCCAAACGTCTCCATCCGTGACAGTTTGATCCCAAGACGCTCGATTGCGTCTGCAACTGCGGCTCGATGCCGCTTGAGATCCACAAACGTTGAGCTGATGAACGCTTTTATCTCTGCCTACCAAGAGATTCTAGACGCTAGATCGTCGGATGCGCGAGCTTGATTCCAGGTCGGGGCGTGACGATTCAGCAGCATCGCATCTGTATTATCGGCAATTCGGAAGTTATGGTGCTTAGATGAAAGCTTTGGCTCTTTGAGGATCACGCAGCCACAAATTTCTACACAAGAAAGCGGAAACGGCAAGATGGAGCATCGAAAATGCGCAATCCAAAAGGGTTAGGCCAAACAAACAAACTCGACCCACTGGGCCCAAGCCAGAGGGTCGGGCCAGTCCAATCTCGAGCACAGGTCGCGCGCAGCCCCAGCAATCAGGTTGACGCTGTTGGTCAGATCACTAAATCAGTAATCTCTTAAACAGATTCAAAGGTGTACCATCCCACGCGACTGCAGGCAAGACATTAGCCGCTGTTTTACGAATAGTGTCGACTGCGATGATGCATCTCCGAGCTCACGAGCGTTGCCCAGCCTGACTCCCACCAGCCGAAAATGTTGCTGCGATCCTAGATCGACTCGCCCCCGCAGCCCTACATTCTTGCAGGCCTGGATCCAGCGGAGCTCGTGGGAGCCCAGTGGAATGTGCAGGGCAATGTCGGCAAGGTAAAGAAAGCCCATATCGCTGGTTACAAGGGTACAGCTATAATTACGTCCCGTGATTCACTCTAGCTCGAAGCTTTTGTGCGCGAGCAATAAGAGATCCATAAAAAATCTTTGGCGATCGATGAAATGAAAGCTCGAATATATAGAGGTCCGTCAGGTCTTAGCTGAAACTTAAAGCGATTGTACCCCCTGTCTGGCGGACCTCGGCATTTGAGCCTCGGGTCTGTAGCAAAGATTGAAGAGGGGACTGAATGTCAGAATACTGTGTATGGTTGAATTTTCTGTACCGCTCCCTGCATATTTTCGCAAACAGTCCAGACACCGCCGCGGTGGAAAATTATTCTCAACCTTGAGAGTCTGCGGTTCATAGCATGGAGGATAAAATGTCACGCTTACGCATCATCCTACTCGTTCTTAGCTTACCCCTAGTTGCCGTCCAGGGTTTTGCAGTTGGATCGCCGGCAATTGGCTGGGTCACGGTGGTGGGTTCTCAGGCTTCCGACTCTGGTTACGTAATCGTGATGGCTTATGGCTATCGGGTAGAATACGATTATTCTGAGGTCGACACCATCGACTCCGTTACGGCGGGCCTTGCGGCGTCGCTCAACAATCCTTCATCGCCCGTGATGGCTTCCGTGGCCGGCAATGTCCTAATCTTGACAAGTAAAGCCACCGGATCGGCAGCTAATTCCTCGTCAGCCCTTGTCGCCATATATGGAGGATCGTCGTTCTCTACGGGCGCCGTGGGCATGATCGGCGGTCGGGACGGAGCGCGCAATTTCCAGATGAGCAATTTTTCCGATGGTACCGACGCCGATATCGCCTTTAAGTTTGTTCCTTTTGGAGCCACGGACTCAATACAGCCCGCAGGCCACTCTGTATTCAACATGATTGTCGATAACTGGTGGCCCGATGGCTTTGCTCAACGATGGTCCAATGCTGTCATTGCGCCGAACCATATTGACCTCACGCGGGTCGATGCTGTCTATGCTGACGAACCGTACGCAGAGCTGATAAGCTATCTGGCCAAGAATGGCATCCTGCCAAGCAACGCCGATTTGAGCGGCAACCCGTGCAATCCCAACGACTATCGATATCCCTACATTTTGCAAGGCTATGCCAAATTGCAGACGGCAGCAGCAGCCATCAAGCAAGCCTCTCCCCGCACCCGCTTTTGGCTTAACTTCAGCAAACCAGAAACGGACTGGATGCGCTTTGGATCCTGTGCTTTCTTGAATGGCCCCTATGTTGACGTAGTCTCTTTCGACCAGTACCTTGTGGACTTCAACAATACCGTCAAGCCGGTCTATGACTATTTTTTGGCTCACCCCGGATACCCAGGGCAGCAGCTGGCTCTGATTCCAGGTACGTTTGTTTATGATTATTCGCAGACTGGACAATTCGTCGATGCGGTGGCGCAGGCCCATCTTCTCGAAGAGTTCTTTGACTACGCCAACAACGTAAACAATTCTTGCACGCTTCCCCTGGGCAACAACGGTGTTACGCAAAGCTTTGACGGCTGCCCGGTTTGGATGATCACCGGCTGGCTGTATGGAACGTGTTGTGAAGGTTTCATCGGGTTAAACGATCCGGCGGCGGGGCCAATTCAGGCCGCTTGGGAGGCGGAGCTTTCCACTCCGTTGGTCGATCACAGACGTCCTGCCGTTCAAACCTTCGCCCGCACCAACAATGGGAACAGCTTTTACTACACCGACGAGACTGGCAGCGTTTATCAATCCTGGTCCAGTACCAGCAGTTCCAATGCCGGTACCTGGCATTCACCCAGCATCACGGCCATCGCCGGCGCGCCTGCGGCGACGGCGGGAAGCGCCCTCATGGCCTACACCGACCCAGTTTCGAACAATCAGGACGTCTATTATGTCGGCGCCGACCAGCACGTGCATTTACTATGGTGGAATGGCGATCCTTGGAAGACTCTGGATCTAACGGCGATCAATGGCGCGCCCGGCGCCCAGCCGGGCTTTCAATTTGTCCGTACAAACAATGGAAACAGCTTCTATTATCTGGGTACGGATGGGAACATCTGGCAGTTCTGGAACAACTCCAGCAGTTCGACCACGAGCTGGCACACGGCCAACATCAACGCCATCGCCGGTACTCCTACCGCGGCCGGCGGCAGCGCTCCCCTCGGCTACACCGACCCAATCTCAAATAATCAGGATATCTACTATGTAGGTACGGACGAGCACCTGCACCTGCTGTGGTGGAATGGCGATCCCTGGAAGACCATCGACATCACCGCCGTCACCGCTGGCCCCAATGTGCAGGCTGGAACACAGTTTGTTCGCACCAACAACGGAAATAGTTTCTATTATCTGGGCACGGACGCGAATGTGTATCAATCGTGGAATAGTGGCAGCAGTTCGAGCGTCGGCACCTGGCACAGTCCTTGCATCACGTGCATTGCTGGTGCGCCGGTCGTAGCTGCGGGAAGCTCGCTCCTTGCCTATACTGATTCGGTTGCCAACAACCAGGTCGTCTACTACATCGGTGCGGACCAGCACGTGCATCTGCTGTGGTGGAATGGCGATCCCTGGAAGACCATCGATCTGACGTCGACTGTGGGCGGCGCGACCGCGTCGGCTCTGGCCCCCATGGTGGTCACGTACAGCAACGGCTTCTTTTACCTGGGCACGGACGGCAACATCTGGCAACTTTGGACGACGGGAAGCACGTCTGACCCCAGCGCCTGGCGCGCATCGAACATCAGTGCCATTGCCGGCGCGCCGGCTGCGATCCCCGGGAGCATGATGCTGGGCTATATCGATCCGACAAACAACGGCCAGGCGGTGTACTACATCGGCACAGAGCAGCATATTCATCTGTTGTGGTGGATGGCCGACCCGTGGCGCACGATTGACATCACTGCGGTGACATCGGGGCCGAACGTTCAATGAGCCCGCGACCTTGAGATAGCCGGTCACGCTGGCGCCCGACTCTGGAAGCTGGGCGCCGCGACCAAGGAATTATTGGCCGTTCGCCCGTGTTGCCCAGCCGCTCATTCCAGCTTGCCTACGATCTGTGAGTAGTTCAGTCCTTTGTCATCCAGCTTCTGGATGTGCTCAATGATCTCTTGTTCACTTCGACGATCCCTATCATTCGCTCGTTTGTTAAGGGAGTTAAAACTGGTTATCCATCAAAATCGTAAGCCTTCTCCAAGGCATTGGTTCAGACAGTGGTTTCCGGAATCGCGGATTCGAGTTGATACTTCTAAAGAGCGCCGCGGTCAGTGAAAAAGAGCTTGCCAAGCATCAGCGCGAATTTCCCAGATCGGTCTGCGGAGCAATGAATGTGCATAGAAGAGTTAGAGCACTAGTTTACAAAACCGTTAAAAGGCGAAAGGCGCTTTAGAGCCTTACCAAGGTAAAAGCGCCCAACGCACTTTGAGGTCTTGTACCAACGACCTACCTGGGTATTGTTTCCCACAATTCGGAATCTGGCAAGCGATTCTCTGCTGACCCAAGGCTTTCCGCGAAATCGATCTAGGCCATCGGTCGTACCTTGCTCCAAATCGATGACCACGAATTGTCAGTACATTGGTAATCGGCTTTGCGGCGGCAAAAGTGCTGTTCTCATAGCTTTAACAGTCCTTAGGCATGCCCGTCAGAACATTCGGCTGCGGTAAATGGGAAAACTTTTGCATGCGACCAAAATCGCCAAAGCCAGCAAAAATCTAAAAAAAAACACATTTAGTTTGCCACAAAAGCGCTTGCTTTGAGGTATTATTTGCTTTCCCAACGATACAAAGCAAATCAGCTCATCCCCCAGACGGCTTTTTCTTGGGAAACGTACGCGAATGAGCCCGTTCGCCTGCGCTTGTTCAGATGTAACGTTTGCTGGTTTTGTGCACTACAACATCTGATGAATGCATTTATCCAAGGCGGTTCAGCAGTGGGCGCGTTCATCTATTGCGGCTTCAATATTTCAAAAAGGAGTGGTTCACTATGCGAAAGACTGATGTAATCAGAGTATTGGCGGTCATTCTGTTCGGTGCGGGAATGATGAGTGCTCAGGCGAGCCGAACCTGGGTTTCGGGCGTCGGTGACGATGCCAATCCATGCAGCCGTACTGCGCCATGCAAGACCTTTGCAGGCGCGATTTCAAAGACGGCAGCAGGCGGCGAAATCGATGCTCTTGATCCAGCCGGCTACGGAGCGGTAACCATCACCAAGGCAATCACCATTGATGGCGGCGGCGGGCAGGTAGCATCGGTTCTTGTCAGCGGAACTAACGGCATCGTAGTCCAAGCAGGCCCTTCCGACGTCATTATCCTCCGCAACTTGAGAATCAATGGAATCGGAACCGGAATCAATGGCATCAGGTTCCTTGCCGGGAAAGATCTCAACGTTGAAAATTGCGATATTTTTGGCTTTACCACCAATGGCGTTGATATCGCGCTCAACCAAGGTACTGCCGTTTCAGCTCACATCCTGAACTCGATCATCAAGAACGTCGGCGGAGTCGGGGTCCGCGCCACCAATGCTGTGGCCCCGAATGTGCTAGTTGATATCGATCACACTCAGATCATCCTCGACAACAAAGGCGTAGAAGCAAACGCAAACAGCCGTGTCGTGGTAACCAATTCGGTGGTCGAAAATGCTGCTTCAGACGGCATCACGGCTGATTCTCCCACCGCACAAGTGGCCGTTTATGCCACCGATTCCAGCTACAACGTGAACGGGATTACGGCAACTCTGGGCGGCAATGCGTTTGTGGCCTCCAGCAATCTCGCTTTCAATTCGGCTTGTGGATTTAACAACCTCGGCGGAGCCAGTTTCGCCAGCTATGGCGACAATGACCTGACTGGTACCACCACCTGCGGCACCATCACTCCAAGAGCCAAGCAGTAACCTATAAAAGTCCAAGCGAGCTGGCGTAACTGCCGGCTCGCTTTTTCATTTCTGCTGGTTATAGAAATTGTCCTTTTCACCAACTTCAGCCGCTCATTTTCTGACACGCCGGGTATGCGAAAGGTAGTCCAAATCGCAGCCACAATTCTCTGAGGCATGACCGTGCCACAGAGCGGGGCTGGATTGTGTGCACCAGGGGGTATGAGGACCGCCTTGGCCTCACGAATCAGATTGACCAGGATTCGTTCCAACCAGATGGTTGCTTCCCGCGCTTACAGTCACCGGTCGCTCCGTATTGTCACGATAGATCAGGCATGGCATGGCGGTTATGGTCACAGGACGCTCCTTGTTGCCGCGATACGTCAGAGAAGGCACTTCCAGATAGGTCGTTTCCTCCTGCATTCCTCCTGAATCTGTGATGACGATTTCCGCCTTGTCCATACGGCTGAGGAATTCTATCTAAAGCAACAGGAGCATTGTCCATATGCCACTGTAATGGATTAACAGTAAATTGTGTTGCAATTTCCGCTGAGGCGAGCGAGAATCGCGTTCCCATAAGCATTTAGGCCAGCACCATGGATTCTTGGGGTACTTTATTTGTCTTTTCGCGGGTAACAAAAATCACATAGGAGAAGGCACCATGAAAAAGTTATTAGCGATTGCAGCGCTTGCGTTCCTGCCGATCGACTTGACTGCGCAGACCACCCACTTGAAATTAACGAATGATGGCGCGTTTGCTTCAGTTTCCGGCTCGGATTCGCTTTCCAGCTTCAACTTGCAGGTGTCGCGCGGCTCCGCAAATAGCAGCACGACAACCAATCTGGTATTTGCTTCCTTCGCCTTTGCTGCCGATTTTTCCAGCGCAAGCTTCGTGGAGATCGTCGGACCGATTCCCAACAGTGCATTTTCAGGCGACAACACGAAGAGTCTCAGCCTGAACCTTGATCCGAGCACCCTGGATCCTACCGTCACGGTTGTTGAAAGCTGTTCTATCGATCTTACGCAGGCGAACCCGAGCTTTGTTTGCGGGCCTCTCCCGGCAGGAACGATCAGCGTTTCTTTCCAGGAGAACGACATCCAGCGTGACCGCCTACTGGCCGACGAGAGATTTTCCACGGTCGGGCCGGTTACCCTTCACAGCCACCAGCGCGCTGACACCGGCTCGGCGAGTGCCCAGGGAACGATATTGGGCACCTCCCTTTCCAGCGCGAATGCAACTGTGGGAGTGAACCATATGTCCACAATCGAGTACACCAAGAACTGATTCGATTGGCACTCCGCCTTTGCTGTTGCTTTGCCGAGGTAAGGGCGGAGTCGCTTTCAATGCGCCGAAATGACCAGTGTCTGGTCCAGACCTTCCGCTGGTTCGGCGTTGAGCCGTTCTTGGATTCGATTATCTTGAATAGCAACGAAGCTTGTGACGTAATTGGCGTAGCCGCCGACCGACCGATTGGGGGAATCAAAGATATTCATCAGGAACCCTGCCTTGTCTGGCGGTACTGGCTGGGGAAATGGCTGATTATAACTGTGCTCGACGCTTGCCGTTCCAAGAGCAGCAACCGCATGGTTATCAAGCGCCAATTTCACCATCCTCGGAAACAGCGCCTAAAGTTTAGTCAATAGTTGAGACAGCGATACCTTGAGTGCCTTTGCAATCAGATCCAGGTTGAGAATCGAAATGTTGCGCTTTCCTCTCTCGACGTCGGCGAGAAAACTGCGATCAATGCCAATCTTCTCCGCCAGCTGGACCTGAGTCCACCCGGCAAGTTTTCGTCGTCGGCGAATCCGACTACCCAGTATTGCAAGCAGATCTGTTGGCATCTATAGAATGATGCCCTGTCGCATTTACAATACAAACCGTGTTTAGATAACATTGGTAGAGGGGGGGCGTGAAGCAGGATGACGATTCAGAAGGCGAAACTCCCAGCCCCTGTCATCTCTCCATATTCGGACGAGCGCCAACATCTCCATCCTCAGTCTTGAGCTCATTGCGAAAAGCCTCAAAGTGCCTTTGTCGAATCTCTTGAGGCAATTCTAGGAACAGCTGATGTTGCGGGACAAAACAGTAGCCCTCAGCATCTTGCGTCGTCCCGACCAGCCTGGTACTTTACGCAATTCCTCTTGATGGCGCGGAAGCTTTAATCCCAGCAGCCTCTTTTCGTGTCTTTCCCGGAGAGTCTCGGTCTCTTCGCGCATCTTCGGCTGATCTTGCGTTGTAAGCTACATTCTCCGGCATATCCATCGCATGTTTTGCGAGTTCTTCGCCGAAATGAAATTTTAGATGAGCGAATTGCCAAAGCTCGGACATCTCTGAATTAGTCCTCATTTTTATGTTCCTTCACTGCGGCGTTTGCAAGATTCGCACCAGTACAGCGTATCGTTTACAGCCTAAACGTGGTGGGCCAGACTTCGATCCTGGTCACGATCTGGGGATGTATTGACGATACACTGTTCTAGCGCATAGGCCAGGGAACGCCGAAATTCGCCTTGCAACAAACTTGAGTCTGCCAAAAGCCGATTACTTGAATTGTGCACAAGGTAAACGCGCCCAATCCTGCGCTGACGCAATGTTGCCAGATCCATCGTGAGAACGAGTTTGTCTTCTTCCGGATTCCCGGACCAGGATCTCTCCAGCACGCTGGTGGGCTCGTCATAGACCGTCAGCCAGAATCCTGGAGCCAGTCTGATTCTGAAGCCTTCAAATTCCGAACGCAGGCATTGTTCCAGCGCCGCGACAATCTCCGGGGCGCCATCAGCATCTGCCAGGCGATTTGTAGCTTTGTACACAGCTATGTTGGCAGCCGCAACTTGCTTTTGCTGGCGAAGTCGCAGCGCGAACCGCTCCAGTTCGCCAAACTCGTGATACTGCAGGTGGCGAATGCCAAAAAACACAAATAAAAACATAATTGCCAACACCAGCACGGCGACCAGTCGGGAGGGAAACAGAAGGGTCAAGCTCATGACTGCGCATAAAGCAGAGACGCCGTACAAAATCGCAACCGCCTGTCGTTGGCTCAGGCCCATTTCCAGGAGCTTGTGATGTATGTGTTCCCGGTCTGCTCCGAAGAGAGAATGGCCTGAAAGATAGCGGCGCGCGATCGTTAGCAGCAGGTCTGTCAACGGCAAGGCCAGGGAAATGACAGGTACGACAATCGAATGGAGAGGATTGGATTGTTGCCCAGCCTCCGACATTACTAAACCACTCAACATAAACCCGATGAACAGGCTGCCTGAGTCACCGAGGAAGATGGATGCTGGATTGAAATTAAATACGAGAAAACCCAAGTTTGCGCCGGCGAGGATTGTGACCGCTAGCGCAGACCCATGGCGTCCATTAACTAACGCAAAAGTAAATATGGTGACCATGGAAAAAAGCGCGGCTCCCGCGGCAAGCCCGTCCAGACCGTCGATTAGATTGATAGCATTGCAAATCAACACAACGCAGCCTACGGTCAGAGCAAAGCACAGAGTCGCGCCCAGGATGTGATTACCCAAAAAATTGTGTATACATGCTAGCCGGACTCCACGGAAATAAAGAAAAATGCCGCCAAGAATTTGAGCTGCCAGTTTTACCCTGGCACCCAGCCCGCGCAAATCATCGATCAGTCCTACGGTAAACAGAGCACTTGCCGGAATGAAAACATCAAGGAGGGCAAAAGTATGAGCTTTATGGATGTAGCCAAACCGGACAAGACACCAGTAGAGTAAAGAAATAGTTAGGAACGTTAAGAAAATAGCAATGCCGCCGAGCCTTGGGATCGGAGTGGTGTGCACATGGCGGTCAGAATCTGGAGCAAACGCCAATCCCGAGTTGTTCGCATAGTCCCGAACAACTTTCGTAAGAAGCGCTGACATTACGACCGAAACGATAAGCAATATTACATAGATCAACATTAAAGCCTTCTCGCCTGCTTTTTGCAGCACAGTTATCTTTCGGGGTGTGCACGTTATAGTACACAATTACCAGCAACTTTGAAAATAGGTTTTTCCCTTCATCTTTTTGGTGTGATGGTTAAGCTTGGCATACGTTCAGCCAGCGACACTCATCTTCGTCCTAAGTTGTCCGAATTTGCCAACGCTGCTGGGCCGTTTGTGATGGTCTCTTGCAGGAGGGACGACTCGTGGCAAATTTAGGGGTTTTAGTTGAACGTACTGGAGATTGTTAAGGTTTGACGAATTCGTCCAAGTAAATTAAGGGAATGCACCAGCGAGCGAGTCTAGCGAGCAGGGAGAATTTTGTTGTTTACGCCCATAAGAAACTTTTAATAAATGGGGCGTCCGGGTGCTGAGTTCTGGTAAAATCGCCACCAGAATCGAGTACATTTCTTAGGCAACAAAAAAAGACCTGCCTTAGTGTGTGGACCGACCGAATGGTGTTTTTATTGAGATCACGCTTGGGGCACCAACGGCGTTGATATCGCCCTCAACCAAGGTACTGCTGCGTCAGTCCACATCCTGAACTCGGTGTTCTAGAACGTTGGCGCGGTCTGAGTTCGCGCCACCAATGCAGCAGCACCAAACTTGCAGGTGGAAATTGATCACACTGCGATAATCGACACCAAAGGCGTTGAGGCAAACGCAAACAGCCGTGTGGTAGTCACCAATTCTGTGGTCGAACACGTTGCAACACACGGCATCACGGCCGATTTTCCTACCGCCCAGGTACATGTTTCCACAACTGATTTCAGCTTTAACACGAACGGAATTACTGCAACGCTCGGTGGCAACGCACTTGTAGCTTCGAGCAGTCTCGATTCCAATTCGAGCTGTTCGTTTAATAACAACGGAGGATCTGGTTTCTTCACCTACGGCGATAACGAACTGACAGGTACTGGCACGTGCGGTACCATCACTCCCACGGCCAAGCAGTAACCCACACGAACTTGAAGCGAGCTGGCGCAAGGCCAGCTCGCTTTTTCATCACGGGTTCTTGGAACGTGTTTCAAATAGAACTGGATGGATGACCCGTGTTCTGGAAAGATATTCTCGGATCACCGCTACAATCCTTTGCGCCGCACAACCATCCCAGAGTGGAGGCGCCTGTATTTGGTTAGCTAGCCGCGGTTCGCGCAATATTTTTTTGGCCTCCTGGACCAGATTGCAAGGATCAGTCCCAATAAGGCGGTTGCTTCCGCTCGTGATGGTGACAGGACGTTCCGTATTATCGCGGTACGTCAGGCACGGCACGCGAAGGTAGGTGGTCTCTTCCTGTATCCCGCCTGAATCGGTGATCACGATGGTTGCGCGATCCAGCAGGGATAGAAACTCGATATAGGAGATTGGCGCAGTGGTCCAAATGCCGCTTTCCGGGATTGGCGAAGCCTGGTCCCAAGCCTGCATGTTGGCGATTTTGAGCTCCTGTGCCCGAGCGGCGGTGCGTGGGTGAACCGGGAAAATGACAGGAATTTCTTCGGCGATTTCAGCGAGAGCCTGGAGAGTCTCGGCAAACTTCTTGGGATCGTCGACGTTGGAAGGACGATGAAGTGTCAGGACCCCATATTTCCTTGATCGCACCCCCAGTTGGTCGAGAACCGGTGAGCGCCGCGCGCTTTCCAAAGCCCGCGTCAGGCTGTCAATCATCACGTTGCCAGCAAAGAAAATTCTTTCAGCAGGAATTCCTTCGCGCTTGAGATTTTCATTGGCGGATTCCTCGGTGGTGAAAAGCAGGTCAGCCAGGCTGTCGGTAACAATACGATTAACTTCCTCCGGCATGCGGCGATCGAAGCTTCGCAGCCCTGACTCGATATGGGCTACGGGAATCATTTCTTTTGCCCCAACCAGCGCACACGCCATCGTTGAATTCACGTCTCCGGCCACCACGATCAGGTCTGGACGGCCTTCGCCCACCAATTCGCCGAACCTCTTCACGATCTCTGCGGTTTGCGCATGATGGCTTCCTGAGCCGGCTTGCAGCTTGTGGTCTGGCTCTCCCATTTCAAGTTGTTGAAGAAAAACATCCGACATTTTGTAATCGTAATGTTGGCCCGTATGCACCAGGATCGGCTTAAGGTCCGGATGCCGGCGCATTTCCGCTACGATTGGGGCCATTTTCATCATATTGGGACGGGCGCCTACGACGTTGAATATCTTGAAGGACCGTGGCGGCATCAATTGTTGCTCCCGCCCGCGTTCGTCTTTAACTTAACAACTTCCGCAGCGGCACCGGCGCTTCTCTTTATCAAGTGTTCCAGTAGGGAAATATAGTCGCGTGCCGTGACTTCCCGGGCAGCGGAGCTGACAATAAATTTCCTGCCGTTTTCCGCGAACTGCTGGCGCTGCATTGCATTACCCGCAAGAGCGAAAATGGTCTGGGCGACTGCTGCGGAATCTCCTGGAGGAACGCAGATTCCCGCACCTGCTTTTTCAACTAGGCGCGCCGCTTCGCCGGCCACCGCTGCAATCACCGCACGGCCACAAGACATGAACTCCAGCATTTTGGTCGGAATGACGGTCTTAAACAGCTCGGCATCCTTGAGCAGTACCAGGCAAAGATCAGATGCGGCAATGATCGCGGGCATGCGGTGGCGTGGCTGGCCGGGAAACATCCTAACATTGGCGAGATTATTCCGCTCGATCATCTCGCGCAGGTTTTCCTTGTCAGCTCCTTCGCCGACCACAAAAAAAACAATCCGCGGATCGACGGCGGCGGCGATTTTTGCCGCGTGAACCAGCGTTTCTATGCCATGGGCATTTCCAATTGTTCCAAAGTACCCGACAACAAATTTTCCTTCCAGGCCGAATTCGCGCAGGATTTGCGGGTCTGTCGTCTGAGGAAAGAAAGTGCGGTGGTCAACTCCATTGACGATAATTGATATTTTTTCCTGCCGAATACCCCAATGCTCTTGTAGATGATCTTTAAAAGGAGCGGTAACAACTACGATGTGGGCAGCATTGCTATAAAGCAATCCTGCCACCCTCTTCAGGATCTTTATCAAAACCGAATTGCTGCTGCTGGCTCCAACGGCCTCCAGGGATTCGGGCCAGAGGTCGCGTACCTCGAGCACGAACGGAACTCTTTTCCATTTGGCAACGATGCAGCCAGCAAGTCCGACGAGCAACTGCGGCGAGGTAGCAATGACAACCTCCGGTTTGGGTAGAAAAATTCCGCGTATAGCCGCCGAAACGAAAAACGATCCATAGTTAAGCATCCGCTGCCACGATTTGTTGTTCGGCAAAGGCATGAGCCAGGTGCGGCGGACACGCACGCCCTGGCTGTCATCACTCATAAAGAGCCGCCACAACTTTGCCCGATATTGTGAATGTACTTTCCCGATCGGATGATTAGGAAAACCGGTCAGCACCATTACGTCCTGTCCGGCCGCAGCCCATAGCTTGCCCAATTCCGACGCCCGGGCAGCGGGCGCCGGTGTTTCCGGCGGATAGTATTGGGAGATGTATAGTATTTTCATTAAATCTCAGTAGTAAAAAAGCTTAAAGGCAGCTTTATAGACGAGCGCCCATGTTCGTTTTATCCGGCTCGATTGGTAGGATTGCCACCGGTCGGCAAACGCTCCAAATGTCCGCTCTCCCGTAAGCTTCTCCATGACCCGCAACTGCACGATGTGCAATGAATGGTAAAAAGGGCTGGCAATCATTTTGAGCTTGGTGCCGGATTGCTCATATAGAGACCAGAACCCCGTATCAAAGCTGTCCAAGGTTTCGCATAGAGTCCGAACCGTGGCGTCAAATAGTTCGCGCGCTCTTACCTCGCCGGTAGCCAGAAAATAATCGTAAAGCCCCCATATCGCCCACATGCAACCATTCAGAATGTGAGTAGGCGGAGAAACAATATACTCTTCAACCCAGAGGCGACCCTGCTTATCATGGCAAATCACGCCACCCTGGGCCACATCCACGCTAAAGCACGTGAATGCTTTTTTGGCGGCGTCCAAATAGATTCGATCTCCGGTGATCTGGTGCGCTCGTAACAAAACTGAAATACCCTGGCCTTGCGCCAGCCCGGAATACCATGGTGCGCGCAACGTATCGCGATATTCCCAGTCGAAGTTGTGCATCCAGACGTGAATTCCGGCGGAGTTGAGTGTCAAAGTCGCGACCAGCCAATCCGCGACGCGCAGGAATTTACTGCGTCGATCGGGATCTCCGGTCCGAACATAGAAGTTGTAATTTCCCAGTCCATATTGGGCGATGGCGATAGGATTGTACTGGCGGCCGACTACGCCTCGATAATCAAGCATGGGGATACCAACCTGATCAAAGGGGCCCGGGTAGTCAGCTTTTGACCCAAAAACCATATAATATTCGCCCAATTGGTCCTTGCTAAGTCTCAGGTTAACGGCAGGAACTTCATGCCAAAATGTGAGTTGGCTGGAACTTGTGCCCAGGTATGCACTGAAAATCCTACGATAATAATGCAACCTGTTCGCTTTTCGTTTGACGGGGTGCTGGGATCCGGGATTTTCAGACATTTGAAAGGTACTAGCCATCTATTTGAATCTAAAACAGGACTGCCAACACTTTCCAGTAGGAAAAACGCTTAGGCAGCGGGGAACCACACACTCAGGGGCCGCGAAAGGTAGGAGGTATGACCTGCCTTGACTTTGCCGCCGCGGAATTTTAGTCGTGAATAGCAATACAGCTTACCGTTCCGCTCGAAGAAACTGCTCGGTCCGTCACGATTGTGACCCTTATTCCTTTCGCACTTTGCTGCATTCCAAGGATGCGCGGCTGGCCGATAGTAGGAATCATAGTGCAGGAGGCCGTGTATTTAGTGTCGGCGAAAGGAGCTGACCATGTCAACTCAGCACCAGTACAAGTTGCTCCGGAAATTGCCGGGGTTGAGCAGCCTACCTTCGCTCTGAGGTGCTTGGGATAGGCGCTGCCGCTCAACTGCGGGAGTTTGATGCTGCTTGTCCCCGCGCCCAGCCGTTCAATGAGAGTGCTGGTGCCCAAGTCGACGGTGGGTTTACCGCTCTGGTCAGTGCCGCTGATCAGAGTGTTGCTAACTCCTTTGTAGATGAACCATGACCTTCCGGCGACCCCTTGGTCGCTGACGAGTCCATAGATCATATTGAAGTTTGCCGGGGCGCCGCTTGGGTCTCCTACAGCCAGCAAAGTGTTCTCGAGCGTCAAGCCAGAGGCGGAACCGCTCAAGCCGAAAACCCGGTTCTCAGTGGCGTGATTGGAAATCTCCATTCCCACCTTACAATGGTGCACCGTGATCCCAATGAAAGTATTGTCATTCGGGCCGGTTTCAGAGAAGCCTGAACCATCCGTCAACTGTATTCCGACGTCCATATTTACCACGTGTAGGTTTTGCACCGTATTCCAGTACAGGGCGTGTTTTGCCGTCGCGATCATCTGCAACCCGATTTGCCCTGCAACCGGGTCTTGACCCGACTGGTTGTTAATAATGATGTTGTTCAGGCTGTTCCACATCGTGTCTGACGTTACATTCGCAAAGCGTATTGCCTGCGCGCTTGTAGTTCCAGTCATTCGGATTTGGCAATTGGACAATGAGGCAGCAATCACTGAATCAAAAATCACCGCGGCACCAGATCCGTCATACACCAGCAGAGTGTGTACCGGATCTGAACATTGCAGGCCTACGCCGGTTTTCATAAGCAGACTTGTGGACCCCAGCGAATATGTCCCGGCCGGCAAATTCACGGTTCCACCTGGTGCTGCATTGATGGCCGCCTGAATGGCGTCTGCTGAAGCTGTAGCACCGACTCCCTGATAGGATACCGGCACCGAGCGCGGGGTGTTTTGCAACTGCGCAACGGTAACGGTGGGGACAATTGTTAGAAAAAACCAGAAACCGAGTAAATTGCGTAATGTCACACGATCTCTCCTGGTGGTCCGCCATCGTCCCAATTTTTTTGAGCGGTCTCGTGACGACCAGCTTTGCTCACGCCATCCTTGCATTTCGCGGGTTCCTGTGGCGCGAGCAAGCAGAGACTCGGGATGTTATGATGCCTCCCGGGCAGAAAGGTTTGCTGAAATTTAAGGTGAGTGTAGCAGTTTTATCGAAGGGCCAAATGCGAAAGTTACGTTTCAAAAAAGGAATTTCAAGGTTAAAATGCATTTCCTCCAGGCAATCGTCATATTGAGTCGCAAAATGCAGGCATTTTTGTGTTTGAAGTTCTTAGCGACTTATCTGGAAGGATAACGTTTTGAAACAAGCTATTATCGCGATTTTTCTTTTGTCCTCGCTCCATGCCCAAAGCTTCAATAGTGGAACCGTAACCAGCTATAGCCTGGGAACAAGTGCTTCGTCAGCAGCGAATTGGAGCATCGTATCAGGTACCGGGGATATTCAGTTCCCCGTCACGGATGCCAAGGGACAAACAGCGGACGTCACAATCAACAGTCAACCGGATGATGTAGGGTTTATCGTGCAGTACAAATTCCCCACGACCTTGGATTTGAGGCCTTATGACACAGTATCTTTTTCGGCCCAGGTGAGCCAGACGCACATCGCTGATTACATGTACCTGGTTGATACGCAATCTCGAATGCGCTGGTTCAATTTGCCATTGCGCAGTTCCCTTGGGATACAGCACCCCGTCTATTCGATCGATAATTTCGTTGGAGAGCATCCGGGATTTGACATTTCCAGCGTGCAGGCTATTCGCTACGGGCAATATGCCATGAATCAAGGAGATGTCCTGACTTTCGGTGTACCCATCTTCGAAACCGGCATACTCGACCACTGTGATGTAGCTTCCAACTGGTCTTTGGACCTGGTTTCCTCAGGAAGTATCGTCACCTCTGCTGATTCGGTCAACAGCGGCACGAGCATTCTCGCAAACGTTACGGCCACCGATGATGGTCAGGCGGATATTGCCATCCTCGGAGCATTCATGCGAATCCGGTGGAACCTCTCCGGCAAGCAATACGTCAGCTTCTATTTTAAAGACCAGAACACCACCGCTATTCACTACTTCCTGATTTACGATAAGAACAGAAATTACAGGGAGTGGATATTCGCAAACCCCGATCCGGGAAACTGGATCAAGGTCGCGGGAGATTTGCGAGATTCTGCATATTTCGAATCAGGCCCGATTGACCTCAGTAACATCGAGCAATTTGAAGTAGGAGTATTTGGTGGTCCTGCGCGCGCCGTTTATACTTTCCAGGTCGATGAAGTGAACGTGCGATAAAAAGTTTTCGTTAGGGCGTCTCCCCTAGAAGAATTGACTAAGAATGCTGAGCAGTTCATTTTTCAGGGGAAGACGCTCAGCCTATGTTACCCTTTATCAATCACTTCTAGGACAGCGGCGTGCAACGGAAGATTGTCGGCATGTGTGTTGTTGTGTTTGACTGAATGTTATTTAACTCACTGGATTTCTTCATTTTCTTGGCTGTTGTTTTGCCGCTATACTTCGTGTTGCCTCTTCGCGCGCGGCAAGCCCTTTTGGTGAGCGCTAGCTTTTACTTCTACATGTATTGGAACGTGAAGTACTCGCTAATTCTGGTATTTTTCATATTTCTTGATTTTTCAGCCGGCTATTATATCGGCCACGCATCGACTCCCCGCAAAAGGAAAATAGGGCTGATCACAAGCTTGAGCTGCAATTTGGGAGTTTTAGCGGTTTTCAAATACTACGGCTTCTTCGCTGGAAATCTCCAGCATATCGGTATCATCAAGTCGGCTCCGAATCTAGGGCTGTTGCTTCCCCTCGGAATTTCGTTTCACACATTCCAGACGATGAGCTACACGATAGATGTTTACCGCGGCGTCATTGAGCCGGAAACCGATTTGCTACGGTTCGCCTTATTCGTTTCATTTTTTCCCCAGCTCGTTGCCGGACCAATTGAACGAGCGCGTGAGCTGTTGCCGCAATTGCGGGAAAAATATCATCTGGCGTGGGAGAACATTACCGCCGGCGGCCAGCAGGTACTGAATGGATTCGTGAAGAAGGTAGTGCTGGCTGACAATCTGGCACCATGGGTCAACCAGGTTTATGCAGCGCCGCATAGCTTTTCCGGCGGATCCAATCTCATTGCAACGTACATGTTCGCCTGGCAGATATTTTTTGACTTCAGTGGTTACAGCGACATTGCCATTGGTATTGCTCGAATCATGGGCTTCGAATTTACCCAGAACTTCAATGCTCCGTATATTTCAGCCACGATTCAAGAGTTTTGGCGCCGCTGGCATATCTCACTTTCCAGTTGGTTGAGGGATTATCTGTATATTTCCCTCGGAGGCAATCGGCGCGGCGAAGTTCGAACCTATGCCAATCTCTTGATCACTATGCTGCTGGGTGGACTTTGGCATGGCGCTTCATGGAATTTTGTTATCTGGGGCGCCCTTCACGGTGCATGGCTCTCAGTAGAGCGGCTGCTGACTCAAACACGCGAGGCGGCAGCGGTCCACCGGGCATATCGGCGCGAAACCGCGCTCAGAATTGTGAAATGTATGGCGGTCTTTCACGGAGTCTGTTTTACCTGGATCTTTTTTCGGGCGCGAACCTTGCAGGATGCGCTGGCAGTGATTCGAAGGATTGGGCTCTGGAGTTCAGGCGACAACTTTTTTCACGACTTTGCCTGGTATAAGTGCTTGCTCACTATTTGTTTTGGTCTCGCCTATTTCTTGTTGACCTACTACGCAAAGAAAGAGTTCGCACCCCGGGGCTGGAAATGGGCAGCCAGCACCATAGGAGTGCTTGTGATTATTCTCTTTGGGGCTGAAAGCCAGGAGTTTATCTACTTTGTCTTCTAGTACGGTGATGTTAACGAAAGACGAGAGTTTGACTCGCCCATTGGCGCAACGTAGGGGCTGGCTACAAAATCGGCTCGTCACTGTAGCGTTCTGGATAGCTCTGGTGGGACTGAGTGTCGCGATAGTGGGATTTCTTCTGACGCTTGCCACCAACCGGTTTGATTTCTCTGAGCCGAAGCTCAGGGAAAGCCTGAAGTTCACCGGCACGCAACTCGATGTGGCATTTTTCGGCGACTCTCTGACCCTAGAAGGAGTTAATCCTGAAGTTATCGATCAAATGCTGCGCTCGCGGAGCTACAATTTTGCTCTTGGAGGCGCGTCTATTTTAGAGAGCGAGATGCAGCTCAGGTATTTCCTGCGGCATAACCCCAAACCCCGCCTGGTAGCTCTTGGAATCTATTTGAACATCCCAAATAAGCCGGCGGGAGTCCGCCCCACGCTTTTTTTTGAGCTTCCGAATGATTTAAAGACTAGATACCGCAATGAGCTGTGGACGCATGAAGGAATAAAAATTGATCGCAGTTTTATCCTGTTCAATCATGTTCCGGCATACCGCTATCGCAACACGATTGATTTAGTGATTAAAAGCCTGTTATCGCAGGACAATCAGCGCCCCTCCTTTGTCAAAGGCCAGGCTCGGGTCGAATTTTTCCGTGAGCCGTATCTGGGCCGGGAACACGAATCGGTTTTCAGGGCAGACGAACTGGAATCCTTCATCCGGTTCTGCGATGAACAGCAAATCCCGCTTGTGCTGTTCGAGCCGCCAAACCATCCCGGCTATTCAGAGCTCACTTCCAACCGAACCAAAATTCTTGATGACGTGTCCCGCCTGGTCGCAAAGTATCCGGCTACCCGCTTCCTGTCCTATAACGGCCGTTCTTTCTCTCCGCCCAAAAAGGACTGGGTCAACCTCAATCATCTAAACATCAGCGGTTCCATCAAATTCAGCGAACTTCTGAGCAATATGGTTGCGGAAGAAATCGGTGCGAATCCCAGATAAGCCCGAATACTCTACGGATCCGCGATTGCGATGCAATGTACCGTTCCGGTTGAAGCCACGGCTTGGTCGCTCGCGATGGTGACGGTAAAACCGTAACGCGTCTGATGGGTGCCTACGACGTGCGGCTGCCCGGAAACTTCGCTGAGAGTGCAGGACAAGGTATATTCGGCGGTGGGGAAAGGCATAATCCATCGCAATTCGTGACTGGTGCATGCCGCGCCGGCAACCGCTTGGGTGGAACAGCCGACGGCAGCGCGCATATGCTGCACTGTGGAAGACGCCAGTGCTTTGTTGGTGCGCAGTTCCGGTATTGCAAATGTACTACCTCCGCCGCCTATTCTCTCAATAACTGAATTGCTGCCGGCGTCGGCGGGCTCAATCCCGCTCTGGTCGGTGCCTTGGATATATGTGTTCTGCACGCCTTTGTAGACATGCCATGCACGGCCATGGGTTCCTTGGTCGCTGACAAGGCCAAAGATCATGTTGAAATCCGCAGGAGCGTGCTTTTCATCGCCCACGACGAGAAGCGTATTTTCACGGCTATAACCTGAGGCCGAGCCGCTTAAGCCGAATACCTTGTTCTCCGTTGCGTACCGGGAGATTTCCATTCCGATCCGGCAATGGTGGGTAGTGATGGCGACGAATGTATTGTCATTGGCTCCGTTGGCGGAAAAGGTGCCGGTGTTTCGCATCATTATTCCGACGTCAAGATTCATGGCTACAAGAAGATCAACTACATTCCAATACAAGGCGTACTTTGTCGAGGCTTCAAAGAGAAGGCCGAATTGGAGAGGAACCGGCTGTTCCAATTGGGCTCCCTGCACGAAGACATTTCGGACCAAATTCCACTTGTTATCGCCGGTCGTGTTTTGAAAGATGACCGCTTGAGCCGAGCTCTTGCCGAGTATTCGGATTTGGCAATTAGCGAGTGTGGCGTGAGAGATGGAATCAAAAATAATCGCCGCGCCCGCCCCTTCATAGATGAGCACGGTTGTCTCAGGATTAGCGCATTCAAGGTTTGCCCCCGTCCTCATCCTGAGGCCTTTCGATGTGAGATGATATACACCTGCCGGGACAAACACGCGGTCAACGGCAGGATCTCCAAGCGCCTCCTCAATGGCGCTCACGGTTCGCGCTACCCGCACGGGGCTCTCTTCAGCTTTTAAAGGGTGCGATGCCAAAGCGCAGCAAATAACCAAGGCCAACATTGCCGAAGAACTCAACATAGACTCCTTCGCTCACAGCAAATCAACAGCCTAAATCAATGTCACCGCTCTTCGGGTGGCGTGCAGAAACTGCTCCATCCAGAGCTCCAGGGTGAGAACCTGCCAAATTGGATAAGTCCAGTCCCGTATGCCGGAACTCTGCTCTTGAAGCATCTTCTCCACGGCGCGAGGATTAAAAACTCCATGACGCTTGAGCCTGTCGGAAGATAAAATGTCGCGGAGAAATATTTTCAGATCATTGGCAAGCCACATGTCAATGGGCGCTGTAAATCCGGCTTTCGGCTGCCGGAGCACTTCTGCGGGAATTTTCGATTTCAAGGCGCGCCGATAGATGTATTTGGTAATGCCGCCCTTTAATTTGAACCCCGGGGGAACATTGGATGCAACCCATTGCGCGAATTCCCAGTCCAGGAAAGGTACGCGGCTCTCCACCGAGGAGGCCATGCTCGTTTTGTCGGCCACCATCAAATTCAGGCTGACCATGAACGTTTTAGTATCAACATAGAGCATCTGATTCAGGAAATCCGCGTGTTCGATCCGTTTAAACCACTTTTGATGTTCGCGAAAAGGATCCAATTGGGCTGTTCGGGAAAGAAAATCGTCTGAGCAGAGCTCGCGTAACTGTTGGGAGTTTAGATAGCAGCTATTATTTAAGAACCGCTCGCGCGCCGGCAGGGACCCGCTGCCCACCATTTTCTTCAGCAATCGTATATGTCCCTTTGCCGCGGTACCCCGGAAAGTAGGCAGGGCATTGACGATCGGTTCTATGCAGTATTCCCGGAGAGCGCCGGGAATACACCTGTAATAAATTGCCAACTTATGCGCCCGGTACTTCCGGTAACCGGCAAAAACCTCGTCTCCACCAATTCCGGAGAGCAGGACTGTCACTTGCTTGCGCGCTTCCTTACAGACCAAATACGAAATCAAAATCTGCGGATCGGCGGTGGGCTCATCCATGTGATAGGTAAGCTTCGGCAGCAGATCCACGACGTCCGGCTTTACCAGGATCTCAGTATGCTTGCAGCCCAAATATTCCGCCGTGCGGCGTGCGACCGAAATGTCGTCCATCATTACTTCGCCTCGTACATAATCGGGATCGAAGCCGATGGTGAAAGTCCGGACCGGCGCCGACGTTTGATTCGCTATGGCGCTCACGATCCCGGTGGAATCGAGGCCTGCGCTCAAAAACGCGCCCAATGGGACATCGCTGATGAGCTGCGACTTGACGGTTTGAAAAAACCTGGCCTCAACTCGTTCAGCTATCTCGTGTTCAGTGAGAAGTGGGTAGTCACCCGCTTCCGGGAACTGCAAGTCCCAATATTGCTCAACTTTTAATGCACCATCTTTGAATATGGCATAGTGGCCCGCGGGCAATTTAAAAACATTCAAAAATGCTGTCTCAGGGTCAGGCACCCATAACATGGAGAGATACTGATGGAGTGCATCGCGGTTGATTTGCGGTTCGAAGTCGGGAAGGGCCAGGAAAGCTTTTATTTCTGACGCGAAACAAAATCGAGAGCCGTGCTGGCAGTAATAAAGGGGCTTAATGCCGAAATGATCGCGGGCCAAAAAAAGGATTTCTTCCTTAGAATCCCAAATGGCGAAGGCAAACATACCGTTCAGCCGATTCAGGCAAGCCGCACCGTAGTGCTGGTAAGCATAAAGAACCGTTTCCGTGTCCGAATGCGAACGAAAATGGTATCCCGCGACTTCCAGGTCCCGGCGCACGTGGCTGTGGTTGTAGCACTCGCCATTGTAGACAATCGTGAAGCGCCCGTCGGCGGTCTGCATGGGCATGTGTCCGCTATTAGACAGATCCAGAATGGCAAGGCGGCGGGACGCCAAGCCCACCCAATTTCCCCGGCTCGTCGTGATGTGCCAAATCCCGGAATCATCGGGGCCACGGTGGGCCTGTAAATCCGCCATCGAGCGAAGACTGTTGGCATCACCCCAGTTCACCGCGCCTGCAATTCCACACATATGTTCTGTTCCAATAACCTTTACGCGCCCACCGCAGGTTCGAACCTGGGTGTGAGCGTCGCTGCTAAAGCTAGGAGTACTCCTAGCAAATAATTATGCTGAATCGTACGAAACCCGGCAAACACCAATGAGTAAGTCAAAAGACTCAATATGCAAGCGTGGCACGCGGCAAGCAAACTTTTCTGCTGTGGCGCAGCAAATCTGGCACGAAAGACCAACCGCACCCACTGTGAAAGAATAAAGACATAGATTGCCAAGCCGATTATTCCCATTGTCATGGCGGTATAGACCACTTGGTTATGCACATAGCCTGCAGTGATGGTTTCATCAAATTCTGTTCGTTCAAGTTGAAAACCAACGCCTTTTCCTATAATGGGGCTTTGCGTGAATTCCAGAAGCGCATCCTTCCATTCCTCAAGACGAGTGCCCGTGGTCCCTGCATCGGTGATTCGAGCAGAAAGAATATCGGTAAAAGAGTCCACCTCATTGTGGGCAAAAGAAAATATCAAGACTGTACCAATGAGCAACCCGGAAAAAACCAGAGCTATCGACTTGCGCAAGGCCGTGGGGTGAGAGCGCCCCTGAAGGACTCCAACCACTAGAGCAAACCCGCAGAGAAGAGCGATCATTTGGGCCTTGGTGAATGTAAACACAATCGCGGCGATGAAAAAGCCAATGAGGCCAGCCCAGCTCAGTTGGTGGGAGACTTTTTGTGCAGACAGGAAATACACGAACGCTACGTTCGCGCCTAAAACAATAAAAGGAAATGCGAGGGGATGGTAAAACCACGTTACCCTTCCGCCGGTGGTAGCATAAATAACCCAAGACAACATTGCGAACCCGGCGGCGGTCACGACAATCGAGCGAAGGATTTTTTTCGCTTCGGGGGTGTCAGGCCGAAACCTCCACACAACAAAGAAGCTGCAAAGATACCAAAAAGGCAAGAATCCTTTAATGAAATAAAAAAGACGGTCGCTCAGGTGGCCTCGGTTAAAGAGCAGGGAAAGCGGCAACCCGAGGATGCACATGAGGAGCCAATTCTTTAGCCCGATGGAAAGTGGTCTGTAATTACTATTCTTTTCTCTCGCAATTACTTTGCGAAATGCGCTAATCAACCAAATGAGAAGCATCAAGGATGAGAATATTGCGAACGTGTAAAACACATACTCAATGCCCGGCACTGGATAAAGGGGTGCAAACATCAGAATGAGGATCAAACCCTGAATGCCTGTCAGCGGGCGACGCACCCATGCTATGCCCATCCAGAGAAGCCCCACGGCGCCAACAACGATAAGGAGCCACGGACGCAAAATCACATCCAGCATCAAGGTGCTCCTGCCAATCTTTTCTCATCATTTATCCCACAGATATGTGAGACTTTGCGCCGTTCGAAAAGGCTGATCACCTCTCGCATTTCCGATCTGCAGAACAAGCCAGCTAAGCCAATATATACAATGAAACTAACTGCCAAGGGCAACAAATATGGCGGTTGCGGGAACAAGCGACCAAAGGCGAAATGCACTCCTATGAACGCTATCGCAGTTGCGACGGCGGCTCTGCCGCTGGAAAGCAGAAGGTGCGCCGCCGATAGATGAGCAATACGGCGATTGAGCAAGACTGTTAGTATGGCCGCGGAGATGTAACACGTTGCAGAAAAAGCTGCGGACAAGCCTAGGATTGAGTTACTGAAGAAAGCGCTGAGTACGCCATTCAACAAAAGACTTATGATCGTCACACCTGCTACTTGACGCCACATGGACGAGGCGAAAAGCGCAAACACCAGCACCTGCAGGGCAGCCAGAGCAGGGATTCCGAAGCAATAACCGCGCAAGGCAATAGAGGTCAACGCTATGGCTTGTGCATCAAACGAACCGCCGTGAAAGAGCATTTTCACGATGCGATCAGGATAGAGGGCAAACGTGGCGGCGAAGGGAATGGAGCAGAACACCGTCATGCGAAGTGCGCGATCAATGAGAGACGCTGCCTGACTCTGCCTTTTATCTGTAACGAAAGAAGACGTCCGGGGAACAATAGCAATGCCCACCGATGTTGCTGCCAACTGCCCCGGAATGCTCATTAGACTGGCTGCCACACTTAGAGCACTCACGTTACCTGCATGAAGACGGGAGGCGAACAGTCTACCTACCGCGACCATACATGGGATAAGGACCATCGCAAGACAGACAGGAAATAGCGCGGTGACAAACTCTTTGGCCACCCCAGAATTCCACTGCATCTTTTCTGTATTTCTGCTGTCAAAAAAAGGCCTTGCCAAGGCAACAGTAAAAAGAAAGGCACCGAAGCCAGCACCTAGAGGCACCCACTCAATCCCGATGAGACCAAATGCTACTAAAAGCGCTAGAGAAGTCGAGAGAAATGGCATTAATAACTGTAGGATCCCTGGTGTTAAGAGGTGGTGGCGCGAATGCCAATGAGCCCGAAATGCGGCAGCGATGATGGATAGCAATGCTGCTGGAACCGAACAACGTAGAAGAAATTGTGCCAGCTTGCTGGAGTGCTGGTCTAAACCCGGACCGAGTACCGCAACGAACATCGGCGCTCCGAGGATCAGAAGTACCGCCGCGACAAAACAGGCTGACAAAACGCAAGCAATGATTGTAAAATCGGCCTTTTCTATGGGCTGGTTTCCCGATATTGCTCCAGAAGTAATTATCGGAACCCCAGCGGATGTAACGGCAACCGCGCATTGTGAACCGATCAATATGATAATTTGTGCTACAAAGTACGCATCCAAAATTTGTGAAGGACCGAACCGTCGAGCGAGCAAATACTGTTCGGCAAAGCGGAGAACCATGAATGCGCCGGTCGAAAATCCCAACACGACCGCGACGTGCTTCAGTTGCGGACGCTTGCCAAACTCGCCTTCCTTTGACCAATCCACTCTAGATGCCATCCACGCGTAACAAAATCTTGTTTGTCGCAGCTGCCATCTTGATCCTGCTTCCTCCCAGCAATACATATGCAACTGAGCCGATCAGGGCACTCAGCATAGAAGCTAGAATGATCGCGACTCGATGCGGCCCCGCCTTCTTGTCCGGCGATTGAGCGCGATCAACCATTTGAACGAGTGGTGCACTTCGAGCCTCATCAATGCGGGCTTCTTCGAATTCCCTTATGAGTGCCGCGAGGATTGTTTCATCAACCTTGACGTCGCGCATACGACGTGCATACTCCAAGCCCGCCGACGGCAGATTGCGAGTGCCAACTAGTCCGGTCACTGTATCGGGCTCTCCAAGCTTCTTGAGTTCCGCACGCAGTCCTGCTTGTTGTGCCCGCAGGCGCACTAAGTCTGGGTTAGCGTCGGTTGCAGAGGTTTCCATAGTTCGAATTTCAATTTCATTTCTGGCAATCTCTGCGCGTACTCCGGCGATCGTTTCAATAACTCCTTTTGCCTGCGCCTCCGGCTGAATCAGTCCGGTCCTCTCTTGCGATTCTTTCAATCTCTGCTCATCGGTACTTAGTTGTTGCTTGGCGTCTTCCACCTGTTTTTGATAAAACTCGCGCCGTTGAGCAGCCTCATCCACAGCCAACCGACTGTTGAGATTGTACAGCTGGTCAACATACCCGTTTGCTAGTTTGGCGGCACGTTTCGGATCGCCGTCGGTCACCGATATCGAAATAAGTCCACCCTTAAGAACCTGAAATCGTGTATGATCGGCCAACTGATCCCGTAGCTCCTGAATCGTCACTTTTTTGTAAACATTCTTCAGGTTGTGTTCTTCGATCAGAGCATCTGAAACGGAATTGCTTTTGAGCAAGGAAATGTATTTATCACTAGAATCCCTGGAACCCAGATCACCGGAGAGGGCTGCAATTGGGCCGAGTTGACCAATCAGCGCATTCGTGAAAGAACGGTTTGAGTTTGGAAGGACAATGGTGCTGACAGCAGTGTAGTAGTTGGGAATGAAGAGAAGAACTAGGCCAGCGATGCCGCCGGCCACCAAACTAGCAACCGCAAGCATGCGCAACTTGCTTTTGAGGGCGCTCAATACAGACAGAAGGCCCAGGCCGTTAGAAACGTCATGCGTTGGTTCACTTTGAATATCACTTAGATTCATTAGTTTGTATCGCACTCTCGAATCTCGTGCAAGCAATCAGAATTGAAAGGTGAATTGCTGAATGCTGACCATATTTGGCCGGCTATTAATGAGCAGGGAGATCCTTGTTTCTTGCATTAGTATACCGAAAAGCGCGGACTTGGAAGGGCAAGATGCATCGGAGAACTTCAAAATGGCGTTAATTTTGTGCGACCCTAGGCCCTTCACCTGAGATGATATTGTTTTACGCATATAGGATAAATATTGGATCGAAGAACAAGTACGAGGATTGCGAGCGCGCAGGACCCGAGATGTCTCAAATGGCGATCGCCGGACCCGAAGAAGACGAACCTGAAATGGAAACCACTTAAGGTAATTCCTTCAACTTCTGCTTGAATCCCTATAAGGCGGATCGATGTCTGCGACCTTCTCGATCCTACCCGCTTCAGGTGGACTGTGCGCGGGGCAGGATTGCCAAATGGACAGAGTTCAAAATGGTCGACTGTCGCTCACAAAAGCTCTTGTGTATCATTATTTACACTTTCATTTCATGAATATCGCCTATTCCTTGCGCATACTGCTTTTCAGCCTTTTTCTTTTAGGCAGCGGCTTTGGCGCAGACAACTACTACTCGCAGTGTAGGAGCGATCGGAAGTCTATTGAGGATGACTCACGACCGTTTTTCGGGGTTGCAGAGACCTCCTCCGACGCAAAGCTGCCGAGCTGTTTTGGCTCTGCGCCACTTCCCGACACGGAGACGCCCTCTGCGATGTCAATTAAGAAAGTCTTCCTGAACCTTCCAGGTGACCAAAAGGCTATATGGACCGCGCCATTTCATTTGCGCCTTGGTGACGCTTCCTGGCTCTTGCCCACGGCGGCGAGTACCGGTGTGTTGATTGCCGGTGACAGCAGGATAATATTGCGCGAGCATTCCAGCCTTGCCACCATTAACCGGAGTAACAATATTGCCAATGGCGGCACAATCGCGCTCGCCGGCGTCCCGGCTTTGATGTATGGGTGGGGAAGCCTCAAAGGATCCCCGCGGTTGAAAGAAACGGGCCTGCTGAGTGGAGAAGCTCTAATCAATAGCTACATCGTCATGGAGGTCTTAAAAACCGCTTTTGGGAGAGAGCGGCCCACCCTAGCGGATGGACAAGGGAGATTTTTCCATGAGTTCAGCAATCCTGCCTTTCCATCGGAACACTCTATTCTGAGCTGGACCGCGGCGTCCGTCATCGCACATGAATATCCAGGTTGGTTGTCGCAGACTCTCGCATATGGCACTGCTTCCGCCGTGAGTATTGCGCGCGTTACCGGCCGCAAGCATTTTCCTTCCGACGTCGTCGTTGGCGGCGGGTTGGGTTGGGTGATTGGCCGACAAATCTTTAACAAGCATCACGATACTGATTTCGATGATGCCGAATATGGGAGCTTCAACCCCGAGGGCGGCCACTTCAAATCACCTCAGACGGGAACAACCTACGTCGCGATTGATAGCTGGGTCTATCCCGAGCTTGATCGCCTAGCGGTTCTCGGTTATGTCAGCACCTCGGAGTCAGGAATGCGGCCCTGGACCCGTTCGGAGTGTGCACGGCTGGTGGAGGAAGCCGGTGTGGGAATCGACCTTGACGATTCCAGTCAGTGGACGATGACATATAAACGCCTAGCAGCGGAGTTCGCTCCGGAGCTGGAAGCTAAGGAAACCCACCCCGGCCTCTGGGTAGAGGACGTTTATTCCCGAATTGGTTTCGTTTCAGGCCCTCCTCTTGCTGACGACTATCACTTCGCCAAGACTTTTACCAACGATTTCGGGCGGCCGTTTGGGGAAGGGGTGGACAATATAACCGGCGCCTCGGCACGGGCCGTCGCTGGGCCCCTCGCCTTTTATGTCCGGGGAGAATATCAGCATTCCGGGACACTGTCGCCCTTAGACCCTTCCGCACAACAGGCGATCGCGAACCTCGAAGGCCTACCGTTTGCCCCGCCACAACGTACAGACACCCTGGATCGCTTTCGCCTGCTCGATGCTTATGCCTCTTTCACTTTCCACAACAATGTGATCTCCCTGGGCAATCAGACGCTTTGGTGGGGGCCTGGGGTTGACGGCCCTTTTCTCGGTAGTAACAATGCTGAGCCTTTGCCCATGCTTCGAGTCTCACGCGCAAAACCTTTTGTGCTGCCTTGGATATTCCGTTTCATCGGGGCTATCCGCTTAGAGGCCTTCTGGGCACAACTGGAAGGGCAACAATTTGTGGCTCTCCTAGACACCGCGGGAAACAGAACCGTGATCAGCGCTCCATTGCACCCCCATCCCTTTATTCAGGGCTTGAAACTGTCATTTAAGCCAACGCGTAACCTAGAGTTCGGCTTTGACGTGACAGCAGTTTTGAGCGGACCCGGCTTCCCTTTGACCTTCCACAGTTTGTTGCGCAGCTATTCACCGAGCGGTAACCCTGTTCCCGGGTTGCCCAATGATCCAGGCGACCGACGGTCGGCTTTTGATTGGTCCTATCGCGTTCCGGGACTTCGTAAGTGGCTCACGTTTTATGGTGATTCGTTCACCGAAGACGAATTCTCGCCCATTTCTTTTCCTCGCAAGTCATCCTTCCGGGCAGGACTCTACGCGCCCCGCTTCCCCGGGCTTGCGAGAGTCGATCTGCGCGCTGAAGGCATTTATACCGACATCCCCAACCTCGGTGCCGCTGGAGTGGCTTATTTCAACAATCATTACCTCAGCGGTTACACCAATTATGGGCAGATTATCGGCAATGCCATTGGCCGCGAAGGCCGCGGTCTGAACCTCTGGACAAGCTATCGCTTCAACGCTACCGATAATTTGCAGTTCCATTTCCGCAACCAGCATGTGAACCCGGAATTTCTGGAAGGCGGCTATCTGCGGGACTTTGATCTGAGCGGTACCATGGTCAAAGTTGGCAGTGTGGTTCTCACCGCTGCGGCCAAGTACGAGCATTGGAATTTCCCGTTGTTGTCTGCGACACCAAAAACTGATGTAGGCGTCTCGCTGCAGATCAGTTATCAGCCGCTGCACGGCCTCAAGATTTTCAAGAACAATTAAATGCACACAGTGTTGATCTAGATTTGTCCCATGATCCCACCGGCCTCACGCTCGCCGGCGAACTCCGACCCGAACTCGGTGCGTGCAATGAGTATTTGCCGAATAGCAAAGATTCACCTATGTTCCCAGTTATGGAGAGATGCCAGTCACGGTGTATGAGCTAGAGGCCGGTGGCCCCCGCCATGGCAACTCTATCCTGCCGACTACCGGGCGATTCTGTGCCTAGTGTATGCCCGAATAAGTCGATCATGAGCTTTCTGGGAACCAGCCAGGCGATGTCCCAAAATTCTGCTTTTGGCGCCCATCCCGCTCAACTGTAGTCCTTACTGTATTCACTTAGAATTTGGTGGGGAAAAAATGTTTGTCGTGTTTACAATACAAATCGTGTTTAGATAACATTAGTTGCATTGAGTTTTGGGTGTGCCGGAAAGTATTCGCCGAGTCGGGTTCGTCTTAAAATGCAATTCTCTGGTGAGCGGATGCCTGCACATGCCGATTGACCACTGACCGGGATTCTGTCCATGTTTCTAAACGCCGGTGTTCGTGCGCAAGGGATGACGATGAAAAGGTTGTTCAATCAGCCCTAACTCGATAATGATTTGCCAACACACGGAAACGGGAGTATGGTTTATGGCCTTTCGCAAAAGCGGCGCAAAATTGGAAACTTCTTTGAGGCGG
>JADMIO010828252.1_pt1 | contig 38620 bp, 27 predicted proteins | sample 8958161 | NCBI WGS metagenome assembly JADMIO01 (sample SAMN16585339, study PRJNA669376) | soil metagenome | isolation source: Crop rotation soil | place: USA: Cullars Rotation, Alabama | collected 2011 | reverse complement strand
GCTCACGCCCGTCGCGCCGAGACCGCCGAACGCGCCGCACGGCGAGTTGCCCTGACCGCCCGGCGACGTCCCGTTCGCGTTGCCGCCGTTCTGCCCGGCCGTGCCGTCCGCGCCGCTCTTCGGGACCGTCGTGGCGCCTGCGCCGCGGCCCGCGGTGATCGTGCATCCGCGCACCGTGAGGCCGCCCGACGAGCTCACGATCCGCATGCCGTAGCTGCTCGCACCATCGCCGTTCGGCAAGGTCGCCGCGGCATTGGCCGCGGTGACGCTCATCAGCTGAACTTCTGCGGGCTTCGTGAGACCGATCGCCGACACGCCTACGTTCGTCGGGCTGTCGATCAACGTCACGTTCCCGAGCGCGCGCTTCCAGCCCTGCGCTGCGTCGTAGCCGCCATAGATGCTCACGCCGTCGCTCAGGACGACCGACTCCGCGTACGTCCCCTTCGACACGTACACGTCTTTCACCGGGGTCGCCGCGGCCGCCGCGATCAAGCCGCCCTGGATCGTCTTCTTCGGCGAGGCCATCGTGCCGGGATTCGCGTCGCTCCCCGAGACGCCGTCGACGAAGATCGCCGCCGATGCGTTCCCGACGATCCCGTCGCAGTTGCCGTCGACGAAGGTCGGATATCCCGGCTTGTCGACGGTGTCGGTGATCTTGCACTCGCAGCCGTCGGACGTTTGGCCCGCCGGAGCGTTCACGTCTTTGTTCGAGTCGACGAAGCCGGCGGTGCACGCCCAGGTGCACGCTGCGCTCGCCGACTGCGCGGCGCAGGCCGTCGTCGCGTTCGGGCGATCGGCGCAAGGCTTGGGGGCCTTCGTGCAGAACTTCTTCTGCGCGTCACAGCTCCAGAGGCCATCGCAGACGTTCAAGTTGAGCCGATCGCACACCGAGTCGCCCGGAGAGCAGGGGAGCTGCTGCACGCAATTGAGCTCCGGATCGCAGAACGCGCCCGTGGGGCAGGTCGCGTCGTTCGCCTTGTGTGTGCACTTGTTCTGGTTCGCGTCGCAGCTGTCGTCGGTACAGGCCACGCCGTCGTCGCAGTTCATCGGCTTGCCCGTCGGGATGCAGAACCCGCCGAGGCACGCGTAGCCGTTGTTCCCCGCGCACAGGTTCGGCGCGGTGCAATCCTGATTGTGCACGCACGGTTGCTTCGGGCCCGCGTCGTTCCCGTTTTGCCCGCCGCCGGTGTCGAGCCCGAGGCCTCCGTCGTTCGTCGGTCCGGGGCCGCCGCCGCTGTCGAAGACGGGGCCAGGGCCGCCGGTGCCCGTGTCGATCGAGGCGTCTTGATCACCGACTTGGTCGGTCGTGGAGCCGCCGCCGGCGCATCCGCCGCCGCTCACTGCGCCCACCAAAAGCAAAAGGAGCCCGCACGCCACCGAGCTTCGACGCATCGCCATACACTCCTCGTCTTGTTTGCCTCGCGGGGGCACCGCCCTCCGGCAGGTGCTCGCGCGGGACGCAAACTTAGAGCCCGATTGAAACGTGTTCTACAAGGAATTCGATCGGAGACGCAGTCTTAGCGTTGCCGAAACACGCGGTATGCACGCGCGACCGAATGGTCGAGCTCGAATGTGCCGCGAAGGTTCGTGCGCAGTGCATCGGGGCGAGAGCCAACGGCGGTATGCTGATGGAACGGTGCGGAGGCCTGCCCTTCGAGATGCCGAGGCTTCGCACCGCAGGGGAGGCAGCAATGAAGGCCGCATCGGCGCACACCCTCGAGTCGGATCCGTACCGCGCGGGGATCGAGCTCGCGGACGCATTGAAGGGGATCGATCCGGAAGTGGTCCTTCTCTTTCCGACGATCCTCTACGAAGGCTCGCCCGAGCTCACCGAAGCGCTCTACGACGTCCTCGGCGAGCGCGTGCTCCTCCTCGGGGCGACCGGCGACGGCTTCTTTGAGACGCAGCGCACCGCGGATATCGGCGCGTCGGCCCTGGCCTTGAGCAGCGGCGGCACGGCGCGCTTCCACATCTCGCGCGCGAACGGCGTACGCGAAGATCCGCGCGCGGCGACGGCGCGCTGCCTCCGCGACTTGCGCGAGAGCATGGCGCCCGGCGGCCCGGACCTCGTCGTCCTCTTCTCGGACTTTCGAACCGACGGCTCGGCGATCGAAGCGGCGATCCGCGACACGTTGCAGGTGCCCGTCGTCGGCGGCCTCGCCGGAGACAACAACCTTCGCATGGAGCGCTGCTTCGTCTACGCGAACCGCGACGTGCTCTCGGACAGCGTGGCCGCGCTGGGGATCAAAGGGCCGCTCCGCTTCGAGATCCGGATCGCGCACGAGCTCCGCCCCGTCGGGCACACCGGCGTCGTCACGGCCTCGAGCTCGACGCGCCTCCAGGCGATCGACGGCCTGGGTGCGATGCAATTCATCGAGCGTGAGATCGGACGGCCGGTGACCAAGGTCGATCAGGGGATCGTCACGTTCAACGTCCTCGATCGGGACACCCATCACGCCAAATACCTGCGATCGATCGTGCCCGATTCGAGCGCCGCGGACGGCGGGCTCTCGCTCTTCGGCAACGTTCCGGAAGGTGCGCGCGTCCAAGTCTGTCTCGCGCAGCCGGACGACATCGTCGGGGAGGTGAGCCGGATCGCCGACGAGGTCGGAGCCGCGACGTTTCAGCCGGAAGCGGCGCTGATCGTGAGCTGTTCGGGGCGAAAGCACCTCCTGGGAAACCGGATCGAGCACGAGGCAAAGGAGATCGTCGACGCCCGCGGTGGGAAGATCGCCCTCGCCGGCTTTCCATCGTTCGGAGAGATAGGGCCCGTGAAGGCGGAGGGTCGCTACTCCGAGACCTTCTTCCACAACATGACCTACGTTCTGCTGCTCCTCGGTCAGGGCTGAATGAGCACGTGTTACCTGTGCACCACCTCGCTCGTGCCTCCGGGCTTCGTCCGAGGTCGGCCGGAGAAGCGCGATCTCTTGCGCGGCCTCGTCGTTCTCTTCGCGGGCACGGAAGAGGAGGGGCTCCGCATGATCGCCGGCTACGAGAACCGAACCCGCGGCGTCCTGGTGGCGGTCGGCGACACCGTACGCACGATCCGGCGCGGGCACATGCTCTGGCAGCTCACCGTGCTCGAGTCGATGATCCCGCACGTGCGCGGCCTCGTCGAAGGGTTCATCGAGTCGATCGCGCTCGGCGAGGAGCACTACGAAGAGAACCTCGTCATCGGCAAAGAGGTCGAGCGCTTGCGCGACGTCCTCTCCACGACGCGGGAGCATTACAACTTGGTGACCGATCGCCTTCGCGAGAAGGTGGGCCAAGTCTCGCAGCTCAACGCGAGCCTGCATGCGCAGGTCGAGCGCCTCGAACGTATGGAGGTCGCGCTCCGCGAGAGTGAGCAGGATCTCGCGATCACCCTCGATTCGATCGCCGACGCGGTCGTCGCCACCGACGCGGAGGGGCGCGTGCGCCGCATGAACCCGGTCGCGGAGGAGCTCATCGGCTTGCCGCGCCGCGAAGGGATCGGGCGCGATCTCGCGGACGTCCTCCGGATCGTCGACGGGCATACGCGCGAGCCCGCGTCGCTCGTGACGCAGGTGCAGCGCGACGGGAAGGTCGCCTCCTCGCATCAGTCGGTGCTCGTCGCCGGCGGCGGCGCGGAGCACATCGTCGCGCACACGGTGGCGCCCCTGCGCAGCCCGCACGGCGCGCGCGGCGGCGTGGTGGTCGTGGTCCGCGACGTCACGGAGCAAGTGCGCCTCGAGGAGCACGTGCGTCAGGCGCAACGCATGGACGCGCTCGGCCAGCTCGCGGGCGGCGTCGCGCACGACTTCAACAACGTGGTCGGCGGCATCCTCGCGTTCTGCGAGCTCCTCCGCGCGCGCGTGAGGACGGACGACAAGGCGAGCCAATACGTCGAATCGGTGATGACCGCCGCCGAGCGCGCCGCCGGCCTCACCCGTCAGCTCCTCGCGTTCGCGCGCAAGACGAAGGCGGAGATGCGCTCGGTCGACGTTCACCGTATCGTCGACGACGCTTTGCAGCTCGCATCGCGCACCTTCGATCGGCGGATCGTGGTCGAGACGAAGCTCGATGCTTCGCCGGCGACGATCTTCGCCGAGCCGAGCCTGGTGCAGACGGTGCTCTTGAACCTCCTTCTCAACGCGCGCGACGCGATGCTCCAGGGCGGCCGCATCCTGGTGAGCACCGCGTCCGTCACCGTCGATGGCGAGCAGCCGCGCATGCGCGAAGCGGGGATCGCGTCGGGTCCGTACGTTTTGGTCGCCGTTCTCGACACCGGCGAGGGGATGCGGGGGGAAATCCTCTCGCGGATCTTCGAGCCGTTCTTCACGACGAAGGGCCCGGACAAGGGGACCGGCCTCGGCCTGGCCGCGGTCTACGGCATCATGCGTGACCACGGCGGCGGCGTGATCATCACGAGCGAGGTCGGGCGCGGAACGACGGTGCGCCTCTATTTCCCGGCGGCGAAAGAGGCCGAGGAGCAACCGCCGCTCAGCATGGCGCGGATCGGCGACGCGCACCTCTTGCTCGTGGAGGACGACGCGCTCCTCCGCGTGCCGCTCGCCGAAGGCTTCACCGAGCTCGGATACACCATCACCGAAGCGAAGAACGGCGCGGAGGCGGTGGCCCTCGTTCGCGATGCGCCGCGCGCCTTCGACCTCGCCCTCGTCGACATGAACATGCCGGTGATGAACGGGCGCGACGCCTTGGTCGAGATGCGCCGCTACGCTCCGCATCTGACGGTCATCGTCCTCTCCGGCTACCTCCCCGACGATCAGATCGACGAGCTCCTCCGCTTGGGCGCCGCGCGCTTCGTCCAGAAGCCTTGTCGCCTCACGGACCTCTCCCAGCACGTCTCCGCGCTCCTCCCGCGGAGCGCGCGCGCCCGCGCATGAAGATCGACATGCCCGACGCCCCGAAGGTCTATCGCGCGCTCGCCTCCGGCACGCGCATCGGCGACTACAAGCTCGTCGAGCGCATGGCCGTCGGCGGCATGGGCGACGTCTGGATCGCCGCCGATACGCGCACGAGCGACGAGGTCGCCCTCAAAGTCTTCCGCGCGACACGCGAAGAGCGCACCAAAGCGCGCGAGCGCTTCCGGCGCGAGGCCTCGTACGGGCGAGAGCTCTCCCATCCGAGCATCGTTCGCGTCTTCGATCTCCTCGAAGAGGCGGACGGCACCCTCGTCCTCGTCATGGAGCTGCTCAACGGCGAATCGCTCGATCGCTCGCTCGCAGCGACGGGGGCGCTCCCCGCCCGGGAAGCGGTCGCCATTTTGGTACCGATCCTCCACGCGCTCGATCATGGGCACGCGCGCGCGATCATCCACCGCGACGTGAAGCCGTCGAACGTCTTTCTCGCGGTCTCGTACGCCGGCGCGGTCGTCCCCAAGATCCTCGATTTCGGGATCGCGAAGGTCACCACCAGCGGCATCGAGACGACGAAGGGGCGCGCCCTGGGGACCCCGAGCTACATGTCTCCCGAGCAGATCGTTGCCCAAGAGCGCGTTGACGCGCGCACCGACGTCTTCTCCGCGGGCGTGGTTCTCTACGAGCTTCTCACCGGCGTCTGTCCGTTCGAGCGGCCGACACAAGAGGAGGCGATGGACGCCGTCCTCCGCGACGACGTCGATCCCGATCCGCGGATCGATCCGCCGCTCTGGATGGAGCTGCAACGCGCGCTCCGGAAGCGCCCGAACGAGCGCCACGACTCCGCCGCCGACCTCGCACGCGCGATCGCATCGGCGATCGGCGAGACGGACGCATCGCTCGCTCCGCTCCTCGAGCCGGGGATGATCGCTCTGCGTGCTTGGTCATCGCGCGTCTGAGCGCGGAGCACGACGATCGGCCGCCTGCAGCGCACCGCGTCGAGACCGCGCGCGCGGATTTGGGTGATCGCGCCGTCCCGCACCGCACATGGAAACGTTGGCCGGCCGTGTTGTGCGTCATGCACACACCTGCTCGCGAGAGCGCTCGTCAAGCGTTCGCGCGGGGATTTTTGCTTGCATTTGTTAGGAAGGTTTACTAACAGATCTGTGCAGGGTCGCGGTCAAGCTCCGGAGGCAGCCATGTCGTCTGCATCGTCCGTCGTTCGGTGTTTGGTGTTGATCGGTGTCGCCAGCTACGTCCTCGTCGGCTGTGCCGCGTCGGCGGTCGATTCGGGTACGGACCCGACGACGTCGACGGACGCGGGCAAAAAGGACAGCGGCAAAAAGGACGCGAGCGGCGGCGGCAAAGGTGACGACGACGATGATACGGGCGACGACGACACCGGCGATGACGACAGCGGCACCGGTGACGACGACACGGGCGACGACGACAGCGGCACCGGTGACGATGACACCGGCGACGATGACAGCGACAGCGGCACCGGGGACGACGACACCGGCGACGACGACACCGACAGCGGCACCGGGGACGACGACACCGGCGACGACGACACCGACAGCGGTACCGGTGACGACGACGATACGACGGACAGCGGCACGACCACCGACTCGTCCGTCGGCGGTTGGGTGGACATGAGCACGGACAATTCCGCGTGTCACGGCAAGGCGAACGTCCCCTGCGGATGGAGCGCGACGCCGACGAACACCGGCTTCACCTGTCTGTGCCGTCACGGCTCGTGGGCCGAGGGATGGACCTGCGAGGCTGCGAACGCCGCGGTAGCGCACGGGCCGTCCTGTCCGTGAGGGCCGGCTCCACGACGAGCGCCCGCTCCATGACGAACGAATGAAGACGCGCCAACGGAAAACGCGGTCAGAAGCAGACGCGTGAGAAGGAAGACGAGAACCATGAATGCACGGCTGTTGGGGGTGATGTCATGCTCTTGAGTGGCTGGGCTATCGCTGCGGGGTTGAGGATCGCGCTGGTCAACTCGCCGGATGCGACGTCGCTCGTGAAGGACGCGACGAAGCGTCTCGGTGCGGAGCTTCGGGCTGCCGGCTTCGATGCCGTCCAAGTCAATGCGGCGACCGCGGCGGATGCGCGCAATGCGATCGAAGAGGCGGGCGAAGGCGCGTTCGCGACGCTCTATCTCCGCTCCGTCGAGGAGAACACGGCGATCGACGTCTGGATCGCGGACTCCATGACGCTCAAGACGAGCGTCCGTCGGATCGACGTCGTCGAACGGAAGAAGGCCGCGGCCTCACGCGCGGTCGCGGCTCACGCCGTCGATCTCCTCCGAGCGAGCCTACTCGAAGGGGGCCGCCCGTCGCGGAGCGCGTACGATCACGAAGCGCATGCCCATCGGTAAATCTCGAGCTCGTCCGCTTCGTATCGCCGGCGTATGCGCGCTCCTCGCGAGCGCCGGCGTGACCGCCTTCGCGATCGGTTGCACCAAGCGCGCGAGTCGTCTGCCGAGCGCCGATACGGTGTCGGCGTACCGCGTTCGCTTCGATCAGGTCGGCTACACGCCGGAGGGAGAGCGCTTCGCGGTCGTCCTGTCACCCGGGTCGACCGCGCCGCATTACAAGATCGTCGACGCTGCCGATCGCGTCGCCGCCGAAGGGGCCGCCGGCCCGCGCGTCCTCGACACGAAGAGCCGCGCCGGCACGCGCCTCACGGGCGATCGGATCGATCTGACGCCGCTCGGGCCCGGGCGTTACTTCATCGCCCTCGATGACGGCTCACGCGCGGGGCCCATCGTCGTCGCGAAAGACGTGCACGTCTCAGTGGTTCCGCTCGTCACGCAGTTCCTCGCGGCCCAGCGCTGCGGCCCGACGACGAAAGCGGTATCGCTCCACGACGCCTGTCACCTGTTCGCCTCGACGAAAGGCGCGCATTCCGGCGACGGCATTCCGGTCGATGACGGCGCGAAGCCTCCGTATGCACCGGCTCCTCCCGTCGACACCGAAGGCGGTTGGCACGACGCGGGCGACTACATCAAGTTCACCGGCACGACCGCGTACACCCTCGCCGTGCAGCTGATGGCCCTGCGCGATCATCGCGCCGCCCTCGGCCCCGCCGGCGATGCGCTCGCCGCCGAGCTCCGATGGGGCCTCGATTGGCTCCTCAAGATGGAGACCGGCGCGGAGCTTTATCATCAGGTCGGTGGCGCGGGGGATCACGATCCCGATTGGCGCCTCCCCGAGGACGACACCCAAAAGCCGCTCGAGGCCTACGATCAACGCCCCGTTTTCCGCTTCGCGAAGGGGCACGGGCGGAACATCCTCGGTCGCTCGGCGGCGGCGTTCGCCTTCGGCTCGCAGGTCTACGCGAAAGATCCGGCGTACGCGAAGAAGCTCCTCGCCGCCGCGAAGGCGACGTACGCACAGGCCAAGGCGCGCGAAGGCATCCAGAACCCGGATCCGCCGGACTTCTACGAAGAGACATCCGGCGAGGACGATCTCGTCCTCGGCGCGGCGGCGCTCGCGCGCGTCACCGGCGAGTCGACGTACGCGAGCGACGCGTACACCTTCGGCTCGCGCCTCACGCCGCGGCCCGGGAAGACGGCGACGGGGTGGGACTCGCTCGACGCCCTCGCCCTCTTGGAAGCGGCGCGTGCGTTTCCGATCGACGCGCGTGAGCGCAAGGAGCTCGGCGCGCGCCTCGATCAGTTCGCGGCGCCGTTCGCGGCCACGGCGCAGACCCCGAGCGGTCCGGGCGCAGCCTTCGGCTACGCGATGCCGTACGTCGGCAACGGCTCGGTCGCCGAGTCGCTCGGTGCGGCGGCGACGTGCCTCGCCGCACGGCGTTTGAACAAGACGCCGGGATGCGACGTCGTCGCGCAGCGCCAGCTTCACTGGATGCTCGGCGCGAACCCGTTCGGACTGAGCTTCCTCGTGGGCGCGGGAACGGCCTCGCCGAAGAACGTGCATCACTCGTTCGGGCAAGCGGCGCACGTCGCGATCCCGGGCGCGATCCCGGGTGGACCTACGGGCGTCGACACGTTCGTCGAGAGCAAGCTGCCGCTCCCGCTCAAATCCGATCCGTATTCGCCGTGGTCGACCGACGAGCTCCTGTACGAGGACCGCGCCGACAACTTCGTCTGCAACGAGCCGGCGATCGACTTCACGGCTGCGCTCATTTTCACGCTCGCGGAGCTGTCCCAAAGCGACGAACGCGCCGTACCCTGACGGGCATGCGCTACCGCCGTCTCGGTCGATCCGGTCTCAAGGTCAGTGAGCTCTCGCTCGGTGCGTGGATCACGTACGGCTCGCAGGTCGGTGACGACGTGGCGATGTCTTGCATGAGCGCCGCGTACGACGCAGGGGTGAACTTCTTCGACAACGCCGAAGCGTACGGCAACGGCCGCGCGGAGACGACGATGGGCAACGTCCTCCGCAAGACGGGCTGGCGGCGCGAGTCGTACGTCGTCTCGACGAAGATCTTCTGGGGTGGTGATGGCCCGAACGACGTCGGCCTCAGTCACAAGCACATCCTCGAAGGGGTGAACGCCGCGCTCCGCCGCTTGCAAGTCGAGTACGTCGATCTCGCGTTTTGCCATCGCCCCGATCCGAACACGCCCATCGAAGAGACGGTGCGCGCGTGGGACATCCTCGTGCGACAGGGCAAAGTCTTTTACTGGGGCACGAGCGAGTGGAGCGCCGAAGACATCCTTCGGGCGCATGCCTTCGCGCTGGCGAACAACCTCACGCCGCCGGTGATGGAGCAGCCGCAGTACAACATGTTCGTGCGTGATCGCGTCGAGCGCGAGTACGCGCCGCTCTACGAGAAGCTCGGCTACGGAACGACGATCTGGAGCCCGCTCGCATCGGGCGTTCTCAGCGGCAAGTACAACGATGGCATCCCGAAAGGGAGTCGCCTCGATCTGCCGGACATGGCGTGGCTCAAAGAGGACGTCCTCGATCCGAAGGGTCGGCTCGAAGCGATCCGCGCCCTCGCCGGCGTCGCCCGCGGCCTCGGCTGCACCACCGCCCAGTTGGCGATCGCCTGGTGCACGAAGAACCCGCACGTCTCGACGGTGATCACCGGCGCGAGCCGCAAAGAACAGGTCATCGAGAACATGAAGGCGCTCGACGTGGCGACGACGCTCACGCCGGACGTGATGAAGCAGATCGACGGGATCCTGCGCGCGGTGCCGTAGCGCGGAGCCCCGTACACGTTCCCGTTCGCTTCGAGATCGGGAGCGGAACGGGAACGGGGGCGCCTGCGCTGGCGTTACGCGATCACTCGCCCCAGCACTCTTTCTTGCAGCTCGCGCCGACGCACGAGTCCTGCGCGTTGTAGAGATCCTGTGCGGCCTGCGGTGCCGCCGCGACGCATCCGTCGGCGCACTTGTCCGCCGTCGCCGTCACCGCCGCGTCGAACTCGCCGCCGTCCGGCGCCTTGCCCTCGTAGCACGCGTCCGTGCACTTGATCAGGGCCGCGCAGTCGTCGTCCTCCTGACAGGCGTTGATCTTCGCGCAGCACTTCGCGGTTTCGCACTTGTCGCACGCGTCGTCGCCCGACTTCACCTTGAGCACGCACGACTGCCCGCCGCCGGTGTCTCCGCCGCCGCCGTCCTTCTCGCCGCCGCCGTCGCTGCTTCCGTCCGACGCGCCGGCGTCTTTCGCAGGGGTCCCCGGCGGGGTGTACGAGCCTTGGGTCGCCGGTCCCCCTTCACATGCAACAACTGCGGCGCCCGCGAGGACGATGGCGCCAAGCGAAAGCTTCATCAACGTTGTCATCGGTCTTTCTTCTTTCCGGAGCGAGCCCCGCTCCATCGCTCTCCACGCGGACTTCACTCCGCGACGAACGGCTCGGCAGGAATTCGACCGGTCTCCTGCCGTTCCGCTCTGTTCCAATCCGCCTCGCCGCTCTTGGCGAGAAACTCTTCGCGAATGTCCTTCGGCCCGAAGGGCCAGGTCTTCTCGGTCCGCGCCCAGATCAGAAACGCGCCGCCCCCTACCGCGATCCACGCCAGCGAGAGAAGGATCGGCTTCAGCCCCGACGACACGTACACGAAGACCCACCCCACCGTCGCGAGAATGCTCGGCAGTGGATAGAGAAACATCCGGTACGGACGCTTGAGGGTCGGCTGGCGCTTTCGGAGGACGGTGAGCGCTACGATCTGGGCGATCGACTGCACGAGCACGCCCACCGCCGTGAGCATGTTGATGACGTCCGTGAGCGGAAAGAACGAGCCGACGCCGGCGATCGCCCCCATCACCAGAAGCGCGACGTGCGGAAAGCCCAGACGGGGATGAAGCCGCGCGAACGCCGGGAAAAACAGGCGATCTTTGGCTGCATTGTAAGGTACACGCGATCCCCCGAGGAGCCCGGCCACCACCGACGCGAACGCGGTCACCACGATGAACGCGGTGAAGATCCGCGCCGGCCCCTTGCCCCACGCGTGCTCGAGGACGAGCGACCCGACCGACTCCGATTTGGCGATCTCCTGCCAAGGCAACGCGCCGACGACGGCGACGTTCATGCACAAGTAGATGACCATGATGCCGACGATCGACAGGATGATCGAACGCGGCATCACCCGGCCGGGCTCGCGCAGCTCGTCGCCCATATACGCAACCGTGTTGTACCCGAGGTAGTCGTACACCGCGATCACGAGCGCGGCGCCCATACCGCCGAAGAAGCTCCCATCGAGCCGGAAGGCGCCTTCCGGATAGGTGAAGGCGAGGCGCGCGTCGAACTTGCTGAACGCCGCGAGCGTCACCGCGCCCACGGAGAGGAGCATGATCACCCAGAGCGCGGTGGTGAGCTTTCCGATCGCGTCCGTGCTCCGATAGAGAGCGAGCACCACGAGGGCCATCACCACCAGCGATACGCCGTGCGTCTGCCCGTCGCTCAGCGGCGTGTAGTAGCTGAGATACTTCACGAGGCCGATTACGCCGGTCGACATCGTGAGCGGGATGGCCAGCATCGCCGACCAGATGAAGAGGAACGGCATCAGCCGCCCGCTCCGGTATTGGAACGCTTCGCGAAGATAGAGATACGTCCCGCCGGAGCCGGGCATCGCCGCACCGAGCTCCGCCCAAACGAGACCATCGGCCATCGCGAGGAGCGCGCCGACGACCCACCCGAGGATCGCTTGCGGGCCGCCGAGCGTCCCGACCATCAGGGGGATGGTCACGAACGGACCGATCCCGCACATCTGCGTCATGTTGACGGCGACGGCTTCCCGCATCCCGAGGGCGCGGGTGAATTTCGGACCGCTGTCGCCTTGGCTCCCCACGTCGTGCCTTGTGTTAGTAAAGCTTCCTAACGAACGCAAGCGTCATCGCGACGACCAGTAAAACACGCTGGATCGTCGGGACACCGGCGTCCTCGCAACTTCGAGGTGAAGGTCGATGGACCCCTGGTGGAAACAAAATCTGTGTGTTAGTAAGTCTCCCTAACGAATGGATGCGCAACTGAAGCGACCGGGCGAAGAGACCGCCAGCACCACGAGCGTCATGCGGGTCATGAACGAGCGCGCGGTGTTCGAGCGCATTCGTCTGCTCGGCCCCGTATCGCGCCCTCAGCTCGCGGATGCGACCGGCCTCTCGAAGCCGACCATCTCGCTGGCCCTGGCGGATCTGGAGCGCTGCGGCCTCGTTCGTCACGTGGGGCAGCGCACCGGCAACAGCGGTCGATCCGCGCTTCTTTACGAGATGAGGCCGGACGCGGGCTGGGTGGTCGGCGTCGACGTCGGACGTTCCTGGCTGCGCGTCGCGCTCGCGAACCTCGCGGGGGAGATCGTCCTGCGTCGCCAGGAGCGATCGCAGTCGCGCGAAGCGCGCCGCCTCGTCGCGCAGATCGGCGATCTCGTCTCCGCGCTCGCGGTCGACGCGGGCATCTCGTACGAGGACGTGACGTACACCGTGATCGGCAGCCCGGGCGTCGTCGATCAAGGGGGCGGCTCGATCCGTTTGGCGCCGAACCTCTCCGGATGGAGCGGGCCGGGCGTGCTCGATGCGCTGCGCAAGCGTCTCGGGGGATCGCTCGCGATCGAGAACGACATCAACCTCGCCGCGCTCGGTGAGCAGGCGCACGGGCTCGGTCGCGGAGTGGCAAACTTCGTCTTCCTCTCCGTCGGCACCGGCATCGGTATGGGGATCGTCATCGACGGGCAGCTCTATCGAGGCGCGCGCGGCGCGGCGGGCGAGATCGGGTTTTTGCCCCTGGCCGATGCGGATCCCAACGCCGACGAGGCGACGAAGCGGATGCACGGGCCGCTCGAGAGCGTCGCGTCGGCGGACGCGGTCGTGGCGACGGCGAAGCGCCTGGGGATGCCGGGCCGTCTCACCGCCAAACAGGTCTTCGAGGCTGCACGCCAGAAGGACAAGCTCGCGATCGCGGCGGTGCGGATCGAGGCGGACCACCTCGCGCGCGCCGTCGCCGCCGTGACCTCGGTGCTCGAGCCGGAGCTCGTCGTCCTCGGCGGCGGGATCGGTCGTAACGGGGATCTGCTCATCGGGCAGATGGAAAAGCGCCTCCACAAGCTGCTTCGCCTGCCGCCGCCGCCGCTCCAAGTGTCTGCGCTCGGAGACGACGCGGTCGTCCTCGGTGCGCTCGCCGTCGCCCTCGTGCGCGCGCGCGAGGCGGTCTTCAATCGCGCGATCAGCACCGTTGCGCCGGCCTGATCCGGCGCGCCTGCCGGACCGTCGCGCTGGTCTGAGGTGATGCCTGGCCGGCTGGTCGGCAGCGCGCGGCTGTGTTAGCAAATCTTCCTAATTTAATGGAAGAGCAGCTCGCGAAACGCCCCGGCCCAGGAGAGACCGCCAGCACCACGAGCGTCATGCGCGTGATGAACGAGCGCGCGGTCTTCGAGCGAATTCGGCTCCTCGGCCCGGTGTCTCGCCCGGAGCTCGCCGACGCCACGGGGCTCTCGAAGCCGACGATTTCGCTCGCCCTCGCCGATCTCGAACGCACCGGCCTGGTTCGTCACGTGGGGCAGCGCACCGGCAACAGCGGTCGCTCGGCGCTCCTCTACGAGATGCGCCCCGAAGCGGGCTGGGTGGTCGGCGTCGACATCGGGCGATCGTGGCTGCGCGCGGCGCTCGCGAATCTCGCGGGCGAGGTCGTCGTGCGCAAGCAGGAGAAGTCGCAGTCGCGCGGCGCGCAGAAGCTCATCGCGCAAATCGGTGATCTCGTGTCCTCGCTCGCGGCGGAGCGCGGTCTCACGCGCGAAGACATCACGCATACCGTCATCGGCAGCCCGGGCGTCGTCGATCAATCGCGCGGGTCGATCCATCTCGCGCCGAACCTCACCGGGTGGAGCGGGCCGGGGATCCTCGACGCGCTCGGCGAGCGCCTCGGTACGTCGCTCGTCGTCGAGAACGACATCAATCTGGCCGCGCTGGGTGAGCAGGCGCAAGGCCTCGGCAAGGACGTGCGAAACTTCGTCTTCGTCTCGGTCGGCACCGGGATCGGGATGGGGATCGTGATCGACGGGAAGCTCTATCGCGGCGCGCGCGGCGCCGGCGGTGAAATAGGCTTTCTCCCGCTGGGCCTCCTCGAAGAGAGCCTCGAGGAGCCGCACGATCGGAGCTACGGCCCGCTCGAGAGCGTGGCCTCGGCGGACGCGGTCGTCGAAACCGCGAAGCGCTTCGGGATGAGCGGGCGCCTCACCGCCAAGCAGGTCTTCGAAGCGGCGCGCCTCCGCGACAAGCACGCGGTCAATGCGGTGCACGCCGTCGCCGATCATCTCGCGCGCGCCGTGGCGGCGGTCACCACGGTCCTCGATCCGGAGCTCGTCGTTCTCGGCGGCGGCATCGGGCGGAACGGCGATCTCCTCCTCGCGCCGATGGAGAAGCGCCTTCAGAAGCTCCTCCCGCTCGCGCCCCCTCCGCTCCAGATCTCGGCGCTCGGCGACGACGCGGTCGTCACCGGAGCGCTCGCCATCGCGCTCACCCGCGCGCGCGAGACGGTCTTCACCCGCGCGCTCGGCGTTCAAGCGACCGGCACCTGACGCCGCACCTGAACGCGGTCCATTCTTCCAAGACACTGGCCGGGAGGGGAGTCTCGTGTTAGTAAGACTTCCTAACGAATGAGGCGCACGCCTCGCGGCCGAGCGTCGAAGGAGAAGGCACCGTGGAGTCCCTAATGCTCAAAGAGGCGCTCTCGGCGGCGAACGCCGTCGCGGAGCAGCGCGTCCTCGCCGATCAGCAGCTCGCCATTCTCGCGCGTCAGCTCAAAGAGAACGCGCCCACCCTCGGTCTCACCGTCGCGCGCGGCAGCTCGGATCACGCGGCGAACTACTTCGCCTATCTGGTCATGCGCCGCCTCGGCGTCCCGGTCGTGTCGCTGCCGATGTCGCTCGTGACGCTGCACAACGCGCCGCTCGCGGTCACCGGGCAGCTGGCGGTGGGGATCTCGCAGTCGGGGCAGAGCCCGGATCTCGTGGATACGATGGCCGCGCTCCGTCACGCGGGCGCGGCGACGGTGGCGTTCGTGAACGTCGTCGAGTCGCCGCTGGCGAAGACCTGCGGCTGGGTGGTCCCGCTCTGTGCGGGGGTCGAGCGGAGCGTGGCGGCCACGAAGAGCTACATCGCGGCGCTCTCCGCGGTGGCGCGGCTCGTGGCGCATTGGGAGCGCGACGTGCGCCTCCTCGAAGCGCTCGCGCACTTGCCGGATCGTCTGACGAAGGCGGCGGCGGTCGATGGATCGAAGGGCGTCGAGGTCTTGGCCAAAGCGGACAAGGCGATGGTCGTCGGACGCGGCCTCGGCTTCGCGGTGGCGCTCGAAGCGGCGCTGAAGCTCAAAGAGACGTGCGCGATCCAGGCCGAGGCGTTCAGCGGCGCAGAGATCAAGCACGGGCCGATGGCGCTCGTCGACGAGGGCTATCCGCTCTTGATCTTCGCGCTCCGCGGGCCGGAGCAGGTGGGGCTCATCGAGCTCGCGCGCTTCATGCGCGATCGCGGCGCGCGGGTGGTCCTCGCGGCGCCGGCGGACGTGGCGGAGCGCGACGTGACGCTCGCCGTCGCGGACGACGAGGTGCTCGATCCGATCCTCGCGATCCAGACGTTCTACATCATCGCGGCGAAGGTCGCGGAGGCGCGCGGGCTCAACCCGGACGTGCCGCGGCACCTCTCGAAGGTCACGATCACGCGATAAGCGCGGACCTCAGGTCCGCGTGGCGACGACGATGTCGAACGGCCCACGTAGAACGGATGCGTCCGCGAAGCCGGTCGCGCGCAGCGCGTCGAGATAGACGTCGACCTCGCGCAGCCGGCTCACGCAACTGTCGACGCCGATCAGGAAGTAGCTCCAGAAGAACTGCAGCGCGAGCCGGTCCGCGGTACGGAACTCCTCGCAGATGACGACGCGCCCGCCGGGCGGAAGCGCCGCGTGCGCCTTCTGGAGGAGCGTGCGGGCCACGTCGTCCGGCCAATCGTGAAGGACGCGAACGAAGCTGATCGCGTCGTAGCCGGTGGGCAGCGGCTCGGCGCAGAAGTCCCCGGCGACGAAGCCGAGGCGCCCTTTCACGGCGGCATCCCCCATCCGTCGCTCGACGAGCGGGCGCACCGCTTCGAGGTTGTAGACGTCCGCACGCAGGCGCGGATCGGCGAGCAGGAGGCGCTGCGCGAGGAGGCCGTCGCCGCCCCCCACGTCGAGGAGGCGAAGGGTGCGCGCGTCGCCCCAAAGGGCGCCCGCGGCGCCGAGAAAAGCCTCGATGATCGGCGCGCACCCGGCCGCCATGCTCGCCTCGAACGCGGCCACCTGATCGGCCGAACGAGGAGGCCAGTCGAACGTCTCGCGCGACGTGCTCCGCTCGCCGCGCAGCACCGCGGGCAGATGCCCGTAGATGTCGCGCCATCCGTAGCGTTCGCGATCGCGCTCGATCGACTCTGGGCCGACGACCGCGAGCGCCGCTGCCTTGATCGGCTCGACCGACACGTACAGCGTGTCCGCGATCGCGGGGCCCTGCGGGCTGCGACGCACGAGGCCCAGGCTCTCGAGGCAGTCGAGGAGCTTGTAGAGGCGGCCGGGCACCGCGCCCGTTTTCGCGGCCATCGCCCCGAGCGTCGTCGGACCGGCGTCGAGCATGTCGAGCAGGCCGATTTCGAGGGACGCGGTCACGGCGTCGATCGCTTTCGATCCGTGGAAGAGGAGGCTCAAGAGACCGCGCGCGGATAGCGCCTCCGTCATGACTGCCTCTCTTTCGCGAGGCTCCCGTGCAAGTCGCACGGGAGCACGTGCGCTCTTTCGTGCTTCAGGGCAACGAGCGCGTCCATGAAGCGCTCGACCTCGTCCGGCGTGTTGTAGAAGTGTGGCGCCACGCGCACCGCGCCGCGGTAGCTGCATACGAAGCCGCGCGCTCCGAGCGCCCGCGCCACCTCCGCGTCGCCGGGGAAGGCGAGGCTCACGATCCCCGCCCGGCGCGCGGGCTCGCGCGGGGTGCGCACGCGGAGCTTCGCGTCGTCGGCGCGGCGAATGATCCGCTCGGTGTTCGCAAGCGAGGCGCGACGGACGGCGTCCACCCCGATCGCGCGCACGATGTCGAGCCCGACTTGGGAGACGAGCGCCCCCACGATCGCCGGTGTGCCCGACGCGAATCGGCGTGCGTTCGGCGCATATTCGGTGACGTCGGTGAACGACAGCGGGCTCGCGCTCGCCATCCACCCCGCCGCGGCCGGGAAGAGCGAGGCGGTGATCTCCGGGCGCACGTAGAGGAACGCGCTCTCGCGCCCGCAGAGCCATTTGTTCGCGCCGCCGAAGAGGAAGTCGACGCCGAGGGCGGGCGCGTCGACCGGGACGGTGCCGACGGACTGGTATGCGTCGAGGAGGAGGTACGCCCCCGCCTGGTGCGCCCGGTCCGCGATGCGCTTCGCGTCGAGGAGCGCGCCGGTCGCGTACGTGGCGTGCGCCACGCAAACGAGGACGGTGCGCTCGTCGATCGCCGAGAGGAGCGCCTCTTCGTCGATCCGATCGCCGTTCGACGGGATCGTCACCACCTCCGCCCCGTGGCGTGCGAAGCCGCGGGCCACGAACGGGATCGACGGGAACTCCAGATCGCTCGTCACGATCCGCCGGCGCGGGCCTCGATAGTCGAAGGCGCTCGCCACGCGCGCGAGGAGCGCGCTCGTGCTGGTGTCCGTCACCACCGATCCCGCGGGCGCGCCGAGGAGGGCGGCGATCGCGTCGGCGTACGCGGCGAGCTTGGCGAGCCACGTCTCCCAGACCGAGTCGCGCCAGCGATAGAGCGTCTCGCCGTACTCGCGGAGCACCCTCTCGACGCCGCGCGGCGTCGCGCCGGTCGAGTTGCTGTTCAGGTACACGCACTCCGCGAGGAGCGGGAACTCGTCCCGGGCGCGCGCCTCGAGCGGGCGCGCGCCGTCCGCGGGCGCGGTCACTCTGCCTCCGGCGATCCGTTCACCCGCGCCGCCGCCTTGTGCGAGCCCGAGGTCCGATGCTGCCCCGACGCACGATGATGTCCCGACGTCCGCTCGTGGGAGTGCGAGACGGGCGGTGCGTCGCGGCTCGCGCCCGGCGCGTGCCCCCCTTCGCGCTTCCACTGCCGGGTCATCTCGACGCGCACCTCCCATAGGCGCTCGAAGAGCGGCTGGGTCATCCGCGCGAGGAGCGCGATCGTCGGGTATCCGTCGAGCGCCTTGACCGCCTTCGCGACGCCGATCGTGCGGCGGACCAGCATGAAATGAGCGATGAGCCAGTCCTGATACGCGCCGTCGAAATCGACGAGCTGCTCGCAGATGAAGCGCAGGTCGGCGTGCATCGATCCCTCGGCGTATACGTCGAGGAGGCGCGTCTTGCGCCGTTCGAGCAGCGACATCAGCGACGCTTCGACGTACGACGCGGCGAGCTGCACCTGATTGTAACCCGGCGACTCCTGCCCGCTGCCGTTGCCGAGGCTGCGCCGGATCACCTGATACGCCGCCGGAGTGAGGCACTGCAGAATGCGCATCTCCTCTCCGAGGCATCGCTGGGTGCGGCAAATCCTCGTGAGGCGCGATGCCGCCTCCCACAGATCGTCGCGCTCGAAATCGGCGACGAGATTCGCGCACTCTTGGGAGATGAGCTTCAGCCAGAGCTCCTGGCTCTGGTGGGTGATCTGGAACATCAGCTCTTCGGGGTTGACGCAATGCTGATGCGACGACTGGAGCCCTAAGAGAGTGCGGGTGTGCAAGTACACCTCGTAATCGAGGTCTCCGTTGCCGACCCACTTCTTGATCACCTTGTTGTAGATGGGGTGCTCGAGCGCCCGCCGCAGCTCCGCAACGCCGTGCTTCGTAGATTCCATGGCCTGTCTCCCGCTCTTGGATATGGGGTTGTGAGCTGCCTCAGAATCCGGACGGGCGCCGCCCGCATAGCTTCCGCAGTTGCGCGGCCATCTGCGAGATCGGCATACTTTTCGACATCCACCCGTCCGCGTTCACCTCTCTCGCGATCGTCCGCAGCTGGTCTTCGTCGCACGCCGAGACGAGCACCCACTTGGTGTTCGGTGGGGCGTGCTGGCGCGCCACCGTCAGGAGACGATCGCCCGTCAATGCCGGAATGTTCACGTCGAGGAGGACCAAATCCGGTGCGTAGTGGCGCACCATGTTCGACACGCCGAGCGCCGCCTCCGAGGTGGTGACCTCGAAGCCTTCGAGAGTGAGCAGGCGCTCGAGCATCTTCAGCTGCGCGGGATCGTCGTCGACGATGAAGACATGGAGCGGCTGCTCAAACATGCATGACTCTCTTGTCGAGATGGCGGCGGAGCGCCGCGAGCAGGTGCTCGCGCTCGACGGGCTTGGTGAGATACTCACAGCAACCGGCGACCCGCGCGCGCTCTTGGTCATCGCGATCCGCGTGCGCGGTAAGCGCGAGGACCGGGATGGCGCGCAACGACGGGGTCTGCTTGAGGCGGCGGGTGACCTCCCAGCCGTCGATGCGCGGGAGCGATAGGTCCATCAAGATCAGATCGGGCTCTTCGCGCGCCGCGCGGTCGAGCGCCTGCTCGCCGTCCTCGGCTTCGACGACCTCGAACTCGCCATGCAGATAGCGCCGCACGATATCTCGATTCTGCGCGACGTCTTCGACCAGGAGCACGCGCGGCCGGCGTGCGCTCTCGATCGAACGGCGCTGGACGAGGAGCGTCTTCGCCTCGCCCACGATCTCCTCGAGCGCGCCGCCGTCTTTGAGGATCACCCGCGCCAGCCCTTCGCGCAGCACCTGCCTCTCGGCCTCGTTCAGCTCCTTTCCGGTGAGGACGACGACGTGAATATCCATCTTGTCTTCGCGAACCCGCCGCAGGACGTCGAAGCCGTCGACGTTCGGCATTCCGAGGTCGAGCACGAGCATCGCCGGTTTCGCGATCCGCGCGCGGAGGAGCGCGTCCGCGCCGTCGCGCGCCTCGGCGGCCATGAAGCCCGCGCCTCGTAGATGACGGCAAACGAGCTCACGGGTCGCCGGATCGTCGTCCGCCACGAGGATGTCGCCGCCGCCCGGCGTGAGGACGCGCTGCACCACCGAGAGGAGCCGATCGGGCTCGACCGGCTTGACGATGTACTCGCACGCGCCGAGCGAGTAACCGCGCGCGCGCGCGTCCTCCACCGAGAGGATCACGACGGGCACGCTCGAGAGGAGGGGATCCGATTTGAGCTCGGTGAGGACGTTCCATCCGTCGAGCGTCGGGAGGTGGATGTCGAGGAGGATCGCCGCCGGGGCGCAATCGTAGGCCGCGCGGCGCGCATCGCTGCCGTCGCTCACCACGACCACCCGGAAGCCCTCCGCCTCGAGCTGCGAGCGTACGAGCTGCTGAATGAGCGGATCGTCGTCGACGAGGAGCACTGTCGCCGACGCCGGAGGGACCGACTCTTTGAGGGTCGCGCGCGTCTCGGTGATCGGCGTCTCGTCCTCGGCTCGCTCCGGCGCTTCGCTCGCTAGCGCGTCGGGCAGGGTGATGGTGAACTTCGATCCGCGCCCGAGCGTGCTCGTCACGTCCGCCGTCCCGCCGAGCACGCGCGCGAGCTCACGGACGATCGCCAGCCCGAGCCCGGTGCCCCCGACCCGGCGCGTCGACGAGCCGTCCACTTGCCGAAACTTCTCGAACACCATGGAGAGCTTCTCCGCCGGTATCCCGATCCCGGTGTCCTCCACGGTGAGGACCAGCGTCCGCCCTTGGCCGTGCGCCTCGATCACGATCTCGCCGGCGTCGGTGAATTTCACCGCGTTCGAGACCAGGTTGAGCAAGATCTGCCGCAATTTCAGGGGATCGGTGAACGCGACGGTCGCCTCCGTCGCGACCTGTGCCGAGATGGCCACGTCCTTCCCTTTGAGGAGCTCCTGCACCGTCGCGATGCAATCGTCCGCGACGGCGCCGAGCTCGAATCGCTCGCGCACGATGTCGACGCGCCCGGCCTCGATCTTCGAGAGATCGAGGATGTCGTTGATGAGGGCGAGGAGGGCCTTGGCGTTCGACTTGACCACGTTGAGGTCGCGCCGGCCATGCGGTGACATGCGTCCGCCCTCCTCCCGGAGCACGAGATCGCAGTAGCCGATGATGCCGTTCAACGGCGTCCGGATCTCGTGGGAGAAGTTCGCCAAGAACTCTCCTTTGAGGCGGGCGCTCGCTTCGATCTCGCGGGTGCGCACCTCCTCGATGCGCCGGGCCTGGGCGAGCTCGGCGGCGAGCGCGTCGAGGTCCTCGTTCTGTTGACGGATGATCTCCATCTGGAGCACCCGCTGCTGGAAGCTCGCGAGCGCGCGGGCGGTGATCTGCGAGCTTGTCTCGAGGTCCTCTTTGAGACGGCGATTTTCGTCGAGGAGCGCCTCGACCCGGGCGGCGAGCTCCTCCGGGCTCACGACGAGGCCCCGAAGACGAGGGCGGTGAGAGTCGTGTTGATGTGGAAGCCGCAGTAAATCTCGAAATGAACGTTCATGCCCGCGCACGGCGGCGCGCGACGGAAGGTCTCCCCGAGAGCCTCGTAGGTGCCGGTGCTTTGGGCGAACCACTTGCGCCCGCTGCAGTGGAAGAAGAGCGCGGCCTCCGGCGACTTCACGCGGCGCGGGATCTCTTCCTCGAAGAAGCGCTTGGTGAACCCCACCATGTCGCCGATGGTCATCAGCTCCAGCTCGACGTTCGGCTCGAGGAGGTTCGCGAAGAGGATCGAGCCGTCGGGCATCGGCTTCCACGGCGCGCGGAGGAAGTATTCGCGACCCACCCGGAGCGCGGTCGGCTTGGTGGCGAAGCCGCGTGGCTTGCCGAACTCGAGATCCTCCGGGGTGACGCCGAGGAGCTCCGCGTAGCGCGCGGCGGCGGGCTTGCCGTCGATCTCGAGGGCGCGGGTGTGCGTCGCATCGACCTTCGTCACCCGCAGCGTCTGCCCCGTCGGGAGATACCAGTGCGAGCGCAGCGCCGCCCACGGCGCGTCGGTCTTGAAGAGGGCGATGAGCGCCGCGTCTCCGGTCACCTGATCGTCGACGTGAACGAGCGCGCTCTGCTTCGCGGGATCGGCCTCGTCGTCCGACGCGCCGCCGCCGACCAAGACGAGCGACTGGTTCTTCTCGAGCATCCCCAAGAGGAGCGCCTCCTTCTTGAAGCGGAAGGCGTCGTCGATGACGAGCCCCACGTACTTGCGCGGGTCGAGATCTTCGGGGCGGACGCCGAGCTCGCGACAGGCCTGCTCGACCGCCTCACCGCCGGCGCGGAGCGCGTCGCGCGAGAGCCCCTTCCCGAGGCCGAGCCCCACGTCGAAGTCCCCTTCGAGCGCGGACAGGACGACGCTCCCGGCGTGCATGCCCCCGCGATCGATCTCGCCGCCGGTCGTCGCCCCGACGAGGCGCGTCCGTTTGGGTAGGCGCGCGCGGACCGCTTCGTTGAGCGCGCGGTGATCGCGATCGTGCGACGCGAACAGCGTCACGAGCTTGGCGTCGTGGGGCCCGAGCCGATCGAGGAGCTCGTCTGCCGCACGGGCAGGATCGGTCCGCTCCGAACGGGCCGCGCGCAGTCGGACCTTGGCCATGTCCCCCTCCTCGACGCGACCCTGATCGTAAGCCCCTATTGAATCGGGTCAACGGCGCGTACCGACTATCGTGCGGCACGTTTGCACTATCGTCGGTCAGCCTCCCGCGCCGCTGGCACGGGAGCACGCGCGCTATCGTGCTCCCGGCTCGCTGCGAACCTTCTCGATGATCGCGAGAAGCTCCTGGGGCTGCGCGCCCTTCAACATGCGGGTCTGGGCCAGCCACGTGACCGCGTCGGTCGTCGACGCGAAGGAGCGCGCACCCTTCCTCCCGGAAGCGAGGACGATCCCTGCGGTGATCGAGCGTGCCCGCGCCGCCAAGAAGCCCTCCCCCTCGTAGACGAAGGCGATCGCCCGCGTGTAGCGGTCACGCTCGCGGATGTCGTTCGCGATCATCGACCGCGCTTCGTCCGTGGGAATGGCCCCTTCCCCCTCGAGCAAGTTGACGAGCACGATCCCTGCCGGCTGCGGCGCGGCGAACGCGTCGAGCGTCTGCGCCATCAGCGCCGCAGTGCCGGCCGTGGGGCTCGTGCGCCAGACCGACACGACGATGTCGCGCCACCCGGCGATCACGAGGCCCTCCGCGGTCGCGAGGGTGACGAGCGTTCGGCCGGGCGGTCCGCTTCGCGCGATCGTCCGATCGCGCGACGACGACGGGGGGACCGACCGCTCGCGCGACGACGGAGGGATCGGGGCGCTGCGGCGTGATGGGGGAACGGGCGCGCTCGGGCGCGAGGGGGGAGACGGCACGCTGGAGTGAGACGGCGATGGCGTCTCGAGAACCGTCTGCGCCAGACGCACCGCACGCTCCGACGACGATGCGCTCGCGGCTGGCCTCTCGCCCGAAGAAGCCAACGACGTGCCCGACATCGGCTCGTCGAGACCGAGCGCCACGGCGAGCCCCTCGGCGGCCGCCTTCGCAGTCGCGAATCGCTTCGCGGGATCGATCGCGCATGCCGTCCCGAACCACGGCTCGAATGCCTCGGGCAGGGACGGGTTGATGGCGCGCGCGTCCAGATGGAGGCCGCATTGGATGCGCGCGAAGAGGTCGACCATGGTCTCCCCCTTGAAGGGGATGGTGCCTGTGAGGCACTCGAACGCGACCACGCCGAGCGCCCAAATGTCGGCGCGCAGATCGAGGTCGGGCGAGTTCAAGATCTGCTCCGGCGGCATGTAGCAAGGCGTGCCGAGGATGCTTCCCGTGCGCGTGAAGGAGGTGAGCGATCCCACGGGGACGTCCGGCGGAGCATCGGTGGAGGAGGGCGGCACCTCGCCGGCGAGCGCTCGAACGAGCTTCGCGACACCGAAGTCGAGGACTTTGATCGACTCCTTGCCGTCCTCGTCCGCGACGATGACGATGTTCTCCGGCTTGAGGTCGCGGTGGACGATCCCGAGCGCGTGCGCTCGCTCGAGCGCGCGAGCAGCCTGGGCCACGAAGCGCGCAGTGAGCGCCGCCGAAATGCCCTTCGTATGCTTGAGTCGCCTTCCGAGCGTCTCCCCCTCGAGGAGCTCCATCACGAGGTACGGACGCCCTTCGTCGGTGATGCCGAAGTCGTAAACGTGGACCGCGTAGCGCGTCTTCAGTTGCGCGGCGACCTTCGCCTCCGTGAGGAAGCGCTTGCGCATCGACTCACTGTCGGCCGATGCGCCATGAAGGAACTTGATCGCGACGTGCGATTCGAGGGTGACGTGGCGCGCACGCCAGACCTCCCCCGCGCCGCCGCGACCCAGGAGCATTTCGAGCTGGTAGCGGCCCCCGATGAGCGGGGCCGCCGCCGCCTCTCCCCCCGCGCTCATGACAGGGAGTATACGCCTTTCGCTCCGAGCGAACGGTTGCTCGTCGTCAGTTGCAGACGCCGAGATCGATCCAGCCGAGGTGGGTCGTATCCTGGTCCGGCTGGAGGTAGCACCACTCTTTCGCCTTGCACTGGTAGAGGCGCGTGGCCTTCGTCGGATCGGAGCGGAACGTGTTCCGCTCGTTCGGACCGTACGTCGTCCAGTTCTTCGTCGACGACCACCCTGCGACGCCGGCGCAATTCCCGCCGCCCGTCGGCGCGACGCACTGCTTGGCGGAGTTGCACGTCGTGCCAGCGGCGCATGCGCACGTTCCGCCGCATCCGTCGGTCCCGCACGTATTCGGCGCGCAAAGCGGGACGCACGCCGCGACGCATTGCTTGGCGGCGTTGCACGTCGTGCCGGCGGCGCATGCGCACGTTCCGCCGCATCCGTCGGTCCCGCACGTATTCGGGGCGCAATGCGGGACGCACGCCGCGACGCACTGCTTGGCGGCGTTGCACGTCGCGCCGGCGGCGCATGCGCACGTTCCGCCGCATCCGTCGGTCCCGCACGTCGCGCCGTTGCAGCGCGGCGTGCATACCGGCGGCGCGAGCCGCGCGAGCGCATCGGCGCAGTCGAGTCGCGGAAAGGTCAACGCGTTGCGTGCGTCGCGGACCCGGGTGGGCGATGCCGCGAGCGCCTCGATGAGACGCGCGGGGGAAGTGCCCGGGTATTTCTGGAGCAAGAGGGTCGCGCACGAGGCGACGAACGGCGCCGCCTGCGACGTACCGTAGTACTCCGAGATCCCGGCGTGCAGCCCGCTCGAGTCGACGTACGCGCCTGGAGCGAGGAGATCGAGCGCCGCGTCGCTGTTGGTGAAGCAGGCGATTTGATCGGGCACCGTCGACGTGTCCGTGCAGAACGTCTGCACGGGGAAGTCGTGCGCTTGGTTCCACACCGCGCCGACCGAGAGCGTATTGCGCAAACAGGCGGGAAGGCCCATCGCGCTCGTCGAGCCGTTATTGCCGGACGACGCGACGAGGAGCACGCCATTCGCGCGAAGCGTATCGACGACGGTCTTCCACGGCGCGATGTTCTCGCGCTCGCCGGGGTTCCGGTTGTCGTCGCAGTCGTTCGCGTAAAGCGCGGACGTGCCGAGGCTCGCGTTCACCACCTTCACGTCGCGGCGATTCGCGATGATCCAATCGAGCCCGGCGATCACGTCGGACGCGCTGTAGAAGCTGCCGCTCGCGTCGAGGACCTTCACCGCGACGATCGAAGCGGCAGGCGCGCCGCCTTTGTCTGCCTTTGCGCCGCCGCCGGCGACGATCCCGGCGACGTTCGTCCCGTGGCCGTTCAGGTCGTCGCGCGCTGCGCCGCTCCCGATTTGGGTCGTCGCACCGGACGGGCAGCAGCCCGCGCCGGACGACAAGGTGCAGAAGCACGCCTCGCCCGTGATCCGACCCGCGAAGTCCGGATGGTCGAGCTCGATGCCAGTATCGACGATGGCGACCGTGACACCCTTGCCGTCGAGCCCCTGTTGCCCTTGAACCGCGTCGAGCTTGGCCAGCGCGAGGTCGACCTTGCCGTGCGCAGCGCCGCCTTCGTCGAGCGCGACGCTCGCGACGCTCGGGTGCGCGAGGAGCTTTGCCACATGCTCGGGCGCGATCGTCAGCGCGATCGCGTTCACCGTATGAAAGCGTCGATTCACCTCGAGCGCGCCCGCGCTCGCGAGAACGTCATCGGTGACGCGCGCGATCGCGCGCTGGGCCGTCAGGTGGTCCGGATGATCGTAGAGCCGCGCCGTGAAGCGCGCCGCTTCCGGAACGTCGAGTGTCACGATGACGCGTGCCATGCCCGCCGCGTCGAGGTCGTTCGCGACGCGCATCGACAGGCGCCGATCGAGCGCGCTCTGACGCACGATCGGGCTCACGAGATGCGCGACCTCGCTCGCGCTGCGCGGCGTGCGATCGATCGCCGAAGCCTGCGCGGGCGCGAGATCTTCGTTCGGCGTATCGAGCTCGCCGGTAGGCGGAGCCGAGCTGCATGCCAGCGCGGTCAGCGCAGCGCCGGAAGCTAAGAACCAAAAGAAGCGACGAAGGGAACGGGACGAATTCTTTTCGATGCTCACGTAGCTCTTACCTATGCGGTGGTCTCGGCGGACGCGGAGAAGGGGAGGGGTTGTTCGGAGAGGAGGCAGTGCGAGTCGATTCTTCGAGGCTCGGCGTCTCGCCCGCCGACGCCGGCGACACGGCGGGCGTCGCCTGCGCGATAGGCGCCTGCGCCAGAGGTGTTTGCGCGATAGGTGCCTGCGCGATAATCGCCGGCGCGGCGTGGGCCGCTGGCGCCGCTTGCGCGACCGCCACATGCGCGCGCGGCGCGTCGGCGCTCACCAGCCATCGACCGAGCGTCGCGGGTGCGATCCCCACGAAGAGCGCGACGGCGAGCGCCAGCGTGCGGCGCGATGTACCGGCGCTCTCCCCACCGACGTGCGCGAGCGGGTGGGTAAGCGTCACGTTCCAATCGAGTGACGGTTGCGACGGCGCGCCCGCCGGCTCCTCACGACGCGTCGGCGACCCCGTTGGCTCGCTGGGCATCAGGAACGGACGCGAAGACGCTCCCGTGCACGTCGCACGATCGTACGTCCGCCCTTTCGTGCCGCAGTCACGCGCCGCGCTCGCCAGGCTCTCCACCAGCTCGCGCATCGCGTGCGGCGTCGTGTCCTGGTTCCACGTCGACTGCTCGATGGCCGAGAGGATCTGCGCGCTCCGCGCGATCTCGTCCTCCGCGAGGGATGCGACCCACGCCCCGACCTCGAGGGGCGAGGCGATGGGACAGGCCATGGACAGTGCGTGCACCATCTCGAGCGCCGCGCTGTAGCGCTTCGCTGGGTCACGAGCCAGCCCGCGCAATACGATTTGATCGAGCTCCGGCGAAATCGCTGGGGCAAATTCGCTTGGCGGCGGAACGTTCCCCGCGAGCACATTGCCGATCGTCGCGTGCTCGTCATTCCCGAGGAAAAGACGCTTCCCGGTGAGCGCCTCCCAAAGGACGACGGATGCCGCATACACGTCCGTAGCGCGAGACGCCGTCTCCTCCTCGATCTGCTCCGGCGCCATGTACGAGAGCTTCCCTTTGAGCTGCCCTCGCCGCGTCGTTTGCAGACGCCCCGTTGCCTTGGCGATCCCGAAGTCGAGCACGCGCGGGATGCCGTCGATGCCGACGAGGATGTTCTGCGGCGATACGTCGCGATGCACGATGTGGAGCGACGCGCCGCGCTCGTCCGTCGCTTCGTGCGCGGCGTGAAGGCCGGCGAGCGCTCCGCAGACGATGCTCACCGCGATCGCCGGCGGCACCGGTGTCGCTTCTTTGTCTTTTCGCCCTCGCGTTCGAAGGCGCGACAGCGGAGCGCCACGCACGTACTCCATGACGAGGAAGAGCTCCCCCTCGCCGGTGACGACATCGAGGACCGGCACCACGTTCGGATGCGAGATGCGCGCGGCGAGGCGCGCCTCGTCCATGAACATCGCCACGAACTCGGGATCGCGCGCGAGCGGCGCGTGCAGCCGCTTGATGGCGACGGTGCGTGCGAACCCCCCCGCGCCGAGGAGCCGGCCGAGATGCACGGTGGCCATCCCGCCGGAGGCGATCTCCTCGCACAGCCGATAGCGCCCTATCGCTTCCATTCGTACCCCCAACAACCAGGCGAATCTGGCGAGCCGCCGGACACGGCGAAATCCCCCTCGAGACGTGATTATGTTAGTAAGGCTTCCTAACGACAGCAAGCCGATCGCCGAAATTTCCGAAGAATTCGCGAAGGCAGACCCGACGGGAGGGTCGAACGCAAAAAATGGCTTGCGTTCGTTAGGAAGATTTACTAACTGTTTGCGTGTTCGGAGGTCACTCGATGCGACGCACCCACCTCGAAAGACCTTGGACCAGCGTGATGGCGCTGGCGTGTCTTTCGGCGTGCGTGTCATGCGGCTCGTCGAAGAACGGAAACGATCCCAACGGCAATTCGCTGTTCCACGATTCCGGCGCCGGCGACGACGACACCTTCGACACCGACGGCGGCTCGGTCACAGGTGGCTGCAGCGACTCGGCGAAGCTCGTCTACGTCATCTCCGATCAGAACACGCTCTACAGCTTCGATCCGGCGGCGCTCACCTTCACTACCGTGGGCACGCTCCAGTGTCCGTCGAGCGGCACGGTCAACTCGATGGCCGTCGACCGCAAAGGCACCGCGTGGGTCAACTACACGGACGGGAAGATCTACAAGGTCAGCACGAAGAACGCGGCCTGTGAGGCCACCGACTTCGAGCCGAACCAAGAAGACTTCACGAACGAGCTCGGGATGGGCTTCTCGAGCGACAAGAAAGGCTCGGAGGAAGAGACGCTCTTCGTCTCGGACAACTCCGGGAAGGGGCTCGGCAAGGTCGACCTGAAGACGATGAAGCTCACCGCGCTCGGCCCGTACACGGACGCGAACGACGGTGCGAACGCGGAGCTTACCGGCACCGGTGACGCACGCCTCTTCGGCTTCTTCACCACCACGCCCGCAAGCTTCGCGCAGATCGACAAATCCAACGGCGCGACGCCGGACGTCACGTCGCTTCCGACGGTCAACGCCTCGGATGGAGGGTACGCATTCTCGTTCTGGGGCGGTGATTTCTGGTTTTACACGGCGTTCCCCACGCCCGAAAAACCGGATCCGACCACCTCTGTCACGCATTACGAAACCGCGACGGGCAAGGCGTCCGTCGCTCTCTCCAACATCGGCTTCGTCATCGTGGGCGCCGGCGTCTCGACGTGCGCTCCGATCGTGCCGCCGAAATAGTCCCGAGGGTAGACCTGAGGTGTGGGTCCGTCGCTCTGCTCTCTGGGAATCGCGTAGCGCCTTTGGAGGCGAGGCCTCGAGCTTCGAGCTCCGGGCTCCGGGAATAGGACCACGACGTTGCTCGAGCCCGACCACTCGCGCATCGGCCGTGTCAAAAACCGGAGTCTGGAGCTCGGAGTCCGATCCGCGCGCGGGGGACGGCGAGAACCTGCCGGAAAACCTTCGCGACGCCCAACTGTCCGGTGAAAGGCAGCCGTCTATTCTCACTCTCGAGATGACGATCGCGCTTGCCTTCATTAGGAAGGTTTACTAACACCCCTGGACAACGCTCGATCCAGTCGCGCAAGCGCGCGCGGAGCAAGGGGTTCTCGATGAGCGCGTCCTGCGGGTCCCTGGATTTCATCGCGCAGGGCGGAGCGCAGGATCTCGGCGATCACGGGGCGCTCCCCCTCGGCTCCGCGTCACCGTCGCATCTCAGGACGAATGGCGGTGCGTCTGTTGAGCCGTTCGCGGCGACCGATGCGACCAATCGTCGCGGGCACAAGCTCGCGATGGTTTCTCTTTCGTGGCGAGGAGCTTGCCGATGAACGTGCCGATGAACCTGTTGCCGTTTCGCGTCGTCTCCGCAGTGGGTCTTGCGATGATCCTCGCGGCCTGCAGCGGCGCGGCCACCCCGAGCGACGACACGCCGACGACCGACGGAGGGACGAAGGACGGCGGCAAGAAGGATGGCGGCAAGAAGGACAGCGGTGGCGGGAAAGATGCGAGCGTCGGTGACGACGACGATGACGACGACGACGACGACGCGAGCGTCGGCGATGACGACGACGACGACGACGACGACGACGACGCGAGCGTCGGCGATGACGACGACGACGATGACGGTGGCCCGGTCACGGGGCTTTGCACGAATCCCGGCCACGAGTCGCCTGGCCAATACCCGCAGACGGATTTCGATCCCCAGCCCTCGTACATCCCGAACGACACGCTCGTCCTGACGTTGGACGACGGGCCGGATACGACGAACACGAAGAAGATCCTCGATACGCTGAAGCAGCGGAACATCAAGGCCACCTGGTTCATCAACACGAACAACTGGGGTGGGCCGGAGTCGCTCATCAAGCGGATGATCGACGAGGGGCACGAGATCGCGAATCACACCGCGAGCCACCCTCACCTGCAAACGCTCTCCGCCACGGACATCGAAAAGCAAATCACGGACGTCGAGAAGGTCGTCTCCACGCAGTCGGGCGGCTCGATTCCGAAGCTAACCCTCCTCCGCGCGCCGTACGGCGAGCCCTACCAAGATGGCCCGGTAGGGACGCCGGCTGCGCGGAACCTCGTGTTCCCGGTCGTCGCGAAGCACGCGGTAGCGATCAATTGGAACTTCGATACGTTCGATACCGTCGATACCCCGGACGCGAACAAGATCTTCCAGAACTTCAAAGATGCGGTGAAGACGCCGGGCGCTTCTGGCGCGAGCTGGGGCATCTTCCTCATGCACAGCGTTCATCCCGCGGACGCGGACGCGCTGCCGCTCATTCTCGATTACATCAAGCAAAACCACTTCAAGCTTGCCCGCGTCGAGGACGTCCTCTGCTGGAAATTCGGGAAGCACTCGAAGGACCTCGTCCCCTGAGGCAGTCCGTCACGCGCCGTCGCGCGCGACGGAATGACTGTCAGGGGACCTTCGCCGAGACACACAAGCGACACACCCAAAGCGAAGAGACAGTTTAGGAGAAGCAATGCGCCAGTTGATCTGCCAATGGGCTTTCTTCGGACTCGGATTGATCGGGGCGTCGGGCCTCTTAACAGGGTGTGACGACTACAGCGCACTCGAAGGCAAGGGGGATCTCTCGAAAGATCCCTCGGCCGCGGGTGACGACAAGGGCGACGACGATCAGGCGGACGACGACGGGGACGACGACGGCGGCCCCAGCGGCGACGACGCTGGCGACGACGACGACATTCCGGACTGCCCGTACGACAAGGGCGACCAAGCGATCTGCGAGTGCCTCAAATACAACTGCGGCGCCACCACGGTCGAAGACAAGAATCACGTCTATCACGCGATCTTCTGCGGCGGCTGTGAGGAGGGCAAATACTGCGTGCCCGACGGCGACGGCGCAGGCGTAGGCACGTGCGGAGGCACGAACCCGCTCGCGCACAAATGGCAGCGCGAGAAGACGGACATGCTCGTCTCGATTGGCGAGAACGACAATACGACCATCCAATACGGGTTCGCCAAGGACATCAATGACGGTCGCGGATACACGATCGGCAAGGTCGGCTTCTGCACCGGCACCGGCGACTTCATCTGGGTCGCGGCTTGTTACAACGCGCGCAAGCCGGGCAACGTCCTCGAGAAGTACTGGGGGACGCGCGACGCGAAGGGCGTCGCCCAAGACGGGTTGATTTATTACAACGATCTCTTCATGGAAGATGCCAAAAACCAGAAGGATCACTCCAAGATCGACTCGCTCGGCAAATTCACCGAGGACGTCGCCAAGGCGGCCGAGGACGAAGAGTTCAAGTCCTGCCAGGACGACGTGGCCGACGCGCTCTATCTCTCGACGGCGATCGATCACGTCACGAAGCGCGGTCTCAAAGGCGCGCTCACCGTGGCCTATCTCTACGACCTCGAGCTGAACTTCGGTGACGAGGACGATCCCGATGGAACGGTGGGGGCGCGCACGGTCATGGCGAACGCCGACAAGGCGTACGGCACCGGCCTCCCCACCGACTTTGCCGACAAGCCGTGGGAGGAGAGCAAGTGGCTCGGTCTCCTCATCCAAGAGCGCACGAAGGTCATGGCCGCCGACCCGACCTGGGAAGACGCCATCGATCAGAACGCGACGTGGGAAGCGGCGCGCCGCCTGCACACCGGCAAGTCCGGCAGCGCGGCGAGCGCCACCGACCTGAGCATGGATTACGATTTCATCAGCAAGTACAAGGCGGGCAACAAGGACACCGTCGCGCCTTGCTGGACGACCGGGCTCAAGACGACCAAAGACACGCAGGCCGGCATTTTCACGGTCAGCACGGACAAGTCGGCGAGCGCGACGGATCAGTCGAAGTGGCGCGGGAAGGGCGTTTCCGGCGGCGGCGCGGCTGCGGCGTGCCCGGCGAATCCCACGCAGTGAGCGTGGAGCGTCCTCTCGTCGTCTGATCGCTTGATTCGTATGCACGGGTGATTTGCATGCACCGCGCGTCGCGTCGTTTCTTTACGTTTGCCGCCTACGCTTCGCTCGCCGCATCGATGTTGGCGAGCGGAGCGTGCAGTGACACCTCGAACCCGTCCGATCCGCCGCCGCCGCCGGGCGGAGAAGAGGATGCGCAAGCGGACGGCGGAAAGCCGGAGAGAGACGGCTCCACCCCGCCGAAGCACGATGGGAGCACGCCGCCGCTTCCAGACGGCGCCGCGCCCGTCGCAGACGGCCATCCCTTCGGCTCGCACGGCTTTCCGTACGCGCCGGGGGTGATCGTCCCGAGTGATTCGCAAACGGCGCGAGACGACGCGACAGCGCAGTTTTACGACGCGTGGAAGAAGAAGTACCTCATCAAAGATTGCGGGCCTGACCGCTATTACATCGCGACGACGCTCGACGGCAGCGGTGGCGGGCAAGGCGACACGAGCATCACCGTGTCCGAGGGCATGGGGTACGGAATGCTCGCCGCCGCGCTGATGGAGGGGCACGATCCGGACGCGCGCAAAATTTTCGACGGCCTCTATCTGTTCTTCCGGGACCACCCGAGCTCGAACTCGCCCGACTTGATGGCCTGGAATCAGGTCAAAGGCTGCGGCAACAATCCGACGGACGGCTCGGACTCGGCGACGGACGGAGATTTGGATATCGCGTATGCGCTCGTCCTCGCGAGCCATCATTGGCCGTCGGGGCCGATCGATTATGCGGCCGAGGCGCGCAAAGTCATTGCCGCCGTGAAGACGCATGACGTCAATCCGAAGACGAAGCTCGTGACGCTGGGCGATTGGGCCGGGCCGGACGACGAAGAGCACTATTACGGAACCCGTCCGTCGGACTTCATGACGGATCACTTCCGGGCGTTCGGGCGCGTGACACAGAGCTCCGACTGGGATGCTGTGGTCGACGCGCATTATTCGCTCGTGGCGACGATGCAGGGGTCGTGGAGCAAGGAGACCGGCCTCTTGCCGGACTTCATCTCGGACACCAATACGTCGGCTCCGAAGCCGGCGCGCGCCGACTTCCTCGAAGGCGGGAACGACGGCAATTATGCGTGGAACTCGTGCCGCGTTCCTTGGCGGCTCGGGACGGACTTCGTCGTTTCCGGCGAGGCGCGCGCGAAGTCGGCGCTGACCGCGCTCAATGCGTGGGTGAGGAAGGCGACGGGCAACAGCCCCGGAAAGATCGACGCGGGATATCTGCTCAACGGAACGCCCACGACGGCGTCGATCGAGAACGCGCTCGCCTTCGTTGCGCCCTTCGGTGTGAGCGCGATGGTCGACGCCTCGAACCAAGCGTGGCTCGACGCGATCTGGAAGCTCATCGTGTCGCGCGGCGTGAACGACGACAATTACTTCGGCAATTCGATCAAGCTCCTGACGATGATTGTCATGTCAGGCAACTGGTGGGCGCCTTAGCCGCAAGAAAGCTCAAGGAGCGACAGCATGATGGGGATTCATCGCCTCCGAGTCGTTTGCGCATCCGCGTTGGTCTCGGCGTCGGTATCCGCCGTCGTGGCCGCGTGCAATTCGGCTTCGCCGCAAGTCCCGCAGGGCGGCACTCCGACGGATGGAGCGACGCCTCCGACGCCCGGTGTCGATGCGGCGCCGACCTCGAGCACTCCGGAGCCGCCGCCGCCGCCTCCGCCTCCTCCCGAGGTCGACGCCGGACCGACGGTGCCCGCCAAAGCGTCATTCAAGGTGGATGGCGTCGCGACTTGGCGCGGTGACGCGACGGCTGCTTACAGCATCATCCACGATGACATCTGCGATCCGAGCACGAACGGCGTCCTCTCCGGCGCCGAGCCGGAGCTCGCGCAGCGCGGTCTTCACGCGGGCTTCGGCGTGATCGTGAGCCGGTGCGAGGTCGGTCAGGGGGCGACCTGGGCCCAGCTAAAGACGCTCCTCGCGCACGGCCACGACGTCTTCAGTCATTCGTTGAGCCACCTGTGCATGACGAACGATGCGTCGCTCGGTGAGTCGTGCGATCCGGCGGCGAAGAAGACGGTCGACTACGCGAAGGAGATCGGTCAGGCCGGGTCCACCTTGAAGTCGAAGGGCTTCGCGACCGACTTCTTCATTTTCCCGTACGACGTGTGCGATCCGGTCGCGGTCGCGAAGCTGAAGGCGGACGGCTACCTCGGCGCGCGCTGCGGCACGCTCGGAACGAATACCGGGGACTTTCCGGATCCGTTCAAGATCAACTTCGACGTCTTCGGCGCCTCGTATTCGCAATATTTCGGCAAAGCCGCGTGCGCGAAGACGTCGAAGGGGGCTACGCCGGTCCAATACGAGACGACGCCGCAGGATTACTCGGATACGTGCCGCCAATACATTCTGAACCACTACGTCGACGACATCATCGCGGCGAAGGGCTACGGCGAGCGCGAGCTTCACGGGATGGATCCGGTGGATACGACGAACGGCGGGTGGGAGACGGTGTCGATCCCCGATTACCGTGTTCATCTCGATTATATCGTTGCCAAAGCGAAAGCGGGCGCGCTCTGGGTCGAAGGGCCTACGCCGGTCATCAAGTATCGATTCGCGCGCGAGACGAAGACGTGCGCGCTGCCGAAGGTGACGGGCGGCAGCACGCTGCACTTCGAGGCCCCCTCTGCCGACTGCCAGAAGTATGGGACTGTCCTCAGCTACAAAGTCTCGACGGCCGACGGAAGCGATCCGGCGGATCTCAAGGTGAAGCAGGGGAGCGCGCTTCTCCCGGCGAAGCGCGTTTCGGCCGGGCACTTCGTGGTCGACGCCGATCCCACGAAGGGCGACGCGGTCCTCGTCGTTCCGGACGGCAAGTAAGCGGGCTCCGAAGTTGGAGGCGGCGCGCCTTACGAGCGCGCCGCCCGCCGGCCTCGCGGAAGCAAAGAGACCAAATGAAAAAAGCGAGGTTGCCAAAGCGGCAACCTCGCTTCGTTCTTTTGGGGATTGGGCGCTTACGCGCTCACGGCCGAACGGACTTGAAGTGCGACATGCCCACTTCCTCGTCCTGCGAGTCGTGCGTTCCGCCGCCCGCGATGCCTTCTTCGTTGTCGATCTTGTTCGCGTGCGTCTCTTTGATGTAGAGCCCGCCGACGATGAGCGTCACGATGCAAACGAAGATCGGGTAGATGAGACCCGTGTAGATTGCACCTGCGCCGAACGTCTCCTTCGCCCAGGTCGACGCGGTGACCGCCGTCGCGATGAGCGGGAGGAAGCCGCCGAACCAGCCGTTCCCGAGGTGATACGGGAGCGACATCGACGTGTAGCGGATCTTCGTGGGGAAGAGCTCCACGAGGAACGCGGCGATCGGGCCGTACACCATGCAGACGTAGACCATCTGAATGACGAGGAGCGCGACCATCGCGAAGTAGTTGATCTCGTCCGGGTTCGCCTTCGGCAGGCCGTTCGGGTTGGCGAAGTGCTTCATCGCCATGAAGATCGGGATGTACGTGAGCGCGCCGAGGGCGCAGCCCGCGAGGATGATCTTCTTGCGACCGATGCGGTCCGAGAGGCGGCCGAAGTAGATGAAGAGCGGAGTCGTGAGGACGAGCGCGATCGACACGAGGGTGTACGCGGTCTTCCAATCGACCTTGAGGCCTGCCTGGAGGAAGGTGAGCGCGTAGAACTGCCCGGTGTACCAAACGACGCCCTGACCGGCCGTCGCGCCGAAGAGCGCGATGAGGACGTACTTGAGGTTCACCGGATTGGTGAAGCTCTCCTTCAGCGGGTTCTTCGACGCCTTGCCCGAGCTCTTCATCTTCGCGAAGAGGGGCGACTCCTTCATCTTCACGCGGATGTAGAGCGAAACCGCGAGGAGGACGAACGAGAGAAGGAACGGAATACGCCAGCCCCACTCCTTGAACGCGGCCTCGCCGGCCCAGATGCGCGTCACACCGATGATGCCCATGCTCAGGAAGAAGCCGAGCGTGGCCGTCGTCTGGATGAACGCCGTGTAGTAGCCACGCTTGTCATCCGGTACGTGCTCGGCGACGTAGGTGGCTGCGCCGCCGTACTCGCCGCCGAGGGCGAGGCCCTGGGCGAGGCGAAGGAGCACGAGGACGGCGGTGGCGAGGAGGCCCCAGCTCGCGTACGTCGGCATCAAGCCGATGAGCGCGGTGCCGAGGCCCATCGTCGCCATGGTGACGAGGAAGGTGTACTTCCGGCCGATGAGATCACCGAGGTGACCGAAGACGAGCGCTCCGAGGGGACGCACGCCGAACCCGGCACCGAACGTCGCAAGGCTCGCGAGGAGCTGTGCGGTCTCGTTGCCCTGCGGGAAGAACAGCGTGCCGAAGAAGACGGCGAGGCTCCCGTACAGATAGAAGTCGTACCATTCGAAGAGCGTCCCCATCGATGCCGCCAAGATGACTCGGCGCAGCGCGGCGGGCTCGATTTGCTCGACGGCGGGTGCTGCTGAAGCGGTTGCGATCGCCATGGTTTGTTTCTCCAGTCGTTCTGCCTTCGTCCTCGGCGAGAAGAGCTCGTTCGTCAGTGTCGCGCGAATCGTCGTCGGTCTCTCGTAGAGAGCGTCCGGCTAGAACAAGAACGCGCCCGAGACCTGCACACGCTCGTTGATCGCGTGTTGATGATCGTTATACGTGTCCGTGAAATTCGCATACTCGCCGGCAACACGAACGGCCGGCGTCACGTCCCAAAACAGGTTCACATCGAAGAAGTCTTCGGAGTCGCGCGTGGTCGCTCCCGTTGCCGCGCCGAAGTTTTTCGCGTTGGCCGACATCGAGCGCGAGTAGTTCGCGCTGATGAACACGTTGCCCGATCCGGGGAAATAATACTGTAGCCCCGCGACGAAACACGTCCACTGCACCATGTGCAGGTTTCCGTCTTTGTCGTAGACGGCGATGCCCGGGTCGATGCGCGGGTCGTACGTCTGAGCAACCCCGGCAGCGGTCGGCGGGAGCGCGACCTGGTTCGAAACGCCGCCGGTCAGGCCGGTATAGAGGTCTCCCGTGCCGTAGCCGGTCGAGAACTCGCCGTTGAGGGCGAGCGAGTTGCCCTTCTTGTCTTTCGTCCCGGGAATGACCGGAATGAAAGCGTCGACCGCGAGCGAGCCACCGTACCGGGTATTCGACGCTTGAGGTGTCGGGCTGATCTCCGGCAGGCGGACTCGGCGTACGTCACCGGTGACGGCGATCGACAAAGGCTGAATCGACGTTCCGGTGAAGTTCAGTGTCTGCGGCGAAGTCCACTTGTTCACCGCGAATCGGAGACCGCCTTGGCCCGCCGGAATGGGCGAGTCGCGTTGCGGCGGACGCAGCGCGGCAATGGCCGCTTCGAACGTGATGTCATCGGTCTTCAGCGTCTTCGAGACGCGGACCTGCATTTGACGGCTGAAGATTTCGCCCGGGATGCCCTGAATCTCGACGGTCGCCGGGAGATACTGCGCCTGCCAACCGTAGAGGACCCAGTACTGTCCGATGAGGAAGTCGACGATGGGCGTCTCGATCTTCAGGTTCGCGTGGCGAACGCGGAGAACCGGGTTGTTGAACGTCGGCGCCTCGGTGCCGATGTTCGTGCCGCCGAAGGGCAGCTGCGTTCCGAAGAAGTCCATCTCGAGCTGGCCTGCCGCGCGAATCCCGCTGACCTCGGGGGCCTTGATACGGAGTCCCAAGCGCGTATTGCGGACCGAGAATTGTGCGCGGTCGTGGATGCCCGCGTAGGTGTTTTTGCGCGCGATGAGCGAGTTGCCCGCGATCTCGTTGAGGCTCTCGGTCGAGTCGTAGATGACGTCACCTTCGACGAAGCCGTAGAGCGTCGTGGCGAACTTGCCCATCACGAAGGTGTTGCCTTCGCCGGCCTTCATGCCGGACGTCTCTCCGAGGTCCTTGACGGCCGAGTCGTATTCCTCTTTCGAGATGAGCTTCTTCTCGAGGAGGAGCTTCAGTGACGTGAACTCGATGGCAGCGGTCTTCGCGGTATCGGCCTTGGGGGCGGCGGGCGGCGGCGGCGGCGGCGCCTCGGACGGCGGCGGCGGGGAAAG
>JADMIO011020020.1_pt1 | contig 38621 bp, 31 predicted proteins | sample 8958161 | NCBI WGS metagenome assembly JADMIO01 (sample SAMN16585339, study PRJNA669376) | soil metagenome | isolation source: Crop rotation soil | place: USA: Cullars Rotation, Alabama | collected 2011 | reverse complement strand
GCGACTTCAAGTCACGTGAATTCCAAGCTTCGGATCCCACTGTGCTGGAAAGAACCACACGGTTGAAGGAAATGGTAAAGCCTGTGGTGCTTTCTGATATTCATCCTGCATAAACAAGGCATAGAAATTCCTGAAATAATGGAACCTGTCGATATTTCCATTTTCGGGCTTACGATAATATGCTCCGAATTTTACCATGTCTTCATCATGTATATCTTTCCCAAATCGATAAATCATATTGGCAGCCATACCTGGCTTGGGTGAAGCATCAGCGAAATTCACAAAGTAAACAGGACTGATTTGCGCACGATAAATAAAGCGCCCCATGTTTTTTATTTTTTCATCGTCGTACACGTATTTGAAAGCGTAGTTGCTTGCCAGGTTCAGCATGGCAATATTATCGTACAGGGAAGCTGCTGCTGCACCCCAGTAACCCGGACCTTCATCACATCCACCATCTTGCGGGTAGGGATTGGTAAATTCGTCGAGTACCCAAAGTATTTTAGCAACAGCCGCCGTTCTTTTTGAATCATCCTTTTCTAACAACAAAATTGAATTGAGCCAATTAGAACAAATCCAGGGATTCCAGTTATTAGGCGCGCGACCATTAGCGTTTTTGGTCATCCAGCCATGTTTGTTGGTCATTAATGGTTGAAAAATGCGATTATTGGTTTCGTAATAAATTCTCTTTCTTACCTGAGGCGATACAGCATCGAGTTTATCACCAACAAAATAATCAACCCAGGCGAGGAAGGTAGAGGTTTCGGCACTAAATAGCTCAACAAAAGGTTTTGAAACATCCATTAAGCCTGAGTATTCTTTTGTTTGCGGAAGATGCGCGGGCACACCCCAAAAAGATTCTTCGCAAATTGACCAAACACCATTTATAATTTGATCAACAAACCTTCCCTTGTTTTCATAAATCTCAGCTAACAATAAAGTGCCAAGTGCGTTCCGTTTTTCGAAACTGATTACCTGGTATTCATTCCGGTCGCCTGTTCGCTCAATCAGTAAAGAGGTAGTAGCGGGAATAGCCGGCCATTTATAGCTGAGATAAGATTCGGCTTTTTGCAGATACCCTTTCATCATCGCATCATCTGCCTTAGACCAGCCTGCCCTGTCTGTTATTTTTGGAAAGGGCGTCCATTGAGCTTGGGGAATAAGTACAGTTTTAAGCTGATCGGCGTTATAACGGCCGCTTAGCAGGTTTTGATTTTGTGCTGTACTGAACAGGTAAGAAAATAAGATGGCAAGAAATAAAGTGAACTTTTTCATATAGCGTATTTATAAATCACTTGTTGATTTGAATAATAGATTTCGAAGTTGCAGGTACATTAAAAGAAATACCGTTTGGAGTTTTGGTGGTTGGTACAGATGTTTTTAGGCCAGCTGTTTCGATTATAACAGTTTTTGCCGATGAACCCCTGATGCCGATAGCAGTTTCCTGGTTACAGGAAATTTCTAACTTGTTATTGTTTCCTATCGTAAGATTAGCAGCTCCATGTTGACTTTTAATTTCCAGGCTATACTGTTGATATGAAATTAAATTTCCGTCTCCGAGATATAAATAGTTAAGCTGGTTTTTTACCAGGTTGATAACCGCAAAATTTCCTTTAAACTGCCAGTTTCCTTTTTTATAAAGCGTATTATTGTCGACAGTTTGAAGCACCAGTTGCTGACTTTTATCCTTGTTGTATACATTCAAAGCCACAAAATCGCCCGATGGAGATTTATCTTCGATAGCAATTTTTTCAACACTATAATTATTATTACCGCTGAAGGGTTCGTAAACGGCAATGAAAGGCCGCTTCCAGGCTTCACCTTCCTGCCTGATCACGAGGGTAGGAGTAGGTAAGGATCTGAAAGGAGCATCAGCGGTTCCCGACTCTGGTCCGTTTCCTGAATAATACTCACGTGCATCTTCACCTGTAAATAACACCTGCATGTAATCATTGTAGCCGTCTTTATTTTCCAGTTTGAATACTGCAGTTACATTGGTTTTTATTTTTCCTGTGGATTGGTAATCCAGGATATTCCTGAACCCGGGCGGATCCAATGGCTGCCGGTTGATGGGAAATGTTTTTGACTTTACAGCGATCGATTTTCTTTCTGCATCAATAAAACTGAGTTCGTTGCCGATGTTGTGATAAACATACTCATTGCTTTTATCGTTCGCAGAACGATAAATATCTATATAGTAACCAGTGTTCTCCGATGTGCGGACAATTGCCAAACTGCGTTGCTGGTTAGTATTGGTGGAAATATCAGTATAGCGGGTATCAGTAAACGAACAGAAAGCCGAAACCGCCTGTTTTTCTGCCAAAGGTTCCATAGCTGCCAGTTTGATAGCACCCATATTCTTTGTTCCACCACCGCCGGTGAAATAAGGAACAGAACTTGAAAGTCCTCCCGCTACTACCGTATTGTGGGCTGCCCATTGCGCGTAATAACTTACATGAAGCGGCGCCTCATAGGTAAGCCCTTTACCGGGATCTATACCCATTACTCTCCCGGCTCCGTATAACTCCAGCGACATCCCGTTTGCATGGTTGTGATTATAAGTAGCGCCCTGAACAACATACATCAAACCGGTCTTGCGGTTGCTGCCATTTCTTTGTAAGTAGCATTTTGCAAAATCCAGTTCGCCACTCCTTGGCCAGCTGTAATCAACGCCGGTTTTGTCGGGAATCTCAGGGAGATAACATAACAATCCCAAATAGTCGTTGCTTTCTCTTTTGTATCCTTTTTGTTTAATCATTACATCCATTGCAGCAGTGAGATCTTCGGATATTTTATTTCCGTATTTCTTTGCCATCAATAACCCAATTTCAAGACAATCGGTACTTTGTGAAACAGGTCCCGTGTCACCAATAGAAGGGGCGCTGAAATTGGGAAAGGAATATTTAAGTAAAACATACGAGGACTGTAATAGTGCGGGGAATTTCCCAAAAATATTATAACCGTTTTTTTCCATCGCAAGTGCAGAGGTCAATAAACTACTCACTGGAAAAGTATGATAACCCCCGGGTTCTTTCCAATGTCCGTCGGGTGTAAGCCATTTCTCCAGAACTGAGGGCATAGCGAGGTGACCACATGCTCCATTGATTGTATCTCTATTCAGATAGAAGTTGAGATAGTAATCGCGCTTCTTTTTATCCTCCAATGATAATGCTGCATAAACCATTGTAGGTGTTTGAGCGGCAAACCAGTTATTGTTCCAGTAACCGCGAAACGTCATGGTGTTAACGGTTTTTTCAAAAACAGTTTCATACCATGAAGTTTCATATTTCTTAGAACGCATAAAATCATAGAGAAAATCATAAGCCAGGGTAAGTGGTGCATACTGCCTGTCGCCCAGGGTTTGAATGGATAAGAACCCAGTTCTGCATGGCCCAACAATGGGTTGTTGATAAAATGCTCCCCGCGCCCATTGATTGATGATATCTGCCGCGAAAACAGCATATTCTTCTTTTCCTGTTAACCAATAAATAATAGCCGCATCAAGCGCCAGTTGATTGATACGACCATTTATGCTTTCAATAAACGCCTGTGGATCTACCAGTTCTTTTTTTCCATCAGGTGCATTCCGGGTGAGCAACATTTTTGTTGATGTGTCGTAAGGGATGAGTTCTTCAATCTTTGGTGTTTTGTAACCAAAGCCATCGTCGGTTATAGGTTGCCGTTTATGTGACGATACCCTCACCGTAGGTACAGGAGCATCACCTTCATATCTGATTAGCGCAGTTCCGTCTTCATCCGAGTAGAATCTGGTAAAGCGTTTCCCGGGAGCACGATTCATCAGGTACCGGCTCAATATCCATTCGGGATCCGCGGTATGTTTTTTCACATACGGATCTACAGAACTCACCATATCATCAAAAACCTTTTTTGCCCAGGGATACTTTGCTGTTTTTTCAAGTATTACCTGCTTGTCTTGCGGACCCACCAAAATATGCGGATGAGAATCCTGTGAGTAGGCTGTTAAAGAAGCGCTTATTGCAATCAGCCAGGAGAATAGTTGCCTGCGTTTACTACCACGTGATGTTGAAATTATAAGAAGACTTTTCATGCAATCGGTATAGTTATTTCATTTTGCTGGTTAATAGTACTGGTTTCTGAAAGTCGCTTTCCATATCATAAGGAAGTTCCCATACTTTATCTCCTGATTCATTACAGAAATAAAGTTTAGATATCGAAAGTTTGTCTGCATCACCATCTGCCCAAAACGAATAGAAATCCGGATGGGCGTTGAGAGGTCTGCGTGCATAGGAATGATTACGCTGGCTGTTAACGGTAAGCTCTTTTTTCTTTGTCCATGTTTTTCCTTCGTCTTTGCTTTCCCATATAGCCATTTCGCCACCTGTGCCAAATTTTTGAGGACCCTGTTGGGTAGGCCCCACAATCTGCCAACGCTTTTTATCGATATAGATAGAGCCCATATCATAGTTATGGGTTGAAACGCATACTTTACTAAAATTCCATTGATTGTTTTTCCAATGAATAACCATCCATTCTCTTGGATCGCCTTGCGGCCCTGGCGCAAAATGCCTGCTTACTATTGCAAGAATTACCGGATTGCCTGATTCATCAAAATTCAGATCGTTTATATATACCAGTTTCCCTTCAGCTTCGTAATTTTTTATAAGCGCAGGTGATTGCTTATCGCTTAATGGGAGCTGAAGAGATTTCCCTTCAATATTCGTCCATGTTTTTCCCCTATCACTGGTTTGAAGAACATAAAGATTTGTTCTCTTATCTACATTTCCGCCGGGATGATAATTGAATACAGAAACCAGTTTGTTCTTCCACATATTCGACACCTGGTAATGCCCGCCCATACCTGCCATTTTTTGATCAGCTGTCCATGTTTTCCCGTCTTCGCTGGTACTCCAGTATAATTCCCTGCCGTTAGTATATTTTGTGAAAAGATACAGGAACCCTTTTCCGGCTACCCACCACGGTTGGGGATAGGTCATTTCGCCTTCTTTTATTTTTTCAAATCCGTCGATACTAAATGGCTGAAAGCTTTTGAAAATGATACCGGGCCTGCTCGTATTTCTCCCGCTTACAAATACCCAGATATAACCTAGCTCATCTATGCTTAGTGAAGCATTGTCATGGGGATCGTCAACACCATTCTTATCGTACACGATAACAGGTTTAGGTACCTGTTTTTTTGCATGATCATAATAAGAAAGCATGATCAGTAAATGTTTTTCGTCTTTACTGGTTGTACCCCCGTATACGAAAAAAGTTTTATTAACTTTTGCAGAGTAAATGGCAATGGGTACATGGCTTGATGTATAAGTGCCCAGGCCTCCTGAATATTTATCGCCGTAGGTTGAAAACTGACCCAGCGTAAACCAGATGCCTTTGTATCCATCTGCTTTTGCATTTTGTGAAAATACACTGGCGCTGCTGATTACTTGAAGAAGAATCAGGGCGAAAGGGAATATTCTTTTTGATAGAATGACTTTTGTCGACTGGATTTTCAAATCAAATATTCTTAGGTGATGAGTATTTATTTTTCTTCCCCGATTACGGTTGGTGGAGACAGCAACCGCTGCGCTCTCCGTGGCCGGTGTCTCCACTAACCACTGCACTCTCCGCGATCGCCGTAGTCAGTGTCTCCACCGAACACATGTATCTGCTATTTATTTTTATTCCAATCTTCCAGTTTTCCTAATTTCTTAGCCTTCTTAATTCCTGACGTTTGTGGTATCAATGCAACTGTTAATGTTGTTTTAGATTTAGCAGGAACGCTTACTTCAAAACCAACCATAATTGTTCCGGGGTTCGGTGCATCATAACTGTTAGGTGGATCGGTTGACCAGGTTTTCATCGTCACTTTTCCGGGACTCATAACTTCAAGCTTCATTTTTTTGCCATTTTTTGTAAGCTCGGCGCTGTTCTTTCCGGTAATTACAACATCCGTGGGAGTTAACATCGTCCAACGAATAGTTGTTGCCGTATCGAGGGCTTCCACTTCGTCTTGTACCATTACATATTTTTGATCGATGATAGCAATTCCCCTGTTCACTTTTGAAGCAGCGCCCTTATACACTTCCGTCATATCAATGCTGGCATTCATAAACGAAGGAGTAGTAGATGAACTGGTAATTGGTGCCGTACCAACAACCCTTTGATGCTGGCCATTTATCGTTAGCGTGTTATGAACAAGGTTGGTGTACCTGAACACAGTCCAGCGCTGGGCATTTTGTGTTCTGCCAAATAATTGTATTCCCTTTGATTCGAGAGATTCATATTGTTGCATTCCAAAATCCATGGCCCACTTAACGCCATCAGCTTCCATAATAAATGATCCTATATCCATATGGGCATGATTGATTGAAACAGATCCGCCCTTTGTTGCAACATAAATGGCCGAGGGGTCTGTCCACGAAGTACGCATCAGCGCTACGGGGTTTTTTCCCCTGCTCACCCACATAGTTTCTTTCGGTGGGGTAATTTCATGAATAGGCACGCCAATACCCCACAGCATAACTGCCGGCAATAACCTGTTTTGTGCGTTCGATTTCGGATCTCCATTCAGCAGGTAATTTTTTTCTACCCAAAGCAATGAAGTGTTTTTTGTTCTTTGTGCAAACCAGAACATCGCAGGCTGGAGTCCGCCTCCCGGGCCGGAATCAGAATAGTTGAAACATTCGCCTGAAGGTCCGGTCATATTTTCAAGAAAGCCTGCAGTCTTTAAGAAGCCTGGCTTTTCATTCAAACCAAAATCTTTTCCGAATAATTTTTCGATGGCACTATTAAACATTACATTAAAACTTGTGCCATAACCCCAATAGCCATAACCTTCAGGATAACCGCCATCCGGACCATAATCAGCCATTGCGAAAACAATGGTCTCAATAGAACGATTGATGATTTTTTTAGCGAGTTCGGGATTATCCTCGTAAATGGCCATTGCGCCATAACTCATACCCGCGTTGCACACCTGGTTCCAGTTATGTTCTGCTTTTAACCAGCTATTATTTTTGGAGTCAAGAGAAGGTTCAATTCCTTTTTTGATAATGGCTTCTTTAATAGTGGTTCTTGATGCTTGTGATAAATTATTGTAAAGCCAATCGTAACCAATTGCCATGGCCATTGTCATTTCAGCTACATCAAGAAAGTGCGAAGGGTTCCAGTCGCTAAATGCAGAGATGGTCAACATTTCCTGTTCGGCTCTTTTAAGGTATTCGCGTTTGTCTGTTAAACGGTATGAATATGAAAGGAAAAATATTCGCCTGATCGCCTCCCTCGATACAGAAAGCAGGCGACGGCCAATCTGTTTTCTTTCGAGCGTGGGGGTTGAGAGTAGGTTATCCGACTCGTCAACTATAGTCTGATGAGTTTTTTTCCATGCGGCATCAGCATCAATCATTTTTTTAACAGTTGCCTCATCTTCCTTAAACATCAGGATTCGGGGATGCGCCGGAGGAGTGAAAGATGTTCCGATAACATCTGTCTGGCTAAAAATACAAACAGGAAAAAATAACAATGAGAAAATGGATGCCAAAAGGCGGTTAAACTTCATATGACTAAGCTTTATAATGAATAGAAAACAAGCAAATTTTTAGCTGGCGCGATGAGGATAACTTCTATCATTAAGTGAAAATACCAGGGCGTATGTTTAATGATTTCATGAAAACAGTCTGAAACAACGGATCAGTTAAATTTCGGCAGCAGTATTAACAGCAATGACAGGTTTAATGGTTACTTCAAAGAGAAAATTAGGTATTCTGATGCAGAAATTGATCAGTAACTGACTCTTTGTTGGATTGTTTCTACGAAAACGTTTCAGTAAATAAATGTCCAAAATCTGAAAATGATTTCATCTTTTTTTACCAAGTTTGGTTTTTGTAATATTTTCTTGACTAAAACGACTGCTTATGCCGATATTTGCTAACTGCGAACCTAATTCGCCTACATTAAACCCACCTGCTATTTCCTGTTTTTTTACTTGTTTTTCTATTCAGAATTGAAAACGTTTTCAGTTGCCGGAATACCGGTAATATTATGAAAAATGCCTGTTATAAAATATAACCGGGAGATTACAACCAAATGAAAGAAATTAACCTGTAAAATGAGTTTTCATAAGTGATAGTATCCGATATGAAAAAAAAACAAAACAAGAAAAATGGCATTCAGAATATAGCAGAAGCATTAAAGCTGTCTCCTGCTACCATTTCCCGTGTGTTGAACAAGCATCCCCACGTGCATGAATCTACGCGCAGCAAAGTGATGGCAATGGTAGAGCAGCTGGGTTACCGGCGTAATATTATGGCATCGGGACTACGTACGAATAAAACCAATACTATCGGACTAATTGTACCCAGGATTTCGATGTTCTTTCATGCTGAAATTGTCACTACCATTCAAAATGGTTTGCACGGGCATGGCTACAACCTCATCATCTGCCAATCGAACGATTCTGTTGAAATAGAAAAGGACCTGGTTCAAACATTGTATGCATCACGGGTTGATGCCGTAATTGTTGCCTGTACTTTATTCACTACAGATTTTTCACATTTCGACATTCTGCGACAGAATAATATCCCTGTAATTTTTTACGACAGGGTGCCCGTAAAACCTTACCCGGCCTGTATTGTGAAGGGTGATGATTTTCGCGGAACTTACCTGGGTACAACCCATTTAATTGAACTGGGTTGCAAAAGGATCGCCTATATATCTGGTCCCTTAGAATGTAGTATTTATATCGATCGTTTTGCGGGCTTCAAAAGGGCCATGACGCAATTTGATATTCCTATTATAAAAAGTATGGTTTTTTACCAGGAATTAAATGCGTCAAATGCAAGAAATGCCATGCATAAAATGTTCGCTAAAAAGCCTTACCCCGATGCAATTTTTGCGGCCAATGATGTAACAGCATTAGCTGCAGTGGGCTATGCTAAAGAAGTAGGGATATCAGTTCCTAACGATCTGAAAATAGTGGGCTATTCCAATGATCCACGTTCATCTATTATTTCACCCTCTATAACAACAATAGAACAGTTTCCCACACAGATTGGAAAAGTAATTGTAACAGAACTGCTCAAAACGCTGAAGAATGGGAACGGTCAAAAAGAAGCTGTTGAGTATTCACCCATTATTATGCCTGTTGAACTGATAAGAAGGATGTCTACATAAAATATAAAACCCGGAAGAAACAAATGAAAAAAATAACGTTTACACTGTTCAGTTTTTTAATGGGAGCATTACTATTTGCCCAGGTTCCCAAAAAAGTGATGAAGTCGATGATTGATGACGATATTAAGTTTGCTGCGAACCAATACAAAGTTTTGATGAAACTGGTTCCGCCAACAGTAATGCCCAGGTCATACGATGCGTCTAAAAAAGAACTCGTAACCAGCAATACCAAATGGTGGTGCAGCGGGTTTTATCCTGGTACATTATGGATGATTTATGATGCTACAAAAGACGATGCAATAAAAGAGGAAGCTGTAAAAAGGCTTGGCATTCTTGAATCTACAAAATATTATACAGGCAACCACGACCTTGGATTTATGATGTATTGCAGTTTTGGTACTGCTTATGATATTACAAAAGATCCGGCCTATAAAGAAGTGGTGTTTACCTCAGCGGCCTCATTAACCACCCGTTACAGGCCTTCCATTCAGTCTATTCAATCATGGGATTCAAGCAGTAATTTCAAATGCCCGGTGATCATCGATAATATGATGAATCTCGAATTGCTGGAATGGGTATCACAAAACGGCGGAGATGCTAAGTATGCCGAAATAGCGGTTAACCATGCAAACAGTACATTAAAGAATCATTTCCGTGCGGATAATAGTTCTTATCATGTTTTGGATTATGATCTTCAGTCTGGTAAAGTTTCAAGAAAAGTTACCCACCAGGGTTATGCGGATGAATCAGCCTGGGCAAGAGGACAATCATGGGGATTGTACGGGTTCACCGTTATGTACAGGTTTACGAAAGATGCAAAGTATTTAGACCAGGCAAAAAAAATTGCCGCTTTTTTACTTCATCATCCAAATCTTCCGAAAGATAAAATTCCTTATTGGGACTTTAATGCGCCTGATATTCCCAATGCAAAAAGAGATGCATCAGCGGGATCTATAATGGCTTCTGCATTGTTGGAACTGGCTCAATATACAAATGGCAAGGAAAGAAAAGAATACATTCAAACAGCAGAAACTATTTTGCAGTCACTTTCTTCGCCTGTATACCGGGCACAACTAGGTACAAATGGAGGTTTTTTGCTGGAACATAGTGTTGGTCATTTACCGGGTAAATCAGAAATAGATGTTCCGCTTACTTACGCAGATTATTATTTTATTGAAGCATTATTACGCTATAAAAAATGGTATTTGTAATTGCTTAAAATCTTTTCATAGTCGCAGCTTTTGTTTTGGTTATAAAGAGAACCTTTCGCAAGGGGTTCTCTTTTTTTGTATATCATACTAAACTATTATTCTGTCTGTCCTGAGCAATAAGATTGTCATCCTTAGCCTGTCGAAGGGCGCCCAGTTAGAGATTTTGCAAAAGCACTTTAAAGAATAAGAAGAAATGTAAAATAACTTATCCGCCCTTCGACAGGCTCAGGATGACAACCTGCGGGTGCAGGCAGTGGAAGACAAGTTGCGGGTGCAGGCAGTGGAAGACAAGCTGCGGGTGCAGGCAGGGGATGATAACCTGCGGGTGCATTCAGGTGATGACAACTTAATAGGATAGGAAAATAACTAAGATAGCAACATGATTGTTACAGCGACCAGGGCTAATAAGCATGAATAATTATTTCGCTGTAGAATTTCTTATAATCAATGAAGATTGAAAAATAATATTCTCGTCTTTCAGCTGGTATGTTTTCTTCTCCAGTGCTTTGAATAAAACTGAAGCGGCTTCTTTTCCTATATAAAAAGCAGGTTGTGTGATAGTAGTAAGCGACGGATTTAAATAGGCCGCCGTTTCGAGGTTGGAAAAACTGATAATTTTAACGTCGTTTGGAATAGATAATGAAAGGTCGAAGCATGCCTGGTAGGCAGCAATAGCATAACGTTCTACTGCAGCGAAAATACCGTCTGGTTTTTGTTCCCGTAAGAGCTTTGTGATAGCAGCCACATTCGCTTTATCGTCGTTTACGCCTTCAATAATTAATGAATCATTTAGCGGCAATCCATTGTCTTTTATCGCCTGCAGGTAGCCTTTCATTCGTTTATTGCCTATGGAAATATGTTTTGAAATAGCGAGGTGGGCAACTTTTTTACAACCCTGTTCTATCAGGTGCCGGGTGGCCAGGTAAGCACTTTCATAATCATCAGTACTCACTTTAACCGTATCAAAATCATCACAAACCCTGTCAAAGAAAACAATGGGTAATCCTTTTTTCTGCAATTCGTATAAATGTGAATAATCCGATGTAGTACTTGAAACAGAGATCAGCACTCCATCTACCCGTCCGCTATGTAAATGCCTCGCGAAGGCTATTTCCTTTGCGGCATCCTCGTGGGTGAGATAAATTAATACATGATAACCCTTTTCCTGTGCAATAGATTCAATGCCGTTAATTGCCAGTGTAAAATAGTTATTGGCTATTTCGGGAATGACCACCGCAATTGTTTTGCTATTGTGTTTTCGAAGACTGCTGGCGTGGGGGTTAGGTTGATAGTTTAACTCGTTTGCCAGCGCTGTTACTTTCTTTTTTGTTTCGGTGCTAATATCATGACTATCGCGCAGAGCCTTCGATACTGTTGATATTGAGAGGTTGAGAATTTGAGCAAGCTTTTTAATGTTTACAGATTCCATAGCAGTGGTTGAAAACGATTCCAATTTAAAGCTAAGATACAGGTTTTAAGACTTTTTTGTTTTTTACTGCAGAGAATAGGTAGGCTGTGAATATTGAATGTTGATATTGATAAATGAATATTAATTAAGCTGCAAAAGAAAGAAATATACCACAATCCATATCTGCATTCAACAAAAGAAAATTAGTCTGCGTATCTCTGCTTCTTTCATTCTCTGCGGTAAAAAACTCATCAGGGTTTAATAATTAACACTGAGGCAGTATCTGAGAGCCAGTCACTTTGAACTTCAGCTTCTTTTTTGAAACTATCAAAACTCATGAGAACAATATCATGTTCGCCCAGTAAACTTTTATTGATAGGTTGCTGATGATGGAGTGTGATATGGTTAGGCGCTGATTGTCCAATCGATTCTATACTTGCTTTTATTTCCGGATTTTGTTGAATTACGCCTGAAGCATCCAGTACTATTATCCTTGCCCCGCTATTGTGGATGAATTTTTGTGCATAAATTAATAAGAAACTATCGCTGATGGTAAAGAGGGGGATGAAGACAACCTTTGTTTGCTGCAGTCCTTTGTCGAGAAATATGCCTACAGGTATTTTGACATTTTTTGTAATGGATTTTACTCTCTCATCAAAGAACGATGACTCGAACAGCCTCTCTTTTCCGGTAATAGTATCATAAAGCCTTTCGGGATTAACAATTTTGCTGGTAAAACCCAAAACCTTACCCAGGAGGGTTCCCTCGTAAATTGAAGTACCTGCACCGATAAGTAAAATATCATAATTGCCGGTATTGGCAGAATGAATGATATCCTGGGCAACGTCCTGTGTAGCTTTAAAGGAAGTGATCAGTGGCAGTTCAAATTCCTTTGCTTTCTTTTCAATTGGTTCAAAACTTTCTTTCTCGTACACATCCAGGTTAAACTGGTTCAACTCATTGCTGGGTGAAAGGTGCAGGGCCGTAATATTTGCAACGGGCTTTATTTTTCTTATCATACTTCCGGCCAACTTCAACAGTGAAATACCTTTTTCGGGTTTGCCGAATGAAAGAAGAATATTGTATTGACTTCTTCTTTCAATGCTTTCCTCTTTTGTGTGTACTTTCTTCTCGGGGTAAAAGTGATTGATGATATCCAGTGCAGGTCCTGTCATGAAAGTAGTAGCAACTGCCATCAAAACCAGCATAGCAAATATCTCGGGGGTAAGTACACCCAGGTCGTAACCGATATTCAGTACGATAAGTTCCATCAGGCCCCTCGTATTCATTAAAGCGCCTATAGATAAACTGTCTTTCCAGTTTTGCCCAACAAAACGGGCGGCCAGTGCACTTCCTACAAATTTTCCGATAACCGCCACCGTTATAATCAACAGGCATATCCACCATAAATGGGGATCGCTTAATAAGCCAATCTGGGTTCTTAATCCCGTAAAAACAAAAAACAGGGGCAGGAGTAATACGGTTGAAACATCTTCAATTTTCTCAATAAATATATTTCTGAAACTGGCTGTAGAAGGCATAATTACACCGGCCATAAACGCCCCAAACAAAGCATGTATGCCTATAACTTCTGTAACAAAAGAGGAAAGCAGCAGGGTAATAAAAAAAATAGCTACTACCGGTTTGCTGAAAGACTCTTTATTGGAATACTTTTCACCCAGGATCTTTAAAAAAGGTTGTACCAGTTTCATCATGATAATTACATAAGAAACCGACATCAGGATGGTGTAAAATGAATTGAGCAATGATCCTGCCTTAACAATCGCGATAACGGCTACCAGTATACACCATGCTGTAATATCATCTGCGGCAGCGCAGGTTATTACGATATTTCCCAGCCGGGTTTTTGAAATTCCACGTTCCTGTACAATCCTGGCTAAAACGGGGAACGCAGTAATGCTCATGGCAATACCAATAAATAAAGAAAATGAAAGAAAATTGATATGGGCAGGGGCCAAATCCTTATAAAGAAAATAGGCAAGACCAACGCCCAGCGTAAAAGGAAAAATAATACTGGCGTGGCTAATTACCACGGCATCCTTGGCTTTATTTTTTAATACTTTCAAATCCAGTTCCATTCCAATAACAAACATGAATAGAATTAAACCGATCTGGCTCAGGAACTGAAGATTTCCGAAAGACTGTTTTGGAAATAAGAAGGCAGAAACTTCGGGAAAATACATGCCTACTATTGATGGGCCCAGGAAAATACCGGCTACAATTTCACCTATCACCGTTGGCTGTCTTATCTTCCTGCAAATAAAACCAAAAAATCGGGCGACTAGAATAATGGTGAGGATCTGGAGCAAAAGAATACCCAGCGGATGCGTAAGATTTTCAAGGTAATTATCCTTGAACTGATCCCAGGATGAAACCGCTGCAGTTGGAACTGAAACTTGTGCTTTTATGATACGAAGTTTCTCGCCTTTCTTAACGATAAAAAAGATTGCTGCAGAAAAAAAGGCTATAGTAACAACATAAAAAAGTAGGTTTCTGTATCGCTTCATTTATGCTTCAAAAATACCTGAAAACTTATATTTTAATAAATCTATTTTATGCATTTGGTAAAGATTAAAATTACCTATCTTAAACCCTCATAAAAGTTCTAAAAAAACAATCATTATTTAATATGAAATACATGAAGATATTGCTTGCGTTTGTTCTCCTGTTTCTCAACATATCTCTGCAAGCAGCCGATACGCTGTATCAACCTAAAACTATACTGGCCTCAATGGAGAAAGTGGCAGACTGGCAATTAAAAAGATGGGCAGATAGTGGTTCGCGACATCGTTGGTGGGATTGGACAAATGCTGCGGGTTATACCGGGATTTATGCATTAAGTACTATCAGCAGTAATGATGCTTATGTAAAATCATTGTTAGATAAAGGAACGTTACTGGAATGGAAAACAGGCCCGAGACGTTTTCATGCAGATGATTATTGTATCGGGCAAACTTATTCACTCTTATATGCGAAATATAAGGATGAAAAAATGATCGCTAATTTTAAACAGCTCGCAGATAGTATTGTGGCTATGCCTCATGATGAAAGCCTCGAGTGGAAAAATAAAATAGCCGACAGGGAGTGGGCCTGGTGCGATGCCCTGTTTATGGCTCCAACTGCTTTAGCATATTTAAGTACTGTAACCGGCGAAAGAAAATATCTCGATATAGCTGCCAGGCTTTGGTGGAAGACGACGGATTATTTATATGACCCGGCAGCACATTTGTATGCAAGAGATGGAAGTTTTTTAGGTAAGAAGGAGAAGAATGGTGAAAAAGTGTTTTGGAGCAGGGGTAATGGTTGGGTTTTTGCGGGCCTGGTAAGGATGCTGGAGAATATGCCAAAGGATTATCCCGATCGTAAGAGATTTGAAAAACTGTACCAGGATATGGCGAAGACCATTGCGGGATTACAACAACCCGATGGCAGCTGGCATGCTTCTCTTCTTGATCCTGCCAGTTATCCTATTAAAGAAATGAGTGGCACCGGATTTTTTACCTATGGATTTTTATGGGGAATTAATAACGGCCTGATCAGGAAAAATAAATATTTACCTGTTGTAAAAAAATCTTGGGCGGCTTTAAATACAGCAATCCAGGCCGATGGGAAATTAGGGTATATACAGCCTATCGGTGCAGCGCCCGATAAGGTTGACGAGAACAGCACGGAAATTTATGGGGTAGGGGCATTTTTACTTGCCGGAACGGAGTTGTATAAAATGAACCTAAAGTAGCTATTCACCCGGGGTAGCGGGTAATCTGGTGTTGAACGTTGAATATTGAGTTTTTGGGTCAATTACGCAATATTCAACGTTCAATATTCAATACCCAAGTGAATCTGTTAAAGCTTTACAGTTTAATTGGTACTCTGCTCACTTCAATCTATCTTCACCGGATGAGTGTGTACAACACTAAGTAATAGAAACCATTTTTTGCTCTTTTATCCCGCTCAATTTAGTCTCCTCTACTTTTTTTTGTTTCTGCCTCAATTTATATTCATTTTTTAATTTATTAGTATGAACATGTACGTTTCGAACCTGGGTTTTCACGTAACCGATGAAGATCTGAGGAAATTGTTTGCAGATTTCGGTGTTGTTGACTCTGCAAAAGTTATTATGGACAGGATGACTAACCAATCACGCGGATTCGGATTTGTAGAAATGCAAAACGATACTGAAGCTGAAGCTGCAATGCAAAAGCTGGCTGGTAAGGAAGTTGAAGGCAGGAGTATTTCTGTATCTAAGGCAAAGCCTAAAACAGATAACTTCTCGAATAGCCGCAATTCAAGGTGGTAACCAGGTAAAATCTATTGATATAACTGCCCTAAAAGATAATTTTAGGGCAGTTTTTTTTTTAAGAAGGTTAAAAATTTATTGGTGCGCAGTATGGCTTGTGTGATAGTGATTCAAAAAAATCTTCTTACGCTGTACGGACCACAAAGGCATTACAAAAAAATGCAAAGTGAGTTTTGCAATTCTCACACTCCGGCGATTTAAAACCAGCCCCACACAGTTCATCCCATTAAATGATCAGTATAAACAGTATCATCTGTATCGTGATAAAACTTCTATACATTTTTGCACAGGATAATATACAACTGTTTAAATAATGTACTTATGAAGATCCTTTTTATTGGCGATAGCATAACACGTGGAAGCGTTGGCGTTAGTTATGTAAAATTGTGTGAGGCTAAATGTAAAAACGTTAGCATCGTGAATGCAGGCGTAAATGGCGACACACTTAATATTATTGCTACGCGTCTTATCAGGATATTAATACAGGAACCTTCATTTGATTATATCATTCTGCAAGCTGGCTATAACGATTTAATACTACCTGTATTCAAAGCTAAAGGTGGATTGTTCAGGTTTGGATACAGGCGGCAAATAAAAAAGGGAGCAACCCCATTATTGAACGCTGTGGATGTTGAGAATTTTTATTCAAGTGTAATAGAACAAATAATGCGCTTAAGCAGCGGCAAGTTAATCCTAACAACTATAGGTCCTGTTAACGAATGGCAGGACGATCCTTTGAACCGGGTACGGTTAAGATATAATGATAGTATCCGCAAGGTTGCCGGGTATTATAAATGTCTCCTGGCTGATACGGCGGAAGTTTTTGATAACGAAATAGCATCGGCTGCGCCCGACAGCTATTTTCTGAATAATTTCTGGAATGTTGTTATTCTTGATCGTTTAACCTGTATGTTCCCGAATGCTGCAGATAAGCTCAGTAGAAAGCGGAATCTTAAGTTAACTGTCGACGGTATCCACCTGAATTCAAGGGGTGCAGCCATTTTTTCTGAAACTGTATTAAAGTTAATTTCTGTTGGAAATCGGTAAATCCTGATCAATTCCCTTTATTGTAAAGACTCGTAACAGGCTTATAACGTGTTAAATAGAGGTTATCACCTTAACATTATCCTGATGTTAACATTAATAATTCTAGCTTAGCACAAATTGTTAAAATTAAAATTATGAAATCCAGAGGCAGGCCAAGGGTATCTGAAGTACAACTAAGGGATGGTTTTTATATTGAAGTATGTAATAAGGGAACAAAGAAAGGCATGAAAATAAGAAGTGCAAGCAAAGAAGCAATGGAGCTTGCAACCGCGCAATATTCTTCCTACAAAGAAGTGATTATACTCGGGGAATATAAAGATGGTGTTCCTGTTAGCACAGCCGCCATTAATAACTAATTATTACTTTCCGGAAATTAATTCAGGCGTAAACGAAGGTTGGCAAACTGCAGCAATGTTGTTTACCGGCCATTTTGTTGTCGTGATCATAACCTTCATGGCTAAACGAAAAACCCTGGTTTATAACCAGGGTTTAAAAAATTGCGACAAAGCAATAATTACTTAACGTGTTTGCTTACAACTTTCGCCAGTTCAAACATTGAAATCTGACCTTTTCCTGCAAACAAAACTTTCAGTTTCGCATCGGCATTGATCATGCGTTTGTTAACTGAATCCTGTAATTTATTCTTCTTGATATAATCCCAGATTTTTTTAATCACTTCTGTTCTGGGTAATGGTTTTGGTCCTACCACATCAGCCAGTTGAGGACTCAGTGTTAAAGGAGCCATGAATGCTGCATTTGGTTTACGCTTTTTTGCAGGAGCTTTCTTCGCTGCTTTTTTAGGTGCTGCTTTTTTTGCTGCTTTTTTTGGTGCTGCTTTTTTTGCTGCTGCCTTTTTGGGAGCTGCTTTTTTTGCTGCTTTCTTTTTAGTTGTTGCCATAATTGTGATGAATTTTAATGGTTAGTAATTCGGGTACAATTGTAATGTCAAGACGAATGTAAGGAATTGGTTGGAATGATTTGCAGGAAGTAATTAAATGAGTATCCACAGTGAACCCACATATTTGCCTATGGGAAAGCTACCGAATTTGAAAATTCTCCAATGGAAAGGAATAATCTGCCGGCAAATTAACTACCCGGAAAAGGAGTATGAAGTGTTCGCTGAATCCTGGAAAACTGCTGATTTTGCTTAGGGGAATATGCTGAAAATAGCTGCCAGCAAGGGTTTTACTCAACCCGGAACCTCTGCCGGCCCGATATAATAATTAACTTTTAAGAGACATTTTCATTGATAAAAAGGGTGGGTGCAGCCCTGGAATTTTGATCAGGCTAACCCTTTTAAGACCTGTTTTTCCATTATTTCCCTATAGAAAACCAGGGCAATTTCCATTAGCCGGGGAGAAAATATTTTTAAAAATTTTACTATTTGAACGCTTTTTTCCTGATTTTCCCTCTGGGCAGGTGTTTTTTTGCGCTTAAAAAGCCCCAATTTTCTTCGTATTCATTTATTGATTGCTATCGATTTTACCTGGTGATACGCAGTGAAACTTTGTAGATTTTAATATAACGCTGTGTAACCGGTAATTACCATATAGAAGTTAGCAAAGAGTTTTCCGGAGAAATTATAAACCCACACTATTTTTTAAACTTCAAACCATTTTCTGAAAGCGCAACCCTGAGTTTTGGTATTGATCCCGGACCCATTCCATGAAGCTGCAAAATTTCCTTCTCAGATTTTTCAGATAATTTTTTTAATGTAATTATCCCGGCATTTTGAAGCGCTCGTCTTGCAGGAGCACTCAGCAAGGAAAGAAATCCACTTGCCGGTTTTTTTTCTTTTTCACAAACAGGGCAGGTAACACAATCACTGCTTTTATAATAAGTATGCCCATTTTTACAAATTCTTTTCTCGGGTTTTGTAACGGCCATCATCAGCTCATTTTATTTGTCGTGTTTTGCACCGGTTTTAACAGCAAACACGTGAAGTAAATAAGGAAATAAAGCATCCATTGTTTCTTCAGAGCCCCGGCTTGATCCGGGTAATGTAATCACGAGGCTGTTGCCGATAAATCCCGCTATGCCTCTGGAAAGCATTGCATAAGGCGTTCTTTGCTGACCATAGTTACGCGCTGCTTCCATAATGCCGGGAATATCACGCTCAATCAAAGGTGCCAGTGCTTCGGGTGTAACATCGCGGGGCGACAATCCGGTTCCGCCTGTATATAGAATAAGGTCATATTCTTCTGCAACCAATTGTTTTGTTTTGATGCGGATGATCTCTAACTCATCGGCAATGACTTCATAATGATCAGCAGCAAGCTGGTACTGCTGAAGCTTTTCAACAATAAGTTTACCGCTCTTATCTTCACCCTTTCCTGATGCCACAGTATCAGAGCAAACTATAACTGCGCATTTTATAGGTTTGATATTTTCGTTGCCAAAACCTGTTTTGCCACCTTTTTTTTCTACGAGTTTTATATTCGATATTTCAACAGATTTATCAATAGGCTTCAGCATATCATACATAGTGAGTGCAGTAACGGCGGCTCCATGCATGGCTTCCACTTCAACACCGGTTTTATATATCGTATGTACTTCAACGGTAATAATAATATTCAGGTCTTCTATCGAATGGGTAATAGCGGCATATTCAACCGGCAGGGGATGACAATCGGGAATTACATCGCTGGTTTTTTTGATAGCGAGCAAACCGGCAGCACGCGAAAATTCAAACACATCGCCTTTTGGCACTTTCCTGTTTTTCACTGCCTCAATAGTTTCCTTACGCGAAACGGAAAGTGTAGCACTGGCAATGGCTTTTCTTAAGGTATTTGATTTATGTGTTATGTTAACCATGAGTTGTTGATGTTTTAAAGGGACCTGCTCAGCTATTCGTTTTCCATTGATGGGTTTGATCAGCGAATATTTCCTTTCCCCAGATCGGTAATTCTTTTTTAAGTCTTTCTACTATTTCCGAACAGGCATCAATAGCTTCTTTTCGATGTGGCGCTGAAGTGAAAATAAACAGGCAAATTTCACCGGCACTTACTTTTCCGAGACTATGATACACATGCATGCAGGTAAGCGGATATTTGCCGAAAATGGCTTCCCGTATTTCATGCATTTTTTCTAAAGCCAGTTCCTGGTAGCTCGTATAGTCAATCGCCTCAACCAGTTTTCCATCGATAATATCTGCACGCACCTGGCCAAGGAAAATACTATGGCCGCCAATTTCTTTTTTTGAGCTATGCTTTTGAATACTATCGCCTATAAAGCTGGAAGGTATTGGGCCTTCAACAAAAATATTCCTGGGTGTATGTGCTTTCATATCATATTCATGTTTTCATGTCTCTTCTTCCAGTTTTCGATGCCACCTTTCAAACTAAAAATGTTACTGGTAACACCCTGAAGCGATGAAAGATATTTAGCTGCATCGAGACTGCGTTTACCCGATTGACAAAATAAAACAATTATACCGGGATCGGCCGTTAAAGCCTGTTGCTTTATCAGGCCAAGCGGTATACGTTGATGATTAAATTCAGTAATGAGGGGTTTTTCATGCAGCTCTCTTACATCTATAAAAACAGCCTGGTCATTTTCCAGTAAACGATCAAATGCGTCTATATCTATTTCAAATTCTGAAACGGGCGCTGCACAAAGCCATTCGTAATTGAATGCATTAAAATTTTCGATGGTGGAAGGTATTAATGACCTGGTTCCTGTTTTTGCTTCAATAGCTATTTCAAATAATTGATTATTGAGTGAATTGTAAATAAGTAAAGTATTAACCAGGGGCTTTCCAATTCCGGTGATCAACTTTATGGTTTCGCTGGCTTGCATACTACCAATAATTCCGGGCAAAACACCCAGCACACCTGCTTCTGCACAATTTAAAACTTCATTTTCGCGTGGTGGATCAGGGAAAATATCACGATAATTGGCGGATAATTTTTCGCCAGGTTCCCCGGCATTAAAAACGGCAACCTGCCCTTCGAATCTAGAAACAGATCCATATACTAATGGTTTTCCCAGCAGTACGCAGGCATCATTTACCATATAGCGGGTCGCAAAATTATCTGTGCCGTCAACTATAATGTCGAATAGGGTAAAAATTTCTATGCAATTTGAAGGAGTTAGTCTTTCATAGTAAGCCTGTATCACTATATCCGGGTTTAATTGCTGCAATCTTTGCGCTGCAATTTCAGCTTTCGGAAAGCCAATATCTTTCATGGCATAAAGAGGCTGCCTGTGCAAATTGGTTAATGCAACAATATCATCGTCTACAATTCCGATAGTTCCCACTCCGGCAGCAACAAGGTATTGAAGAGCAGGGCAACCCAATCCACCGGCACCTATTACCAAAACTTTCGCAAGCGACAGTTTTTGTTGCGCCACTTCGCCAAATTCTTTTAACAGAATTTGCCGGTTATATCTTTCGTATGATGAATGATTGTTCATTATCCTCCTGAAAAAGGTGGCAGTAAAGCAATAACAGATCCTTCTGTAATGGCTACATTTTCTGAGATAAGCTTTTTGTTTACAGCTACCCTGTATTTTGTATGGGCGAGGGAGGGATATTTTTCCATCAGTAGTTGCTGTAGTTCATTACTATCTTTAACTGCCGGCAATTCAATAACTGAACTTCCTGCAATATCTGTTAATTGCCCAAATATCATTACCTGTACACTCATACTGTAAAATTAAGCAGTTGTAAATAAAAGCTTGTAAACAGCCAGCATTAACACACCTGCAAGAACATTTTTTAGGATATTTTGGTTGAATTTTAACGATCCAAAATAGGCACCGCAAATTCCACCGGCAAACGCTACGGCAACATATACAAACATATCGCTGCTAAAACTGATTCCCTTTGTTAGCTGCCCGGCTAATCCTGCAATAGAATTTACAAAAATAAATAAGGCACTAATAGCAGCGGTTTGCTTTTGGTTGGTCCATTTTAACAACAACAAAATAGGTGATAAAATTATTCCTCCCCCGATGCCAATCATGCCGGATAATAAACCGATAATTCCACCGATAATAAGTGAAGGTGCCAGCTTTGCTTCTTTCATTTCACCAAGGTCGGCATTGGGCAGGAAAAGGAAACGCGCGATGGGAAAGAGCAACAAGATGCCCAATAACTTTTTATAGATGCTGCTATCAACACTAATCATTCCTCCTGCAAAAGATAGCGGTATTGATGCCAACGCAAAAGGAAGAAATGTTTTCCATTTAAAATGGCCACCCCTGTAAAATTGAATAAAGGAGGTAAGCGATACAAACAGGTTTAGTAACAGGGCAGTGGGCCTCATTACAGCAGGCGTAACACTATAAATGGCCATTAATGCCAGGTAACCGCTTGCGCCGCCATGACCAACAGATGCATACAAAAACGCTACAACAAAAAGCAGGACATAAAACAGCGGAAGATATTCACTCATATCAACTGAAAGATAATAAATGTATAGTTACAGTTTCGCCCGCTTCATAGGATTCACGATCCTCTTCCAATTCAACCAGGCAATTGGCCTGCGCAAATGAACTTAACCGAAAAGACTCCTGCGCGCCAAGGGGAGTTACCTTTCCCTCTTTTTCTGACCCTTTTAAAAAACAGGTCAGTCCCTTCGGCTTTTGGTATCCATGGGTTAAAATGGCCGAAGATTTTTTCACGCGGTTATCCCTCCCGGATAGGATCGAGATACAGGGCATAACATACATATAGAAACAACTGAGAACTGAGGATGGGTTTCCTGGAAGACCAAAAATCGTTTTCCCGGGCTTTGTACCAAAAAACAAGGGCTTGCCGGGACGTTGCTTTATTTTGTGGAAATGCTGTTCAACGGCACAGTCAGCTGTTGCACTCACTACATAATCGTAATCGCCCACACTTACCCCCCCTGTGAGCAGTATCATGTCTGATTTTTCCAAAGCTTTTTCCAGCACTGTTCTTAATGAAGCCGGATCGTCATTTACTTTCCAGGTAATAATGTCGGTAATGCCAATAGATTGTAGAGCGGCTTTTAACTGGAATGTGTTTGCATCGTATACCTGCCCAAACTGTAAAGGCAAACCGGGTACCTGGATTTCATTCCCGGTGATTATAATGCTTATTGACGGTAATGGGTAAACGAAAATTTCAGAAATACCAATACCAGAAAGAAAGCCGATGGCAGCAGGGGAGAGGAGGGTACCGGCCTGCATAGCTAACTCACCCGATTTTATTTCTGCACCTTTATTTCTTACATTCTTTCCTTCAGCCAAATCAACATCCTCTATAAGTACAGTCTCTCCTTGTCTCTTTACTTTCTCCTGCATCACAACAGTATCAGCTCCTTCGGGCAGGGGGGCTCCCGTAAAAATTCTAACGGCATTGCCTTTTTGTAAGGTGAATGTTTTGGATGTTCCTGCTTCCATAGTACCCGAAAGCATCAGAGCCGAATCTTTATCGCTGAACATAATTGCATAACCATCCATGGAAGATTGCCTGAAAGCAGGGATATCGGTAAACGCGAATACATCTTTTGCCAATGTATACCCGGCGCTCGCTGCTACTGATTTTTTTACCGGCAACGACCTCGATGTGTTGCCGATGATGATATTCCTGGCTTCTCCAACACTTATCATTCTAGATAATTTATTCCTTTTTTCCTTCGTGATACTTCGTGCTCCTGGTGACTTCGTGGTTCTAAGATGTTTTATTGAACCACTAAGGCACACAATTACGAAGAAATAAATAGTTATGTAATAGCTTATCCCCCGATACTAATCATACTCCGGTTATGAATTTCTTCAGCATGAAGATGTTCGAAATCGGCAGTAAACTGGCCGCCTAATTCCTTAGCTTTTTTGCGGATATTTTCATGTATCAGCGGAATGATGGATTCTCCTTTACGTAAAGCCGTTAGCAAATCGGTTTCGCTTTCAGAAAAAAGGCAGTTTTTAAGTTTGCCATCTGCGGTTAATCTCATCCTGTTACAGTCTCCACAGAAATTAGCACTCATTGTGCTGATAACGGCGAAAGTGCCGGCATGACCAGGAATGGCATAGGCTTTAGCCGTATCGCTTTTAACAGCGGGTAAGGGCACAAATGTATATTTCTCGCCAATACGTTCTAGTATTTGATGCAATGTGAATACTTTATTACTGCTCCATTGGTTTCCACTAAATGGCATAAATTCAATAAAGCGGACATGAACCGGGGTGTTGCGTGTCCATTCCACGAAGTCATTTATTTCATCATCATTTATACCTGCCATAGCAACAGTATTCACTTTCACGTGGAAATTCTTTTGCAGCAATAGCTCAATATTATCCATCACTCTCCTGAACTGATCGCGTCGGGTCACCTTTAAGAATCTGTCGGCCTTAAGTGTATCCAGGCTAATATTGAGTGAACGAATATTGGCATCTTCCAAAACCTGTACAAATTCGTGCAAGCGGGTACCGTTGGTAGTTAGGGTAAGCTGAACCGGAAGTTGGCTTAGGCCGAGGATAATTTCTGCTGCATCTTTCCTGATGAGAGGTTCGCCCCCGGTAAGCCTTATTTTAGTAACGCCTTCTTCAACAAAAATCTTCGACAGCTCAATAATCTCATCACGTTGCATTAACCGCGATACCGGCGTAAATGTATAGTCCTCGTTCGGCATACAATAAAAGCAGCGGAGATTGCAGTTATCAGTTAAAGATATCCTGAGGTAATTATGAATACGGTTATAGTTGTCTTTTATCATTCTGCACTTTTCTTAATTTATGTAACCAGTTTTTGCAGTGTTTAGCCGTTGGTGCGCCTTCGGTTAACTGTCACAAATTACACTTTTTAAGCCGTTGAAAACCACGAAAAGCCGGAAATCATCTCTTAAAAATGGGTAAAACAGGGCTTTCAATAGTTTATACAGGAATTAGAATGTTCTCAAAACTTTATTGGCGGGATATTCAACAATTAAACCAGCGGTTCACGCTACCAAAATTTCATTTTTAAAATTACCCCCGGGCTTTAGTCCTCGAATTAAAGAACAAAATGAATGGGCTTTTTACATGTTGCCAGTGTAACCCATCGTCTCGCCTGTAATACCCCAGGCTAAAACATCGGGTATGCAGTGCAATTCACAGGCATAATTTTTTTACTATGCGTATTACTTTGCAAAAGGGTTTATACTAAATATTATGCCGTCCTATTATTGTCAAACTAAAAGAATACGCCTATCATTGCAGTCGCTTCCGAACTTTTAGTCAATAGCATTTTATGAAAATCTTTAACCTGGTTTTTTGTATAATTTTTATACTGTTTGCAGCCCTGCAATATAACGACCCCGATCCCTATATCTGGATTCCCATTTATGCCTATGCCGCGGTGCTCTGCTGGTTTGCATTCAGGGGCAGGTATTACCCTAAAGCTTATTTGCTGGGTATGCTGGCTTATTTTGGTTATGCCTTGTTCCTGGTCTTCACAAAAAATGGGGTGATAGACTGGGCAACCCAGCACCACGCCGAAAACCTGGTACAAACCATGAAGGCCGAAAAACCCTGGATAGAAGATACCCGTGAGTTTGGCGGTCTGGTGATTTTGATGGTTGTTTTGGGAATCGATTATTGGTATGCGAAGAAAAAGCAGAACTGAGTTTTTGTTTACCGGCATTTGTATTTCATGGCATCAGCCTTGCATTCTATGACTTAACCAAAGCATTTTAGGAAAAAAAATCCCTGTTCTGTTTTTTATTTGACAGAATGCATAACTTGATTTTTTATACTTTCTACTGTTTGTATGGAGAAACGTAATTTTCTGTATATGGCGTTCCTCGTTTCACAACCGCACAAACGGTATGCAGCATTTTATTTTTAATATTATTACGCACCAGGTATTCATGCTTTCCTCGACTAACCATTCTGTTTAGATAAAGCTGGATTCCTTCGTTGCATTGTAATAGAGAGCTTGCTCCTCGGCTTAGTAGCGTTTTTAACTTTTTATCGGCCATGTGTGACACCCGCTCTTTACCCTTAATCGTTTTGCCACTGTTATGCGGATGAGGTGCCATGCCTCCAAAATTAGACAGCTTCCTACTTTTGGTTAATATGGTAAAGCACTGTGTAATAACGAGTAAATAACTTGCGGTAACCAATCCAAATCCCGGGACAGAAACAATCAACTCATAGCACTTTGCTGTTTGATCATCACTATTGATCACATTCAACATCAGGTTTTCCACTTTTTTTATTCTTGCTTCCAAGACTTGAACAAGAGAACTGCTATCTATGCGAACTTCCTTACTTTGCGAAGCTGCAAATAATTTTGCTTCATTAGCTGGTACACTGATAAGCACTTTAGCCTTTACAAGCCTGTCACGATAGGCAAAGAGCATTTTTAACCGTTGCAGCACCTGGGCGGGCAGACGATGCGGTTTTAATTCATCTGCATACCTGTAAGTAAACCTTGCAATGTCTTCCGCATCAATCCTGTCACTTTTACCTCTTCTTATCTCCAGGCCACTGTTGATGGACTGGCCTGGCACAACACAATAGGTGATTTCCTTTTCAACGAGAAAATACCATAAAGGTTGTGCATAAATGCCGGTGTGCTCCATGCATAACAGCCAGTCATCCGGTTGACTGCAAAATGTTTTAACCCATCTTACCATGGCTTTAAAGCCTTGAAGCTTGTTGTCAAATTGCTGGTGAGAAACTTGTTTCCCATCCAATGTTACACAGACATCTATCCAGTTCTTGGAGATGTCAATACCCACAAAAATCTTTTTCATAACTTTAATTTGAAGTTTTAAAATAGGTTGAAGCACTTACGCCTTTGCTGGTCCTGAGCCGGCATTCTATTTAAGTCGCTTCAACCTTTTTAATAACAGCACTGGCCTTATGCAAGGGCTAGTTCTATTCTGGCGACGCTCTTAGTACACCAGTGCTGTTGTATTCATTTTCAAGTTATGCACTTATCCACGTGGAAAACTCTCCCCCCTGCACCCCCCGGTAGTAATAGTAGTAGTTTTATTAAAGAACTCTAAAACAAATCTAAAGGCTACGCTCAGTTCAACGGAAGTGCATTATTCAACATAGCTTCAGTGGCAAAGAGCATGTTTTAGTTTGCTATTTTTATTTCCTGTTTTGCGTAGTTTGTAATAGGGTTATACTGAATATATTTTCTATTGTGTCATACATCGACATCGGGTTCACAGTTCCGAAGAGGCGGTATATCACTTGCGATGGTTGCCAGCCCATCGCTATATAAATCGCGAAGGGCTTTGCCCATAAGTGTTCGAAACCTTAAGATGGGCAAATTTCTTGCCCTGTTAGAATGTTTGCAGAGATCAGGCAGAATAGTCGCAACTGCTTTATAATTGTATGTTCCGTTAGGAACATCTTGTCGGTAGACCATGCAGAACAGGGCATTTCGTCCCAGCGGGACGATTTGTAAATGGATATAATGTTCATCGCGTTTCTCACAAAACGTTCCTACGGAACGTAACCCTAATTTTGTATTATTCTACCAACCAATCGTCGCTAACGGGACGGGATTTGGATTTCCAAGGAATGTCTGAAGGCAGTAGTAATCACATTTTGCGCTGTGCTGCCTCTTATATTTGATATTCATTTGTCAGTATTGGTGTTTGACCGTTTCGTTGTCAATATACCAATACCAACCACGGCGATAAATTACAGCTAAACAGGTTTCGAACACTTGTGGGCTTTACCCATCGCTAGTGATATACCGCCCCTTCAGAGCTGGCGGGTAATTGGATTTTTCAAACCAAACATATTATAGTACGGGTTTTTAATTTCCTCTTTTGCATATGCGTGATCGTGGTAGGTGTTGCAACCGCTTACCACAACAGAGTAGATAATTTATTATTGATTATTTGCTACCTTTTATGAATCAAAAACATTACAGCTTGCCACATATTCGTCACCAACTAATTATTGGAGCTTCTCCTGAAAAAATTTACGAAGCCATCACCACCCAATCCGGGTTATCGGCCTGGTGGACACCCGACAGCATTGCTGCACCTGAAATCCATAGCATTGCACGTTTTCATTTTGGCCCCGATTATTTTAAAGAGATGAAAATCGAAGAACTGAGTCCTTCACACCTGGTTAAATGGATCTGTATTGCAGGTGCCGATGAATGGAAAGGAACAACAATTTCTTTTGAGCTTCAACCGGGTGATAAAATAGCGACGCTAAATTCGCACCCCGAATTGAAAGACCAGGTACAACAACAGGATGGAATCAAAATGACCTTATTAATTTTTCATCACGATAACTGGAAGGAATACAGTGCAATGTTCGCAGAATGCAATTATACCTGGGCGCGATTCCTGCGAAGCCTCAAATTGTTATGCGAAACAGGTAAAGGACTGCCCTGGCCAAATCAGCACGGAACATAACCCTTGAAGAATTCATAACTTTAATTATTTATTTCCAGGCTGGTAAAAATCATTTCTTATGGGAAAGTTAGCAGAAATTAAAACAAAACAAACTTCATCCAGCGTTAACAGTTTTATTGATAGTATCGCCAATGAGCAAAAACAAAAAGATAGCCTGGCGATCCTTAAAATGATGGAGAAAGCAATAAAGGTATCGCCTAAAATGTGGGGAAGTTCAATAATTGGTTTTGGAAATGTAAGATATAAGAGTCCTGCAACAGGTAGAGAAGTAGATTGGTTTAAAATTGGTTTTTCTCCGCGGAAAGCTAATATCTCATTATACCTTATTAATCTAAAGCCCCATGCTGATGCGTTAAGCAAATTAGGAAAACATAAGACCGGTGCAGGTTGCGTTTATATCAATAAACTGGAAGACATTGACATAAAAGTTTTGGAAAAAATGATTGTAGCTGCAGTTAAATAGCATATACCCTCTTAATACATTTTTAATGTTAGTTTTCATTTTATTGAAACGCACACCTGGTACTGCCAATCACTCAATTTTGCCAATGGGAATTTTTTGCGGAAATGTTCAATAAATGTATAATCCATTTAATTGGGTGTATATTTTCATTTTTCACTATCTTTTCGGGGCCATTTAGTTTATCGATTAAGCTGAAGACAGTACATGACAGTTTAAACAAACTGCTTATTTATATTTAGACGCTATTCAAAAATCGATAAACGTAGAATAACAACTTTCAAATAACAATAACGATTATGAACAGGGCTTGCTTGCTAACTAATCCAAAGACTCAACGACTGGTATTTTTTCTCTTTCTCCTCTTCTCTGTTATCATTTTATTTTCCTGTAACAATTCTTCCGAGGTAAAGTCAGATACCATTATTTCATCAGATCCCAAAATTGCAAATCTCAAATTACCTGAAGGCTTTCATGCAGATCACCTGTATGGCCCTTCGGAGAATGAAGAAGGTTCATGGGTGTCAATGACTTTTGATGATAAAGGACGCATCCTGGCATCGGATCAATACGGTGCCATATATCGTATGCAGGTTCCGGCAATCGGCGATACAGTAACAAAAATCAAAACAGAAAGAATAAATATTCCGGATAGTGCAGGAAATACCAGCGATACTTCAAAAAAGAAAGTAACAATTGGATATGCACATGGATTACTATGGGCTTTTAATAGTCTCTATGTAATGATCAATCATAATACCGATACGGCATTTGAAAAAGGAAGCGGGCTCTACCGGCTACAGGACACTAATGGTGATGATGAATTTGATAAGATAACATTGTTGAAAAAGTTGGAAGGGCAGGGTGAGCATGGGCCGCATAGCATTGTGCCGTCGCCGGATGGGAAATCCTTATTTGTGATTGCAGGTAATTTTACCAAAATACCTCAAATGGATGCTTACCGGAATTTTCCTGATGGTAAGCTCGATAATATTTTGCCCCTTATCAAAGATCCCGGTGGCCATGATAATGTGGTGAACTGGCATGGCGGATGGATTGCTAATATTAATCCCGAGGGAACTAAATGGGAGCTTATAGCTTCAGGCTTTCGTAATCCTTTTGATCTTGCTTTTAATGATGCCGGCGATATGTTTACCTACGACTCTGATATGGAATGGGATTTTGGCACACCCTGGTATCGGCCAACACGTATTTGTCATGTAACCAGCGGAAGCGAATTTGGCTGGCGCCCGGGAAATGAGAAATGGTCGCCCGTTTGGCCAGATAATCTCCCCGCAATTTTAAATATAGGCCAGGGCTCGCCTACAAATGTGGTATATGGTGGCAATGCGCATTTCCCCGAAAAATATCGCAAGTCTGTTTTTGCTTTTGACTGGAGTTTTGGAATTATCTACGCTATACACTTGCAGCCTAAAGGTTCTACTTACGAAGCCAAAGGCGAGGAATTTGTTTCAGGCTCACCCTTACCACTAACCGATGGTGTTATTGGTCCCGATGGAGCATTATACTTCCTGACTGGCGGCCGTAGACTTGAATCAGATCTTTATCGGGTTTATTATGGTGATTCAAAAGGGAATACGGATGCCATAGCTGCAACAACTTTAACGGAAGAAAACAAAATCCGGAGAAAGCTCGAAGAATTTCATGGCGCACCAAAAGCTGGTGCTATTGATTTTGCATGGCCCTATTTAAAACACGAAGACAGGTTTGTAAGATATGCAGCGCGAATTGCAGTTGAACATCAGCCGGTAGTTGAATGGCAGCAAAAAGCGCTTGCTGAAAAAGATCCTGTAATACTTACGGGGGCAATTATTGCTTTGGCACGGAAGGGAGATGCAAAAGATATGAATAACCTGCTTAACGCGTTGCAGGCAGTAGATTACGATAAGTTGTCCGAATCACAACAAATTGATTTGGTTCGCGCATTTGAGTTGATCATGGCGCGCATGGGTATGCCCGACGCAACGGCAAAAGCAGCGATAGCATCTTATCTAGATCCGCATTATCCGGCTAAAGGCGGTAACGAGCTAAACCGCGAATTAATAAAAGTACTCGCATACCTCGATGCTGCCAGTACTCCGGGAAAAACTGTGCCTTTACTTGCCAATGCTAAAGATGACAACAGCGCCGGTCAGGAAACAGCTACAAACTCCTCAGATCTCATTATGCGCAACCCGCAATATGGTATGGATATAGCAGGTATGCTGGCAAAACTTCCGCCATTACAACAAACCTATTATGCAACTGCATTGAGCCAGGTGAAATCGGGCTGGACACCTGCATTGCAGGATGACTATTTTAAATGGTATTATAAGGCTTTTAGCTACAGGGGTGGTCATAGTTTTGTTGGCTTTATTGATTCGTCGAGAAAAGCTGCCTTGAAAAATGTACCTGCCGGTCGGTTTGCTTATTTCAATACTTTGTCTGGCGATACGATTGTTGGTCTTTCTGCCCGAAATCTCGAAGCAGGCATGAAACAACCCGTAGGACCTGGCAGGAGATGGAAGGTTGAGGAAGCAGTTGCTTTAGCTGATAGTGGCATTTCGCACCGGAATTATGAGAATGGTAAAGCCATGTTTTCTGCTTCACTTTGTTCTAATTGTCATACTATAAAAGGGGTAGGAGGAGTTGCCGGCCCGGATCTAACTCAATTGGGTACCCGCTTTTCTTATAAAGATATGTTGGAGTCCATTATTGAACCCAATAAAACGATTTCCGATCAGTATGGTGCTACGGTTTTTTTCCTGAAAGAAGGTGGGTCGGTAGTAGGAAGAATGATCAGCCAGGATGACAACAAATATATTATATCGCAAAATCCATTTGACCCCGGCACAACCCGTGAAATTGCGAAGAAGGATGTGTTGCGAACAAGGGTGTCTGAAGTGTCGCCGATGCTGCCGGGGATGATTAACCGACTAAATTCTGAAGAATTAAAAGACTTACTGGCATATTTAAAATCTGGTGGTAACGCGCAGGATACCATTTTTGCGAAGAAGAAATAACCCTGGTGTCCTTTGTGTACTTCTTTGTGTCCTTTGTGGTGAAAAAAACACCACAAGGAACACAAGGGACTACACAAAGTACACAAGGATTAAAATAATTATTTCTTACTCTAAATAGCAAATCACATTAGGAATTGAACAACTGGAAAAATAAAATATCAAATCATTCGCAGATTGGCGGTATAGAAACATCTGTTCTTGATAATGGTGCAGGCCGGGGAACCCGCATTGCATGGATTAATACCGGAACAGGCTTGCGCTATAAAGTAGTAATCGACCGGGGAATGGATATTGCAGATGCATTTTATAACCAGAATAGTTTAACATGGCTGAGCAGCCGTGGCATCGTACCTCCCCAACTTTTTCCGGACAAAGGGCTCAACTGGCTAAGAACTTTTGCAGGAGGGTTGCTTACTACCTGTGGACTTACACATGCGGGCGGGCCCGAAACAGATGAATTTGGAGAACGGGGATTGCATGGACTGATCAGTAATATACCCGCAGAAATTGTATCGGTTAATCAACCCGATCCTGCAAGCGGTAACCTGGAAATGAGTATAACAGGTATCATAAATGAAACGCAGATATTCGGGCCAAGCCTTCAGTTAACAAGAACGATTTCCGGAACAATTGGTAAAGCATCTGTAAAAATTCACGATGAAGTGTTGAACCGTGGAAATACCCCGGCTCCTCATATGTTGCTTTATCATTACAATTTTGGCTGGCCCCTGGTAGATGAAGGAACTCATATAATCTGGAAAGGAGATTGGAAACCGCGGGATGAGAATGTTGACAACAGGATTTTTAATCAGAACAATAACTTTCGGCGCTGCCCTGCCCCGATGAAAGAGCATGGGGGAACAGGTGAAGATGTTGTATTTGTTGACATCGCAGCAGACGATGCCGGTAAATGTGTTGCTGGCCTGCATAACCCTGAACTATCTCTTGCTGTTGTTTTAAGATTCAAAAAAAAACAATTGCCCTGGTTAGTGAATTGGCAACACTGGGGACATAACGAATATGTGACCGGACTTGAACCTGCAACAACACGACCCTATGGTCAAAAAAAAGCAAGAGAACGAAATGAACTTATCTTTCTTGAACCCGGTGAAAAAAGAGAGTATGATATGGAACTGGAAGTATTAACAGATAAGAATGACATTAATGAGTTTGAAAAATTAAATGAATAATAGCCACGGATTACACTGATTACACAGATATTTCATTGAATCGACATCTGTGTTATCCGTGCAATCCGTGGCAAAAAAATAACAGCCATGGAAAAACGAAGCTTTGCCCAGCAAGCCCTTGAACAGGGAAAAGGAATTTTGCGATTAGCCCCAACCTGGGTGCCACGTTCATTTTGTGTACCTGGTCGCCGAATAAAATTACATCCCGACGATTATTATGTATTAGGCGGCGTTCGCGGTGGTATTGATGAACGCTGGTTATCGTCTACAACTCCTGCCAAGAATGGTCCTTTAACTGGAGAGAACGAAGGTTTAAGTGCAGTAGTTTTTAATGATGGCACAAAAGAAAACCAGTTTTTGCTGAAAGATGCAGTTGACGTGCTGAAAGGAGATCTGATCGGCAATCGTTTGTGGAATGAATACAAAAGCTGGCCGATGTATTCCAAATTTTTTGATAACATGGGACCCTTGCCCCATCACGTGCATCATAACGATGAGAAAGCCGCATTAATTGGCCAGAAAGGAAAACCGGAAGCTTATTATTTCCCGCCTCAATTGAATAATCATGGTGGCGACTATCCATACACGTTTATAGGCATTGCCCCCGGTACTACAAAGGCACAGATCCGTGAGTGTCTTGTAAATTTCACCAAAGGAGATAATAAAATAACCAATTATTCGCAGGCATATCGCCTGGAGCCAGGTACTGGCTGGGATGTTCCGCCGGGACTTCTTCATGCGCCCGGTAGCTTATGTACTTACGAACCACAGAAAGCTTCCGATGTATTCGCAATGTACCAGTCTTTAGTAAATGAAGCCATTGTTCCGGAAGAGTTGTTATGGAATGGTTCACCAAAAGAAAGCATAGGAGATTTTGATTCGCTGATGGACATACTCGACTGGGATTTGAATGTTGACCCTAACACCATGGCTAACCGCTTTATGGCGCCGAAGCCGGTTAAACCTGTAGAAGAAATGAAAGCGGCCGGGTATATTGAGAACTGGATCTGTTATAAATCTGAAGCATTCGGAGCAAAGGAACTGACTGTTTTGCCAGGACAAACCGTTACGATAAAGGATAGTGCAGCTTATGGCATTATTGTTATGCAGGGTCATGGAAAAATGGGAGTATGGGATATTGAAACGCCTGCATTAATTCGGTACGGGCAATTAACCAATGATGAGTTCTTTATTAGTGAGAATGCTGCCCGGGAGGGTGTTGAAATTGTTAATTCATCTTCTACTGATCCAATTGTAATTTTAAAACATTTCGGACCTGGGAACCCTGATATGATCTTATAGATCCTCCGTGTAACGCTGTGGATTCTTTGTGAAGCTCTGTGTAACTAGTCATTGAAATAAATGCTCTCCCATATTCATTTACTAATTACACAGAGCTACACAAAGAATCCACAGAGCTTCACAAAGAGAAATAATCCTTTCAATTCAATAATATGCAAAAGAATAATTATCCAAAACTCCATAACGCCACCTGGCCGGGCATCGTAGGCAAAGGCCCTGATTCTGAGCCACCCATTTCTTTAGATACACTGTTGGAATTAACTGTTGCAGCAGAAGTAGATGGTGTTAAGTTTGATGGCATCGACCTTGGGCTTTTTGAGCCGCATTTCAATATCGACGAATCAGATGATGGATTAAAGAGATTGGCTGAAAGAGTATCTTCCCTGAACCTTAATATTGGAAGCCTTGTTGCACCCATCTGGGGTGGACCTGCCATGGGAAGCAAAGAAGATCGTGCCGTGTTTGTTGATATGGTAAAACGTGCATGCCGGTTTGGTAAAAAGCTACGTGAGCTGGGTGTTCGTCCAAATGGTATTGTTCGTATTGATTCGGCCAGCAAGCCTGAAGCATGGGCTGCTGATCCTGTAAAAAATACGAAGCTCATTGCAGAAACTTTTCGAGAAGCCTGTGATGTGGCAGCAGACTATGGTGAAAAGCTTGCTGCAGAAGGCGAAATTTGCTGGGGTGGTATGCATAGCTGGAGAACGATGATTGATACGCTCGAAGCGGTTGATCGACCTAATATCGGTTTCCAGGCTGATATGGCACATACGCTATTGTATCTCCTGGGTTATAATAGACCAGAAGACAGAATTCTTCCTGAAAATTTCGACTGGAATGATCGCAGCACTCTTAATGCAGGATTGAAGAAATTAACAGATGCACTAAGACCATGGACATTAGATTTTCACGTGGCTCAGAACGATGGAACTGTACATGGTACCGGCTCTCACGATAAAACCGGGCGTCATTGTCTTGCAACTGACCCCAACGGGAAATTGGATATTACGCATGATGCTGGCTATTGGCTTCGCAATGGTAGTGGTGAGCTTACAAAAGCGTTCAGGCATATCTGTTGGGATGGATGCATGTTCCCGAATGCGGTAATGACAGAACAGAAAACCTGGAACGATATACTGGCTGCCATGATTAAAGTGCGTGATGCGCACGGCTGGTACGAACCATGATCAAATTATTAATGCTGAACATTTAATATCACCAAAATGTCAACAAAAAAAGAACTTAGAATCGGACTAATAGGATGTGGGTTTATGGGCCGTACACATTCAAACGGTTATAACCGGATAAAAAATTTCTTCCCTGCATTGGAATATGTGCCAGTGCTTAAAGCTGCCTGTTCACGCAATGAAACAAAAGTGCAGTCTTTTGCGAAGCAGTGGGGTTATGAATCTTTTGAAACAGATTGGAAGAAATTAATCCAGCGCAAGGATATTGATGCCGTGGATATTTGCACTCCCAATGATACACATGCAGAAATCGCTATCGCTGCTGCTGCAGCAGGTAAAATGGTTTTATGTGAAAAGCCTTTGGCAAGGTCATTGGCCGAATCGCAGGAGATGGTGGATGCTGTTGAAAAAGCAGGAGTGGCCAATACGGTTTGGTATAACTATCGAAGAATTCCTGCAGTTACATTAGCTAAGCAAATTGTTGATTCAGGTAAACTCGGTAAAATATATCACTATCGTGCAAATTTCCTGCAAGACTGGACCATCAACGCTAATCTGCCACAAGGTGGTGAAGGTTTATGGCGCATGGATGCAGATGTTGCAGGGTCGGGTGTTACCGGTGATTTGCTGGCGCATTGTATCGATACGGCAATGTGGTTGAACGGAGCAATAAAAGATGTATCTGCTGTTACTGAAACTTTTGTTAAAGAACGTATCCACCAGTTAACAGGTAAGGTTCAAAAAGTTGGTATCGATGATGCGTGTATTTTTCATTGTCATTTCGAAAATGGTTCCCTGGGTTTATTTGAATCTACACGATATGCGCGCGGGCATAAAGCATTATACACTTTTGAAATTAATGGAGCAAATGCTTCTATTCGCTGGGATCTGCATGATTTAAACCGATTGGAATTTTTTGACAATGCGGATGATTCAAATGTAAAGGGATGGAGATCTATTCATGTTACCGATGGCGACCAGCCCTACATGGATAAATGGTGGGTGCCTGGTTTGGGAATTGGATACGAGCATTCATTTATTCACCAGGTAGCAGATTTTCTTCGAAGCCTCGAACTTGGGGAGCCTTGTCATCCAACATTTAAAGATGCAATGGAAACTCAAAAGGTTTGCGAGGCAGTTCTGGAGTCTGCGGCTTCAAAATCATGGAAGAATACTGGGGTATCCTATAGCATATCATAATATCTCCGTGAAGCTCTGTGTGATCTCTGTGAAACTCTGTGTAACTAGTCATGGAAAATCAGGATGTCTGTAGATCAATGACTAGTTACACAGAGTTACACAGAGTTACACAGAGGATCCACAGAGCTTCACAAAGAAAAAATCATCATCATGAAAAAAATACTAATCAGCGCGTCTTTTATTTTTGCTTTTCTCATTATCAATTCTCCCATGTCCTTCAGCCAAACCAAAAAAGGGAAATTCGTAAAAATTTTTAATGGCAAGAATTTCAAAGGATGGGAAGTTGACACAGCATTCTGGAGAGTTGAAAAAGGAGTAGCTGTTGGTGAAGTAAAACCAGGACAAATAATTAAATCCAATACTTTCTTAGTCTGGAAGGGTGGTGAGCCCGCAGATTTTGAATTTAAAGCACAGTATCGGATAAGTCCCGAAGGTAATAGCGGCGTGCAATATCGCAGCGAAGCCGTACCTAATGTGCCTCATGGCTTAAAAGGATACCAGGCCGATATTGATGGAAATAATAAATATACCGGTCAGAACTACGAAGAACGCGGTCGCGGTTTTTTAGCAATGCGCGGGCAAAAAGTTATCCTGAGAACGAATGAAAAGCCCTTAGTGACTGATTCAACAAGTTTAGGTAGTTCTGATTCATTGAAAGCATTAATAAAAAGCGATTGGAACGATATTCTCATCGTTGTCAAAGGAAATAAAATGCAACACTATATCAACGGCGTTTTAATGAGCGAAGCAATTGAAGAAGATACAGTAAAGGGTAAAACTTCAGGCCTTTTAGGTATGCAGGTACACGTTATGCCGAAGATGAAAGTAGAGTACCGCAAAATTTATCTCAAGTTATTGTAAAATATCTTTCCGTTTTAAACCCTGGAAATGACATGATAAACAGAAAGTCTAATCCTCTTTCTTCTCACAAAAAGAAATTTACTTTTCTGCTAATCGTTTTTTTGATCTGCAGTACAGGCACATTTTTATTCTCCCAGGATAGCCCGGTGACAATAGATGAAAATGTTTCACAAACCAATTCATTTTGGTTATGGAATTTTTTGGGTCACCTTCATCCTCTTGCGGTACATTTCCCGGTTAGCCTTCTATTGTTCGCGGCTTTACTGGAATTGTTTACGTTAAAGAATTTTAATTCCAAATTACGTCCGGGAATAAACCTGTTGGTAATAGCCGGATCTTTCTCCGCCATAATTTCTGTCGTTCTTGGTTTGTTGCAGTCACGCAGTGGTGATTATGGCAAGGATATTTTAGCAATTCATCAATGGACGGGGATAGGCACGGCATTGTTTAGTATTCTCGCCTTAGTTATTCAATGGCGTACGATAAGAAATAAAAATCTGGTAAAAACTTACAGGGCAATATTATTTTTTACTGCAATAGGAGTTTCTTTTGCCGGGCATTTCGGGGCATCTTTAACGCATGGCAGCGATTATTTAACGGAAACCATTCCCTGGAGCAAAGATTACAAGCAGGAGTCTGGCAGCAATTTCGATTTTACTTCATTTAAAAATGACTCAGTAAAATTGAGTAAAAATGAAGAGCTGGAATTAAATATCCAGGTGAGGACTATTCTTGCCCACAATTGTTACAAATGTCACGGTAGTGAAAAAGTGAAAGGAGAATTGAGACTCGATCGAAAGGATATGATTTTTAAAGGAGGAGAACACGGTGAAATTATTATTCCCGGTGATGCAATGGGAAGCGAAATAGTAAAACGCATTACACTTCCTGCTGGCGATAAAAAAGCCATGCCTTC
>JADMIO011070290.1_pt1 | contig 38627 bp, 36 predicted proteins | sample 8958161 | NCBI WGS metagenome assembly JADMIO01 (sample SAMN16585339, study PRJNA669376) | soil metagenome | isolation source: Crop rotation soil | place: USA: Cullars Rotation, Alabama | collected 2011 | reverse complement strand
TCCCCAACGCTTTCCGCCGATGAACGAGAACAGGTAATTCGGGTAACTGTCCAAGTAGCAAAGGGCCGTTGTCAGGTGTTAGCCGGCACCGGATCGAATTGCACATCAAGCGCGGTGGTATCGACTGAGGCGGCCGAAAAACTAGGTGTCGACGGTATGTTGGTAGTTGCCCCGTACTACAACAAACCAAGCCAGGAAGGTTTGTATCGGCATTTTCGCGCAATAGCGGAGGCGACCGCGAAACCGTTGATGCTCTACAATATTCCGGGGCGGTGCGCCGTTGATATCCAACCTGAGACAGTTGAGCGGCTCGCGGTTGGTTGTCGCAATATTGTCTCTATCAAAGAAGCAGGAGGAAGCGTCGAACGAGTTAGTGATCTTCGATCGCGTTTACCCGACGCCTTCACAATCTTAAGTGGCGACGATTCATTGATTCTTCCTTTTCTTTCCGTAGGCGCGGTCGGAGTTGTCAGCGTTGCTTCCAACCTTTTTCCGGCAGAAGTATGCGCCTTGGTTCAAGCATTTCGTTCAGGCGATTTAAAGTCAGCCCGGGATTTGCACCTGAAAATGCTGCCGCTGTTCAAAGACTTATTTATCGAACCTAATCCGGTTCCAGTGAAAACCGCGTTGGCCTGGCGAGGCGTTATCTCCGCGGAATGCCGTTTGCCTCTTTGCGAGATGTCGGAGAAAAATGCGGCGCGATTGCGGACGACCTTAGACGCATTCGAAGGGACTGAGTGAGATGAAGCGAATGCGAGTCCTCCTTGTTGGAGCCAAAGGAAGGATGGGACAAGCGATTGCTGCGGCTGCGGATGCTTCCAAAGCCATTGTCACTGGTGCAGTAGACCAAGGCGATGACTTGAGCTGCGAAATCGACGTTTGTGATGTGGTAATCGATTTCAGCCATTCAAAGGCGACTAAATCGATTTGTCAGGCCTGTTTGACGTCAAATAAACCGCTCGTTACCGGAACGACAGGTCATTCCAAATCCGAACGCGCCTTTTTGGAAAAGACAGCGAAATCATTGCCGATTGTTTCTTCCCCTAATTTCAGCGTTGGAGTCAACGCACTCTTCTGGTTAACGAGGAAAGCCGCAGAAATGTTGGGAAACGACTTTGAACTAGAGATTGTCGAGATGCACCACCGGATGAAAAAAGATGCACCCAGCGGAACTGCAAAGCGGTTGGCCGAGATCCTTTGTGATGTTCGGGAGCTGAATGATTCGCCAAATTTCGCGCATGGTCGGGAAGGCCTGATCGGGGAACGCCCGTCGACGGAAATCGGGATTCATTCAATCAGAGGGGGCGATGTGGTCGGCGATCACACGGTCATCTTTGCAGGCCGGGGTGAACGCCTTGAGCTCACGCATAAAGCGTCGAGCCGGGAAACGTTTGCTTTAGGCGCTTTGCGCGCTGCGTGCTGGGTAATTGGGAAACCGCCCGGTTTGTACAGCATGGAAGACGTCCTCGGGTTGTGAGAGCGGGCGTCGCGCTTGGATCGAATTTAGATGATCCACTAAAGCAATTGCGGGCTGCACGAAAACAGATCGAAGGGCTGCCTAACGTTCACAGTCCGATTCTAGTGTCATCCCTTTACGAAACCGACCCGGTTGGTTGCGAAGAGAACGCGTCGAAGTTTCTGAATGCAGCAATGGAGTTTGAATATTCGGGTGAACCATATGTACTGTTAGGTGAACTGGCTCAGATCGAAGCTTCCCTGGGGCGCGCACGATCGCATCCCCGCAATGTGTCACGATTGATCGATCTCGATCTTCTTTATTTTGGTGATCGCGAAATTAAAACCACCGAGTTGGAGTTGCCGCATCCACGAATTGCGCAACGTGAATTTGTTCTTCGCCCATTGGCTGACATCAGGCCGGACCTAATATTGCCGGGACAAACTCAATCTGTGCACTCGCTCCTCCTTCGCGCCGGCAGGTCAGGAGGAGTGTTGCGCTCGGCCACACAGTGGTAGAGTTCCGCTATGCAGGATTTTCGAGATCGAAAGCGGCGAGGGGAGCCGGTAACTGCGCTAACCGCCTACGACTATCCCACGGCCCGTTTACTGGATGAGAGCGGGATCGATGTAATTCTGGTCGGGGATTCAGTGGGAATGGTCGTTCTCGGTTACGAGGATACTACCTCCGTCACATTGGAGGATATGCTTCATCATACCCGCGCCGCTGCGCGCGGAGTTAAGCGAGCCTTGTTGGTCGCTGATTTGCCAATTCATACCTACGATGATCCGACTGCGGCGGTAGCTACCGCGCGGCGCCTCATCGAGGCTGGCGCCCACGCGGTGAAGCTTGAAGGGGGTGTCAGGCATGTCTCTGAGATTGAAGCTATTATCGCCGAAGGAATTCCCGTAATGGGCCACATTGGAATGCTTCCCCAGAGTGTTCGCGAAGAAGGCGGCTACAAGGTGAAAGGTCGTACGCCAGCAGAAGCACACGCGTTAATCCAGGATGGATTGGCCGTTGAAAAAGCGGGCGTTTTTGCGGTTGTCCTCGAGATCGTGAATCCCGAAGCGGCTCGTCAAATCACCGCAGCATTGAAGATTCCCACCATCGGAATCGGGTCCGGAGATCATTGTGATGGGCAGATTTTGGTTACCCACGATTTAATCGGGTTGTTTCCGTGGTTTACGCCCAAGTTTGTGTCGCCCGAAGCGAAAGTGTCTGAGGAAATTCGGAGAGCGGTGCGGGCATTTATCGAGCGAACACGATCTATCTAGAGCTATGGATGTCTGCGTCGGTCTGTGTTATGCTCGGAGCCAACTGTCTCCCTTCCCATGAGAACATCCGAGCTTGATTTATCAGAGTTCGACGAGGCGCTCCTCGAATCGAGTAAGCAACGTAACTGGCTTTTGGTTGGCCTAATGGTCTCGCTGGCGTTTCACGGGGCGCTCTGCGGCTATTTTTATCGAACCACTCTCCAACCATCGAAGAACCCGCTCGAAGAGCGTGTTATGCCGCCAATGTTCAAGGTAAAAAACGTCGATCTTCAGGCACTCGACAAGCCGAGCACGGATCAAACGAGTCCCGCGGCAAAGCCAGATCCAGACAAAACCGATGTCCAACTGCCTGACGACAAGAAGTCGTTCGACCAACTCTTAGAAGATGTGCACGCAACCGCCGCGTTGCCGGACGACACTCGTGATGTCCTGCCAGAGAAACCACAAGTCGATCAAAGCGCTAGCTCGGTCATGAAGGAAATCGAAGCCACTAGTGCACAGACTCTTTCGAAAAGTCCCAACGCAACCCGTGAACAGAATCTCCTCATGGATTCTGCCACGTCCGGTCGGCCACAACCGGCGATGACGGGAACAGAAATTGCCACCAGCACGGCGATTAAGAAGCCAAATGTCTTTAATAACAAAATCCCCGGAGACAGCGCCGGACCTAACACGCGGCGCGCTCCCGGATTTAGCGATCTCGATTCGTTGCTGGCCCAAAAAGGTCCGTTAGGTGCAGGAACAAAACCAATTCTACTGCCGGAGAACCAGACCTTTGCTTACAATAGCGCCGAACTGGAGCAAACCGCTATCGATCAACTCCGGAAACTTGGTGTGCTGATGCAACGGAACCCGAAAGCGACATTTACCATCGAAGGTTATACCGATTCGTTTGGTCCGCCGGATTACAACATTGACCTTAGTCAGCGGCGAGCTGACGCAGTGAAGACATTTCTCGTTGATGTAATGCGGGTCAGCCCAAGTCAGATTGAAACGCACGGATACGGCGCATCGAAATTTCTGGTGCCACCCCGTCCGATTAACGATCCGGCGCAGGAAGAAGGCGAGATTAGACGGCAACAACCAAATCGGCGTGTTGTCGTGGTCGTTCACACGGACGGAAACTGACACCAGGTTACCAATTCTTGATCCAGCGGGATGGATCAGAGGAATTTGCAGTACTCCAGAGATCGTAAGTTGGGTTGTGGCCGATTGAACCCGCAGGATTAGTCGCTCTTGCGGTTGAGTAACCATAACTATTTCGAAATGGATCTCGCAGATACGTGTTTGGTCCTGCTGGATTCGGTCCGAGCATATCGACTATTAATGAATTTCCGAAATAATTGGGTAGGCCACTGGGAGGTGTAAGCGGGTTTCCATCGCTGTCGCCCGAGAGCTGCGCATAAAGAAATGTACCTGCGGATATGTAGCTGCTCGGAGTTGTAGTCGAGGGATTCAATGTGCTGGTCGCTTCACTCGACGGATAGACCCCATTGTCGGTCTTATAGTTTTCAAGCGCTGTGGAAATAGCGGCGATTTCTACCTGTGCCCGTGAACGTTTTGTCTTCTCTTGGACGTAACCAGCAGTCGCTATCACAAATCCTGAAAGGAGCAGAATAACAGCAATTGCGGCGAGCAATTCTATAAGAGTGAACGAGGATCTCGTGTCGATCATGAGCCTTGTTGTTGAAGGCCACTGATAATACTGATCAATGGCATGAAGAGCGCGATAACGATCGTGCCGACAATTACCGCTAGAAAAACGATCATAATCGGTTCAAGCAACGAGGTCATCGCTGCGACGGAGTTGTCGACTTCATCGTCGTAAACCTCAGCAATTTTCAGAAGCATCTCCGGTAATTGTCCGGTTTCTTCACCGACGTCGATCATGCTTACGACCATTGGCGGAAACGCTCTGCTCGCTTCTAACGGTTGAACGACAGTTTCGCCTTCTTGAACGCTGTTATGTACTAGTGAGATCGCTCGCGCGATTACTGTATTGCCTGCTGTTTCACGAGTTATCTCAAGCGCCTGAAGAATTGGAACTCCACTCGTGACTAACGTTCCAAAGGTGCGCGAAAATCGCGAGATAAGCGTTTTCCGCGTCATATCACCAAAGACTGGGGCCCGAAGCTTGCACTGGTCCATCATTACCCGGCCGGTTCTTGTGCGAATAATCATTCGATAGATAATGAACAAAGCACCGAACGAAATCAGTATCGCGATCCATTGGTGCTGCATGAAACCACTCGCGCTGATGACAAAGGAGGTGATGGTAGGTAACGGTTTGCCGCCTAACATGTCCCGAAATATCGTAGCAAATCGAGGGACAAGGAAGATTAGGAGAAAAACCATTATCCCCACCGCGAGCAAGAGCACGATGATCGGGTAAACTATCGCGGAGGCGACTTTGTTCTTCACTTTCTGCGCTTTTTCCTGAAACTCCGCTAGTCGAGCCAGCACGGTATCGAGTAGGCCGCCGGCCTCCCCAGCCCTTACCATGTTGACGTACAAGTCATCAAAAATCCGATGATGCTGTCCCAATGCTTCAGAGAAAGTGCCTCCGTCCTCCACGGATGCGGCCAATTTGGTAATCGTCTCTTTGAGAATCGGATCGCGTTCTTGTTTTGCGAGAACGTCCAATCCACGCAAGAGCGGTAATCCCGCATTGATCAACGTTGCAAGCTGGCGAGTGAAGATCATGAGCGTCTTCGGTTTAACCGATTTTCGTCGGAACAAAGTTATGTTTCCGCGCAATCGACTTGGCTTTCTCGTCTTTTTCGCTGTTTTCTCTGGGCTAACGTTGATCGGAAACAATCCAGTTTCGCGTAACTGATCCACTGCTTCACTGGCCGAATGAGCCTCGATCGAACCGAAAGACTCTTCTCCACGGGAGTTGACAGCGTTATAAACGAAGGTGGGCATTAGGTGTATTTGAGTAGTTCTTCGAGTGTGGTTTCGCCTTCGAAAACCGCGCGCAGCCCGGTTTGCCGCATGGTGATCATTCCTTGTTCGATTGCGCGTTTCTTCAGGGTAACCGTCGGCGCGCGTTGATTGATCAATTCACGTATTGCCTCGTTGATTCGTAATAGTTCGAAAATTCCTTTCCGACCTTTGTATCCGGTTCCGTTACAAGCGTTGCATCCCTTCCCGTGATAAAAAGCATGGGTGGCAATTTCATCAGTCGACAGGCCAAGCTGCTCAAGTATGACTGGGTTTGGATCGCGTTGTTCTCGACAAGTCGAGCAGATTGTGCGGAGTAATCGTTGCGCGAGGACGGCTTCGAGGGTTGAAGAAATCAAAAATGGTTCAACACCCATGTCGATCAGGCGTGTGACTGTTCCTGGTGCATCGTTGGTATGCAGCGTGGTAAGAACAAAGTGTCCCGTCAGGGCAGCTTGAATTGCAATTTGCGCCGTTTCCAAATCGCGCGTCTCACCAACCATGATGCGGTCTGGATCTTGACGAAGGAATGCCCGAAGCGCTCGCGCAAACGTCAAACCAATGCCTTCGCTTACCGGAATCTGTACCACGCCTTCCAAATCATACTCGACCGGTTCTTCCGCCGTAAGCAGCTTCGAGTCGATGGTATTAATCTTCCGAAGACAGGAATAAAGCGTTGTTGTTTTCCCTGAACCAGTAGGTCCCGTAACGATAAACATACCGTTAGGTAGTTGGATGATCTGGAGAACCAGTTGGTAGATCTCCTCCGGTAACCCAATTGATTCGAGGTCAAGGCTAACAGCGGAACGATCCAAGACGCGCAGAACGACGCTCTCACCCCCTTGTGTCGGCAAAGTCGATACTCGGAGATCAATCGTGCGCCCATCGATCATCGTCTGAATCCGACCGTCTTGCGGTAACCTTCGCTCCGCAATATCGAGGTTTCCCATTACTTTCACCCGCGAAATGATCGATGGACTGAGGTGGCGTGGAGGCGATTCTACTTCGCACAACGTACCGTCCACTCGGTAACGAATCCGGAATTGGTCCTCAAATGGTTCGAAGTGAATGTCGCTGGCTTTGCGTTTAATCGCTTCGGACAAAATCAGATCGACGTGCTGAACTATCGGCGCTGCGTTTGCTTCTGACTCGATGACTTGAGCGTCCTGTTCGGGTCGATCCTGATTAATATCATAGTGTTCTGCGATGACTCTTTCGATCTGATCAGTCGGTGCGAGGACGAGTTGGATATCCAGGCCGGTAGCAAACCTCAGGTCTTCTGAGATGCGGAGATCGAATGGATCAGACGTTGCAACATGGAGCTTTCCGTCGGCGCACTCGATGGGAACAACTCGATAATGTCGCGCTAGATCCGCCGGCAGTAGGTCGAGAATCGAGGAACGGATCTCTTGACGGGAAAGATCGATGAAATAGGTGCCAGCTGCATCCGCTATTACTTGATAGTAAATTCGGAGGTCGATAACCCCATTCTCGACCAAAGCCTGCTCGATGGTTTTGTTCTGGTTAACTAGATCGTTCAGTGTGGCCTCGAACTGCGAGGGAGATAACAATTGGCGCTCGACCATCAGCTGGCACACCTGCTTCGAATTCATTCTGCCACCTCCATTGTGGTTGAGAGCACTTCTTCAATTGAGGTCGAACCCGCGCGCACTTTTCGCATTCCATCTTCGCGCAGGGTGCACATACCTTGTTTCCGCGCATGACGTCGGAGGGAGTCTGTCGAACTGTGGCGGTTTATTAATTCCCGTGCTTCGTCATCAAGGACGAAAATTTCAAAGATCCCTACGCGGCCTTTGTAGCCGGTTCCGTTGCATTTTTGACAGTCGACTTTAGTTCGCCCTTTGCATTCCGGACAAATTCGCCTGACGAGCCTCTGGGCAATGATGGCTCGCAAGGAGGATGCGACGAGAAATGCTGGGACACCGATATCTAATAGGCGCGCGATAGCGGAAGGGGCGTCATTTGTATGCAACGTGCTAAAGACAAGATGTCCAGTTAGACTGGCATTGATTGCGATGGTCGCTGTTTCGCGATCGCGGATCTCGCCGATCATGATAATGTTTGGGGCCTGTCGAAGAATGGAACGCAGCGCCAGCGGAAATGTCATTCCAATCTGTGAATTGACTTGAACTTGGTTGATCCCGCTAATCTGATATTCGACCGGTTCTTCTACGGTGATGATTTTTCTGTCCGGTTGATTAAGAAAATTAAGACAGGAGTAGAGCGTGCTTGTTTTTCCTGAACCGGTAGGACCAGTAACGAGAATGATTCCATCCGGAAGACCGATAAGTCGTTCAAAGGTTTGCTCGTCATCCCTGAGGAAACCGAGTTCGGACAAGCCCAGCATCAGGTTCGATTTGTCCAGCACCCGCATAACCACGCTTTCGCCATGATTGGTAGCAATAGTCGAAACGCGGAGATCAACGGATTTGCCATCGAGGTTGACCTGTATTCTACCGTCCTGCGGCAATCGCTTCTCTGCGATGCTCATCGAGCCGGTCAGGATTTTCAGACGACTGACTATTGCGGGGTGTAAACTTTTTGACGGCGCTGGCATTTCCCGCAAAACACCGTCGATGCGGAAACGGACCTGAAGTTTATCTGCGAGCGGTTCTAGATGAATATCGCTCGCCCCCAATTGGTGAGCCTCACTTAAGAGCATCGAAACTAGCCGAACGATAGGTGCTTCGTTCGCTTGCGCTTCACTGGAGTTATCGGCGTTGGAACTCGTGCCTACCGAGTGAAGTACCGGACCGTAATAATTGGTTAAAGCTTCGCGAATTTTCGTCGGAGTCGTACAAACCGGTTCGATTTCGCGTTGTAACAAGAAGCTAAGACTGTCGATCAGATTAATATCGAGAGGATCCCCAATTGCCACGGTCAATTGGGAATCATTGTTCGCGACCGGAACGACTTCGAGTTTCCAAGCGTCGGCGGTGGGGATTTGATTTATCACGTCACGAGGAATGAGAATGGTCGATAGGTCGATCCACTTCATGTTCGTTTTGGCCGCCAGGATTTGTGAGACGTCGAGCTCAGAAATAACGCCGGTGCGGATCAGCGTTTGAATTGCATCTTCCCCGGAATCGGAGAGCGATCCAACGCTGACGATTTGCGCGTCGGAAATCAATTTCGCCTCCAAGAGAAGGCGAAGAGCATATTCGTGTTTTGGCTGCACTGGGGGGAGCGCTGTCGCGTTCGGTTGGGGAACGCAAGGTGCCGAGATTATTGGGCGCGCAAAATCATGTCAATACTAAGTCGGCTGTTTACGAGCTTCGGATTCAAAAAGCGTTCAACAGAAACGCGACGTCACCGCCGATTTGCCGTGCCGTTCGGTCAAACAAATCGCTATAACCACCACCGAATACGCCCGCCCCAGAACGTCGTTCCTGAGTGAATCTGACTAACGTTTTATGTGAGCTAGCTTCCACGATTTCACCAGTCATCTCGATTTTCACGGCGCCCGCACCGAAACTGGCAAAATACCGAGCTGCCTGCGACCCAGGATCCAGTTTCGTGACGCGAATGCGAATCACGATCGCACGGCCTTGGCCGCGTCCCTGTTTGATACCTGGCTTTTGCCGCAGATTCTTTTGAAATCCCTCCAAAAAGGCGGCTTTGATCGTACCAATCGCTGATCGGACCGCAGCGTAGGTATTTTCTTTTGGATCTGGCAATGGGACTTTTGAAGTATCGAAGGATTCGACCGCGATATCGCTGTAACTGTCGAGCCGAAAGGTTTGTAAGATGACCACGTTATCTACTTCGCCACCCCAGTCTGTGTAGCTTCCCGGTGCCGTGTTGACTTTGGAACCAGCAATTGCGGTGGATTGAAGGAGGCCCAACACAATGCCCAACTGGACGAATGACAGGACGATGTTTCTCACAATCATTCCGCTATCGTGCCTACCTGAGACGTGCTAAACAAGCGCTTACTTGCTGGGTCAATGATCCACCTTTGATCCAAATTTTGCATGAGACGTTATCTACCTTTTATCATCGTGATTGCGGTCGGGTTGGGGGCTGGGGCGGCGGGGACTATGCTGTTTCGCGCAAAGAAGTCGCAAATGCAGGCTGCTAACCCGCCAACTGCAGAAACGAAACTAAGGACCGACGAAGGTGCCCTCCATTCTCAAGGGAACCCCAATGCGCCGGTCACCCTAGTGGAATTTGGCGACTTCGAATGTCCGCCTTGTGGCCGGGTTGCGGCAGCCACGGACCGGATCACCGAAGGTTACGGCGATAACTTGAGGATGGTGTTCCGGCATTTTCCGTTGGCGGCGCACAAACACGCTATTGCCGCGGCTCAAGCATCTGAAGCAGCAGATCTCCAAGGAAAATTTTGGGAGATGCACGGCATTTTATATCAGAATCAAGAGGAGTGGCACAAAGCTGCGGACGTCCGTGACGTTTTCATTGACTACGCGAGTAAGATTGGACTCGATGTTGATCGTTTTAAAGCAGACCTGGAGAGCCCAGTCGTGAATGAACGGATTGACGCCGATCGACGACATGGCGTCGCTCTTGGAGTAACCGCTACGCCAGCAATTTTCGTTAACAATCGGAATGTCCCAATGCCGGCGGACGTCGTTGATGTGAGAGCAGCAATCGATGCCGCTTTGAAAACAACTCACGCACCTGCACCTTCACCATAACTAAGAATCCATGAACTCGCGCGCCGGAACTATTATTTACACCATCGCTGCCTGCATCGCTTTAGCTGGGCTAGCTGATGCAACTTACCTAACCGTTGTAGCCCTAACTGGTGAAGCAGCAGCTTGCAGCGGTTCGACCGGTTGTATGGAGGTGCTTGGAAGTCCATACGCAAAAATTGCGGGTTTCCCAGTCGCTGCTCTTGGACTCGCCGGCTATTTTGGCGCCTTTACGTTCGCGGTCTTTTCTGCATTTGGTTATTTGCGAACGCGCAAATTCTTTGCGCTAACAGTGTGGGTAATGTTCGCGATGACGCTCTGGCTTCTTTATGTGCAGGCCTTCAAGCTGCATGCCTTTTGCCGTTATTGTCTGTTTTCGGCAGCGCTTGTTTTTTTATTGGCGGGGCTGGTTGTCGTGAGTTCACCGTCCGACGGGGCGGAGGCTCCCGAAGAAGCTTCTTCTTAGGGTTTGGTCGATCTGCACGGCCCACTGGTCCTGGCTACAGGTGGCGCATCTCCTGCTAAAAATAGGGGACAATGCGCCAGTTCCTCCTCCTCGCGTTAGTGCTTGTCGCGATCAGTTTGACCAGCCTCGTTAGCAAAGTCCTGCCTCTTACGACAAAAGATGTTTGCCTCATGCTCCGCTCCGGATATCCGAGCGAGACAATTCAGCAGGAACTCGCCGCCCGACGTTTTGCGGGCAGCTTGGATGACGTTGCAGAAAAAACAATGAAAGATGCCGGTGCTGCACCGGCGTTGATTGAAGCGCTTAAGAGCGGTGTCTATCAAAGTTCTGCCGCGGACGCACAAGCGGCGCAGGACCAGAGTGCAATACAGGCTCGGAAGAACGCGTTAGACCTCGAACGGACCCGTAAGCTAGACACAATCTATAGAGGCCTGATCGCAAAAGAACGGGCAAATGCGGTTGTTCCCGGACCTCCGGCCGCTCCCGTCGTGGTCGACCAGCTCAAGGGGGATCTCGTTTCGTGGAACAATGGCAATATGAATCGGGTTGATGACCAAGCTCTCTCTAACAAGAAATTGATTGCGATTTATTTCTCGGCGCGCTGGTGTGGGCCGTGCCGTGAATTTACCCCAAAATTAGTCGAGTTTTATAATCGGGTAGCCCCTCAACATCCTGAATTTGAAGTGGTCTTGTTCAGTCGAGATCGTTCGCCGGGCGAAATGCAAACCTACATGCGCGAAGAAAAAATGCCCTGGCCGGCAATTGATTTCGAAAAACTTGGGGGCAAGGGCGATCTAAAAAAATACGAAGGATCCGGCATCCCGTGTCTTGTAGTTGTTGATCCGGCGGGTCGAATTATTTCCGATACCTACTCAGGGCAAAATCGGGTCGGCCCTCAAAAAGTACTGACTGACTTGGACGGGATCTTCTCAGGCAACGCTGCCTCAGTGGCGGCAAAGCGCTGATCTTGGATCAGGCATCTTGCCTGTAGTCCGCTTGCCACAAAGCGTGGGTTCATGTTTTGATCTGGCATGAACAGACGACGCTTTGTTCGAACTACCGCAGCTGCAGGATTAACTGTTGCTATCGCGCCGCGCGCGTTCCTGGCGCAAAGTCCGACGATTATGAACTCAAAAACGATCAAGCCGGTCGTAATCTCCTCTGCGAACGGAAACAAGTTCAAAAATGGCGGTGAAATGACCTGCGTGCAGAAGGCGTTCGCCATGATGACACAGCAAGGAGCGGACGTGCTCGAATCGTTGATTGCAGGTGTGAACATAGTCGAACTCGATCCTCTCGATAACAGTGTTGGTTTTGGTGGTTTGCCGAATGCGGACGGCGTTGTTCAGCTTGATGCCTCCTGTATGCACGGCCCCAAGCGACGTGCTGGTGCCGTGGCCGCGTTGGAAGGAGTGCGAACCCCATCGCTGGTTGCCCATGCCGTCATGGAACAGACAGATCATCATTTGATCGTCGGAGCCGGTGCTCAACGTTTCGCCCGCAGCCTTGGTTTCAAAATCGAAGACGATCTTAACTCGGATGATTCCAGAAAACTTTGGCTGGATTGGAAACGCCGAACCGATCCGGATCATTATCTGGATCCAGAAAAACGGGCTGAAGCTGGACGTCGCGCAATGATGCAAATGATCGCCGAAGGATTGATCGATTCGCAGCATGTTTATGGAACGATTAACTGCAATGGAATTAATGCGAAAGGCGAAATCTGCGGCGTAACGACAACGAGCGGGTTGGCTTGGAAAATTCCCGGGCGCGTCGGCGATTCCCCAATCCTTGGCGCCGGACTGTATGTAGATGGTGAGATTGGTGCTGCCGGATCTACCGGTCGCGGTGAAGCGAATCTCTTTGGCCTTTCTTCTTTCCTCTTGGTCGAAAACATGAGGCGCGGGATGCACCCCAAAGACGCAGGATTGGAAGTGTGCCGTCGGATCAAAGCGAACACAGTTGAAAAGCGGCTGCGCAATAGCAAAGGGAACCCGAATTTCAATGTCAATTTCTACGTACTGAATGCGAAAGGCGATTATGCCGGGGTCTCGATGTATCCCGGTTTTAGTTACGCGATCTGTACCGAAAAAGGTCCAGAAACTCGTCCGTGCGAACCGTTGCTCGAAGGAAAGCCGGAAGAGTAGGGAATCTTCGCCCCGCGTGCGAGGTCGCGTTCCACCTCGAAAAATTGATCTACGTTAGACCGACTAAGCCTCCGACTGGCGCTTTAAGAACTCGTTCGCTAAGGCCCTGTAGGCCTTAGCGCCTGTCCCATGTCGTTCGTGTTCGAAGATGGATTTGCCGAAACTCGGCGCTTCACTTAATCGGACCGAGCGCGGAATAACGGTATTATAAACTCGTTTGTCAAAATGGCTGCGCACTTCGGAGACAACCTGTTGGCTTAGATTGGTCCGACTATCGAACATGGTCATAATGATTCCACCAATCTGCAGCTGATCATTTGCTCCGGATTGACGGACTTGTTCGATTACCCGATCGATTTTTACCAATCCTTCCAACGCAAAATATTCGCATTGGATTGGTGTGAGCAATTCGTCGGCGGCGGCCAGAGCGTTGGTCATTAGAACTCCGAGCGAGGGCGGGCAATCGAGAAAAATGAAATCGAATGTATTGTCTTCACGTAACGGCTCCAAAGTTGTGGTTAGGCGAGTGAGATGATTATCCATTCGCGCAATCTCGACTTCCGCGCCTGCGAGATCCAGATCAGCTGGAACGATGAAGAAATGGGGAAGTCGAGTCGGCAAAATTTTCTGTGCGATCGAAATGTTACCAAGAAGCGGTTCATAAAGGCTTTCGCCTTCCAGTTCCTGCATTCCTAGAGAACTGGTAGCATTTCCTTGTGGATCAAGATCGATGAGGAGAATGCGTTTTTCGCGCTCGGCCAGTGCGTAACCGAGATTTACCGCGGTCGTTGTTTTGCCGACGCCTCCTTTTTGATTTGCGATCGCAATGATTCTCATGTTCTCGGGATAATTTGCGTCCGAAGTTCGAAACTGCGACGCCCTCCCAGCCCCGGAGTTACATTGGATTCCTGTTCCTGCCAAAAAAGATCTTCCGGCCCTGGTCGCATTTCTGTGACTTCGAGCTCAGTAGCTTTAGAAAGCCAACGATGGAAAATCTCTAGGAACAAGTAGCTTTCGAAATCGATAAACACGGGTTTCGTATCCTTGTCGCGGCCTTCGGCTCCGCTCCGCCTTAATGCTTGCTCGGTTGGGCGAATGTAAACGTATCGTGGCCAATTTTTCTCCGCGCGCAGACGTTCGATGGCCAAAACAAGATCGCGCGACACACCTGTGTAATCGCCTGGGCCCAATTCCTCTAACGTCACCGTCCATGAACGCCGTTGAACAATCACGTTTCCACAACGCAAACGAGGCATATATGGCGCGCGGTTAAACAGAAAAGGGTGAAACCCCAGCGGAATCACCCATGCGCGGGCGAACGAGCCAAGATGTTCGCGCGACTGGCGAGTGCGCAGGCAAACATCACCTGTTCGGTCATCGATATAGACTTCAATTTCTGCCGGGGGAATAACTCGCCACTTTGGATTACCGCGTTCAGGCGCAACAAAGCTGGTCCGATCAGGCATCGCATCAAGCATGCGCACTGACGTTGTGGCGGTAAAATCGGCCGCAAAAAAACCAAAGTGAAAACTCGGATGCCCAAACGTGGTCTTGGCAAAGGCTTCTCCCAGTAATTTCTTATTTGGGCAACTCCAATAGAAGCCATGATGAAGTAATGCGACCGGTGGATGGAGTTCCGCCAAAATCCAACGGTATTCGCCGCGCGCGATTCCCTCTAACGATTTCGCTTCAAGTTGCAAGTCTGCAGACGGGTAGGTAAACTCATCAAACTTATCGTATTGGAATTCACGACGAATAAAGTGACAATCTTCTCTCGTTAGTTCCCATTCTTCTTCATCCGGGCGAGTCTGCAGCCGTTTGCGAAACGCTGCTTTCACTTCTTGAAAAGCCATGTGCGCAAGTGCCACCATCGCTGGACCGGTCAAAGGCATCCGCAGCGCCTGACAATGTTTCAAAAAGGCAGGGAGCGAGATCGCTCCATTCTTAGTGGGCGCGCGCTCGAGCAGGTTACGCAATCCCGCCGCTACCCGGCTTGCAATAAACGCGTAATTATCTCGCCAAAGATCGATCCAAGGTTCGGCCTCAACCGCAAGCTGATCGAGCACTTGTTCGCCAATCTTGAAATGGCATTCCCGGTAGCACTCTTCGCCGATCGGATTGCTCGCTGAATAAAGAAAACGATCGGTCGTTTCTCGGGCAGAACCCAGTTCCAGCAACCGACGGCGCCCTTCTTCCATCACTTCGATTCGTCTGGCATTGTTTTCGGCCTGCGCAAATTTCGCCGGCAAAGCAGCAATCGGTTCTAAAATATTCAGCCAACGTTGCCGCACGGGATTGTCACGCCATCGCTTTATGTCTTCGACCAGAACTTCAAAGGCGTGAGGTTCAAGTGCGGGAACTTCCACCTGCCACCGGATTACCTTTCGCGCCGCAAGCGTTTCAAGTTCGTTGATCGCGCCTAACTGCCATGCTGGCGTGGTCCCGTCGCATCGTCGAAGAATCTCGATTGCTTTTGGATCGAGCGGAGCCACTTCCTCCGAGTCGGCAAAAACGAAAAGAGTTCCTTCGATTCTGCCATTCGGATTTAACCGAGGAAAAAGTTCCCCACGGATCTCCGGATCGGCATTGAGGGCGGCCGCAGCGCCGTGCGCGGTCCAGCGTTCAAGGAATGTTTCGCGCTCGGCAATTCCGGGGTTGGGGGCGAGGGAAACTCCGGCCAGTGATTCGTCTGCAACACCCCAACTGGCGGGACCAAACTCACTTAGAGTGTCGTTCTTGGCTGCTACCCGTTGCAGGTATAGAAGGAGATGTCGTTCTCTAGCTCGGTCCTTCTTTTTCCGCGGGCTAATCTCGGCCGATATTTGATTACTCAGCAGGTCAGTTAATATTTCACGAACTCCGGTACCTCCGAATAATAAGTATCGCGTCAGAACTTTTCTGTTGGCTTGAGCGAGAGCAACGCGTGCTGAGTTCAGTTCGCGATGCTGTGTTTCCTGCAATCGTGTCTCCGCGCTGAGCAATTGTTGGAGTGTCGTGCAGAAGGTCTGAGCTTCGGGTGATTCGCAGTCCAATGAAGCAGTTGGAAGAGTCGTGGTTCGAATCGCTTGGCGCAAAGACTGATAGAGTTCCGGTGAGAAACCGTGGTCGCGCCGTTTTAGTAAGCGGTCCAACTTTTGTTTTGCTAGGAGAAATTCCTGGAGCCTAACCAGAAGATCGCGAGCAGCGACCGATGTTCCTTCTGTTCCCAACGGCTTCAATACATCGAATGGCACACCCGCCATTCGAATCAGGAAAATTGGCGCGACACGATAACTCCCAGTCACGCATGCAAGAGAACGGAACTGCGTGACAGTGACAAGTCAGAACCGAAGAACGGACGATTTCGTAACACGGGAGGACGCCCCCTATGAGTTTCTTCCAGTGTTGTAAGCGACGGGCTTAAGACCCGTTCATCGCGGCGAGGGGGCTCGTTGAATTTCCCACGAGGCCGTGGCCCAAGCATTCCAATTCCGCCCGGAATCAGAACTTAATTATTCAGGAGCGGCAGACGAATCGTGAACACAGTTCCAACTTCGGGTGTGCTATCCACCTTGATCGAACCGTTGTGGTCTTCGACGACCTTCTTTGTGATGTAAAGACCAAGGCCAGTTCCGCTCTTGTGCTGCTTGGTCGTGAAGTATGGATCGAAAATCTTGCCCAACTGCGCTTGAGGAATTCCGTGACCGGTATCGGCAATCCGAACGTCGACGTAAAAGTCTTTTCGTTGGCAACCGATTTCCACAGGACCCTTCTTATCCGCCGACGCTTGCAGCGCGTTCATGATCACGTTCTGAGTTGCGCGCATGATCTGAACGGAATCACCCAGCAGGGTGCATGGGTCGTCGCAAATTTCGCTTTTCAATTCGATACCGCTCTCGATTGCAACTTGGTCAACGCCTTTGACCACTTCACGCACGATGTTAGCCATTGATATTGGCTTGTGCGGTGAAGCTTCAACACTCCCGTAGCTTTGCCACATGGTGAGCAGTTCCCGACAAAGCCGAACGTTTTGTTCGATGATCTGCAATTCTTTCGCCGAGTTCGTTCCCTTTGAGCCGTTCCCGTTCCCGTTTCCGTTCTCCGTTTCCGATTGCTCAAGCTTGCGCGCTAAAAGCTGCACGTAACCCCATACGATCGTCAGCGGATTTCCAAGATCATGCACAAACTCCGCGGAAGCTTGACCCAGCGAGGCGAGGCGTTCCTTTTGCGCCAGTTCCTTCAAGAGACGATTGTTAAGCTCTTTGATTTCCTCAGCAGCAGTGGCACCGGTCCGCTGGACGCGCGTCCGTTCCACATTGCGGCCAATAGTTTCCCGCATCTCACGGGCATCGAAAGGTTTGCTGATGTAATCGTTCGCACCGAGTCGCAAAGCTTCTTTAGCCGTTTCAAGCGCGCCAAAGCCTGTGAGCATAATCACAGCGACGTGAGGATCGATTTCACGAATTTTACGTAGCCCGTCAATACCACTCGTCCCAGGCATGCGAATGTCGCTGATAACCGCATCCGGCTTCTTATCCTGCAAAATACGAAGACCCGTTTCGACGTTTTCTGCAGTATAAACCTGATAGTTCGGCTTCAGGAGCATGCGCAAACTTTCGCGAGGTCCCATCTCGTCGTCGATAACAAGAACCTGCGGGAGATCGGATCCGTTCGTCATAATGGTTAAGGCTCCTGGAAAGCTAAGTGCGTACCGTGGACCTGACGTTTATCAAGATCCTCCTAATTCGGCACGGGATTTGTTGAAGCGGTACATGTCAAAGTTTTCTTTGTAGCACAAGATGCGACTTGTGAATAACTTAAAAATTTGGTGAATAACAACCGGTTGGAGGCGGAGAAACAAGCAGAAACACCGAGAAACATAATGACTGCATTTTGTGTAAAGTCTAGAATGCACTATTTGTCCGGATAAACCTTAACCTTTTCCTGCCCAGCTGACCCATGAGAAACAGAAACCGAGTTGCGGTTACAGGCATGGGCGTTATCGCCCCCAATGGGATTGGACTCGAACGTTTCTGGCAATCGATCCTCGCTGGCCAGAGCGGTATCGGCCCGATTACCCATTTCGACCCTGTTGGACTGAAAAGCCGAATTGCCGGCGAAGTTAAAGACTTCGAGCCATCGGATTATATCGAGCCGGAGCTAAAGCCGAGAAGAATGGCTCGGCATACCCAGTTTGCCTACGCGGCAACCGTAATGGCGCTAGAAGATGCTGGATTGAAATTCAAAGATTTGCGATCTGAAGGTCCGATTCCGGTCGTTATCGGCGTGAGCACTAGTGCGCTTGATATTATCGAAGACGTCTTCAGGGATTCTTCAGCCCGCGGACTTGAAGGCGTTTCGCCTAATTCTTTGTCCGCCTCAAAGCCTCAAGCAGCGGCCAACATTATTTCTGACAGGATCGGCGCTTGTGCGAATGCGAGCACCGTCTCATCTGCATGCCCTTCTGGACTGGACGCGGTTGCGGCAGCAGCGGCCAGTATTCGTTCGGGCGATGCGGAATTTGCGATTGCTGGGGGGACTGACGCTCCGATTACGCAACATGGATTTGCTAGCTTCATCGCTTCTGGTCTTTGTTCTACTCGCAATGACGATCCACAACGCGCTAGTCGACCATTTGATTTGTTACGGGACTCTGGCGTGATCTCGGAAGGCGCTGGAATATTTGTCCTTGAGAATCTGGAACGTGCGCAAGCTCGTGGTGCGCGGATTTATCTGGAAATAACGGGGTACGGAACGCAGCGGGATCTTCGCCCGGATGAGCCGGCTTCTGGGCTAGTTAGGTCAATGGAGCTTGCTCTCGGGAACGCACGACAGGGAACCGGTGAAATTGATTACATCTCCGCCTATGGTCCGAGTCACCCCGTCCTTGATGCGGCTGAGGTTCGTTTCATTAAGCAGGTCTTTGGGAAACGTGCGCAATCGCTTCCAGTTAGTTCGATCAAAGGTGTCACTGGAAATCCTTTGGCCGCCGGCGGCCCCCTGCAAATCGCTGCCTGTGCCTTGAGTTTTCGGGATCAAACAATCGTGCCGACGGCAAATTATGAAGTGCCGGATCCCGCGTGCGACCTGGATGTTGTTCCCAACAAGCCGCGGCGCGGCAAATTGAATTCTATACTTTTGAACGTTCGCGGGCTTGGTGGGAGTGCGAGTTCCATGGTCGTGAACCGGGTAAATGGTCGATGAACGGTGCAACGGCCCCCATTCTTACGGCGTTAATTGCCCAGCTTGGGTTAGGCCTGGCTGTTTTCATTTCAAACACGCAGCGAAAATCTAACCAGTGCTTTTTGATGCTTTCATTAGTGGCGGTCGGTTGGCTCGGAAGCATCTATGGTGCGCTTACAACGACCGATCCGGGAGTTGCAGCCGTCTGTATTCGGGAAGCGTCCACCGCCGGAGCACTAATCGTTGTTACCTTAAATCTCCTGCGCCTCTCCATTCGATGGCGTCAGGAATCATGGTTGGCGACTTTGCGCCGATCGTGGATCTGGATTGTTCTCACCCTTGGCATTGTCCTCCTTTGTCAATCGAGCTACTTCCTGGTTGGAGCTGAGATACCTCACCACGCTGGGGGAACCTTAGCTCAAGCAAAGCCAGTTTATGGGCCTGGAGTTAACATTTTCACGGCCTACCTGGCGTTAGCATTTGTTGGTTCGGTGGTTGAATGCTGGAGAGATCTTCGGCAAACGACTGGAGCCGAACATGCAGAACTCCAGGTGCTTATCGCCGGTGCCCTAACGATATTGCTGACATCCTTGGCCTTGACCGTCGTTCTCGACTATTTCGTCAAAGACACGCTGGTCTGGATGGCTCCGCTGCGAAGCATTCTTTTCAGCTTAGTTGTGGCCTATGCCATCGCCAGTCGAAAGCTGATGGAAGTCGGAATCTTGTTTCGCCGAACAATCGCTTACGCAGTTCTGACTGCGTATTTGTTGCTGCTTTATGGAGGTGTCTGGTGGCTGATTTCGACCGCCTTCCACGAACGAGGATTAGCCCACGTTCTCGCAGCGGTGGTAATCGCGTTCGCAATGGCTCCAGCCCGGGGCATTTCACAATCACTAGCTGATCGACTGATCATCGGTGCGCGGCGCCTCGATTTTCGGTCGACCATGAACGAAGCGACGGCCATCTTAAAATCGGTTACCACGCTTCCTGATCTACTGGAACGCTTTGCCAAGACTATTGCCGGGGCGGTTGCGACTGATAGCGTCCTTATCTTACTCCCGGATCAGCGTGGCTTTTCTCAACTTTATCCGCGCCTAACCGCGGATCGCAATACCCCTTCTAAGGTCCTCCTTGGACGCGATCAGCCCATAATAAAATATCTCGAAACACATCAGGAACCGCTTGTTCTCGATGAGTTACACCGAATGCGGCAGACGCCCGAGCTGGAAGCGGTGGAGAAACAGATGCGCGGCCTACGGATTGGCGTGGCCATGGGAATTTTCTCGCGTGAACATCTCGCGGGAGTAATGTTGTTAGGGCCGCGGTTATCTGGACGCATCTACGGAAGCGTCGAACAAAATGCGCTTCAAGTCCTCTGCGGACAGCTTGCCATCGCAATCGATAACGCGCAGCTCTTTACCGAGGTTCAGAACGCCAAAATTTATAATGAAATTTTGCTCCAAAACCTTACCACCGGAGTTATCGCAGCCGACGCCAGTGGGCAAATTACGGTCTTTAATAACGAAGCGGAACAAATTATCGGCGCGAAAGCTGAGGACTTGATTGATCAATCGATCCTTCGATTACCGCCGTCGATTTGTCACCTAATCCAAGAGACGCTGGAATCCCGCCAGCGTCCGGAGAATCGGGAACTAAATCTGGAGACCGCCCAAGGCACAGTCGTGGCCCGGGCGAGCAGCTCAACGTTCCATGGGCAGCAAGGCGAAATGCTTGGGGTGCTCGTCGTCCTAACGGATATTACCGCGCTCAAACAGCTGGAAATGCAGATCCGGCGTAGCGACCGTCTGGCCAGTCTAGGCACTCTCTCGGCTGGTATGGCGCATGAGATCAAGAATCCTCTCGTCTCGATCAAAACGTTCGCCCAGCTCCTGCCAGAACGTTACCAAGACTCCGATTTCCGGGACACGTTCTCCAACCTGATAGGTCACGAAATCGACCGAATCGATTCCCTCGTTAACCAGCTGCTGAGATTTGCCAGACCAGCCAAGCCAGTCCTTAAACTCATCCATGTCCATTCGGTAATGGAAAAATCACTGCAACTGATTGGGCATCGCCTTTACCAAAAAGAGATCAAATTAACTCGCTCTTGGCAGGCAAATGTTGATACAATCAGAGCGGATGCAGACCAGCTTGAGCAGGTCTTCTTAAACTTCTTCCTAAACGCAATGGACTCGATGAAACAAAAGCAAGGTGGCGAGATGCTGGTCTCAACTGAGATCCGCCCCGCAGACCAATGGGTCACCGCCGGCGCTCGAACCAACGGCCATTCCCAGGAAGTGTTGCGCATCACCATTCGCGATACAGGTGAAGGCATCCGCAGCGAAGATGTTCCCCACGTTTTTGATCCGTTTTTCACTACGAAGGATTACGGAACAGGTCTCGGATTATCTGTCGTGCACGGCATTATCCAGGAACATTCCGGTCAAATTCAGGTGGAAAGCGAGCTGAGTAAGGGAACCGCCTTCCATATCCTGCTGCCCCTGGTTCGTCAGGAACAGGAGGTGGCCGTTACGTGAGTCCATCTCACATTTGTATACTTTACTCACAAGATGGTGATTTCGTTCGGCGGGTTAAGGCATTCCTCGCTGCCATCGCTCAAGTGCGCCACGTCAGTTCCGCCGATCGGTTAGACTCTGTTCTTCAACAAACCGGTCCAGCGATTCTGGTTTTGGATCTTCGCGCTCGAGAAGCTTTGGATCTGTGTGATCAGATTCGGGCCGGGTGGCCCGATATTTTGGTCGTTGCGCTCGGAACTCCCCGCTCAGAACCGCTTCGCGAAGCAGAACACAGCGGAATTTACGCCGCAGAAGATTTGCAGATCGATCGCCGGCGATTGCAGGGATTAATCTCCCGCGGGTTCGAGCACTTGCGCCTGCTTCAGGAGAATCGGGATCTACGCGAGCAATCAATTGTTCCAGTTGCCCCCGAACCGAGCAGACAAATTGAAACGCACGTAGATCGCCCCAGTTCAATCGCGCCGCGTCTTCGTTTCCCGCGAGTGTTTCGTCGATTCGATAATGTTGAAGCACTCCTTTCCAGCATGGTGGAAGGATTGGCTGACGCTACTGGCGTGGCGCGCGTCGGTATTTTTTCAAGGATCAGTCAGGGCGACCGTTATCGGTTGCGCGCCGGTCTGCGGTGTCTTCCGGAAACATTCGAGGTCGAATACGCTGAACGCGATCCGCTAGTCAGATGGCTGGAACTTCACGCCCACATCATTTATCGCGGAAACCTCCCACAAGCAGCTGATCAACGAGAACGCAGTCTAATGCGGCGTGCTCTCGATGCTTTCGGCGCCGAAGTGATCGTGCCTCTTCATGCGCGAGGACGAATCATTGGCTGGCTGTTCTTCGGCTATCGAATCACCGGCCAACGGTTTGATTATTCGGACCTCGAAGGAATGATGCTGCTTGCGGAGCACGTCTCCACTGTTCTCGAGAATGCTCTTCTCTACGAAGAAGTGACGTTGCAAAAAACTTTGGCCGAAACGCTGCTGAAATCGATTCCTCCAGGCATCGTCGCGACCGATGAAGATTCTACCATACGGTGGTTCAATCCTACCGCCGAGTTGATGCTTGGAATCGACGCGTCCGACGCTCTTAAACAACCAGTCGAAGCTGCGGGAGCCCGAATCGCTTCCTTCCTGCGTGAAACTCTTGAGGCCACTGATAATCTTCCGCCACGCCAGTGGATTGATCCAATTACCCGACGATCTCTCTCTGTCGAAACTCGCCGGTTGTTAGATGGCAAAACGCCGCTCGGTGCTGTCGCCGTTATTCACGATCTAACGGCCGAACAACATCTACGCCAAAAACAGGATCTCGTTGATCGCGCAGCTTTTTGGACAGATCTCGCTGCCAGTATGTCTCACGAAATTCGTAACCCACTGGTGGCGATCAAGACTTTCGCTCAACTCCTGCCTGAACGTTTTGATGACAGCGATTTCCGTAAAGAATTTAACGAGATCGTTGTTCAGGAAGTTGATCGACTCGACAAGATCATTACTCAAATCAATAACTTCGCGCATCCTACCGAATTGGTGATGAAGCCCGTGGACGTTCGCACGCCAGTGCGCAAAGCGATCGAAAGTGCGCGTGAACAATTCAAGAAGAACGGTATTGCCATCGATAGTACGCTTCCACCCACGCTTCCAAAAGTTCTGGGCGACGAAACAGCGTTGGCGGAGGCATTCGTCCACCTTGTAACGAATGCCGCAGAAGCAACTTCAGGAAAAACTAAACCGCGTATCACTTTAGCCGCACGCGAAGTTCGCGACCAAGGCCGGACTAGTGGTGTTGTTGTGACCGTCAGAGATAATGGCCGAGGTATCGCTGCAGAGCTGCGTGATAAGGTCTTTTCACCGTTCTGCACGACTAAAGCCCGGGGAATGGGCCTAGGCCTGCCGATCGTGAAACGGACAGTATTCGACCATAATGGCCGGGTGGACATTGATACCAGCCCCCAAGGCACTTCCGTAAGCGTATTGCTCCCAGCCAGCCCAAACGGGCATTAACAGCCTGTAATTTCTAATTGGCTCGGTTCACCGGACAGCATAGCTTGTTGATCCTTTCACCAATCATTAACCAATATCGCTCATGATCGTTACCACCTCTCAACTTTACAAAGTGGCCTACGGAAAATACGCCGTCGGCGCTTATAACATCAACAACATGGAACAACTGCTGGGCCTCTTTAAAGGCTGCCAGCAAAGCAAAGCGCCGTTCATTATTCAGCTTTCAAAAGGAGCGCGGAAATATGCCGACAAACGGATGCTCGAAGCGATGATTCGCACCGCAGAAGAAATGTTCCCAGACGTCATCTTTGCCGTGCACCTCGACCATGGTGATGAGGAAACCTGTTACGATTGCATCGCGTCCGGCTTCTACAGTTCAGTGATGATCGATGCGAGTCACGAATCTTTCGAAGAGAACATCGCGATCACCAAACGCGTGGTCGACCGCGCTCACGCCAAAGGCATTAGCGTGGAAGCAGAACTCGGGCAACTCGGAGGCGTTGAAGAAGACATCAGCGTCGATGAAGGTCATGCTTCCCTGACTAATCCCAAGGAAGCAGTCGAATTCGTTAAGCGCACCGGGTGCGATTCCCTCGCTGCAGCCATCGGCACCAGCCACGGGGCTTATAAGTTTAAAGGTCAACAAAGCCTCCACTTTAATGTCATTGAAGAGATCAAGAAGCTGATCCCCGGAATGCCGATCGTAATGCATGGCAGCTCAAGCGTCCCGCAAGAAGAGGTTCGCCGCATTAATGCCGCAGGCGGAAAACTCGACCCTTCAGCACGCGGCGTGAACGAAGATGAATACCTTCCAGCCGCGAAACTAGGCGTAACAAAGGTCAATATCGACACCGATGGTCGTCTAGTCTGGACTCGGGTGCACCGTGAGTTCTTCAGAGATAAACCAGCGGAATTCGATTTTCGGGCTCCAGGAAAAATCTTCGTGGAAGAGTACGCAAATTTCATCGCTCATAAGAACGAGAAGTTGGGATCTGCGGGAACGCTCGACGAGGTCCGGGCGAGCCTGAAGAAGTGAGTTAATATTCCCGGCATAGTCGCGCCCGAATGGTAGGGCGCGACCTTGTCGAGCTGCAACGAACTCAAGCTCTAGCGCCTTGTTAGCCAGGCCGTCGCGGGGCACAAGCGAACGAACGAGAGATCCGTACCTTCCTGTCCGCTCACACTGATGGGAGGCGTAACCGCCTTAACTTGGAGAAAACGGGGTGTGACAAGTAGGCGGAATTGGGCGCGAAAACCTGCTGGCAAGCTAAGTGCTATGAAGATTATAGTAATTATATCCCCAGACAATGAAGGCTTTGACCCGCGACGCCGCCGAGTTCCTCCTCATCGATGATGACCCTGCCATCACCAAGTTCCTCGCCACTTACCTAAAACAAAAAGGACATACCTGCGAGGCGCTAACCGAAGGCTTCCAGACCGCCGCCTGGCTCGAGCATCACCAGTGCGATGTCGCTGTAGTCGATCTCAATATGCCGAAGGTCGACGGGCTTTCTCTGATCTCCTACATCCGCGAGATCCGGCCGAACCTACCGATCATCGTTTTCACCGGCGCCGGTTACGACGAAGACCGAATGCATGCTGCGTTGCGAGCTGGCGCGAATGGATACGTCAGTAAAAACCTTCCAATCGAACAGCTTTACTGTGTCTTGTCGCGCGTTCTTGCCACATGCCAACAACGCGCGAGACGCCAATCGGCTGCACCCGTTTTGGCAGCCTGAAAATAGGCTTTCAATTCGCGATCGCTTCGTCCACGAGCCACCGCAGCGCTTCTGACGAAATGCATTCCGCGCCAGCTGCTGCCGCGGTCTGTTGCTCTAGCATATCGTCGGTGGCCACGAGAAGTTTAAAGCGACTGGCGTACTTACTGGCCAATCGTTCGACGATTGTGTCCGCCGTTTGCCCCTGCCGCGAATAGAAGATCTGAATTTCGCCTGGATCAGAGCTAATATCGATATCGGTTCCGCGTCCGTCGAAAACGACGGCGACCTTTGTTCCGGTCCAATCCTGATAGTCGCGCAACTTCTTCGCCAATGCGTCACGTGCGAGAGAGCGGCGCTTCCGATGAAGTGCCCTCAGTTCTGGCCACGCGAAGATAACGCTATGTCCGTCAACTATGAGGTACTGCGGGTGCACAACGGGGGAACCGCTACGCCTGTTGTAACTAAGCCGAAGTTGCGGGTTCCGGTTCAGCTTCTGGTTTCGACTCTGGCTTCGATTCCGGCTTAACCTCCTCTGCTGCGGGCGCGGCCGATGCAGCTGGAGCAGCTGGAGCTGGAGCAGCCGGAGCAGCCGGAGCAGCCGGAGCCGCTTGCTTCTTGGGCTTTGCTTTGGCCTTCGGTGGCTCCTTGCGAACTGATGCGGTTTTCGCCTTTGCTTTCTTGCGCTCCAAATAGGCGCGGCGCCGTGCCCTCTTTGCCGTTACTCGATGTTGCTGACCCATGGCGGGTTCTATAGGGCGGGAGCCCACATTCCGCAAATGCGAAGAAACGGCAAAGCAAAGAGACAGAGGGTGGGGCGGCAGCCGGATTATTGCATTGCCATGCGAGGCACAATCCGTTAGGAAACCCAAATCCCCCCCCTGTTGTTTGTGACGATCCCCAGGACAGTCATTGTTTGTTCGGCGATAGCTCTCGCTTTTTCGGGAGCGATTGGTCTCTTCAATCTCCAACGGACTATTCGACCTAGCGATATGTCACCGCAGTCGGTGCCCGCGCAACCCGAGGTCAATCTCAATAACTCGCCTAGCCCCCCAGTAAAACCAGATCCTCAATTCGTCGATATCCGCGATAAACTCGAATGCACCGAAGCCGAATTAGCTAATGCTCGCATAGAGAAGAATGCACTCGAAATAGCATCACACGAAAAAGAGCAGCGGATCGCGCAACTAGAACAGCAGATCAGTTCCTTATCCGCTGATCAGGCCCAAATTAAAGCTCTTCAATCGCAACTCGAAAGCGCCACAAGACAGGTGGACGCCGCTGAACAGGAAAAGCGGTTGTTGGCGGACAAAATCCAGGTTGCGCAAGATCGTTTCAACAAGCCGAAACCGAGAGCCCATCCGGCAGCCAGCGGAATTCCTGGAATTCGCGGCCGCGTTTTGGCAGTGAATCGCTCGTATAATTTCGTGGTGCTGGACCTTGGCGCTCGAGAAGGGGTTGAATCAAATACCGAAATGGTTGTGATGCGCGGTTCTACTTACATCGGTAAAATTCGGGTTTCATCAGTTGAACCGGCCACAACTATCGGCGATATCGTTATTACGAGCCTGGCTCATGGAGTTCGGGTTCAACAGGGAGATACAGTCGTTTATGGTGGCACTAATTTCTAAATTGCGTCGTAGCCGATACATCAAAGTGATGCTGCTTATTTCGGTAGCGGTTGGCATCGCGTCCTGCGCAACCGATGAGCCCGCACCGATCATTGGAGACTCCGCCTCGCGCGAGACGTCGTTACCATGGAATGAGCAGACAAAATGGGAACGGGACGGCTCTGCTGCTGGCTTGAATACGGCCGGACGACGGTAGGCGTCGCGCCTGTCGCTTATTCCTTCGTTCTGGCCTAGATCCAGAACCCCGCCGGTATCACCGCGTTCTTCGGAACCACAACTATTCCGTCGCGGATGAAATAGTTCTCGGCGTCCAGATCAGCCGGCTTACCCTCAGGAGTGATAACAACGCCGTCAGCGATGCGCGCATTCTTGTCGATGATCGCCCGATCAATGACGCAATGGCGCCCGACCCCAATCGGCGGCAATCCCTCTTCCGAATGCGGCGCGACCGTTTCATAGTAGTCTGCTCCCATCACAATACTGTTCCGAATCGTTGCCCCAGTTTGAATGATACTGCGCACACCGATGACTGATCGTTCCAAATGCGCATCCGATATTATGCAACCATCCGCGATGATCGCTTGTCGCAATGTTGCTCCATTAATCTTGCTGCCAGGCAAAAATCGCGGATGCGAAAAGATCGGAGCGGACGCTTCGAAGAAACTGTATTGGGGCAAGATGTCGGTTAAATCAAGGTTCGCTTCGTAAAACGCGCGGATGGTTCCGATATCCTCCCAGTAACCATCAAAAACATAACCGCTCACATGGCGCTGTTGAATCGATTGCGGGATGATGTGTTTCCCGAAATCAACCAGATCGTTATCCAGACATTTCACCAACACGTCCCGACCGAAGATGTAGATCCCCATTGATGCTTGGAACAATTCGGCATCATCCTTCGCGCCTATCGAAGCGAGGAGCTCTTGATTCATTCTAAATTCGTTCAAGAGATTTTCGTCCTTCGGCTTCTCGACAAATCGCGTAATCCTACGATCGCCGCCGCTTTGCATGATTCCGAACTCGGAAGCTTGCGATCGTGCCACCGGTTTAGTCGCCAGCGTTATGTCCGCGCCGGTCTGAATATGCTGGTGAAGCAGCGTGCGAAAATCCATCCGATACAGCTGATCACCACTCAGAATGATGTAGTGATCATACGGGCCTTCCAGGAAGTAACGCATGTTTTGCCGGACGGCATCCGCCGTTCCTTGATACCACTGTGAGCCTTCAGGAGTTTGTTGAGCAGCAAGGATATCGACAAAGCTCCGCGAAAAATTATCGAACTTGTAACTCGCCTGAATATGGCGATGGAGCGACAAACTATTGAATTGCGTTAGGACGTAAATCGATCGCAGCCCGGAATTCAAACAATTGCTAATCGGGACGTCGACCAATCGATATTTTCCACCGAGCGGGACCGCCGGTTTCGCTCGATCTTTGGTTAAAGGAAAAAGGCGGGTCCCGGCGCCGCCGCCCATGATGATGGCAAGAGTGCGCTGGGTTGTGCCCGGGGGGAGCGCAGTGCTGGAGAGCGCGCCAGTCGGGTCGCTGGAAAGTATCTGACCCGCAGTGCGATCATCCATTTTCATTGCCTAGATTAAGGCAGTTCCGCGCCTTTGTGTCCATCCGAGTCTATTTGTGGTTAAAAAACTCGTCCGGCCTCTAGTTGCGTCAATTCCCCGATAATGTCACGATTTCCACATGTGTGGCATAGTCGGTTACGTAGGCCGGTCAGAAGCAGCTCCAATTCTCCTGGATGGATTGCGTCGGCTTGAATACCGCGGTTACGATTCCGCTGGCATCGCAATCGTGAACGGCGATCGAATCGAAACCCGGAAATGTGCGGGTAGAATTGCGAACCTCGGCTCGCTTATGGCGGAGAACCCACCGGCCGGCCATTTTGGAATCAGTCACACTCGCTGGGCCACACATGGAAAGCCGACGGATCAAAACGCGCATCCTCATTTCGACGCAACCGGAAAGCTGGCCCTCGTTCACAACGGCGTGATCGAAAACTATCAGGCGTTGAAAGATCAGCTCATTCGAGATGGCGACAAAAATTTTAGTTCCGATACCGATACCGAGGTTCTCGCCCATTTGATCGGCAAGCTCTACGAAGATTCTGCCACAACCGACACGCGACCAGACGGATCAGCCCCCGCGAATGGCGGTGCGCCAAGTTATAGCAAGAAAGCCCGATTGGTAGATGCGGTCCGAGCCGCCTTACGACAGGTGATCGGCACCTATGGCATCGCGCTGGTTCATCGCGATATCCCCGACTTCATTGTTGGCGCGCGTCGTGGCAGTCCACTTGTGCTTGGCGTTGGGAAAAATGAAAATTTTCTCGCGAGCGACGTAAGCGCAATCGTCGCTCACACCCGTGACGCTGTTTACCTGAACGATTTCGATGTTGTCGCAGTCGAGCGCGATCGATTCGAAATTAGTTCCGTTGCTGGCGAAGCTGGTAGTTACGAACTCCGGAAGGTTGAATTCGGCGACACCGACATTAAGAAAGGCGATTACCCGCATTTCATGCTCAAAGAAATTTTTGAGCAATCGGGATCGGTCCGTGACGCGTTACGCGGTCGCCTGAGCCACGAAGAATGCACTGCCAAGCTTGGCGGATTGAACATGAGCGCCGCGCAATTGCGTGATGTTGGTCGTGTCGTCTTAACTGGATGCGGCACGGCTTTGCATGCGGCAATGGTCGGCGAATATTTAATTGAAGCATTGGCCCAGATCCCGACTGAAGTCGAGTATGCCAGCGAATTCCGTCACCGAAATTCTCCGATGACGCGTGACACACTTGTCTTCGCTATTAGTCAAAGTGGGGAAACCGCTGACACGTTAGGTGCGTTGCGAGAAAGCAAACGGAAAGGTTATCGGACGCTTGGCATTTGCAATAACGTCGCCAGCACGATCGCGCGGGAAAGTGACGGCGGCGTTTACATGCACGCGGGACCGGAGATCGGTGTCGCGGCCACAAAATCATTCACCTCACAAGTAACAATCCTTACGGCGATTGGGCTTCTTCTTGGTCGAATGCGGCACCTGTCACCGGCGCAGGGAACGGGAATCATTGAAACGCTAGAAGCTCTGCCGGGTCAAATCGATCAAGTCCTTAAACTGAGTGATCAGACTAAGGCGATCGCCAAAAAATATGCTTCGGTGAATGGCATGCTCTTTTTTGGGCGGCAATTCAATTTTCCAGTCGCGCTCGAAGCCGCGTTGAAGATGAAAGAGATTACCTATCTCTTTGCCGAAGGTCATCCGAGCGCCGAATTGAAGCACGGTATTATTGCTTTGGTTAGGTCCGACTTGCCTTCCGTTTTTATCGCACCAGATGACGCCGTTTTTTCCAAAAACGTCAACAACATCGAACAAGTCCGTGCCCGCAAAGGTCCGGTTATCGCGGTGACTTCCGGCGAGGGGGTAGGGAAGTTGAAGAAAATTGCGGACGACGTTATCGAGATCCCGGTAGCACCGGAATGCGTCACTCCGATTCTTAGTGTGATTCCGCTTCAATTGCTCGCTTACCATCTGGCTGTTGAACTCGGGCTCGACGTCGATAAACCGCGAAACCTGGCCAAGAGCGTCACGGTAGAATAAAGGGTTGGGTTCAGTTGTAGCCACGGGCCTATGCCCCGTCCCTTGTTGCAGCCACGGGCCTGTGGCCCGTCGGGATTGGCGTTCCCGATACGAAATTCAATAGAACGGCATTTGTTCGACCGCAACGAATTCACTCCCGATCCCCCTGGTACCATCGACCAGAATCGCAACGCGGTTCAAGGTTCGCTCGCTCTCAATTAGCCTCCGACCAAGAGCTCTTTCTTGAGCTACGTCTCAATCAGAATCCCCCTTGCCTGCATTTGGTTTGCTTCCATAATGAAACACACCGTTTCCCGGGGGTATAGCTCAGTTGGTAGAGCGTCTCGTTCGCAATGAGAAGGCCAGGGGTTCGAATCCCCTTACCTCCAGTATTTTGACCCAGCTACTCGGGGCGCAGACGTGTTAAAGCCTATCTGAAGATTGTCGCAGTCCGCTCGTTTTCGGCAATCGGCGGACAGGTCCGCGCCCGATCCGGTATCTGGTTTGGCTGATTCGTTTAATCCAGGCGCACCTGCCTCAGTCCATGGACTAACGATTCAACAAGATGGTGTGGCAACTAATCGTTAGGATGTACCTGTAGCGAGTCTTACGTGTTACTGAGCAGCCAAATTCCCGTCTTTGCTGTCGAGCTCGTCGTTCTTGAAAGTAAATATCGCGAACTTCGGACCTTCTTCGTAGCGAAATGTCGTCTTCTTAAAGATGACCATATCTGTCTTCTCCATGCTCGTCGGTGGTCCCATGATTTGTTCCACCTGCGTCTTGGTCATGCCGGTAGTGATCAGGTTGTAGTTTGCTAGCGTCAATTTCGATCCAGTTAACGGACTTCGGTTACACGCCGAAGCGAACGCTAACAGCACGACGAATAGAAACGTCAGTGACAACTTGGGTCTCATAACATCAATGATCTACTCGGACGGGCCAAGTCAGATTGGACGTACGCCACCGCGTCCACCCAGAATGATGGCTAACGCAAGTAAGATGACCGCGACCGGCACCAATGGCGCAGTCGTAATGTACGTGAGCAGAACAAAGAGAATCGCAATCGCAGCCAGAATGGTTCCAACACTGTAATTCATACACCTATATCGTTTTCGGCGATGCAGTTGCGCGTGTATGTCTTCTACGAAAAGTGCCCGCGGCATATTGGCCAGAAGGCAGACTTCGACTCGTTCTACTCCCCGTCGGTTAAATCGGTCGCTCGCCGGAATTCGGTTGATTTCCTGCGCAAATAAGTCGCTTAAACAAAACAAAACGTCTAGACTCATAGTTTCGAAGGGCTCCTATGAGTCAGAAAATCCTGATCGTTATCTCGATTTCGTTTACCTTTTTGCTCACTCATGCCAATGCTGGCCCTGCATCGCCTACTTCGCATGCTGTTTCCGAAGGTTTAAACCCCGGACCGGACATTATCACCGGAGAAATGTCCGATTTGGCTGAGTACGGATCTACCGAAACGCAAGTCGGACTCGGGATTAGCACGACTTCATGTAACGCCGGAAATGTTCCGGTCGATTTCTTCGCCCTGCCTAACACCGATCATCCGGTGATTCCCCATAATCTTTACCGGATGAGTGGTGGACCGAATAACGATGAGCGATTCGAACAAATCGGACAATCATGGGTAAAACATGCGTTTGGAGCAGATCAGTTTGAAAAGTGCGGTTTTGGGTGCATTCCGGAGGACTTCACTCATTTAGGGGCGGGCTGTTCGGACACATATTTGTCGTTCCAAAACGCAGAGCAAGGGTCGTTAGGATCCCGGGCCTTGGTTAATCCTTTCACGGGCGTTTTTCAATCCACGGCAAATAACCATACCGGTCACAAACACACTCAAACGTCACACCGCATCGCAGTGGACATCGCTGACCTCAATGAAAACCTCAACGCGGGCGCGACCTATTATGCCGAGGTCGGTTATTTTACGCCTCATGAGTACGCTTGGTGTCAGGATCATCCAAGCGAGTGCAACATGTATAACAACTGGTCGTATAGACGTTACCTTGTCTTCGGGATTAACGATTTTACCTTCCAGGAAGCCGCCGATACAGTGCGAATGGCTCCGGCGATAAATGCGTGGACTGGAGCGACAATTCATTCAATTGAACCCGAACCGGGAGTCGATGGGCGTGGTCTTGTCGCCTATAAAGTAACCCAACTTACCCCAAGCTCGTGGCACTATGAGTACGCGATTTACAATAACAATCTGGATCGGGCCATTCAATCATTCAGCATACCGTTGGCTTGTCCGATTCAGCTCATTAATCTCGGGTTCCATGCCCCGTTAAACGAACCTGGTTTTCCAAATGATGGAACGGTTGGAGACGCTGGATTCAGTAATGCGCCGTGGCCGGCTAACCTAACAACAACTGCGATTAGTTGGAGCTCTGAGACTTTTACTCAAAACCCGAACGCCAATGCCATCCGTTGGGGCACGTTATACAATTTCTGGTTCAATTCTGATCGCCCTCCAGTCGAGGTAACCGCAACCATTGGCTATTTCAAGAAAGGCTCCCCTACCACTGTCTCTATCCTCGGCCCCGACGCGTGTAGCGCTGAACCGACACCCACTCCAACTGCGCCACCGGGCCCCACCCCAACAGCAACACCAACTGCTACTCCAACCCCCAGCCCGACTCCTAGTCCCACCCCCATCCCAGTTGCCCAAGCGGTCAACATCTCAACCCGAATGCGGGTGGAAACTGGTGACAACGTTGGAATCGGCGGATTCATCATCTCAGGCTTGTTCCCGAAACGAGTCCTCGTGCGGGCAATCGGTCCATCGTTAGGGAGCGCTACCGCCGGTTATTTGCCGGATCCGCAAATCGAACTGCATGGTTCGGGCTTGGTTACAATAACCAACGATAACTGGAGAGAACACCAGGAGGCTGAAATCATTGCAACCGGCCTCGCCCCGGCGAATGATCTCGAGTCTGCTATCATCGTTATGCTCGTCCCAGGATCGTATACCGCAATCGTGAAAGGCAATAATCTCTCCGAGGGCATAGCTTTGGTAGAGATTTATGACGTCGATGAAAGCGTTCCATCGAAGTTGGCGAATATGAGCACGAGAGCGTTTATCAGAACCGGTAACGACATCGCCATTGCGGGCTTTATTTTGGGGAGAGGGACCGCCAACGATTCCGTCATCGTTCGCGGTCTTGGTCCAAGCATGTGTGCAAGCTGCGCGTCTGCCTTAGTCAATCCGACACTGCAAATCATGAACAGTGAAGGTGCGGTCGTAAGTCTGAATAACGATTGGCAGGATGATCCTGTGCAAGCGGCGATTGTTACCGCAGCCGGACTCGCGCCTTCAAACAATGTCGAGGCTGCGATTGCCGCAACACTGGCGCCCGGTCCTTACACTGCATTACTTACTGGCAGTAACAGCGATGAGATCGGGTTGGGTTTGGTTGAAGTCTACGACCTCGGTTCGCAATAATACGTTTCGTCGGTGCAGAGCTCTTAGACGAGATAGGAACGCAGTGGGTTGTTTGAGACTGGGACAAGTTTTTGTTCCCCGAAGTCGGCCGAGTTTATCAGCCTCGCTGATTATCGATTGTTCAATAATCCTTGCCCAATGAACGATCCTTTTTCATTCTTAGGGATGAACTCGGATCAGGGAACTCCCCGCAAGGATGCAATCGTAGGGAAGAAAACGGTCGAGAATCCGGACAACTGCCCACGCGTGACCGGTGTGTTAGAACCTTCCGCCTCATCGGAAGTGCAAGGGCGAGGAAGCGTCCATAAGTTGGTTCAAGATCCGTATTGTCTCGCCTACGTATTCGCCGACCTGCCTGTTGATGGGTCTAACGTCGCCATTACATGTCCATCTTGCGGGAAGAATTTCTACGCTTCTGTGATGGAGCGTTTGTAATTCCCATTTCCTACCTCTCGATATCGCGTCCGATTTAGAGGGGACGCCGATACCCAAGGGGGATGTTCCTGTAGCTGCAAAGCATCACGCGACGATGAGTTCCGTGTTCAATCCATGTTAATCCGTGGCCAAATTCTGCACATGTGGGTAATGGTTAACCGAGCCATTATGGTGAGCGGTCGAGAATTTGGCTAAGGTTTCAGGCGCCAAATTACGCTCGACCGCCGCCGTCGGTAGTTCGTTGATTTGGTGGAATTTCGGCAAACAATTCGCCTGAAAAACTAGCCGTAGTTCCAAAGCGCACAGCATATTTGAAATTATGGAAATTATGAAAATGGCTTGCAATTTGCTTAAACCATTTCCAACGGTTCCAAAGCAATGTTGCCCAGGTAAACCCGTTTTTTCACCATGTGTTTGGCCATCTATCTCGCCAGTTCCCAAGAACTCCCCCGCATCGACTGGAATGAAGAAAAACCAACGTTCCATGTGATCCCGCTCCCAAAGAACGCGGAAGCTGTTCGCAAACATTTTCGGACCGAATACGTCTATTACGTCGGTTCCGAACAAGGTTGCTCCTGTGCCTTCAATTATGAGCACGAATCCGACTCAATCATTGAATTGAGAAATTACCTCCGGAACGCTCTCATTTGCGTTGATCAAATCGAAATGTTCGTCTGCCAGTCTGGAACGGAATCGGCCGAGCGAAAACATGCGATTATAGTTTCGCCGGATCGGATCGCGATGGCGGACTTCTGTTTCAAGGACGGCCAATACTTGGTGGTGAATCGAGGCCGCCAACCGGAGACAACGACTGAAGCGGAAAAATGTTTACAGCATGTCACGCGATCGGTTGGTGTGGCTACAGCTGGATGCACGCGAGTACCTCGATCCAAGCAAGCGGGCTTTCCTTCGTTACCGCTGTTCGTCGGGTCGCACTGAGCTTCGCGCGTCAATCTGTAGCCACGGCCCTGCGGGCCGTCGGGTATCGACTCCGCAAACATTTCGACCTGCGGTCCGTCGAGTATCGACTCCACAAACATTTCGATCTGCGGTCCGTCGAGTAATCGACTCCACATCACCGTTTCCGTACCCCGCGGAAGTAGAAGGAGACCCAGAGGAAGAGGCTAGGGGAGAGCGGCATATTCGCCCTTGCAGAGCATCAGCATAGATGCTTGTACACCAGTCCACACTAGAATCGTTCGAGCTCTAAGCTCCGGGCGATCACAACCATGGAAAGGAACAGGATATGGGACTGATGGATTTCATTAAAGGCGAACTGATCGAGATTATCGAATGGACCGACGATTCGCGCGACACTTTGAGTTATCGTTGGCCGGATGACGACAAAGAGATCAAGAATGGCGCACAACTAATCGTCCGCGAATCTCAAATCGCGCAATTCGTTTATCTGGGACAATTCGGCGACACTTTCGGTCCAGGCAAACATACACTAACGACCGATAACATCCCGATTCTGACTACGCTCAAGGGGTGGAAGTACGGATTCAATTCGCCTTTTAAAGTCGACATTTACTATGTCAGTACTCGGCTGTTCACCGGAAATAAATGGGGAACCTCTAATCCCGTTATGATGCGGGATAATGATTTCGGCATTGTCCGGGCCCGCGCCTTTGGGACGTACGATTTCAAAATCACTGAACCGAAATTATTTTTGAAAGAAGTGGCCGGAAGCGATCAGCATTTTCGGCTCGACGAATTTGCTGACACCATGCGTTCGCGCATTGTTAGTTTGTTCAGTGAAGCGCTGGCGCAATCGAAGATTCCGGTGCTCGACGTGGCTGCACGTTACAGCGAAGTGGGCGGAGCGTTGTTACCGCTGATCAATCCAGTCACGAACACCAAATATGGTCTCGAACTAACGAGCTTCATTTTGGAAAACGTCAGTCTGCCTCCAGAAGTAGAGCAAGCGATCGACAAACGTTCGTCCATGGCTGCAGTGGGAAACCTGAATGATTACGTCAAATTTCAAATGGCCCAGGGAATGACGCAACCGGGCGGAAGCAATGCCGGTGGATTTGCCACTGAGATGGCTGTGGGAATGGCAATGGCCCAACAGATGATGCAACAACAGGGCGGGGTCCTTGGACCACAGAAAACGCCGGGCGTACCTCCGCCGGTACCCGATCAGACTGGAGCTACGCCGCCACCAACCCCGTCAGCAGCCGGAGCGCGGGCAGCCGATTGGCTCACTCCAGCTGATGTAGCCAAGACAATGGGCGTAACTGAAGCCGACATCATGGCAACGATCGAGGCCGGGGATCTGAAAGCGAAAAAAATCGGGTCAGCTTGGCGAATCAGTCGCGGAGCCATGGATGATTTCATGAAGGGCTAACTACGAGCCCTTCGGCTCTCAAAACCCGAATTTCAGAAAACCAAAACTCGAAACCAGTTCGAATTTTGTGAATACGGATCAGAAGCCGTCTGAAATAACTGCGCGACAAACTCACAATTGCCCTGCTTGCGGGGGTAAAGCTGAGTGGAATCCGGCAAAGCAGGCGTTAGTCTGTCCATTCTGCAACACTGTTTTGCCGCCGCCGATTCCGGGCAAGAGCGCTGATCCGCAGGAGAACGATTTGGCTGCAGCGTTAGCAGCTATCGGTGAAGATAAACGCGGTTGGGAAGCTCAGAAGACGTCGGTCAAATGTCAGAGCTGTCAGGCTATTTCCGTTTTTGATCCCAGGCGTGTAGGTCAGCGCTGCGAATTTTGTGGATCGGCTTCGATCATTCCGTACGAAGAAACAACCGCGCCTATCCGGCCGGAATCACTGTTAGAGTTTAAGCTTCCCGAAACTGCCGTCCGCGATCTCGTTCGAAAGTGGTACAGCAACCGGTGGTTCGCGCCTAACACGATGAATGCGCGTTCGCTGACTGATACCGTGCACGGCGTCTATATTCCTTATTGGACGTTCGATGCGCACGTCACTGCCGATTGGACTGCTGATGCCGGTTATTACTATTACGAAACTCAAACTTACACCGACTCTGATGGCCGAACTCAGACTCGACAGGTGCAGCGTACGCGCTGGGTGCCGGCCTCAGGGTCGATTGAACATTTCTTTGATGACGAACTAGTTCCAGCGTCGCGCGGGATTAACGAAACGTTGCTGCGCAAGATCGAGCCATTTCCAACTACGACAGATCTGAAGCCCTACGATCCCAGTTTTCTTTCAGGCTGGATAGTCGAACAATACCAGATCGATCTAGCGGCCGCGGCGCGCCATTCCCGGGAAATTATGGAAGCGAAAACACGCGACTTATGTTCGGCCGAGGTGCCGGGTGATACTCAGAGAAACCTTGATGTTGTAGCGGATTTTTCGGGGCAAACTTTCAAACACATTCTCGTCCCGATTTGGGTGGTTGGTTACACCTACGGGTCCAGGACCTATCAACTTGTGGTCAATGGTTATACCGGTGCGATCGCGGGCAAACATCCGCTGAGTTGGATCAAAATCACTTTGGCGGTTCTAGCAGCGCTAATTATTTTGATCATTGCACTCGGTGTTCTAAGTAACTCGTGATTTTGGACTGCGGTGGCAAGCGAAGCGCGATACCGCTTTGGGATCGCACTCATATCCAATGCGCTTAGCGATAACAAGCGCCCAGCCCGGAATCGGTGTTCCAACATTTGAGGAGAAATCGGGTGTTTTCGACCCAAGGCGGCGTCGACGCTCGCTTTGACGCCGCACTCCAAAATCTCTGTGCTACCATCTTGCCGTGCCGAAAATTATCGTGGTTGGTTATCCAAAGAGCGGTTGCACTTGGGCGACCCGGTTAGTCGCGGAACTGATCGGCTGTCCGGTCAAGGGTTTTTGGCCTGGCGATGCGAAAGATATCGCTATGGAAGGAGCAGACCGGGTCTCAGAATTTTCGTGTCACAAAGCGCATCATCAGCTCCATGAACTACAAATCGATCTAACCGATCCCAATCATCGCGTGATCTATGTCTTGCGCGACCCGCGTGACATCGCCGTCTCTGGTGCCCATTACTTCGAGTTTGTTCCGTACCCACGGGTCGCCGGATTATTTCGAAAGGTGCGTCGGGGTGAGAAATTGTATCGGCACACGCTTCTTTCCAGCACAGTGGGATCCGAAGCTTGGAATTCACGTGACTTGAAGTCG
>JADMIO011200146.1_pt1 | contig 38633 bp, 31 predicted proteins | sample 8958161 | NCBI WGS metagenome assembly JADMIO01 (sample SAMN16585339, study PRJNA669376) | soil metagenome | isolation source: Crop rotation soil | place: USA: Cullars Rotation, Alabama | collected 2011 | reverse complement strand
GCCGTGTTGCCCGCTCGGTACGAACGGGCCTCGTCAACGCGCACGAGGATGGCTGCTCGGTAGGCCGTCGGTCAACTCTTTTCGCGTCGTCATGGCAGGCACTGATCTGATCCTGTTGCACGGCGCGTTAGGCGACGCGACGCAGCTCGCTCCGCTCGCCGCCCGGATGGGTGATCACCAGCGCGTGATCACCCTCGAGTTCGAGGGCCACGGCCTCACCCCGCTCCGCGATCGCCCGCTTCGGATGGAATCGTTCGCCGAGGCAGTGCTCGACGCGATGAATGAGCGCTCGATGGATCGGGCGGACTTCTTTGGCTACAGCATGGGCGGCTACGTCGCGCTCTATCTCGCCGCCGCGGCGCCCAACCGTGTCGCCCGAGTGGCAACGCTCGCGACGAAGCTTGCATGGACGCCGGAGATTGCCGCGCGCGAGTGCGCGATGTTGGACGCCGCGACGATTCGCGCGAAGGTTCCGAAGTTTGCAGCGGCGCTCGAAGCCCGTCATCGCGGTGCCGGTTGGGAGAAGCTGCTCGAGCGAACGGCTGAGATGTTGACCGACCTGGGGCAACATCCTCGCATCACGGACGACGTGCTCGCGGCGATCACGCAGCCGGTGCGCATTTCGGTTGGGGACCGTGACGCGACGGTGACGATCGATGAATGTGCCGACGCGGTTCGGCAACTGAAGAACGGAGAGCTGGAGGTACATCCACGCACGCCGCATCCGTTTGAGAAAGCGCCGCTGGATCGCGTTGCGCGTTCGCTGGCGGAGTTTCTGGCTGGCTGAATACGGCGATGTCGTGGGGAATGCGCTCTGTCATCCCGAACCGCACCGCTCTGTCATCCCGAACCGCACCGCTCTGTCATTCGAAGCGCAGCGCTCTGTCATCCCGAGCGCAGCGAGGGACGACGATGACAATGCGACGCCGCGATGCCGGCTCATGTGAGGCGCGAATACCGCCCGCCCTAGAATCGATCGAGCGCCGCCGACATCTTCTCAGACTCTCGCCACGCCTCTCCCGGAGCTCGCGACCATGACCGCCGTCCAGGACTCGACCGATCTCAGCTTCCCCACCGGACGATTTCAGCGCCCCGCGAAACTGGATCCCGATGCTCGCGCCCGTGCGATCGACATCGTTACCGCTACGCCATCGCGGCTCCGGCAAGCCGTTCGCGGGCTGACGAACGAGCAGATCGAGACGCCGTATCGGCCCGGCGGGTGGACCGTTAGGCAGGTCGTCCATCACGTTCCAGATAGTCACCTGAACGCGTACTGTCGCTTCAAGCTCGCGCTCACCGAGAACGAGCCGACCATCAAGCCGTACGAGGAAAGCCTCTGGGCTCAGCTCCCCGACGTTCAGGCGGTTCCAATCGAGACGTCGCTCACGCTGCTCGACACCGTCCACGAGCGCTGGGTGGCAATTCTGCGTGGCATGAAGCCGTCCGACTTCGACCGCATGCTGGTGCATCCCGAGTCCGGACGTCAGAGCCTCGATCAAGTGCTCGCGCTATACGCGTGGCACGGGCCACACCACATCGCGCACATTACGAAGCTGCGCGATCGGATGGGCTGGTAACTCAACGGTCTCGAGCGCCTAACGCCATGGTCGAGCAGACCCTGTGGTTTTCGCGTCGGTTCACGTTCAACGCCGAACCGGCCCTGTTTCCGAACCTCATCGAGCGGCTACGTGGAACACCAGCGCGCCTCGAGGAGCGGTTGCGGCCGCTCGACCGCGCCACCCTCACGGCGCGCGTCGGTGATCACTGGTCGATTCAGGAGAACGCAGGCCATCTGCTCGACCTGGAGCCGCTCTGGGCGCAACGCCTCGACGACTTCGAGCGCGGAGCGGAGCGGCTATCGACGGCAGATCTCACCAATCGCCGCACAGCCGACGCGAACCATAACGCCGCCGAGCTCACGGACATTCTCTCCAAGTTTCGACACGCCCGTGAGCAGTTCGTCGGTCGGCTGGAGGCGTACGACGCAACGTTCGTCGCGAAGAGCTCGTTGCACCCGCGACTCGAGCAGCCCATGCGCGTCATCGACCACGTGTTGTTCGTGGCCGAGCACGACGATCATCACCTGGCGACGATTACGGGACTCGTGCGCGCTTTGTCGCGGGAAGGGGCCGCGCGTACCTAACGCGCCCCCGCAACCGGCCTATTGCCGGCCCATCCTCCGCAGGACGGACGAGTCGACAACGAAGCTGAACGGCTGCTGGACGAGCTGACGCACCCGTTTGCCGTTGAGCATCGCCGGGGCGTACGCCCAGTCGGGCAGCGCGCGTTGCACCGCCTGCGTGAATTTCGGATTCGTCGATGAGATGACGCCGAACGTATCCAGCTCGACGTGGCCGAGTGTGTCGACGACGAACTCCGCCAACACCTGGCCGGGAACACCCGTGAACAACAGGGCTTCTGGATACTGCGGCTGCGGTCGAGATAGGCTGTCCGAGCGGGCCGGGACGTCGACCTGCTCGGTCGTGTAGATCTTGAGAGACGCCACCATGTCGGCGAGCTCGGAGGCGGTCACCGCTTTTTTCCGCTTCTTCTCTTTGCGCTCGCCTTCGCGCGACCACACGACGATCACGCCGCACGAGCCCAGCCCGCGTGACCCCATGAATTGCGGCGGCACCTGAGAGATGCCGCTGTAGACCTCGATTCCTTCAATCGACGAAGGCGCAAGGAAGTCGAGATCGAACTCGGCCGTTGGAAGCGGGGCGCCGTCGAGCCACACAAGCGGCCAGCATTGGCCACTGTTTCCGCGGAACCGAATTGCGTTGCGAATGAATCGCGTCGACGTGATCTGGACGCCGGGAATGCGACGGAAGACGTCGGTAAGCTGCGACGGGTTGTCGTGCTCGAGCTTCTCACGCGACACGAAGTGACCGATGCCGAGGTCGCGTCGCTGATAGAAGCCCGCCATGCGACCGCTGTAGCTGGCGCCTCCCTTCACGATGATCGGCGCGAGTCGCTGTGCGATGGGCACGAGCGTGACGATCGACGCTGCCGGTGCATGCGGATCGACGATCACGTCGACCTTGGTTGGCTGAAACCCCAGCCGACGGATGCGAACTATCGCAGGTCCGCCGCGGACGGCCGTAAATCGGATTTCGCCGCGCTCATCAGTGAAGCCGCGAACCTGGGTACCGTCAACCGTGAGCTCTGCACCCGCGATCGATCGGCCGAGTGAATCGCGGACGCTTACGGATATCGCGCCGGGCGGAAGATCCTGGCCGGAGGCGCGGGGGGGCGCGGCCGCGATCGCAGCGGCCGCGAGCAAAACAGCAGTGATGCGTGTGATGGACACGTTGGCCTCCAGAGCGCGGCGAGGCGCGGACGGCCGGACGCACACGACGCCGTGGGCGTCCCGTTCGCGACATCGCGCATGGCGGACGGCCCTATAGTAGTGGCCGTGCAAACGCCGCGCGAGAGAGACGCTCCGGGAATCGGTCATCGGCGGGGCGCGCCGCGCGTGACAGGGACGAGTCGCATTGGATGTGCCCTGGACGGGTGAATCTTTCGGCTTAGTATATCCGTAACGGATATATCTGTGTCGGATCTACGCGAATGCATCTCATCGCTGCCGGACGCGTGACTTTCGATCAGCGTAGATCCCGACCCCTGTAACGCAAAAGTTCACGCATGCGAGCCAAAGATCAGCGACCAACCGAGCTTCTGCCACTCACGCCGGCTGTGCTTCACATCCTGCTCGCGCTCGCCGACGGGGAGCAGCACGGGTACGCGGTCGGACAGGCCGTCGAAGAACTCACCGACGGCACCGTTCGGATGGGCCCCGGAACGCTCTACGGGTCGATCAGCCGCATGGTGTCGAGTGGGCTCATCGAGGAGTCCAAGCCTCGCGGCCGAGCGAGCGATGATGAGCGTCGGCGTTTCTATCGCATGACGGCGCTGGGGCGCCGCGTCCTCGAGGCCGAGTTGGATCGGCTGGCGCGGGTCGTCGCAGTTGCGCGCGCAAAGAATGTCATGCGCCGGCCGGAGCCCGCCTGATGCGCGGTGTCGACACGATCTTCGAGCTCGTCCTTCGGCTCTATCCGAGCGCGTTCCGGCGCCAGTTCGGCGACGAGATGCGCGCGTTCGTTCGCGATCGGGCAGGCGAGCCGCGTTATGCAACATGGTGGGGCAGGATGCGCCTCATCACTCATCTGATCGTCGACGGCGTCATTGGCGCAGTGCGAGAGCACCTCGCGCGCGGGGCGACGTCGCCTGCGAGAGCCGCCACGCTACCGTTCGTCGCCGACAGTCCACCCGAGGAGATCATGGTCACGCTTGCGCACGACGCTCGCTACGCACTCCGAACGCTCCGGCGACGCCCCGGGTTCACCGTCGTCTCGGCGATCACGCTCGCGTTAGGTATCGGCGCCAGCTCGGCGATTTTCGGCGTGATCGACGCGATGCTGTTCCGGCCGCTGCGCTACCCTGCCCCGGAGCAGATCGTCATTCTGAACGCCACCCGTGGCGGCTCGATACACGCTGCGCCGGCGTACCCCGACTTCCTCGATTGGCGGGAGCAATCCAAGTCGTTCCAGTATCTCACGGTCATTCGCGGGCAGAGCATGAATCTCACAGGCCGCGAATCGCCCGAGCGGCTGAGCGGCACGTTTGCATCAGCGGACCTGTTTCCGTTGTTAGGCGTGAAACCGTTGATTGGTCGCCTGTTCGCGCATGACGAGACCGAAATTGCCAGCGCGCGTCCCGTTGCCATTCTGACGGAAGGTATCTGGCGGCGAGTGTTCGGCGCCGACGCGAGCATCATTGGTCGGGGCGTTGTCCTGAACGGCCAGCCATTCACCGTGATCGGCGTGCTGCCGTCAACGTTCAGCTTCTTTGCCGGCGTCGATGTGTACGTGCCGATCACGTATTACCCGAACAATGGCGGCCTAACGAGGAAGGACCACAGCATGACGGTCGTGGGGCGTCTCCGGCCGGACGCAACGGTCACCAGCGCTCAAGCGGAAATGACGGCGATTGGCGCGCGCCTCGCCGAACAGTTCCCGCTGGAAAACGGGGGGAGCGGCGTCTACCTGGAGACGCTCCACGAGATGCTCGTCGGCGACGTCCGGGCTCCACTGTACATCGTCATGGGCGCGGTCGGCCTCCTGCTCCTGATCGCCTGCGCCAATGTGGCGAACCTGCAGCTCTCGCACGCGGTCGCACGGCGACGCGAGATGTCGCTGCGCGCCGCGTTAGGCGCGGCCCGTCCGCGGCTCGCTCGTCAACTGCTCACCGAGAGCGTCATCCTGTCGACGATCGGCGGCGTGCTCGGGCTCGCGGTCGCCTACGGCGGTGTGAGGGTCCTTGTCGGCATCATCCCGATGGACCTCACGTTCTTCAGCCCGATTCAGGTGGACCGTCGCGTGCTCGTATTTGCGGCGTTCACATCCATCATCACGGGCGTGGTGTTTGGGCTCGTCCCCGCGCTACAGGCGTCGCGAACGAATCTCAGCGACGCGCTGACATCACGCTCCGGGAGCCTGGCGGCGAAGATCGGGCGTCTCGAGCTTCGCAGCGTCTTCGTCGTCGCCCAGATCGCGTTATCGGTCGTGTTGCTCGTTGGCGCCGGACTCCTCACGCGTACGCTGCTCAAGCTGCAACAGGTCGACCTCGGGTTCGACACGTCGAATCTGCTGACGATGGAGTTCCGGCTTCCGGCCTCGAAGTACACGCAGCCGCAACAGATCTCGGATTTCTTCACCAGGGCAATCACGGAGATTCGTTCCGTTCCCGGCGTTGCGAGTGCGGCACTCGTTAGGGCAGTGCCGCTGAGCGGGAATTCCGATAGCCGAGCATACGCTGTTGCCGGCGCGCCGGAGGCGGCGAAGGGTCAGGCACCGGTGCTCCTGCTGAACACGGTGAGTCCGGGCTACTTCCAGACGGTCAGACTTCCGCTGGTTGCGGGACGAGATGTCAACGAACACGATGACGCCCAGGCGCCCGCGGTAGCGGTCGTGAACGAGACGCTCGCGCGACGGGAGTGGCCAAACGCGTCCGCGCTTGGCCAGCGCATTCGTTTCGTCGACACGGATCGCTGGATGACGGTCGTTGGCGTCGCGCGCGACGCAAAGCACTTCGGTCCAGCGGATCAACCGACGCCTCAGGCCTACGTGCCCTACATGCAGATGCCACAGATCTTCACGAGTGTCGTGGTCCGCGCGAACCGCGACGCGGTTGCGTTGGGACGGCCAGTTCGTGAGGCAATCTGGCGCGTCGATCGCGATCAGCCCGTGTGGAAGCTCCGAACGATGGAATCACTCGTGGACAACACGCTTGGGTCAAAGCGCGTGCTGCTGGGTCTCGTCACTGTGTTCGCGACCGTTGCCGTGATACTCGCGGGCGTCGGCATCTTCGGCGTGATGTCGTTCGCGGTCACGCAGCGCACGCACGAAGTGGGCGTGCGAATGGCGCTTGGCGCTCGCGGAAGCGAGGTGATGGGAATGATCGTCGGGCACGGGTTGCGCTTGACGGTGGTCGCGTTGGTCATTGGCCTCGCGGCGGCGTCTGGAACGGCGCGCTTGATGGCGAGTCAGCTGTTCGGTGTTACCCCTGGCGATCCGATCACCTATGTCATGGTCCCCGTGCTGCTCGGCGTCGTCGCCATCGGGGCGTGTTATCTGCCCGCTCGTCGTGCGAGCCGGCTCGACCCGTTGACGGCATTGCGTCGAGATTAGTTATCGGCGTTAGGCAATACAGCTAACGCAATTGGCTGATCGACGTGGTCGCGAAATACCGCTTGATTAACCACAGAGGTCACAGAGGTCACAGAGGAACACACGGAGAACAACTTTTCCTGTGTGTTGTTCCTCCGTGTCCTCTGTGATCTCCGTGGTTAATCATGTCGTCCCTCACTCGATGTGTGGCAAGCAAGTAAGGGTTGGTTAATTCGGCCACGGCTATTTGTTTATGGCATGCTCAAGCGAACCATCCTGGCCATTGGACTCATCGCCTCGCAAAGTGCGGCCGCGCAGACTTCCCCTCCCGCCGATTCGACTCAGGGCAAGACACACAGCCTCGATATCGCGATCAATCACGTCGGCTTGAGCATTGGCAACTCGCGACGCCTGACGGGGCTCCGGCTCAACTGGAAAGACGAAGGCGTCGTCCGGATCAACGGGATCAACCTCACGCTCTGGTCTCCTGGGTCGAGCCCGCGCGGTGAGATCAATGGACTCTCGCTCGGGCTCATCGCACCGGGAGCAGCACGGCTGAACGGGATTGTCCTCGGCGGCGGCGGTATCCGCGCCGATGTCGGCCTAACGGGAATCGGGCTCGGTGGCCTCGCCGTGCTGTCGCACGGCTCGATCGTCGGCGTCTCCGCGGGAGGCGTGGCCGTCGTTGCAGACAGCAGCATTGCCGGGGTAACCGTTGGACCACTCGCAGTCGTTTCACGCGGGCCGATTGCTGGCATCACCCTCGCTGGCGCATCCGTGCTCGCGTCAGGTGGTGCGAGGGGCCTAACGTTGGCCGGCCTCGCGGCCGTTCTTCAGACGCGAGCATCGGGAATCACGTTTGGCGGGCTGGCTGTCGTAACCGAAGGTCCGTTGTCCGGGGTCACGGCCTCCGGGTTAGGGATTGCCGCGCGCGGCGACATGACCGGCATCGCTGCTGGCGGACTCGTGACATTTGCTTCCGGACGCGTCCGCGGCGCTCACATCGGAGGAATCGCCGTCGTAGGCGAAAGTGGTATCAGTGGCCTAACCGCTGGCGGCGTCGCAGTCGTCTCGTCAGGCGCCATTCGCGGAATCACTGCGACCGGAGGCGCGGTGATTGCGGGCGACGACGTGCGCGGTATCACCGTGGGCGGCCTCGGCATCGTCGCGGAGGGTGGAGCTCGCTGGATCACGCTGACTGCAGGGACCCTGGTCTCGCGCGGCGACGCCTCAGGGCTGCTCGTTGGCGGTTACCGCGTGCGGAGCCCAACGGTCACCGGCATCGCGCTCTCGGCCATTCAGGTGCGTGCGGCGGAGCTGCGAGGGATTTCAGTCGCCGGATACAACGCGGTCGCAGAGCAACGCGGGATCACGATCGGGCTGTACAACGATGCGCGTCGTTTACACGGCCTCCAGATCGGCCTGTTCAATCGCGCGCGCAACAACCCACCAGCGACAAAGTTTCTCCCATTCGTGAACGCGCACTTCGGGTCGGACAAGAAAGGAAAACGAAGCGGCGAGTAACGGCGCCTAACGCCGCACTCGCCGCGTCTCGAAGCGAGGAGTTGATCGCTAGCTCTTGGCCTTCGCCACCTCGTCCGCCAGTTTCTTGTATGCGTCCTCGTTGAGCGCGCCGAACTTGAGCTCGCGGTAGCGGACGTTCCCGTCCTTGCCCACGACGAACACGGTTCGCGAGGCGACTTTGCGACCCGGGTATGCCGATCCATACTGACCAGCAATTGACAAGTCCGGATCGGAGACGAGTGCAAACGGGAACTTCATCTCGCTCGCCCAGCTCGCGTGTGAGCCGAGGCTATCGACTGATACGCCGAGTACGACAACGCCATCGCCGAAGAGCGATGAGTACTCGTCGCGGAACTTCGTCAGCTCCGCGGTGCAGCCACTCGTGCGATCGCCCGGATAGAATGCGAGGACGACGACTTTGCCCTTGTAGTCGCTGAGTGACACCGGCTTCGCTTTGACGCCCGACGCATCAGCAATGCGGCCGGAGAAGTTTGGCGCGGGCTGGCCGATCTCGGGCGCGGATGGCGCGGCAGGTGGCGAAGCCGCAGCGGGAGCTTGCGCGCTCGCTGAGATCGCGGTGAGCACGCTCGCGACTAATACACCAACGGAACGGCGGGAGACGGCGCTGGACATCGGTACACTCCGAGTGTGGTTGGACCAGATCGGCGCTCGCACGGCAGCGACGACACGTCGTGGAAGCTAGCGTCGGATCGTCACGGTGGTATGGATCGGGGGTCGGTGCGCGGCGACGCACCCGATGGTAGAATCACGTGCGCGGCGGCCGATAGCGGCCACGCCCTTTATCCTGAGACTCGGTCCCGACGATGCTGCTCAGCCGTAACGCAGTGCGGTTTGCAGTTTCATTCGCGCTCCTGTCGAGCGCCTGCATCCAACAGCCGCTCAAGCTGACGAAAGACGATTCGCCAGTCGTCCTCTCGCATCAGTCGATCAGCGCGCCGAACCCCGGGCTCCCCGGGACGTACGCTGTTCGCACGCTCGTGTATGGCAGCGGCACTGACAAGCGTCGCCCTGCATTTCGCGATTCCGTCACGTTGAAGACGAAGACCGTCGACGGTTCGACCATGGTGTCCGCACCGCCGGAAATCGCGAAGTCGAGGTCGAAGTATTGGGGATTCGACTTCAAGAAGCTGCCGATCAACGGTCGCGTGTGGTATCCGCAGGGCGACGGTCCGTTTCCGCTCGTGTTGATCGTGCACGGCAATCACAACATGAAGGACTTTTCCGACCCGGGTTACGGATACCTCGGGCAGCACCTCGCGTCGCGCGGTTTCATCCTGGCGTCGGTGGACGAGAACTTCATCAACGGGAACCTGCGCGGAGAGAACGATGGGCGTGGGTGGCTCCTGCTCGAGCACTTGAAGCGGTGGCGGACGTGGAACGATTCGTTAGGCAGTCCGTTCTACCACAAGGTGGACATGGGCAACATCGCGCTCATGGGTCATTCGCGCGGTGGCGAAGCGGTGGCCGTTGCGGCCGCGTTCAATCGCCTCTCGCACTACCCGGACGACGCGACGCTCAAGTTCAACTACAACTTCGATCTGAAATCGATCGTCGCGATTGCGCCGGTGGATGGGCAGTATCAGCCCGCAGGTAAGCCGACGCCGGTGCAGAACGTGAACTACCTCGTCTTCCACGGCTCGCACGACGGCGACGTCTCGGCATTCTCGGGACTGCGCCAGTACCAGCGTATTCAGTTCACCGACGGCAAGCCATGGTTCAAGGCAGCGGTGTACATGTATCGCGCGAACCATGGGCAGTGGAACACGGTGTGGGGCAACAAGGACAACGGTCCGCGCAGTGGTCGGTGGCTCGCGTTGAACGCGCTCATCTCGCCTGAAGAACAGCGTCAGTTCAGCAAGCTGTACATCGGCGGGTTCCTCGAGGCGACGCTCAAAGGAAAGAAGGAATATCTGCCGATGTTCCGCGACCATCGCACGATCGGCCAGTGGCTGCCCAAGACGATGTACATCACGCGCTTCTCGGAATCGAGCTACCGCGCGATCGCTGGCTTCGATGAAGATGTGGATGTCACGACCGGTTCGGTTGCGGGCGTTACGATCTCCGGCGACAGTCTCTCGGGATGGAAGGAAGCGCCGATCCCGATTCGCTCGCGCAACAGTGATCTCGGTACGAACGCAGTGTGGTTAGGCTGGAACAACAAACCAGTCGGTAAGGACACGACGAAGCCGCGGTCGCCGGCGAGCTATTCACTCACCATCAGCGACTCGCTGCGATCGGCGTGGAATGTTGGCGATGGATCGTCGGTTGTGTTGTCCCTCGCGCCGACGCCGGCCACGCCTGGTCCACGCAAGACGGAGCGCGACACGACGAAGAAGGCTGACTCGTCAGGCACGAAGAAGCCGGCAGCGAAGGTCGCGTCCAATCAGAAGAAGCCTGACGAGAAAAAGGCCGCGCCCGACACGACGCCAGTGGACCTCACCGTGGAGCTCGTGGACGCGTCAGGCGGGACAGCACGCGTTGCGCTGAGTCAGTTCGGCACGCCGCGTCGGCCACTCAACATCACGGTGTATCGACGTAAGGGTCGGGACAAGTCAGCGTTCCCGAATCCGTATGAGCTCGTGTTGCAGACGTACGTGATGCCGGTCAAGGCATTCGCGCACAGCTCGAGCTTCGACGCGGCGCACGTGAAGACGTTGCGCCTAGTGTTCGATAAGACGCGCGTTGGGCAAGTCGTTGTCGATGATATTGGTTTCTCGGCGATCGATCCGGCGTATCTGGCGAATCGCTGAGGGGTCAGAGCCCCAAAACAACGCGGGGTCAGACCCCGCGTTGTTTTGGGGCTCTGACCCCATTACCGGATCCGAATGCCTATCCGGTGACCATCGCCCTTGCCTTGGTACGGCTCGAAGCCGTAGTCGACGGACAGGCGATCGAACGTGAACGTCGCGCCTAACGTCACCGGCGACTCGGCATCCTTCTCCGGCAGGCGCGCGCCCACGCGGCCGGCAAATATGACGCCGTCGATTGGCATGTAGCCCAGCTCCACACCGCCGCCGGGCGACACGCGACCACCGCGGCGCACAGAGACCGCAGCACTCGCGGCAACGTCGACCGGTCCCCACGGAAGCCCAGCAGCCGCCGCGCCGATCGTTCCGCGCGTCGGCAACGCGGCTGACGACCCGAGCATCTTTGGCCCGGCGCCGAGGTTCTGGATCGTCGCGCCGACCGCAACGGGTCCGATTTCTTTCGCGGCTCCAACGTCGGCCAAGAGGACGCCGTCGCGGGCGATGCCGACGCGATCCTGCGCGACTTTGCCGGTAATACCCCAGCGAATGCCCTTGTACGCCATTTCGAGCGCGGTCGCCGCAACGAAGCTCGATGCTGCGAACGGTCCGTCTGTTCCAAGCAGCTCACCGTTAGGCGCGGCGGACGGATATCCGATGCTACTCGTGCGGTAGTCGAGCAGCTGCGCACCGATCGCAAAACCGAACGGACCGAACACGTACGAGCTCGCAAACGCGGCGGCAGTCGCCGAGGAATCGTAGTGCTCGACGGAGAGCGCAACGCCCGGGCGTACTCCGAGCTCCGCGGGATTGTAGAACACGGCTTCAGGTTCGCGGATGGCCACGTACGCGTTCCCGAAGCCGATCGCGCGTGTGCTAGCTGGAAGCTGTAGGACGGTCGGACCGAAGCCGAGTGCCTGGCCTCGCACGGTAAGCGGAACAAGGAAGCACGCGGTGAAAACCGCTGATCGAAGACGCATTGCGGACATGGTAGAGGTGGACTTCAGGTGCGCGAAGCTAAGGGATAGGCAACGAGTTCGCGATCCCTCGCCTGACGGCTCGGGATGACCATCCCTCTATCGGGATAGTTGCGGTCCTTCGCTTCGCTCAGGATGACACCACTCTTCCCCCACAGCGCCCAGCGCGCCAACGTTGCGCGGCTCCAAACCATCATTCGCCTCATCGTGACGTCATTTCGACCTGCGTACGACATCGACGCCTGGCGCGCGCGGATTCCGCTCGTCCGCCATGCGATCCCGATGAACAACTGCTCGCAAGCGCCGCAAACCGACGCGACGCGAGCCGCCGCCGACGCGTATCTCGAATCATGGGGCCGCGATGGCATGGACTGGGACGCATGGGTCGAGGAAGTCGAGCTCGCGCGAGCCTCGTTTGCGCGTCTCATCAACGCGGACGTCGACGAAGTTGCGGTCACGAGCTCGGTGTCGCACGCAGCAAGTGCCTTCGCGAGCGCGCTGACATTCGACGGCGATCGACCGCGTGTTGTCGCGAGTGCCGCAGAGTTTCCGACCGTCGGTCATGTGTGGCTCGCACAGGAATCGCGCGGCGCGCAGGTGGAGTGGGTACCGCTCTCCGTCAATGCGACGATCGACTCCGCCGAATACGGCTCGCGGATAGATGAACGAACGCGCGTCGTGTCGGCGTGTCACGCGTACTTCGTCAACGGGTTCAAGCACGACATCGCGGAGATCGCACACGTCGCACACACGCGCGGTGCCCTTCTCTTTGTCGATGCGTACCAGACGCTCGGCACCGAACCCATCGACGTCAAAGCACTCGGCGTCGACGCGCTGGCCGGCGGCACGCTCAAGTACCTCATGTCGTGCGCAGGCATCGCGTTTCTCTTCGTCCGGCGAGATCTCGCGGAGCAGCTGCGGCCGACGGTGACGGGGTGGTTTGGTCGCGCAAATCCGTTCGCATTCGATGCGACCTCGCTCGACTGGGCGGCAGGCGCACGCCGATTTGATGGCGGGACACCGCCGATCATCAACGCGTATATCGCACGCGCGGGCCTCGAGATCATTCACGAAGTCGGGCCGACAAATATTGCAGCATGGACGCGCGCGCTGTCCGAGCGACTGGTTGCTGGCGGCGCTGAGCGGGGGCTCACATTGAGCGGAACAGGTAACCCTGCATGCAAGGCGCCAACGACTGCGTTCGTCGTTGGTGAGGACTCCGCGAGCGTGGAGCGGGCGATGCGAGCACGCGGCGTGATTCCGTCTGCGCGCGGCAACGTCATTCGATTGTCACCGCATTTCTACTCCACGTTCGATGACGTCGATCGAGCACTCGATACACTCGTGGCCGTGATGCGCGACGATCGGAAGCGCGCATGACGGACATGACTCCTGCCGCGCCTGCGGCAGCGACCGACAAGCGGGAAACGTTCGCATCGCGATTCGGCGCGATCATCACGATGGTCGGGTTCGCGCTCGGCCTCGGGAATATCTGGCGGTTCCCGTACATGGTCGGACGCTTCGGTGGCGCGGCGTTCGTGCTCTTCTACGTGCTCGTCGTGCTCGTGATCGGCGTCCCTGGGCTCATGGCCGAGACAGCGTTAGGCAGGTACACGAAACGGGGGACGGTGGGTGCGTTCGAGCGGGCGGGCTTGCCGGGCGGCCGCGCCGTCGGCTGGTTCTTCTTCGCGATCGTCGTCGCCGCAACGGGCTATTACACGAACGTCATCGGCTGGGTGCTGTACTACGCGATCGGCGAGATTGCGCGCGCGTTGCAAGCCGGGCTCGACACCGCGGCGGTGTTGCCGCCAGACACCGGATTCTCGAGCAAATCGCTGTGGTTACAGATGGCGTGTACCGCAGCGGTCACGTTGTCGTGTGCATTCGTACTGCTGCGAGGACTGCGGGGCGGAATCGAGCGTGCGAGTCGGATTGTCATCCCGCTCTTGACGATCATCCTGCTCGTGCTCATCTGGCGCGCGATGACGTTGCCTAACGCACGTGCCGGCGTGGAGTGGTACATCCTCAAGTTTCAGACGGCGGATCTCACGCCGCGCGTGATGCTCGCCGCCATCGGCCACGCGGTATTCTCGCTCTCGCTCGGCGGCACCTTCATGGTGGTGTACGGCTCGTACCTCACCGAGCGAGATAACTTGGCCACGAACGCGTGGTGGACGACGTTCGGTGACACGTTCTCAGGGTTGATCGCGGGGTTCGCGATCTTCCCGGCGGTGTTCTCGTTGGGCCTCGCGCCAAATAGCGGTCCCGGTCTCATCTTCGCGACACTGCCCAAGGTCTTCGCGGCGATTCCGGCCGGGTGGCTGTTTGGGCTCCTGTTCTTCATCGGCTTGCTCGGCGCGGGCTATCTCTCGGGCATCGCAGCGTTCGAGGTGCTCGTTGCGGCGCTCACGGACAACACTCGACTCAGCCGACAAAAAGTGGTGTGGTTGGTGGCGGCGGTGTGCTTCGTGATTGCGATTCCGCCGATGATCAACAATCAGATCTTCGTGCCGTGGGACCTAACGTTTGGGTCTGGGATGCAGACACTCGGTGCGCTGGTCGCGGCGGTCACAGTGGGCTGGGCGATGAACCGGAGCGACGCACTCCGCGCCTTGTCTGAAGGTGCGCCGAGACCTGTACCGGTCTGGCTCTATCTGTGGATCAAATGGGTCATACCCGGAGCACTGCTCCTTGTGGGGGTATGGTGGTTTGTCACGGACGTTCTGCACGCGACGAGCGGTGTGTGACGTTAGGCGAAGATCGCGAGGCTGGTAGCTGGTAGCTCGTGCTGGTAGCTGGTAGCACCCGGCGAACGGGCGGCGACCAGCGTACGCCATTTGTCGTTAGCTACCAGCTACCGGCACGAGCTACCAGCTACCAGCCTCGCGCCTTGATTTCGCCACTGGACACAACAGGCCCTCGCCATAGCTTGCCTCGCTTATGCCAGTTTCAGTCACTCATTCCCGCCTGATCTACGACGCCCTCAAGGAGTGCGGCGTCGGGCTTGTGTCCGCGCTTCCGGAGACATGGCTCGTCCATCTGATTCGGATGGCCGAAGACGACCCCGACATGGTCCTCGTTCGCCTCGCGAAGGAAGAAGAGGGCGTTGGCATCTCGGCGGGTGCCCACCTCGCGGGCGTGAAGAGCGCGATGCTGATGCAGAATCACGGATTTCTTGCGGCCGTCAATGGGATCGTCTCCTGCTCGCAGCTGTATCGCATTCCACTCGTGATGCTGATCAGCCATCGCGGTGAGTTCGGCGAGCGCGATCCGTGGCAAACGGAGGGTGGCGGCGTCACCGAGCACGTGCTGCAAGCGTTGCGTATTCCGTTCGCATATCTCGATTCGCCGGACCACGTGGCGCATCGCATTCGGAAGGCGCAGACGCTCGCGTATTCGTCCAACAAGCCCGTGGCGTTGTTGTTGTGTCGTGATTTGATGTGGGAAGAAAACTGATGCTCCGAATTGACGCTCTAAAGTCGGTCTATGATCGCCTCGCCGATCGTGTGGTCATCACGATCATGGGCGCCGTTGCAGCGGAGTTGCAGGCGATCGGGCATCGTCCCAATCACTTCTACCTGCAGCACGCGATGGGACTCGCGTCCTCGATGGGGCTTGGCGTGGCACTCACGCGACCGGAGCTCTCGGTCGTCGTGTTCGACGGCGACGGGTCCATCCTCATGAACCTCGGCGGCCTAACGACGCTCGCGCGCTATCGACCGAAGAATCTCGTGCACGTCGTGTTCGATAACGAAAGCCTCTTGTCAGTCGGTGGGTTTCCGACGGCCACGTCCACCGGCAGTGATATCGCGGGGATGGCGAAAGCCGCTGGTATTCCCCGCACTGCCACCGTTCACACGATCGAAGAATTCGTTGCTGCATTCGACGCCGCGCTCGCAGCGAACGATCTCACGACGATCGTCGCCAAGGTGGACGCGAAAGGTCCCGCTGGTTTTGTCACTGATCTCGCGCTGCTCGAGAATCGCTTCGAGTTTCAGCGCTGGCTCAAGAAAGCCGGCGCGCGTACCTCCTAAGACCTCACCGATGGCTACCATCCTTCAGCAACTCATCACCGAGCTCGACGCCGGTCGGCTCCGAATCATCGACCTCACGCAGCCGCTGGGCCCGGACACGCCAGTCATTGGACTGCCACCTATTTTCGCGGCGTCGCCAGGCGTCTCGATCGATGTCATCTCGAAGTACGATGACAAAGGGCCGGCCTGGTATTGGAACACGATTCACATGGGTGAACACACCGGTACGCACTTCGATGCGCCGGTGCACTGGATAACGGGCAAGGACCTGCCTAACAACTCGTGCGACACGATCGAGGCGCGACGATTTGTTGGCCCCGCGTGCGTCATCGATATCACGCGCGAGGTCGAGTCGAACCCGGACTATCTGCTCACCACGCAGGATCTCGAGCGGTGGGAGAAGCATCACGGCCGCGTTCCGAAGAACGCGTGGGTGCTGCTCCGAAGCGGCTGGAGTAAGCGGAAATCAGCGAAGGAATTCCTGAACGTCGGTGAGGACGGCCCGCACGCGCCCGGATTCCATCAGGATACGTCCGCGGTGCTCGCGCACGACCGCGACATCCTGGGCGTCGGCGTCGAGACGATCGGGACGGACGCTGGCCAGGCGGGGCGATTCACCCCGCCCTTCCCGAACCACTCGACCATGCACGGGGCTGGCAAGTTTGGGCTGGCGAGTCTCTGCAATCTCGAACAGCTTCCACCAGTAGGGGCCATTGTCATCGCGGCACCACTCAAGTTGGTGCACGGCAGCGGAAGTCCGCTGCGCGTCCTGGCGATCGCGCCGTGAGCGACGCACCGTCGGCGAGCGGAATGCCTAACGCAGGGAGGTTGGACGTGGTCACGACAGAAACCGAGCTGGACCTCAAGCAGTTTGTCGAAGGCGGAGATGGCATCTCCGTCATTCGCGGAGGTGGCAGCCTCAGAGGATGGAATGGGATTCGGTATCGAGCCGGATTGTCGGCCAAGAACGTCGGTGCGACGAAGCTTTCCATGAACGTCGCGACGATTCCGCCGGGTGGAGTGGCGTACGCCCACATCCACGTGGATTTCGAGGTGATGCTGTACATCCTGCAGGGGCGCGTGCGACACGAGTACGGCCCGGGGCTCCGGAAGGTCGTCGAGAATCAGGCCGGCGATTTCATTTTCATCGAGCCGGGCGTGCCGCACGAGGTGTTCAACATGAGCGACGTCGAGCCGGTGGTGGCGGTCGTCGCGCGGTCGGACGCGTCCGAATGGGAGAACATCGTCTCCTACGATCGAAAGACCGATTGAAGCTCCTGCACGCATCTCTTCGCTGCGGGACACGCGGGTGTGGGGCCGGCATCTCGATGCTGCGGGACGTCCGGCGCACGCATCTCGGTCCCGCGGGACGCGCCCGATGTCAAGCCGGCATCGAGTCATCTGCGACACGGATTTAACGGAAACCGCGCTGATCCGACGGGATCACTCCCAGCCCGGGACGTGTGCATCGCTCAACGAGCCGATTCGAGAATTCCCCAGCATCTCGGCACCTAGTAGACCTCCGGTGTTGGGGGGCATCGAGTCATTGGAACGCAGAGCGACAATCCCCGCTTACAAGCCAACAAACAATCACGGCTCGTTGCGAGAGGAGCCGTACCTAACGTGGAGCGATCCGTCAGATCAGCGCGGTTTCCGTTCAATCCGTGTCGCCAATGACTCGATGCCGGCTTCCGGCTCGGAGGCGTCCCGAAGCACCGAGATGCCGGCTCCGGCTCGGAGGCGTCCCGAAGCACCGAGATGCCGACCCCACACCGCAGGCCGAGACGATGAATCGACGGGACCTAACGCGCCAACAGCGTCTCCATCTCGTCGCGGACCGCTGACCGCACCTTGACCTCACCCGCGAGCTCCGCGACAAGCTCGCCGAGTCGCGCGTTGCCATCCTCTGTGCCTCGGATCGACTGCGTATCGAGTTGACCGAGCACCGTGACAGCGTCGAGCAGGCGTTGCACCGCACCGTCACGTGCCCGCTCGCACTCGGTCAGGCTGTCGAGCCAGGCCGCGTTGCCGTCGTCGCGGGCGCGCTCGCGGTCGAACTGGACAAGGCTCTCATCGAGCGAGCAAAGATCGCGCGCCGACGCGCACGCGAGCATCAACAGCTCGTCCACCGTCTGCGCAATGCCTGACGAGTCCTGGCGTAGCAACAGCGCACGCCGCACGGATTGACCGCGACGCACGACGTCCGCGAGCAGCGATCGCGCAGGGCCAGCAGGGAGCCCCGCAAACGTCGCGGCGATCGTCCCGCGAGCGGCGTCCGGCAGCGCGGACCCATGACTCGACATGCTCAGTGCTGGTCGCCTGAGCGAAACCATTCCGCCACCAAGCAGCGCGAGCGCGAACGGGATTGCAGTCGCGGCGAGTTTCGGACTGGCAACGGTTCCCGCGACGACGCCTGCCACGACGACCATCGCGACCATGAACAGGAACCCAGGCGGGAGTGCGCGCCACAACTCGCGCTCGCGCACCACGTGGCTCGTAAGACCTCGCTTGGCGAGCGCTTCGACGACTCGCGCGCCGGCGGCCGAGGGGACGCGCATGAGTGGTCGCGTGCCGGCCGTCACCGCTGCGAGCGCGTCCGCCTCGACGTCTGATCCCATCAACTCCGCGGTGGTGTTGAGTGCGAGCTCGTGCTCGAGCGAGGACCGTGGGCTCGTTAGGAACAGGAACGCGTCGGCCGAGCGGGCGCCGCTCGTGCACATCGGGCACACGGCGGTACCGAGCACGTCGATCGCGCCGCACAGGACGCACTGGTCGCGATTCAATGCCGCGAGTCCAGCCTCGACGCGTGACTCCCGATTGCTGAGGGCGTCGGCAAGCGCCGCAGGGGTGGGAAAGCGATCGGCCGGGTCGGCGCAGGTCGCTCGTGCGATGACGTGACCCAACCAGATCGGGATGTTTGCTTCGACCGCAAGCGGCGTGTAGCCGGATGGGGATGACGCGAGCGGCAGATGCGGCGACGGTCGATCCGGTAGGCGGCCGGCCGCCGCATGGTACAGCGTCATGCCTAACGCGAAGACGTCCGACCGTGCGTCACCGCGTCGCCCCTCGGCGATCTCCGGCGGCATGTACGCGAGCGTGCCCACGATCGCGCCAGTGCGTGTGATCGTAGCATCGCCATCCATCCGCGCCGAGCCGAAATCGGTGAGTCGAGCGCGACCGTCCTTGCCTAACAGGATGTTCTTCGGCTTGACGTCCCGGTGCAGAATCCCGTGCTTGTGCGCAGCGGCCAACGCGGTTGCGACTTCGGTGCCGATGCGAGCCACGTCGTCCACGGGAAATGCCCCGACGCGACGGATGCGCCGGTCGAGATCCTCACCATCGACGAGCTCCATGATGACGGCACCGTACGCACCGTCTTCAACGAAATCGTAGACGGCTACGATGTTCGGGTGTGCGAGTCGCCGAACCGCATTGACCTCGCGTCGCATGCGCTCTCGCGTCTGATTCGCTGCCGAAGGAGACGGGACGAGCAGCTTGAGCGCGACGTCCTGGCCAACCTGTCGATCGCGCGCAGCATAGACGACGGACACACCACCGCGTCCGAGCTCACGCCCGATCTCGTACCGTCCGGCGAACAGCGCGCCTAACGCGAGATAGCTGCCCGATGTCACGGCCGGGCGGGAGTCGAGCGTTCGACTTCCTTCCTGCCATCGCCGCCCTTCTCGATCTTCTCCAGCGCGGCCCTGGCGGCACCAGTGAAGCCGTCCGGCTGATTGTACATCTGCAGAAACGAACGCAGATGCTTCTCGGCCAGCCCCGTCTCTCCAAGCGAGTACTCAGACATTCCGGCGTGATAGAGGGCCATATAGTTGTTCGGCCAGTAGTCGAGCACGAGCTCCATCATTGGGCCTGACGCGCGATCATCGCCGGCGTCTGCGACCGGATGTGCCACCTCGAACAGCACGTTCGCCGCGGCACCACGATCTCCGGCTGGCATGTTGTCGATGATCGCGCGGGCGCGATCGATCTTGCCAGCAAGTCCGAAACAGGCGGCGGCAAACCCTGCACCTTCGCTGTTATCGGGCGGCGGCGTGTAGCGAATCAGAACGTCGACTTCGACCTGATTGCAGAACGGCTTCATTCGGGCGAACCATTGCTGGCCACTCGTTCCGGCGACAGGCGGGGGCGGAGGGGCGACGGCAGCCATCGGCGTGGGTGATACCACGGGCGACGATCGATTCAGTGCCTTGAAGACCATCGCCCCACAGAGCGCGATGTATCCGAATCCAGCAAAGTAGAGGAAGCGGTTCATGGGTAGGCTCGCCTTGGGCTATCTATAAGACGCGCGGCTCGCTCCATTGTGCACAAAGGTGCGGCGGTGCCGACGTGATCCAGTCCACAGTACGTTCCGTTCGTCCCAGGCGCGAGGAATTTCGAGTGAAGGTCGTGGTCATCGGCGGGGGGCCGGCCGGGCTGTATTTCGCCCTCCTCATGAAGAAGGCAAACTCGGCGCACCAGGTGACCATCGTCGAGCGCAACGCTGCCGACGACACGTTCGGGTGGGGCGTGGTGTTCTCCGACCAGACGATGGAGAACTTTCGTCAGGCAGACGCCGAGACGTATCGCGCAATCACCGATCATTTCGCGCACTGGGATGACATCGACGTTCACGTGAAGGGCGTGACGGTGACGTCGGGGGGCCACGGGTTTAGCGGGATCGCGCGTCGAACCCTGCTCGAGATCCTTGCCTCCCGAGCGACCGAGTTAGGCGTTGATGTACGGTTTCGAACGGAGTTGGCGCCTGACGCGAGTCTCGCATCCATCGGGTCAGGCGACTACGACCTGCTCGTGGCTGCGGACGGCGTGAATAGCGGAATTCGCAAGCGATACGCCGAGCATTTTCGACCGGAGGTCGATCTTCGTCACGCGAAGTACATCTGGCTCGGGACGACACGCCTGTTCGACGCGTTCACGTTCGCATTCATCCAGAACGAGTGCGGCGTGTTCCAGGCGCATGCCTATCGATTCGACGAGCGCCAATCGGCATTCATCGTCGAGTGTGACGAGCGATCGTGGCGTGCCGCCGGCTTCGACCGGATGACGACCGACGAATCGATCGCTGCGTGCGAGCGTCTCTTCGGACAGTGGCTCGATGGGCATCCACTGCTCACCAACATGCGCCACCTGCGTGGATCGCAGTGGCTCACGTTCCCCATCGTGCGGAATGCCTCGTGGTTTTACGAGAACGTGGTGCTGATCGGCGACGCGGCGCACACGGCGCATTTTTCGATCGGGTCGGGCACCAAGCTGGCGATGGAGGATGCGATCTCGCTGGTGCGTGTGCTCAACGAGCCACCACCACCTAACGCTGATCCTCAGTCGGCGCTGAGGGAGGCGCTCCAGCGATATCAGGACGACCGGAGCACGGAAGCGCTCCGGCTGCAGAATGCAGCGCGTAATTCAATGGAGTGGTTCGAGAACGTTCGCCGGTACATTCATCTGCCGCCGGAGCAGTTCGCGTACAGCTTGCTGACGCGAAGTCAGCGGGTGAGCCACGAGAACCTGCGGCTGCGTGATCGCGGGTATCTGGAAGGCGTAGAACGGTGGTTCGCCGCTCGCGCGTCAGATGGTGGCCAGAAGCCGGTGCCGCCGATGTTCACGCCCTATCGGCTGCGATCGCTCACGTTGCCCAACCGCATAGTCGTCTCGCCGATGGATGTCTACAGCGCGACGGACGGCGTGCCTAACGATTTCCATCTCGTCCACCTCGGCGCGCGCGCCCTCGGCGGCGCGGGGCTCGTCTTTACCGAGATGGCCTGCGTGTCCCCCGAAGGCCGCATCACACTCGGCTGCACGGGGATGTACGCGCCCGAGCACATTGCGGGCTGGAAGCGGATCGTCGACTTCATCCACGAGCGCACGCCGGCCAAGGCATGCCTGCAGCTTGGTCACTCCGGACGGAAAGGATCGACGAAGCTGGGACTCGAGGGCACGGATATCCCCATGGATGAGGGCAATTGGGAAGTGTTGGCGCCCTCGCCGCTCGCCCACCGCCCGACGATGCAGGTGCCACGCGTCATGTCGCGCGCGGATATGGAAACGGTGCGCGATCAGTTCGCACGTGCGACGACAATGGCGATCGACTGCGGCTTCGACATGGTCGAGTTGCACTGCGCACACGGCTATCTGCTGTCGAGTTTCATCACACCGCTCGCGAATCAGCGCACGGATGAATTCGGCGGTTCACTCGAGAATCGGCTGCGGTTTCCGGTCGAGGTGTTCACCGCGATGCGAGCTGCGTGGCCGAGCGAGAAGCCGATGTCCGTGCGGATCTCGGCGACGGATTGGGTGGACGGCGGTGTGACGGGAGACGACTCGGTACAGATCGCCCAGGCCTTCATGGCAGCGGGAGCGGACATCATTCACGTCTCGACCGGTCAGACGTCGCCTAACGCGCGCCCGGTGTATGGCCGCATGTGGCAGACGCCGTTCAGCGATCGAATTCGCAACGAGGCGCGCATTCCGACGATCGCGGTGGGGAACGTGACGGAAGCCGATCAGGTGAATTCGATCATCGCGGCGGGACGTGCGGATCTCGTGGCGCTCGCGCGCCCGCACCTGAGCGATCCGGCGTGGACGCTGCACGCAGCGGCGGAGCTTGGGTACACCGAACAATGGTGGCCACAACAATACCGCTCCGGTAAACAACAACTCGAGCGGCTGGTCGAACGCAGGAAAGAAATCAAATCATAACGAGCTGCAGAAGGGTGCAGGACACGAGAACGGCGCAGGGCACGGCGAAGTACGCACGAACGGACCGCCACGGCGAACGGCGCCTAACGGTGCAACGGTGGTTACTCGAATGGTAGCGTGCCGCTCACGATCTGCTCTGGGATGCGGTGCGTAGTTCCATGTTCTGCGCGGTTCGTCGTGCCCTGCGTCGTTCTCGTGTCGTGCGTCGTTCTCGTGTCGTGCGCCGTTCTCGTGCTGTGCGCCGTTCTCGTGCTGTGCGCCGTTCTCGTGCCGTGCGCCGTTCTCGTGCTGTGCGCCGTTAAGGTCCGCGCGTTTCGCCTTACCGCACCGTCCAGATGAGTATGACTCCGCATCCACTGAGAGAGCGGAATTGCATCGGGACCGTCGATGGTCGCGCATACACTTCCAGCGCGCGAAGCTCAGTCGTAATCACCAGCGAATTAATCGGAAAGGTCGGATCGTTCGCCACCCGACTTCCATCGACATACAGATCCGGCCGACAGACACCCGGGCCGAGAATTCCTTCACCACCCTGCATCAGCACATCCTCACTCGTGTACCGACTCGGCACGATCCGGATGCCTGGGATCGTCCGCAGGAGGTCCGTCAGGAAGATCGGCTTCCGCTTCTGAATCTCTTGCTGCTCGACGATGTGGCCAATGCCCGAGTGCAGGCGACGTTCGAAATCCGCTTCCCGGCGAGATGTGTATAGACGCCGCGCACTCACTCGCACCGTGTCGAGCGCGATCGCGAGGTTCGCGAGCTCGACCTGCGTCGCGTCGGGCGCGCCCTGCACGATATCCACCGGCTGCTGTACGGGCGCGTAGCCCACCGCGCGTACCTCGAGCGTATGCGTGCCGCCTGGCAAGCCGCCCAACTGGAACGCGCCATCCGCGTCGGTGGTTGTTTCGATCCCCGTGCCCCACAGCATAACGCGAGCGCCTTGAATCGGCCTGCCCGTCATCGCGACGATTCGCCCGCGCAGCGTGCTCGGGCCGCGCAACAACTCGACTGCCGGCGTCGAGTCCGACGCCTGAATCGATTTGCGGTTGAACGGCGCCACGAAGATATCGCGATGCAGAAAGCCCGAGGTCGGAATGGTCACCTCGAACGAGCCACTGCTGTCGCTGGCGCTCGCCGCCTGGAGCAAGATCGGCGTCGAGAGCGGGACGCCGCACACCGCCACGATTCCGGTCGGTCCAGTCGACGCTTCCACCGTCGGCACGGTACGACTGATCGAGCCCTTCTCGATGATGAGCTCGGACCATTTCACCAGTACAGTCCCGTTTGTCCGCGGCATCGAGTTGTCCGCGCCGCGAACATAACCCATGAGCAGGCCGGTCGAGTCAGTGACGCTTCCGCGACCGCAGACTGCGCGCGCGACCGTTCGCGCTGACGGCGTCGCGAGTCGAAGCTGGATTGGCTGCGCAGTGCGGACGTCGAGTCGAAGCGTTGGAGACGTCAGGCCGAGCGAATCGACTTTCGCGTGGAAGAACCCAACGAGATACGTGCCGACCGGAACACCGGTGATCTCGAACGCGCCAAGGGAGTCCGTCGTAGCACTGCGTGTAAACGGTTTGCCGCTGGCGTCTGCAATCTGCACGGTTGCGTTGGACAGGCCATGTACTGCAAGGCTGTCGAACACGATGCCGCGAATCGTCGTCTCGACAGGCGTGGCGTTCTGGGCCGCGAGCGGAGCTCTCGAGTTAATGACAACCGTTGAAATCAGAACGAGGAGCCGCATTGGTTTCATCGCCCGAGCTGACTCACGCCTCTCGCCTAACGTCTGTTGTCATCTGGCCGGCGCCCCGTCCAGATGACGATCACGCCGCAATTCTTGAACGCGAGGAATTCCGCCGGGACGGTATGCGGGTACACTTCGACAGCGCGAACGAACTGCATCGGGGCAATGAAATTCACGGGAGTAATGTCGTCCACGAGCCTCCGAACGCCGTCCACGTAGTAGTCCGGTCGACACAAGCCCCAATCGCCGCGCATGAGGACGTCATCACCCGCGACGGGGTTCGCCACAACGTGCAAACCGGGAACAGTCTGGAAGAAGTCGGTGAGACGCTGCGGGTTTTGGCGATCAAGATCCTTTTCATCATAGACGTGACCGAAACCCATCTTCATGCGCCGCTCGAGCGCCGCCCGCTCTGGCGACGAATACGCACGTTGAGCCTTCACGTTAACCGGAGCGAGCATGACCCCGAGCGGGGTGAGCTGCACATTTGCGCCGTCGAGCCCCGGGGCGACATCCACCGCGACCTCCGCTGGCGTGAAACCAACAGCCCGCGCTTCGAGCGTATGCGTCCCGGTCGGCAGACTGCCTAACGCGAAGCTTCCTGAATCATTCGTTGTCGTCTCGAGACCGGTCCCCCACACGCTGACCCGCGCCCGAACAATCCCTCGGCCATTGGCGTCGGTCACCTTGCCCCGCAGACTTCCCGCCCCTCGCAAAAACGCGGATGCTGGTGTGGAATCTGTCGCGGCGACGACCCTGCGCGTCGTCGGCGCCACAAGCACGTCGCGGTGCAACAGCCCGCCGCTTGGAACTGTGATCTCGAAAAGCCCACTGCTGTCAGTCGCGCTCGATGCCTGCACGAGCAGCGGCGTCTCGATAGGCAGTCCACACACGGCGAACAGACCGTTGGGAGCGACCTGTGCGCTCGCCGTGGGCTTCTGGTAGTCGATTCGGCCTCGCTCGATCACGAGCTCGGACCACCGCGCCCACAGCTTGCCATCGTGGCGCGGCATGGAGTTGTCCGCGCCACGCAGGAATCCGATCAACAGCCCCGTCGAGTCCTTCGCAGACCGTTTTCCGCAAATCGTCTGCACGATCGCGCGACGAGATGGTGTCGCGAGCTTGAGCGCCACAGGCGCGTCGGTTCGGATGTCGACGCGCAGTAGCTGCGAATCGATCCCCAGCGAGTCGAGAACAGGATGGATGAACCCAACGAGGTACGTTCCGGTCCCTACGCTCGCAAACTCGAATCGCCCCAGCGAGTCCGTCGTCGCGTTCGCACCCCGCGCGACACGCCGCGCGTCGACGAGCTGCACCGTTGCCCCTGGGAGGCCACGCATCCCGAGACTATCGAAGACAGTGCCTCGGATAGTCGTTCCGGCTGGCGCTGTTTGGGCCACCATGGGCGCAGCCGGAATCGAGATTGCCAGAAAGAGAACGACCAGTCGCATGGCTGTTATGGCAGCGGGAATCGTTCGGCGAGTAAACCCTACGCGACAGCGCTCCGGCGAGCTAGACTCTTACAACGCGCACACACGAACGTGCTCTCGTGGTGAGCCCTGACTCCAACCGACTCTTCATGTCCCCGATCGGCATCGACGTCAGCACGATTCGCCCTCGTCACTTTCGCTGGGACCTCGCAGGTCGCGTCGCCACCATAACGCTGAATCGCCCCGAGCGAAAAAATCCGCTGACGTTCGAGTCATACGGCGAGCTGACGGAAACGTTCCGCGCGCTCTCCTATGTGACGGACGTGCGCGCCGTCATCGTGACGGGCGCGGGCGAAAACTTCTCGTCAGGCGGCGACGTCCACGAGATCATCGGTCCGCTGGTCGAGATGAAGGACTCCGGTCGCACCGGCGACATCCTGGCGTTCACCCGCATGACCGGCGATCTCGTGAAGGCCATGCGTCACTGTCCTCAACCAATCGTCGCGGCAATCGACGGCGTGTGTGCCGGCGCCGGCGCGGCAATCGCGCTCGCGAGCGACATCCGCATCGGTACGCCGCGCAGCAAGGTCGCGTTCCTGTTTTCGCGTGTCGGGTTGAGCGGCGCTGACATGGGCGCGTGTGCCCTGCTCCCCCGCGTGATCGGACACGGCCGCGCCGCGGAACTGCTTTTCACCGGACGATTCATGGATGCGGGCGAGGCGGACCGCTGGGGGTTCTACAATCGCGTCGTAGAACCGGCCGAGCTTCTTTCTCAAGCGGGTGCGCTGGCGCAGTCACTCGCCGAAGGGCCCACGTTCGCGCACGCGATGACGAAGAAAGCGCTGCATCAGGAATGGAACATGGGCGTCGACGAAGCGATCGAGGCCGAAGCGCAGACGCAGGCGATCTGCATGCAGACCGATGATTTCGCGCGCGCGTACCGCGCATTCGCGAATCGATCCACTCCTGCCTTCACGGGCGAGTGAGCGTGACTCGTCAGGCACCGTCGCTCGGCCACCTCGCCTGGCCGTTCTTTGGCGAGGCGCACCGCGTGTTCGCGCTCGGGCTCGGGGCGTGGGCGGCCGAACACATCGCGCCACTCGTTGCAGAAGAGCCGCACGATGTCGACGGAACATTCCGCGAGATCGTGCGGCGACTTGGGGAGGCAGGGTGGCTGCAGCATGTCGTGCCCGCACCGTACGGCGTCGCACCTGCTCGGCTCGATGTGCGAACCATCTGCCTCGCACGTGAGACGCTCGGGCAGCTTCACGGTATGGCCGACTTCGCGTTCGGCATGCAGGGCCTTGGATCCGGACCGATCTCGCAGTTCGGCACTGAAGAGCTGAAGAAGCGGTACCTGCCTCGCGTCGCCGCGGGTGAAGCGATCGCGGCGTTCGCGATCTCGGAGGCAGCCGCCGGCAGCGACGTCTCGTCGATGCTGACCACCGCGCGTCGCGACGGGAACGATCTCGTCATCAATGGAAAGAAGACGTGGATCTCGAACGCAGGCATCGCGGCGTTCTACGTCGTCTTCGCGCGACTCGAGGGCGAGGACCGGAAGTTTGTCGCGGTCGTTGTTGACGCGGACAATCCAGGGCTACGTGTCAGCGAACGGATAACCGTGAACGCTCCTCATCCGCTCGGCACGCTCGATCTCTCAGATTGTCGCGTGCCTTCGGGAGCCATCCTCGGCGAACCCGGCAAGGGGATGCGCGTCGCGCTCGGCACGCTTGACATCTTTCGTTCGACGGTAGGTGCAGCATCGCTCGGGTTTGCGCGACGCGCGCTCAACGAAGCCACTGCGCACGCGATCAATCGGCGCGCGTTCGGCCAGCGACTCGCGGACTTTCAGCTGACGCAGGCAAAGTTGGCGGAGATGGCGACGGCAGTGGATGCCAGCGCGCTGCTCGTGTACCGCGCGGCGTGGACGCGTGACTCGGGAGCCGAGCGCGTGACGCGTGAGGCAGCCATGGCGAAGTTGTTTGCGACGGAGACGGCGCAGCGCGTGATCGACGATGCGCTCCAGCTCTTTGGCGGGCGCGGCGTGGTCGTTGGGGAAACGGTTGAGCGGCTCTATCGCGAGATCCGCGCGTTGCGCATTTACGAGGGGACGAGCGAGATCCAGAAGCTGGTGATCGCGGGTCAGCTGATTGCTGAGGCGGAGGAGCGGGAGAAATCGCAGTGAGCCTGTCGTCCTGAGCGAAGCGAAGGACCGCGATGATACTGGTAGAGGGAATGATCATTCCGAGCCGACAGGCGAGGAATCGGGCTCGTTCAAACCGATAACCGAGCACCAATGACTCCAGACCCGGGCACTGACGACTCGCCATGACACGACGAGATATTTCGGCGAGTTATGAGTCATGAGTTCTCGGTCATTCGTTTTCGGTTATCAGTTTGATAAGAGCGAGATCCCTCGCCTGTCGGCTCAGGATGACAGCGCCCTCTACCAGTATCATCGCGGTCCTTCGCTTCGCTCAGGATGACAACGCTCTCTACCGGGACGTTTGAAGTGCCCGACACACGTGCCTAACGCGCCAACCGGGAAGTCCGCCCACGTCGACACGTTCTGCCGCGACCACCTCCCACCCGCGGAGTTGTGGCCGCAGATGGACTACGCGCTCCCCGAGCTCGCGTACCCAGCGCAACTCAACTGCGCGACCGAGCTGCTCGATCGCATGGTCGACGCCGGCAACGGTGACCGCACGGCGTTCCTCTTCCCCGGCGGCCGATGGACATATCGCGACGTGCTCGAGATGTCCAACCGTATCGCGAACGTCCTCGTTGATGACCTCGGAGTCGTTCCGGGCAATCGTGTGCTTCTCCGCGGTCCCAACTCCCCGATGATGGTCGCGTGCTGGTTCGCGATTGTGAAAGCTGGCGCGGTCGTCGTGTGTACGATGCCGCTCCTCCGCGTGCGCGAGCTGACGTACATCGCCGACAAAGCCGAGATCTCGCTCGCGTTATGCGACACGCGCTTTGCCGTGGAGTGTGAGACGGCCATGTCGCAACGGGCGTCTGGCGTAAGTCGCGGCGGTCGCACTGTGCACTTCGCCACCAACGACGCCGGCTCGCTCGAGAGCATGATGGTCGGCAAACCCGCGACGTTCTCCAATGTGAACACCGCGGCCGACGACACCGTGCTCATTGCGTTCACGTCAGGCACAACGGGAAATGCAAAAGGCACGATGCATTTCCATCGGGATGTGATGGCGATCTGCGACTGTTTCCCGAAGTCCGTCGCAGAGCTCTCGCGTGACGACATCTGCTGCGGCTCGCCACCGTTTGCGTTCACGTTCGGACTCGGCGGACTCGTCCTGTTCCCGATGCGCGTTGGCGCGGCATCGCTGCTGCTCGAGCAGGCCGCGCCACCGTTACTCATCAAGGGAATCCACGAACATCGCCCGACGGTGTGCTGGACATCGCCCACTGCATATCGCGCGATGCTCGGCATGCTCGACCAGCACGATGTGTCGTCGCTGCGAAAGTGCGTCTCGGCGGGAGAACATTTGCCCAAGGCAACGTTCGAGGCATGGGAGCGCGCGACGGGTATTCGCATCATTGACGGCATCGGCGCGACGGAGATGCTTCACATCTTCATTTCAGCTGCGGGCGACGACATTCAGCCGGGATCAACGGGCAGAGTCGTCGCAGGCTACGAAGCGAGATGTGTAGACGCGAATGGCTCGCGAGTCGCGCCGGGCGAAATCGGCAAGCTCGCTGTTCGCGGCCCCACGGGGTGTCGCTACCTTGGCGACCCTGACCGCCAACGCGGCTACGTCGAGAACGGCTGGAACGTCACCGGCGACTCATTCCGGGAAGATGAGAACGGCTACTTCTGGTATGTCGCGCGCACGGACGACATGATCATCACTGGCGGACACAATGTGTCTGGCGCGGAGGTGGAGAACGTGTTGCTGGAGCATCGCGCGGTGCAGGAGTGCGGCGTCGTTGCGGCGCCCGACGAGGAACGCGGTCACGTGGTGAAAGCGTTCATTGTCGTGCGTTCGGGATTCGCCGGAACACCAGAGCTCGCGCGCGAGCTGCAGGATTTCGTGAAGTCCGTGATCGCGCCGTACAAATATCCGCGTCGCATCGAGTTCGTGGACGCATTGCCGAAGACGGAGACGGGGAAATTGCAACGCTTCCGGCTCAGGGAATTGGGGACTGCTCGGGAATCGGGAATCCGGAATCGGGAATCGGAAAAGCCTGCATGACCAAGACGCGCGTTCGCCCAGCGAAAGCCTCGCGATCGATTCCCGATTCCCGATTCCCGATTCCCGACGGCTGGTCGCGCGGCTCCGGCTACTCCCACGCCATCGTCGCCGACGGGCGCCAGCTGTTCATCGCTGGGCAGATCGGCTGGGACGCGGCAACGCAAACGCTCGTCACCGGCGGTTTATCGCCCAGACTCGTCAGGCGCTCGCGAATGTCGTCGCCGTGCTCGGCGCCGCCGGCGCCGCGCCGGCACATCTCGTTAGGCTCACCTGGTTCATCACCGATCGCGATGCCTACCTCCACGCTCGCGAGAGCATTGGCGTGGCCTATCGCGAAGTCATCGGTCGACACTTTCCAACAATGTCCGTCATTGTGGTCTCCGCACTCCTCGAGCCAGGTGCGCAGGTCGAAATCGAAGCAACTGCCGTCATTCCTCGTCCCGCGCGAGCGACGCCCAAGGCTCGCAGCGTCAATTCAACCGGATCCAAACGCCGAACCCGGTAACCTCGGTCCCTATGCGCCTCATCTCCGTTCTCCCGATTCTCGCCGGTTCCGCGACCGCATTGTTCGCGCAGAACCGCAACCCGGCCGGCGCACCGCCTAACGCGCCATCGGCCACCGCCGCGGCGTCCGGAGCGAAACGCGCGCTCAAAGCCACCGACATCTTCCGCGTCCGCGACGTCCGCGACCCACAGATCTCGCCCGATGGCAAGTGGGTCGCCTATACGGTCACCGTCGCCGACTCCGCGCGCGACAAGAACGACACCGACGTGTGGATGGCAAGCTGGGACGGCAAGGAGAACATCCGCATAACGTCTACAAAAGACGGCGAGAGCTCCCCGCGCTGGAGTCCCGACGGCAAGTACCTGTCATTCGTCTCCTCCCGCGACAACGGCAAGGGTGGCCAGATCTGGCTGCTCGATCGGCGCGGCGGTGAGGCAGCACGCCTCACGGAGATCAAGGGCGGCGTGAGTGGCTATGAGTGGTCGCCTGACGCGACGAAGCTCGCATTGCTCGTCGATGACCCCGAGGACGAAGCCGGCAGCGATTCCTCGAAGAAAGCCCCGAAGCCGATCGTGCTCGACCGCTACCACTTCAAGCAGGATGTTCAGGGCTACCTCGGCAACCAGAAGACGCACCTGTACCTGTTTGACGTCGCAACGAAGAAGCTCGATACGCTGACCGCGGGCAAATACGACGAGGCAAATCCGTCCTGGTCGCCGGACGGCAAGACGATCGCGTTCGTGAGCGACCGCTCGCCTGACCCGGACAAGAGCATCAACACCGACATCTACCTGATCGACCCCCGGCCCGGCGCGCAGATGCGTCGCCTAACGACGTTCGAGGGCGACGACAACAACAGCGGCAGCAAGCTCGCCTGGAGCCCCGACGGCAAGTCCATCGCCTACGTGCGCGGGGCTTCGACGACGATGACGATTTACGATCAGTACCGCGTCGCGATCATTCCGGTTGCCGGTGGCGAGCCGAAGATCCTCACCGCGGCGCTCGATCGGCCGGTCACGTCGCCGCGGTGGACGGCGGATGGCAAGTCGCTGCTGTTCCTCGTCACCGACGATCGCACGCAGTACGTCGCGCGCGTGCCGGCCGCTGGCGGTGCTGTCGAAAAGTTGACCACGGGCCCACGCGTCGTGCAGTCCCTCGCGTTAGGCCCAGCCGGCAAGATGGCCGTGCTTGCGTCGACCGCCACCGAGATGCCTGAGGTTCACGCGCTCGAGAACGGAACGCTCCGGCCGCTGACGCACCAAAACGACGCCTGGCTTTCCGAGATCCAGTTAGGCACGACCGAAGGCATCGAGTTCAAGACGCCGGACGGCGCGGACGTCCACGCCGTCATCACCCGCCCCGCGAACTCGTCAGGCAAGCTGCCCACGCTGCTGCGTATCCACGGTGGCCCCACCGGTCAGGATGCCTACTCGTTCAACTTCGAGCGCGAGCTGTTCGCAGCCAGCGGGTATCTCGTCGTGTCGCCGAACTATCGCGGCAGCAATGGCCGCGGCGAGAAGTTCATGAACGCGATCTCCGGCGACTGGGGCAACAAGGAAGTCGTCGACGTGCTCGCGGCGACGGACTATGTCGTCTCGAAGGGCATGGCTGACCCCGATCGCCTCGGGATCGGCGGCTGGAGCTACGGCGGCATCACGACGGACTACACGATCGCGACGACCCCGCGATTCAAGGTCGCGATCAGCGGCGCCGGCAGCGCGCTCCAGACGTCGATGTACGGCGTCGACCAGTACATCCTGCAGTACGAAACGGAGCTCGGCCCACCGTGGAAGAATCCGGACGCGTGGATGAAGGTCTCCTATCCCTTCTACCATGCGGACCGAATCAAGACGCCGACGCTATTCATGGTAGGCGAGAAGGACTTCAACGTCCCTGCGGTGGGCAGCGAACAGATGTATCAGGCCCTCAAGTCGCTGGGGATCGACACCCAGCTCGTGATCTACCCTAACTCGTTCCACGGTATCACCCTACCCAGCTATCGGGTCGATCGGCTGGATAGGTATTTGAAATGGTACGATCGATACCTTAAGCCCGTGGCTCAATAAAGGCCAAAAGGCGCAACAGCACCGGTAACAGGTAACTGGAACTGGTAACAGGTAATAGAACCCTCGGGATGCCTCTCTTAAGCGAGATGAGCATCCCGAGGGTTTCGATTACCTGTTACCAGTTCCAGTTACCTGTTACCGGTGCTGTTGCGCTGTTCTTCCCCATGGTAGGTCCACACCGTAGCTTGGCCAAAGCGGCTTTGATATCCTCTCCCCCGGATGTGAGGGTTTGCCAGCCATGGCCAGGACCGAGAACACCCGAGCGGAAAACGGCCGTAAGCTGGCGCCACCCGCGCCAGCCGCGCGCCCCGCCGACCTCCCCGCACCTAACGACACTCCCCCCGAAAGTCTCGACAAGGTCCGAGACATCCTGTTCGGGGGACAAATGCGCGCTGTCGAATCCCGACTCCAGGGACTCGAGGAGCGCATCATGCGCGAGCAGTCCGCAATGCGCACGGACTTCAACAAGCAGCTCGCTGACCTCGATGCGAGCGCCAAACGCGACGCGCAAACATTGGGCGAACGCATCGTCGCCGAGCGAACGAAGCGCACCGACGATCTCAAGGCGCTGTCCGGGGAGCTCAAGGAAATCCTCCGCTCGCTCGAGAAGCGCCACGTGAAGCTCGAGGAACTGAGCGGCCTCGCCGACGCCGAGATCCGCGATCAGATCCTTCAGCAATCCCGCGCCATCTCCGCCGAGATCGAGCGACTGTCGCAGCGCGTCACGAACGATCTCAATCGCGAGGTTGCTTCGCTCCGCAACGACAAGACCGACGTCTCCGCGATCGTGAACGTGTTCTCCGACATGGCGACACGACTCGCCGCTGAGTCCAAGCCGCCCGCCAAGCCCGTTCGGAGCTGACCGTGTCGGATGACGGCGCGCCGCTCTCCGAAAGCGCCGGCAGTAGCGACGTGAGCGTTCGCGAGCTCTCCGAGCTGCGCGATCTGCTCGTTGGTCCCGAACGACGCCAGCTCGACGAGCTGCGCCGCCGCATGGACACCGCCGAGCTCTCGCCAGAGGAGCTCGCGGAAAAACTGCCGCAGGCGATCATGCAGCGCGCGTCGCGCGATCGACAGCTCGCGCTCGCCCTTGCGCCCACCGTCGAGAATGCGATCAGCGAGTCCGTCCGCCGGAACCCTAACGAGATCGCCACGGCGATCTTCCCCGTCCTCGGCCCATCGATTCGGAAAGCGATTGCCGAGACGATGTCAGGGCTCGTCAACACGATCAATCGCGCGATCGAGCACAGCTTCTCGCCGCAGGGCATTCGCTGGCGCGTCGAGTCGTGGCGCACCGGTGTGCCGTTCGCGCAGATCGTCATGCGCCACGCCCTGGTTTATCGCGTGGAGCAGATCTTCCTCGTGCACTCGCAGACGGGCCTTCTGCTCGCCCACGTGCCGGAAGAGACGTTAGGCGACGCCGACCTCATCTCGAGCATGCTGACGGCGATCGGCGACTTCGTCAACGATTCGTTCGAGGCGAAGAAGACGGGAGAGCTGCGCGCGTTCGCTGCGGGCGACCTCACCGTGCTCGTGGAAGCCGGACCACAGGCGAACATCGCGGCGGTCGTGCGCGGCACGCCACCCGATACGCTTCCGGAAAAGCTGCAAACGACACTCGAGCGGATTCATCTGCGGTGGTCGAATCCGCTGACCACGTTCGACGGTGACACCGCCGCGTTCATCTCCACGCAGCCCGTGCTCGAGGAGTGTATCGAGACGGTGCTGGCAACCGACCAGCCTTCTGCGAAAGCTGGGCTGCGGAGATTCGCGTGGGTCATTCCTGTCGTGCTGGTCGTCGCGGGATTGTACTGGTGGTTCACACGCGGCACGCGACAGTGGAACGCGGCGCTCGCGCGGCTCGATACCGAACCAGGCATTGCTGTCATTCGAACCGATCGTCGCGACGGCAAATGGTTCGTCGCGGGAATGCGCGATCCACTTGCTGTCAATCCTGCGCTGCTCATGGCGTCGCGCGGGGTCGACACGAACAAGGTGGTCGCGCACTGGGAACCGTATGTATCCACCGAGCCATCGCTCGTGCTCGCTCGTGCGCGACACGTACTTGCCGCGCCTGGGGGCGTTACGCTCTCGCTCAAGAGCGACACGCTCGTTGCGACGGGGCGTGCGCCAGCAGTGTGGATCGTGCGTGCAGAAGGTCTCGCACCCGCGCTCGCCGGGGTCGGAGCGGTTAATCTGTCGCAGGTGACCGCGGGGCTGCCCGCAAACATGGAAGCCATTGCGACTGAGATCGAGCGACAACACGCGCTTTTCGCGGCTGGTTCCGATGCGTTAGATCAAGGCGCGTTGGCGACGACCGCCACGATTGCGTCAAAGCTCCAGGATATATTTGCTGCCGCCGCCGGGAATCGTTATGACGTAACAATGCGAGTCGTCGGACGTGCCGATCCAACTGGCGCCGAGACGGACAACCTCGCGCTCAGTCGTCGCAGAGCCACTAACGTGCGTGATCGCCTCGTGTCGCTCGGCATCCCAGCAGCGCGGCTCGCTATTGACGCAACCGGAAGCAACGATCCACTCGCAGCCAACTCGCCAGCCGAGCGCGCTCGGCTCAATCGAAGCGCATCGTTCGTCATCGAAGCGCGGCCGTCCCTCGTGACTGCCGGTGCGGAGCGTACGAAATGATCCAAAAGAAAGTGTGCATGGTCGGGGTGTACGGCACGGGCAAGACGAGTCTGGTGCAGCGCTTCGTCCATTCGCTGTTCTCGGCGAAGTATCACAGCACTGTCGGCGTGAAGATCGACAGAAAGTCCGTGACGGTTGGAACGACGGACGTGAACCTTCTGCTCTGGGACGTCGAAGGTCGGACTGCCGATCAGGACATTCCCGCGAGCTACCTGCGGGGCGCGCATGCGGTGTTCTACGTGGCGGACGGAACGCGACGCGAGACGTTCGATCAGCTGTACGACTTACGAGAACACGCGCGCAGTGCGGCGGGCGACGTGCCTTCCATCGTCGCGCTGAACAAAGCCGATCTGAAAGATCAGTGGGTGATCACACCGACGGATACGGCCAAGCTCATCACGAAAGGGTTTCACGCGATCACGACGAGCGCAAAAACTGGCGAAGGTGTAGAGGACGCATTCAAGTGGATCGCTTCGGCGACCCTGAGCGCGGCACCCACGCAGACAGTTCAGCCACCGATGCAACATGGCCACTGAGACACTGTCGCGCATAACGCGGGTCGAGGCGTACGGACTCTCGCACGCCGGCAAGGTTCGCAGCGCGAACGAGGATCACTTCGCGATCATGACGCTGCAGAAATCCGTGCAGCTTCGCGCGACGAACTTGCAGGACACCGCCTTGCTCGACCGCCTGCGCCGGCCGGAAGTGTCTATCCTCATCGTGGCGGATGGTGTTGGCGGTGCGGTGGGCGGCAAAGTCGCGAGCGGCGTCGCGGTGCGATCAGTCGTGGAGTACCTCGCTGAAGCCGTGGGATGCGTGCACGACTTCGACGTCGATGGCGAGCAGATGTTCCTCGATCACCTCGGCCGTGCGGTCGAGCGCGGACACGAGCGGCTGAAGGAGATGTTCCAAACGCAGGGCGGTCCGGCGACGACGCTGACGATGGTCACACTCCTCTGGCCGCGCGCGTACGTCGTGCACGTGGGCGATAGCCGCGGGTATTTTCTGCGCAACGGGCGGCTCAAGCAGTTCACTCGCGATCAGACGATGGGCGACTATCTGGTCGACATCGGCGCGGTGACGGAGCAGCACGCGCAGAAGGCGGGACTGTACAACGTGCTCTCGAGTGCGGTGGGTGGTGACCTCGTTCCAACGGTGGGGCTCGTGGATCTCGAGGACAACGACGCGATCCTGCTCTGCACGGACGGCCTCACGAAGCACGTGGCCGACGATCGTATCGCGGAGATACTTGGCTCGATGAGCTCGGAGGCGGCGGCGCAGGCGCTAATCGATGAAGCGCTCGCCGGTGGCGGAACCGATAACGTGACGGTCGTCGTCGCGCGCAGTTCCGGAGATTGATTCGGTCGGCAGACATCTTGGTACTGCGGGACAGTTTCCGGGCTGACATCTCGGTGCTGCGGACACGCCCGATGCAGAGCCGGCATCGAATCGTTCCTGAGCGGGTTGAACGGAAACGGCACTGATCTAACGGATCGCTCCTGGATCGGGACGCTGGCGCTTGCTCAACGAGCAGGATTGAGGACCGGCATCTCGGCGATTGGTATGCGGCCGGTGTTGGGCTGGCATCCAGTCTTCGGGTCGCACCAATCCCGGTCCCAAGCAAGAATTCCGGCCCGTTGCGAGAGGAGCCATGCCTAACGTGGAGCGATCCGCCCGGATCAGCTCAATCAGTCAAATCCGTTCAGGAATGACTCGATGCCGGCCCTGCATCGGGCGTGTCCCGCAGCGCCGAGATGCCTGCCGGCAACTGTCCCGCTGTATCGAGATGCCGGCGCGCGTCCCGCCGCACCGAGATGCCGCTAACGCAGATACTTCCTTACGAACGCCTCCATCTGCGCCAGATCGAGCGATGCATCCTTACACGGCCCATTCGGCAACTGCATCGTGAGCCCGAGCACTGGCAGTCGGCCCGCGACGTCGTGGAGTCCGCTCACCATGTCGCGCTCACACGCGACCGCCACAACCGCTTTGGGTCGACGCTCGCGAATCGCCTGACGCGCATACGCGCCGCGCGTCGCTACGAACGTTGCCACGTCGTAGCGCTTTGCGATCTCCATCACACCATCGAGCGCCGTCCGCGATAAGCAACGCGGAATGAGAATCAGCATTTCGTTCGCACGGACGCGCCACTCTCTCGCCCACGCAAGCCGATTGTAGACACCCACCGCGGCGTTGTCTGTCCAGTCACGCTGCACTCCGAACATTTCTCCAACGCGCGATGACAAGCGCAGCGTTTTCAGCAACAGGCCGCGTTCAGCGAATCGGCCAGGCAGCAGCACGCGATGACTCGCGTAGGATGCACCGATTAGCGCGAGCCAGATGCCCGCCGCGCCGGCGACGATCGCATCCGCGATGTACAACGCCGATGGCAACCAGGTGGCAAGCTGCGCGAGGCGCGGCGAGAGAAGAAAAACCGCGATCGCCCCAGCCACGGTGATACCCGCCAACCCAATCGCCGTGAAAAGGAAGAACTTTCCAGCCGTCGTCCGGAAGTCGCCTTCGTTCGCGAGCGGTTTGCCATCCCACTCATCCCACTCGTGTCCCAAGCGTCGGTCGGTCTCGATCTTTACGAGCAGACCAGCGTGACGCCTGGCAGCGGGCGACGACTCCGACGAGTCTTCCGACGAAGGCGTCGGTGCGGTGGCTGGATTTTCCACGATGTCGGGCATGATGAAGTGATGACGATCACGACCTCTCCCTGTCAACGCGGCCGCTTGTCCACAGAGGCCACGTCGTTCATCGTCCGCAGAATGCGCACCACGACGCGATGAGCGACCGCCTCGAGGCCCCGGGCCCGGAGTTCACGGGCGTCTTTCGAGACGATGACGCGGCACGAGCAGTATACGCGGAGTCGGCGGGCATCGCCCGCGTTATGCCGCGGGCGGTCGCCGTGCCGGCAAGTGCCGGCGATGTCATCGCACTCGTGCGCTGGGCGAATCAGACTCACGTCTCGCTCGTCCCGCGCGCGTCAGGCAGCAGCATGCCTGGAGGCGCAATCGGCAGTGGCGTGATTGTCGATCTCAGCAGGCTCGACGCGATTGGCGCACCCGATGCCGCGATGCGCCGCGTGGTCGTCGGTCCTGGCGCAATTCGAAATCGAGTCGATGCACGCGCGCGATCAGTTGGGCTGCGATTCCCTGTCGATCCTTCAAGCGGAGCGTTCTGCTCGATAGGCGGCATGGTATCGACGAACGCTGCCGGAGCGCGCACGCTGCGCTTCGGCGCCACGCGACGGTGGGTCAACGCACTCGACTGCGTGTTCGCCGACGGATCACGTGCGATGCTCCGGCGCGGTGAACGTGCTCCGCACTGCGAGGCTATC
>JADMIO011432781.1_pt1 | contig 38634 bp, 30 predicted proteins | sample 8958161 | NCBI WGS metagenome assembly JADMIO01 (sample SAMN16585339, study PRJNA669376) | soil metagenome | isolation source: Crop rotation soil | place: USA: Cullars Rotation, Alabama | collected 2011 | reverse complement strand
AAACCGGATGCTCGAGTCGCCGGACATGCGCGACCGGCTGTATGCGCTGGGCGCCGAGCCGGCGCCGATGACGCCCGAGCAATTCCGGTCTTTCATTCAAAGCGAGATGTCGAAGTATGCGCGCATCGTCAAGGCGTCCGGCGCCAAGGTCGATTGACGCGCAAATGTCCAGCGAGGAGAGTGCAATGGGCGAATTTTTGCAACGTGGATTAATGCTGCTGCTGGCAGCGACAGCGCTTGCCGCGACAGCGCCAACGAATGCGCAACGCACGGCGTATCCGGCTCGCCCCGTGCGCCTGGTCGTGCCGTTCCCCGCCGGCGGCACGACCGATATTCTGGCGCGCGCGGTCGGGCAGAAATTGTCGGAAGCATGGGAACAGCCCGTCATTGTCGACAACCGTCCCGGCGCGGCCGGCAACATCGGCTCCGAGCTCGTCGCCAGGTCGGCGCCCGATGGCTACACGCTGCTGATGGGCACTGTCGGGACGCATGCCATCAACGCGAGCCTTTACGCGAAGATGCCATACGACAACGTGAAGGATTTCGTGCCCGTCATTCTGGTCGCCGGGGTTCCCAACGTGCTGGTGGTGAACCCCGCGCTGCCGGCGAATTCCGTGCAGGAGCTGATTGCGTACGCCAAGGCCAATCCCGGCAAGCTCAATTTCGCCTCCTCCGGCAGCGGCACTTCGATCCACCTCTCCGGCGAGCTCTTCAAGACGATGACCGGCGTGCAGATGACGCACGTCCCCTACAAGGGCAGCGCGCCGGCATTGCAGGACCTGGCTGGCGGTCAAGTGCAGCTCATGTTCGACAACCTGCCGTCCGCGCTCGCCCTCATCAAGGCGGGGAAATTGCGCGCATTGGCGGTCACGTCGACTACGCGTGCGGCTGCGATTCCCGATGTGCCGACGGTCGCCGAGTCGGGCCTGCCGGGATTCGAGGCGTCGTCGTGGTTCGGCATTCTGGCGCCGGCCGGAACGCCGGCGCCGATCGTGGCCAAGATCAACGCCGATGTCGCGAAGTGGCTCGCATCAGCGGAAGGGAAAGAAAAGCTCCTGAGCCAGGGCGCGAACGCCGCGGGCGGAACCCCGGAGGATTTCGCGAAGCACATTCAAGCCGAGACGGTGAAGTGGGCGAAGGTGGTGAAGGAATCCGGCGCGAAAGTGGATTGAGCACCGTCGTTCCCGCGAAAGCGGGAACCCGGTGTCGTTAAACCAAGCCGCTGGGTCCCCGCTTTCGCGGGGACGACAATCAAATCTGTCACCACCGCAACGCCGCAATCGCGAGCGCAATCCACGCAGCAAGGAAGGCGATCCCGCCAAATGGGGTGACCGCGCCGAACGCGCGAATGCCGGTCAGCGCAAGCACATAGAGGCTGCCGCAAAAAACGAGCAGTCCCGCAATCAGGAGCCACGCGGCGACAGCGAGCGCGACGCTGTCGGGCTTGTGCAGCAGCAGGAGCGCAACGGCCAGAAGCCCGAGCGCGTGCCAGAAGTGATATTGCACGGCCGTTTGGTACACGGCGAGCAGCTCCGGCGCGAGCTTCGCCTTCAACGCATGAGCACCGAACGCACCCGTCGCAACGGCGATGAACAGCAACGCCGAGGCGAGGAAAAGCGCCAATCGTGCGGACATGAGATTCGGAAGTCTGTCGGCGAGCCTCGTTCAGGCTCTACAATGCGAAGATCAACTAGAGCTCGAACGCGAACGAGGATAACACCATGACCGCCACCCGCCGTCATCATCCAGGCAAGCGCATGTCGCAGATGGTGATCAATCATGCCTCGCACACCGCGTATCTCGCGGGCCAGGTGGCAGACGATGCGGCGGCCGACATTACCGGGCAAACGCAGCAGGTGCTGGCGCAGATCGACAGTCTCCTCGCCGAGGCCGGCAGCGACAAGACGAAGATGCTGTCCGCAACCATTTATCTCGCGGATATCGGCGACTTCGCGGCCATGAATGCGGTATGGGACAAGTGGATCGTCCCCGGTGAAGCGCCGGCACGCGCCACCATCCAGGCAAAGCTGGCAGCGCCAGAGTACAAAGTCGAGATTCAGGTGGTCGCCCTGGCGGGCGCTCCCACCTGATACGGTCGCTGCTTCAAGGTCTTTTGCGAACGCGCAACTTCCGGCCCTCCATCATGCCGCCTCTTTCTCCCGCCGACGAAGCCTCCGTTGCATCCGTTATCGCGACCTCGTCGCGGCGCGCCGCCGTCCCGGCAAAGTCGGCGAAGATGCCGGTGACGCGTGCCACTTTCGATCAGGTGATGGTGCCCTGCTATGCGCCGGCGCCATTCATCCCCGTTCGCGGCGAGGGCTCGCGAGTGTGGGATCAGGACGGCCGCATGTATATCGACTTTGCCGGCGGTGTCGCCGTCACCGCGCTCGGCCATTGTCACCCGGTGATGGTGAAGGCATTGACGGAGCAGGCGAACCAGATCTGGCACGTCTCGAACTGGTTCACCAACGAGCCCGCGCTGCGGCTTGCGCAGCGCTTCATCGACACGACGTTTGCCGAGCGCGTGTTTCTGTGCAACTCGGGTGCGGAAGCGAACGAGGCCGCGCTCAAGCTGGCACGCCGCTATGCCAACGATCGGTACGGTGCGTACAAATATCGCGTCATCTCCACGCTCAACGCTTTCCACGGCCGTACGCTTTTTACGGTGACGGCGGGCGGTCAGGCGAAATACGCGAGCGGCTTCGGACCCAATCCCACCGGCTTCACGCACATTCGCTACAACGATATCGCCGGGCTCGACGCTGCATTCGCCGAAGAAGGCGGCGACGACATCTGCGCGGTCATTCTCGAACCGATGCAGGGCGAGGGCGGCATGATCCCGGGCACGCCGGAGTTTCTGCAAACCGCTCGGCGCCTGTGCGATCAGCACGATGCGCTCCTCATCTTCGATGAAATCCAGAGCGGCATGGGACGCACCGGCGCGCTCTTTTCATACATGCAGAAGGGCGCGGTGCCCGACATTCTGACGAGTGCGAAAGGCCTGGGCGGCGGCTTTCCGGTCGGCGCGATGTTGACGACCGCCGAAATCGCCGGCGCATTCGGCGTCGGCGTACATGGCACGACGTACGGCGGCAATCCACTCGCCTGCGCCGTCGCCGGCGCCGTGTTCGACGTGATCAACACGACCGAAGTGCTCGACGGCGTGCGTGCGCGGCACGCATTGTTCATGGAAGGACTGAAGTCGATCAACAGCCGCCGCCGTGTTTTCTCGGACATTCGCGGCGAGGGCGTGTGGATCGGCTGCGAGCTCGAGGCGCCATGGAAAGGCCGCGCGATGGATGTGATGGCCGCCGCCGGCCACGCAGGCCTTCTGGTGCTGGTCGCGGGGGCGGATGTGGTGCGCATCGCGCCTTCCCTTCTCATCGGTCTGGATGAGATCCTGGAAGGCTTGTCGCGTCTCGAAACGGCAATCGAGCGCGCGCTCGTGTCTTAGCTGCGCGAACCGAGCGTAGTGCCGACGCATCAGTCCGCGGCGATCGCGGGCAGCTTGTGGTGCCTGCGAAGGGGCGACCACATGACGGCGGCGACGGCCAGCACGAGCCCCAAAACGCCGACAGTCAAAAGCGTCCCGCGCACGCCGAGAACCGTTGCCAATGCGCCGCCGGTCACTGCACCCAGCGGCGCTGCCGCGACCGTCAGAAAGCGCATCGTCGCCGTCATCCTGCCGAGCAATCGGTCCGGCGTGATCGCCTGACGCAACGACAGATAATTGATTGCATAGAGCACGGCACCGAAGTCGAACACGAGCATCGCGCATCCGAGCGCAATCGTCGCGAACCACACCGGTCCGCCGACGAGACCGAATGCCTGCCACGCGAGCGCCGTCACGATCAGGCCATGCACGATGATGGGGCCTACGCCAAAGCGCGCGGACAGCCGCTGTGCGAACGCGGCGGCGAGCACGCAGCCCAATCCTCCGAACATGTAGACGAGGCCGATGGCGCCCGCCGACAGCGAAAGCTCGCGCGTCGCAAACAGGATGAAGACGGCGATCTGCATTTGATGCAGGAATTGCCACAATCCGGCGAGCCACGCGAGCGCGAGCAGGGTCCGGTTGTTCCAGACGAGGCTCAGGCCTTCGCGAATCTCGGCGCCGATCGAAGCCTTGGCTCCCGGATGAGGCACGTCGTTGCGCGCTCGCACGCGGCGCAACATCAGCGCGGACAGCAGGAACGTAATGGCGTCGGCCAGTATCGCGAAGGGCGCCGTGAGCACCTGCACCAGCAAGCCGGCGAGGCCCGGGCCGATCAGCGCGGACGATGTTTCGCCGAGGATGATCTTGGCGTTCACTTCGACGAGGCGGCGACGTCCCGCGAGCTGCGCCAGCAGCACCTGATACGCTGCGCCGCCGACGACGTTCTGAATGCCGCAGATGAAGCCGACCGCAAACAGGATTTCGATCGACAGCACGTGGGCAAACGCAGCGCAGGGAATCACGAGCAAGGCGACACCGCGCACGATGTTGGCGGCGATGACGATCGGCAGCTTGCGCACGCGATCGATCAGCACGCCGGCGTGCAAGCTCACGAGCGCGAACGGCAGCGTTTCCAGCGCGACCAGGACGCCCATCTGCATCGGCGTCGCCGCGAGCATTACCGCCGCGGTCAGCGGCAGCGCGAGGTTCGTGATCTGCGCACCGAATGACGTGACCGTCATCGACGTCCAAAGCTTCAGGAACTCGGGGCTGCGCCAGAGGCCGCGGAAGAGCCGTGATAATTTTCGTTGTAGCTTCATGATGCTCGCCTGCTCATGTCATGCATTCGGCAATGCCGATATGCGCCGCAACGCGCGGCAATTCAAAAATGCAGGCGGGAAAACGCGGAAAACGACGAACAGCTTGGTGGTGCCGGTGTTTCCGCCTGCTGCCTGGCGGAAATTCCGGCCAGGCGATCTACCGCATCAGACTGCAGTAAACGGAACTGAAGACGCTGCGGTGGACAATGCGCCCTCGTCCGTTACCGATGCCAATGCCGGGGACGCACGCAGTCACGGCCGCGGATGCGGTCGTGAATACGGAGAATTGATGTGCGTTAAGCATCGGGTTTCTCGGGATGAGCGAGTGGCTGTCTTGTAAGTTGAGTGAAGATGTCCTGAATTCTACCGGAGCCACCGCTACGCTGGCAAATGCTGCGTGAATATTCACCGCCCCCTTTCACGGCGGTGTCGCAGCCACGCAACGTCATGTCGTCATTCCCGCGAACGTGGGAATGCATCATCGTCCGCAGCCGTTATTTGCCCTTCTGCTTCGTGACGTCGATATCCAGAAAGAGCCACGGATGCTCGATGTACACGTTTTTCTTGTATCCCAGCACCCATGGGCGCACGACTGTGTTCTCGTAGCGATAGACGCCGAGATCCCATGGGTTATAAGCGGCGACGATCGATGCCATCTTGCGATACAGCGCGTTGCGCTCCTCGCCATCCGGTATGCGTTTCGATCGGCGATAGAGATCGTCGTACTCTGCGTTGATGAATCGCGCGTAATTCGATTGCCCGATATTCTTGCTGTACAGAAGCTGCATGAACGCATCGCCCTCGCCATAAGTCGTTATCCATCCGACCGGCCACATCTGCAGCTTGGCCGCGCGCCCCATCTTCAGGAGGTCGGGCCACTTCTGCTTCACGAATTCGATCCTGATGCCGATGGCCGCCATGCTCTTCTTCCAGAGCTCGTCGCGCTCGCGATCGCGGCCCGAGGTTGCGCTGCCCATCGATAGCACGAGAGGCGTGCCGTCCGGGCGCTCGCGAAAACCATCGCCGTCCTTGTCCTTGTACCCGAAGCGATCGAGGAGCGCGCGTGCGGTCGCCGGATCGTACTTCACACTGACGTCGAAGCCCTTGCTATGGCCGGCGACATTCGGCGGAATCGGTTGCGTTGCCTGCACCGCCTGTCCCTGGTACCACACGTTGATGAGATCGGGCGTATTGAGCCCCATCACGATCGCGCGGCGCAATGCGATCCTGTCCTGCGTGTAGCCGCCGACCACCGGATCGTCCATGTTGAAGTAGCAGTACGACAGCGCCGGCTGCATCGCGCGCTCGAGTCGCACGCCCTGTTGCTTGTAGCTGGGCTTGAGCTTCGCCTCCGCCGTCAGCACGTTCGGCACGAGATCCGCCGGCACATTCGCATAGTCGAGCTCCCGGCTGTCGAAGGCGAGAAGCTGTGGATTCGATTCTTCGATGATCGCGATCTCGATGCGTCCGATCTGCGGCAGGCGCTTGCCCTTCATGGCCGCCATCAGCTCGCGATCGCCGCTCTCGCCGTTCTCCGGGAAATACGTTTCCCGATAATTCGGGTTGGCCTCCAGCACGATCTTTTGCCCGCGACGCCATTCCGCGAGCTTGAATGGACCGGTGCCGACCGGATTTGCCATGGCCCAGCCGCTCGCGTCGGCATGCGCTTCGATCACCTCGCGCGCAACCGCCGCCATCGCGAATTGCGACATGTAGCCGAGCATCACGTAATCGGGCTCCTTCAGTGTGAGGCGCAACGTGTAGCGGTCGACGGCCTTCAATCCTTCGATCGGCAGGTCATAGTCGAGACGTCCCGCCTCCCTCGCCTTTGCCAGCACATCGTCGGCGCCGACCAGCTTGCCGTCGAGGTACCAGAGGAACGGCGCGCGCATTCGCGGATCCAGAAGCCGCTTCCACGAGTAAACGTAATCTTCGGCGACAAGCTCGCGTTTTCTGCCCTTGAACGCGGGGTCATCCGCGAAATAGATTCCCGGCTTGAGCCTGATGGTCCAGGTGCGGCCGTCGGCCGAAACGTCCGGCATCTCCGCTGCGGTGTTGGGAACGAACCGGTAGGGCCGCGCCAGATAATCGAAGACGTACAGCGACTCGAAAATCGCGATCTGAACATGCGATGAGTAGTAGTCCGAAGTCGCCTGCGGATCGAAGCCTGTCTCGGCAACCGGGAATGTCACGCGCAGCGTTTTCGCGGGGTCCGCCCACTTCGCCGGCGCAGCGAGCGCGAGCGAGCTCAACGCGAAAAATGCAAAGATCAACCAGGATCTAGCACGCATCGATGCGCCCTCCTTGCACCCCAACACAACACGAAAGAAACGCGTGTCGGGCGCCGTCGCTCGCTCGGCGACGGCCGCTTCGCGACTTGGCTTCGCCCGCCTCGCTCACTGCGCCCTCCTTGCACCCCAACACAACACGAAAGAAGCGCGTGTCGGGCGCGGTCGCTCGCTCGGCCACGGCCGCTTCGCGACTTGGCTTCGCCCGCCTCGCTCACTCCACGGTCACCCTTTTGCGCGAGAGATCGATATCGTAGTACTGCCACGGATGCTGATTGAGCGCGTTGTACTTATAGCCCAGCACCCACGGATAGACCACCACGTTCTCGATGCGATACACGTTGATCATCCACGGCGCGTACGCCGTCACCAGCGACGACATCTCGCGAAAGATTTTCGTGCGCGCGGGGCTGTCGGGCAATCGCCGCGATTCGTCGTAAAGCTTGTTGAACTCCGGCAGATTGAATCGCGCAAGATTGGAGAGGCCGGCATTGGGACCGTAGAGCAGCCCGTAAAAGCCGTACCCCTCCGTCGTCGTGTTGGTGTTGGCGAGCGACCATATCTGCAGATTTCCCGCACGTGCCATCTTCACCATGTCCGGGAACTTCTGCTTCACGAACTCGACCTTGATGCCCACCGCATTGAGACTGCGCTGCCACAGCTCGTCGCTTTGCCGCTCGAAGCTTCCGATCGTCGACGACATGCGCAGGACCAGCGGCTTGCCGTCCGGTAATTCGCGCCAGCCGTCGCCATCGCGATCGACGTAGCCGAATTTGTCGAGCAGCGCGCGCGCACCCGCCGGGTCGTAGCTGGCGTGCCCATTGAAGCTCGGCTCGTAGCCCGTCACTCCCGGCGGCACGGGCTGCGTCGCGGGCTGCGCCTGGCCTTTGCGCATGATCCGGATGTCGTCGTCGGTGTTGTACGCCATGCTGATCGCGCGCCGCAGCGCGATATGCTCCTTGCCGTATCCGCCCACCACCGGGTCGTCCATGTTGAAGTACGTGTACGAGATGGAAGGCTGTATGCCGCGGCCAAGCACCACGTTGGCCTTCGCGTAGCGCGCATTCAGCTTGTTGCCGCTGTCGAGCACCTTTGGCGTGAGCTCCGATGGAATCGTCGTGTAGTCGAGATCGCCTTTCTCGAACGCAAGAAGGCGCGGATTGCCTTCCTCGATGACATAAACCTCGACACGACCGATGAAAGGCAGCTTGCGGCCCTTGAGCTTCGCCGCGATTCGAGCGTCGCCCGCATCGCCGGCCTCGGGGTAGCGCACGTCGCGGTAATCGGCGTTCGCTTCGAGCACCATCTTCTGGCCGCGCCGCCATTCTTTGAGCACGTACGGACCGGTGCCGACCGGATGGTCCATCGCCCATCCGTTGCCGTCGCCGTACGCTTCGATCACCTCGCGCGCAACGGCGCCCGCGGTATCCGTCGTAAGGTCGGCGAGCATGTCGTATGACGGTGCGGTCAGCTTGATGCGTAGCGTATAGCGATCGAGCGCCTGCAATCCGGGCATCGGCGAATCGTAATCGAACTTGCCATCAGCCTTTGCCTTCTGCACGAATGCGTCGGCGCCTTCGAACTTGCCGTCGAACTGCTGCAGATTCGGCGAGCGCATGCGTGGATCGATCACGCGCTTCAGTGCGTAGGCATAGTCGGCGGCGGTCAATTCGCGCTTGCGCCCGTTGAACGCCGGGTCCGGCGTGAAATAAATGCCGGGCTTGATCCTGATCGTCCACGTGAGCCCGTCTGCCGAAATGTCGGGCATCGCCGCAGCGGTGTTGGGAACGATGCGGTAAGGACGCGCGAGATAATCGTAGGTGTACGGCGGCTCGAAGATGACCCGATTGACATAAGTGGAATAGAGATCACCGGTCGCCTGCGGATCGAATCCCGTTTCGGCGGAAACGATGGCGACGCGCAATACCTTCCTCGAATCGGCTGCGTGCGCGATATTGCCGCCGGCGACCATCGTCACCGCGAGCGCGAGCCACAAAAGGCGGGGTGCGAGCTTCATCGCCCCAACAGCGAGAGGCATCGCTACAGCAATTTCTGGACGTCGCCCGCGAAGCTTTCCGGCTCGTCCTTCGGTGCGTAACGCGCGACCACGTTACCCCGACGATCGACGAGAAACTTGGTGAAATTCCATTTGATCGCCTCCGACCCGAGGAGGCCGGGCTTCGCTTCCTTGAGATAGCGGTAGAGGGGCGCCGTGTCCTTGCCGTTGACGTCGATCTTCGCGAACAGCGGAAACTTGACGCCATAGTTCACTTCGCAGAACGATTCGATCTCCTCGGCGGTTCCCGGCTCCTGCGCGCCGAATTGATTGCACGGAAAGCCGAGGATCTCGAGACCGCGATCGTGCAGCTTCTCGTAAAGCGCTTCGAGTCCCTTGTATTGCGGCGTGAAGCCGCATTTGCTCGCGGTGTTGACGATGAGCAGCACCTTGCCCTTGTAACGATCGAGGGCAACGGGCTTGCCATGAATATCGTCGACCGTGAAATCGTAAATGGCCGCCATGACCCAAGCTCCGGAATGAAAATGCACGGTGATTATGCGCTCGCGCAGCCGAAGCCGCCGCCGCCCGGCGTCTCGACTACGAATACGTCGCCCGCGTGCATCGCCACCTCGCATGTGGCGCCGAATTCTTCTCGTGAGCCGTCGCCGCGTTCCACCCAGTTGCGCCCGCGTGCCCCCGCTGCGCCACCGGCGACGCCGAACGGCGCGATGCGGCGATGATTGGCGAGCATGACCGCGGTCATCGGCTCCAGGAAGCGAATACGCCGTGTCCCGCCGTCGCCGCCGCGATGTTTACCGGCACCCCCGCTGCCGCGACGTATCGCAAAAGATTCCAGCCGTACCGGGAATCGCCATTCCAGGACTTCGGGATCGGTGAGCCGCGAATTCGTCATGTGCGTCTGCACGACGTCTGTGCCGTCGAAATCGGGGCCAGCACCCGATCCGCCGGAAATCGTCTCGTAATACTGGTAAACGTCGTCGCCGAACGTGAAGTTGTTCATCGTCCCCTGCGACGCGGCGAGCACGCCGAGCGCGCCGTAAAGCGCATCCGTGATCACCTGCGACGTCTCGACATTGCCCGCAACCACGGCAGCCGGATAGCGCGGCGCCAGCATCGAGCCTTCGGGAATCACGATGCGCAGCGGCTTGAGGCAGCCGGCATTCATCGGGATCTCGTCCTCCACCAGCGTGCGAAACACATACAGCACGGCGGCTTTGCACACAGCGGACGGCGCGTTGAAGTTCGTCGGCTGCTGCGAGCTTGTGCCGGTGAAGTCGATCGTCGCCTCGCGCCTTTTCCTGTCGATCGAGATAGTCACTGCCACGATCGCGCCGCTGTCCATCTCGTATTCGAAATGGCCGTCCTTCAGTACGTCTAGCACGCGGCGCACCGCTTCCTCTGCATTGTCCTGCACGTGCTTCATGTAGGCGCGAACGACCGGCAGCGTGAAATGCTCGACCATGCGCCTCAACTCGTCCGCGCCCTTGGCACACGCCGCAACTTGCGCACGCAAGTCGGCGATATTCTGATCGATATTGCGCGATGGATAGCGGCCGCCCGCGAGCAACGCGCGCATCTCGGGCTCGAGGAAGCGGCCTGCCGCCACGAGTTGCACGTTGTCGAGCAGCACGCCTTCCTGCTCGACGTGCGTCGAATCGGGCGGCATCGACCCGGGTGTGATGCCGCCGATGTCGGCGTGGTGTCCGCGCGCCGCGACGAAGTACTCGGGACGCGCGTCTTCATCGAGAAACACCGGTGCGATTACCGTGACGTCGGGCAGATGCGTGCCGCCGTTGTATGGCGCGTTCAGCACGAACACGTCGGCCGCCTGCATCGTTTCGCCTCGTCGATCGATGATCGTCCTCACGCTCTCGCCCATGGAGCCCAGATGCACCGGCATATGCGGCGCATTGGCGATCAGGTTTCCTTCGCCATCGAACAGCGCGCACGAAAAATCGAGGCGCTCCTTGATGTTGACCGAGTACGCGGTATTGGCAAGCGTGACGCCCATCTGCTCGGCAATGGCCATGAAGAGATTGTTGAAGACCTCGAGCAGTACCGGATCGGCCGTGGTGCCGATCGCATGGGTGCGCCGGGCCGGCACGACACGCTCCAGCACGAGATCGCCGCGCTCGCTGCAGTAACCGCGCCAGCCTGGCTCGATCACCGTCGTCGCGCTTGCTTCGCACACGATTGCCGGCGCATCGACGACGTCTCCGGGCCGCAGGTCGTCGCGGTCGAAGACGTTCGCGTCATGGAGAGCACCCGCGCTGTAGAAGCGCAGCGTTCGTGTGGCGGCAAGCGGGTGCGGCCGCGCGGTCCAGACGGGGATCGTCTCGTCCGCGCGGTGCATGCGACCGATTGCTTCGACGGCAATCGCTTCGACGATCAGCGCCCTTTCCGGCATCAGGAAGCCGTACTGCGCGCGGTACTTGCGCTCGAATTCCGCAATCATTTCGTCGCGCGTTGCAATGCCGATCTCGAGCGTGGTGTCGGTGCCCTCGTATTTCAGATGCAGCGTGCGTTGAACGATGATGGCGGCGCGCGCAATGCCCTGCGCCTCGACTTCGCCGCGCGCCGCATCGTCCAAAGTATCGAAAAGCGAACGCAGCGGCCCAGCACCCTCGCGGGTAAGGCGGGCCTCGACGGCCTGCTGCTTCAATGCGCGCACGTCGGCCAACCCCATGCCGTACGCCGACAGCACGCCGGCAAAGGGATGCAGCAGAACGCGCTGCATGCCGAGGGCATCTGCGACGAGGCACGCGTGCTGTCCCGCGGCGCCACCGAAGCAGCAGAGCGTGTATTCGGTCACATCGTAACCGCGCTGCACTGAAATATGCTTGATCGCGTTGGCCATGTTCTCCACGGCGATCTTGAGAAAGCCGTCGGCGACTTCCTCCGCTGTGCGTCGAGAGCCGGTATGTGACGTCACTTCGCGCGCCAGCGACTCGAAGCGCGCACGCACGATATCGGCGTCGAGCGGCGCATCACCGGCGGGCCCGAACACCTTGGGGAAGAGCTCGGGATCGAGCTTGCCCACCATCACATTGCAATCGGTGACGGTCAGCGGTCCGCCGCGGCGATACGACGCAGGGCCCGGATTGGCGCCCGCCGATTGCGGGCCGACGCGAAAGCGCGCGCCGTCGAACGTGCAGATAGAGCCGCCGCCCGCGGCCACGGTATGAATGCGCATCATCGGTGCGCGCAATCGAACGCCGGCCACTTCCGTCACGAACGAGCGCTCGTATTCACCCGCATAATGCGTGACGTCGGTGGACGTGCCGCCCATGTCGAACCCGATGATGCGGTCGAAGCCGGCAAGCCGCGACACCTCGACCGCGCCCACCACTCCGCCCGCCGGTCCGGACAGGATAGCGTCCTTGCCCTGGAAGCGATGCGCATCGGTCAATCCGCCCGAGCTTTGCATGAACTGCAGGCGCGTGGTCGCTGCCGGGCTTTCGTGCGAAGCGCCCAGCAAATCACGCTCGACCTGATCGACATAACGGCGCAGGATGGGAGAAAGATAAGCGTCGACGACCGTCGTGTCGCCGCGCGAGACGAGCTTCATCAACGGGCTCACTTCGTGGCTCGCGGAGACCTGCACGAAACCCGTTTCGCGCGCCAGCGCCGCGACAAGCTTCTCGTGCTCGCTGTAGCGATAGCCGTGCATCAGGACGATGGCGATGGCCTCGATGCCCATGTCGCGCGCAATCGCGAGATCGCGCCTCGTTGCGTCGAGATCGAGGGGCGCAACCATCTCGCCGCGCGCGCCGATCCGTTCGTCGATCTCGATGACATGCGAATAGAGCAGGCTTGGGAGCTCGATACGCCGCACGAAAAGCCGCGGCCGATTCTGGTAACCGATGCGAAGCGCGTCGGCAAAGCCGCGTGTGATGCAAAGCGCGGTCGCCTCGCCCTTGCGCTCCAGCAGCGCGTTGGTGGCGACGGTCGTTCCCATCTTGACCGACGCAACGATGTCTCGCGCGATCGGCACATCCGCGGCAAGCCCCAGGAGTGCTCGGATGCCATGCACGGCGGCATCGGTGTAACGCTCGGGATTTTCCGACAGCAATTTGCGCGTCACGAGGGTGCCGTCCGGACGGCGGGCGACGATGTCGGTGAAAGTGCCGCCGCGGTCGATCCAGAATTGCCATCCCGGCGTCAGGCGTGCTGTTGCATTCATTGCATACGATCAACGCTTCGCGAAGCGCCGCTGTGTCCGTGGCCGCATGAATTGTGGTAAAACATCCAGCATCTCGAACGCATGCTAGCAGGAGCGGGCCATGCATAAATTGTGGGCATTCGCAACGGCCATGCTGATGGCCTTCGCATCGCCGCTTCTCGCGCAAACGAAGTGGGATATGCCCACCGCATATCCTGCCAATAATTTTCACACCGAGAACATCATGCAGTTCGTGGGCGACGTCGACCGCGCCAGCGGCGGCAAGCTCAAGATCACGGTGCATCCGAACGCCTCCCTGTTCAAGGCGCCGGAAATCAAGCGCGCCGTGCAAGGCGGGCAGGCGCAGATCGGCGAGATATTGCTTGTCAACTTCGAGAACGAGGATCCGCTTTACGGGCTGGACGGCGTCCCGTTCCTGGCAACGTCCTACCCCGAGGCGATGAAGCTCTACAAGGCATCGCGCAAAGCGCTCGATGAGAAGCTCGCCAAACAAGGCATTCGGATTCTCTATACCGTGCCGTGGCCGCCGCAGGGCATCTTCACCAATCGCGTGCTGAACGGCGCGGCCGACATGAAGGGCCTCAAATGGCGTGCCTACAGTCCCGCGACGTCGAAGATCGCGGAGCTGGTCGGCGCGCAGCCGGTCACCGTGCAGGCAGCCGAAGTGTCGCAAGCACTCGCCACCGGGGTCATCGACTCGTACATGTCGTCGGCCGCAACGGGCTACGACTCGAAAACGTACGAGCACATCAAGAACTTCTACGACACCCAGGCATGGCTGCCGAAGAATGCGGTGATCGTCAGTCAAAAAGCATTCGACGCGCTCGATAAACAGGCTCAGAACGCACTCCTGAAGGCCGCTGCCGACGCCGAAGCTCGCGGCTGGAAAATCTCCGAAGAGAAAACCGCCTGGTATCTGGACCAGCTGAAGAGCAAGGGCATGACGATACAAAAACCATCCGAGCGGCTGATGGCCGACATGCGGAAAGTCGGCAATCTCATGCTGGCCGAATGGCTGCGCAAGACGGGCGACCCCGGGCGCAAGGTGATCGATCTTTACCGCAGCATGTAAGCCAAGCGTTTACCGGACGATGTGACGCTTCGCCGTTCGCTCGATCGCATCTACGACGCCGCCGGTTATCTCGCGGCGCTCTTCCTTGTCGGCACGTTGGCGATGGTGATGCTCGGCATCGTCGGTCGACTGCTCGATTTCCATGTTCCCGGCACCGATGCCTACGCCGGTTACTGCACCGCGGCGGCCGGTTTTCTGGCGCTCGCCCATACGCTCAAACGGGGTGAGCACATTCGTGTCAGTCTTGTGCTCGAGCACGTCGGCGCGGGATCGCGGCGCGTACTCGAAATCTCGTCGCTCGTCATGGCGTGCGCATTGGCCGTCGCCTTTGCCTATTTCAGCGTTCGTCTCGCCGCGCAATCGTGCGACTTCAACGATGTTTCCACGGCCAACGACGCCACGCCGTTATGGATTCCGCAGTTGACGATGGCGGCGGGGACGCTCGTGCTCGCGCTTGCGTTTATCGATGAGCTTTTGCTGGAGCTCATCGGCAAGCGCGACCGGCGCCTGCCCGACGAAGTGTTGCACAACGAATAATGGATGCGCTCATCACCGCGCTCTTGATCGTCGCGCTGTTCGTCCTCCTCGGCAGCGGCGTGTGGATCGGACTTGCGCTCGCGGGCGTGGCGTGGCTCGGCATGACGCTCTTCTCCTCGCGGCCGGCCGGCGATGCGATGGCGGTGACGATCTGGGGGTCGGCCTCGTCATGGACGCTCACGGCATTGCCACTTTTCGTATGGATGGGCGAAATTCTTTTTCGCACCCGGCTCTCCAGCGACATGTTTCGCGGGCTCGCACCATGGCTCGAGCGCGTGCCCGGCCGCTTGCTGCACACCAACATCATCGGCTGCACGATCTTCGCCGCGGTCTCCGGCTCCTCCGCCGCCACGTGCGCCACCATCGGCAAGATGACGCTGCCGGAATTGAAGCGCCGCGGCTATCCCGACGGCATGACGATCGGTACGCTGGCGGGCGCCGGCACCCTTGGCTTGCTGATCCCGCCGTCGATCATCATGATCGTGTACGGCGTCACCGCGAACGTGTCGATCGCACAACTCTTCATCGCCGGCATCCTCCCGGGCCTCATCCTCGCTTCACTTTTCTCCGGCTATATCGTGGTCTGGTCGCTCGTGCATCGCGACGCGATCCCCGCTGCGACCGAGCACACGACGTTGCTGCAGAAGCTGCACGCATCGCGCCATCTCATTCCGGTTGTTTTGCTGATCGCGCTGGTGCTGGGATCGATCTACGCCGGCGTCGCGACTGCCACCGAAGCGGCAGCGTTCGGGGTCGTCGGCTCGCTCGTCCTTTCGGCGGCGCAGGGATCGCTCAATCGCGCCACGTTCACGGCGAGCCTGATGGGTGCAACGCGTCTTTACTGCATGATCGCGCTGATTCTCGCCGGTGCGGCGTTTCTCACGCTGGCGATGGGATACATCGGCTTGCCGCGTCATCTCGCGGAATGGATCGGCAGCCTGGGGCTGTCGCCTTTCGCGCTGCTGGTGGCGCTCATGCTGTTCTACATCGTGCTCGGCTGCTTTCTCGACGGCATCTCGATGGTCGTGCTGACCGTCGGCATCGTCCTGCCGACGGTCGAAGTCGCCGGTATCGACCTCCTGTGGTTCGGCATCTTCATCGTGCTCGTCGTCGAGATGGCGCAGATCACGCCGCCCGTCGGCTTCAATCTCTTCATGCTGCAGGGCATGACCCAACGCCAGATCACATGGATTGCAAAGCAGGCGCTTCCGATGTTCTACTTGATGATCGCGGCGGTGTTCCTGATCTGGCTTTTTCCGGCGCTCGTGACGGCGCTGCCGCGGCAGATGAAGCTCGGCTGATCGCGAGCCAAAAGCTGCGATGGCGCAGCTGTTCACCCACACCTTTTTGGGACCGCAATGTTTATGCACAATGAGGCGCAAGCAGATCCCGGCAAAGCTGGCGCGAGCCCGCACCGGCACGGCAAAGCTTATTGCGCGAAGATAAAGACGACCTTCGGCGTGCTCGGCGTCAGGACCGCGGGCAACGTCGTTTCGCGCATCGAATTTCTTTCCCGCAAGGAGCGGGCCCTCGCACCGGCCAACGCGCTGGCGGAGCGCGCGGTGCGGCAGCTCGAACGTTATCTCGACGACCCGCAGTTTCGCTTCGACCTGCCGCTCGCCCCGGCCGATACGCCGTTTCGGCAACGCTTTCGAGAGGCGCTCGTGCGCATCCCCATCGGCGAGTCGCGCACGTACGGCGAGATGGCGCGCCTTCTGCACACCGCGCCACGTGCTGTCGGCGGCGCTTGCGGCGCAAACGACATTGCCGTGGTGGTTCCCTGTCACCGCGTCGTCGGCAGCCGTGGATCGTTGGGCGGATTCATGAACGGCATCGACGACGAGCCGTTGGCGATCAAGCGCTGGCTCCTTGCGCACGAAGGCTATCGTTTCGGCGCCTGAAGCCGCCGGCGCGCTGATCGATTCGTTCTGCGATCAGCTCTGGCTGCAGGACGGGCTTGCACGCAATTCGCTTGCGAGCTATCGGCGCGATCTGATGCAATGGGCGGCATGGCTCGATGCGCACGCGAGCTCGCTTTTGACGGCGCAACGTGGGCACGTGGAATCGTTTCTTGCGGACCAGTACCGGGCGAAGGCCAAGGCGAGTTCGGTGGCGCGCCGGCTCTCTGCGTTGCGCCGCTTCTATGGATTGCAGGTTCAGCAAGGTGCGTTGGCTGCCAGCCCGACCACGCGTGTGCGCACTGCGAAGTTGCCGCGCAACCTGCCCAAGAATCTCACCGAGAAGCAGGTCGAGGCGCTCCTTGCCGTGCCCGATGCCGCCACAACGCTTGGCCAGCGCGATCGCGCGATGCTGGAGACGCTTTATGCAACGGGCTTGCGCGTATCCGAACTGGTCGGCCTCAAGATCGCGCAAGTGTCGCTCGACATGGGGGTGGTGCGCGTGATGGGAAAGGGGCGCAAGGAGCGGCTCGTGCCGCTGGGCCAGGAGGCGATCGGCGCTCTCAAGCGCTATCTCGCCAAGACCCGGCCGTTGCTCGCGCGTGGCGGCAAGAGCGACGCCGTGTTTCTCACGGGGCGGCACGCCGCGATGACGCGCCAGGCATTCTGGACGCTGATCAAGCGCAACGCGGTGAAGGCCGGCATTCCGGCCGCGAGCTTGTCCCCGCACACGCTGCGCCATGCGTTCGCAACGCATCTCCTGAATCACGGCGCCGATCTCCGCGTCGTGCAGATGCTGCTCGGCCATGCCGACATCGCGACGACGACGATCTACACCCACGTTGCCCGCGAGCGTTTGAAGCGCCTGCACGCCGAGCATCATCCGCGAGGCTAGGAACACATCCGGCGACAAGCGCGGGCGGTCTCGGTAAGGTCGGCGACGCCCCGGGGCCAAGAAACAGTTAGAATTCGAAAGCTCGCGAGGCGCCCCAACGCGAGTTCAAGAAGAGTGCCGCGAAGCCACGGAGAACCCTGTCAGCAAATCCCATGGAACTCATGCACTGTAAGCAGTCGCTCGATGGCGCCCAAGTGGCGAGCGCCCCCCCATCCCCCACACCGCTGCCTGCAACCACCGATTTCGCGGAGGCCGACCCGAATTCGCCCGTTTCGTTTCGGTGCAACATCTGCAGCACAGCGAACACGGTACGGCTTTCGCAAATCAATCGAGAAACCGTTTCCTGCGCGGGTTGCAGTAGCACCGTCCGCTGTCGCGCCATTGTCGACCTTCTCATCAACGCCCTGTTCGGCAATGATTTGCGGCTCGATGAAGTCCCGGTGCGCAAGGACATCAAGGGCCTCGGGCTATCGTACGGCGCCTACGCCGACCCGCTCGCCGACAAATTCGATTACACCAACGCGGTCGATCGCGGCGCGCTGCGCGTCGATATCGCCAATCCGCCGGCGCATCTTGCGGGCAAGCACGATTTTCTTATCTCGAGCGATGGTTTCGAGCTCGTGATCCCGCCGATCTCGCGCGCATTTTCCAACGCGCGCCGGCTGCTCAAGCCGAACGGCGTGTTCGTGTTCACCGCACCATTCGGCATGCAGGCAAAGACGGAGGAATATTTCCCGGAGCTTTTCGATTACCGTATCGAGGAAAAGAAGGGACGTTGGACCCTGCGCAACCGCACCGCGGATGGCCGCTTTCAAATCTACAGCAACCTGATCTTTCACGGGCCCCCCGGCGAGCTGCTCGAGATGCGCCTGTTCTCGCGTGCCGGCCTCGAACGCGAATTCGCGCAAGCCGGATTCCAGGAGGTTCACGTCGCGTCGGAGGGGTGCCTGCCGCACGGCATTATCTGGCCGGAGCCCTGGTCGGTACCGATCGTCGCCCGCGCTTAACCTGAGAACGAGCAAGGAGAACGCGGCGGCCGCTAACCTGCATGTTGCGTGAAGCCGTCCTGTCGTCCAGCGTGTCTGATCGCGTGGCATTCGCGCACGATGACGCGCTTCTCGGTATCACCCGTCATGCGCAATTAAGCACCGCGTTCCGCGAGGCTGTCGTCCGGCGCTGGTCGTCGCGTCAAGCGGTGGAGGCGGCCCTGGCGAGCGTCGCATTCGCAGAAGGAGAATTGCGCGGCTATTGTTTGTGCTGCCGCGCGCCGGCCCGCTTTGCCGTGCCGCCGAGCGTTGTATTCGAGGGAACGCACGGCTTGCTACCGGATTGGGGAGAGAGCCTAAGGTGCACGTCGTGCGGATTGATTTCGCGACTGCGGCTTTGCGCAGCCGAGTTGCTGCGTCACATCGACGTCAAGCGCAGTGCGGTATACGTCACAGAGCAGACGACGCCATTTTTCGCGTGGCTGCGATCGCGCGTCGAAGACCTGACGGGCAGCGAATTCGTCGCGGACGATGCGGAAAGCGACCGCTTGCAGGCTTATCTGGACCGCGCCTTCGGAGAGCGACCCCGGTTGCGACATGAGGACGTGACGGCTCTCACGTTCGGTGATTCGGCACTCGACGCTGTAGTCTCGCTGGAAGTGCTGGAACATGTGCCTGAGTATCGCCGCGCATTGCGCGAATTTGCCCGCGTACTCCGCCGCGGCGGCATCGCGATTTTGAGCGTGCCCTTCGGCGAGTTGATGGAGCAAACCGTCGTGCGTGCCAAAGTCGGCCAAGACGGAACGGTTACGCATCTGCTGAAACCCGAGTATCACGGCGACCCGGCCAGCAAGTCCGGCGTCCTCTGCTACTACCATTTCGGATGGGACTTGCTCAACGACATCCGTGCGGCCGGCTTTGCGACGGTCGATTACATCGATGTGTGGGAGCCCGCATACGGCTATATGGGAAGAATGGCCGTGTTTGTCGCCCACCGTTAGCCGTCCCGCTCAGACTGCACAGATATCGAGCCGCGCAGCCGAGTGGCCTATCACATCCATTCGACGTACAATTTCTGCTCATTTTCGAGACTACCCGATGCAGCTCGCTAATTACAAGCTCGCGCTCGACCGGGCGCGGCTGGCGAATCGCCCAGCTCTTATAGCGCCACTGCTCGCGAGCACTGATCTTGACCACGCGGATCCGAAGTCGCTCGTCTCCTTTCGCTGCAATATCTGCGGCAAGCCGAACACAGTTCGACTCGAAAACATCCACCGCGAAAAGGTGTCGTGCGAACGCTGCGAGAGCACCGTGCGTTTCCGTGCAATGGTTGATTTGCTGATCACCGCGCTCTTCGGCAGCGACCTGCGCCTGGACGAAATTCCGGTCCGGAAGGACATTAAGGGTATCGGATTATCCGACAGCCCTATTTACGCGTCCGCCCTTGCCGAGAAATTCGATTACACCAACACGTACTATCACTGCGAGCCGCGGGTAGACATCACCGATCCGCCGGCGCATCTGGCGGGCAAGCACGATTTCCTCATCTCGAGCGATGTATTCGAGCATGTCATGCCGCCGGTCTCTCGAGCCTTTTCGAACGCGCGCCGACTGCTCAAGCCGAACGGCGTCTTCATCTTTACCGTGCCGTTTGAAGAGAAGCCGGACACGATCGAGCACTATCCCGAGCTTTTCGACTACCGCATCTGCGAGAAGAAGGGCCGCTGGACGCTGCACAATCGGACGGCGGACGGCCGCTTCCAGACGTTCAGCAATCTCGTCTTTCATGGCGGTCCAGGCGAGACGCTGGAGATGCGCATGTTCTCGCGCCGGGGACTCGAGCGTGAGTTCGCCCAGGCGGGATTCAAGGACGTACGGGTGATCTCTGAGCCGTGCCTGCCGCACGGAATCATCTGGCCCGAGGCATGGTCGGTGCCGATCGTGGCGCGCGCTTAAGAGCGTAGGGCCTGTTCACGCTATTTCCGCAAACGCGAACGGGTGGCATGGGGCGCCCGTTCCCTTCGGGTTGCTGCCAAAAAAGCCATGCGCTTCGTTGCAAAGCATCGCCGGGCAGCCGGCCCGCCTTCGTTTTGCGCCTCGCTCATGGCTTTTTTGGCCGTGCAACGCGTTTGCGGAAATAGCGTGAACAGGCCCTAAGCCAGTCCGCGCTCCACTGTCACGCCGAGCTCCTTGACGCCGCTGATCGGCGCGAGCTTCGCGACGCGCACCTTGACCCACGGCGCATCGAACTCGCTCAGCACGATATCGGCGACAGCCTGCGCAAAGCGCTCCATCAGCTTGTGCGGGTGATCCTTGGCGAAAGCCTGCAGGCGCTTCACCACCGCGGCGTAATCGAGCGCATCGTTGAAATCGTCCGAGCGAAACGCCTGGTCGGACGGCAGCCCGAATTCGACATCGAGGCGCACCGTCTGCGGTAGATGCTGCTCCCATTCGTAGACGCCGATGCGCGTCTCCAGCCGTAGATCGTGAATGAAGATCGTGTTCATGGCGCGCGTCGAGCCGCCTTCGCAGTCGGCTTGCTAGAATCGTCGGGTGCATTCTAACCGACGTCCGCTTGCGCCTCCGCCGGCCGCACGTTCACGCGAAGGCGGGCCGCTGCATCGGCGGCACAACGGCTGATCCGACGAACGCAGATGATCGCCTCGCTGGCCATTGTCGCCGCTTCGTATCTGATCGGATCGATTTCGTTCGCCGTCGTCGCAAGCCGGCTTTTTGCGCTGCCTGATCCGCACAGTTACGGATCGCGCAATCCGGGTGCGACCAATGTGCTGCGCACCGGCAACAAGCTCGCGGCGGCGCTGACCTTGCTGGGCGACGGCGCAAAAGGATGGTTCGCCGTGTGGACCGCGCAGCGGTTTTCACAGTCGATGGATGTCGCCGACTGGACCGTCGCCGCGGCGGCGCTCGGCGTCTTCATCGGACATCTCTATCCGGTATTCCACCGCTTTGCGGGTGGCAAAGGCGTGTCGACTGCCGCGGGTGTCGTGTCCGCGCTGCACTGGCCGCTAGCGCTTGCGCTCTTTGCGGTGTGGGTCTGCGTCATCTACGGTTTTCGCATGTCGTCGCTGGCTGCGCTGATCGTGGCAACGATAATGCCGGCGGGCATGTTCTACGTGCTCGGCAACACGCCCGAATCGTGGGCAATGGTCCCCATAGCGCTGCTTCTATTTTGGCGGCATCGTGAAAACATCGGCCGGCTCCTCGCCGGCAGCGAGCGGCGGATCGGGCACTGACGCGACATTTGCCGGCGGGCGCAGCGAAGCCAGGTCCCATCGCGGCCGCACCGAAAAGCCGTATTCGCCCGGACGTGCTTCGCATAGCCGCAAAGCACCGACCAACGCGATCATCGCGCCGTTGTCCGTGCAAAACTCGAGATCGGGAAAATAGACGTCGCAACCGCGTCGCTGCGCTTCGTCCACGAGCTGCGCGTGCAACCGGCGGTTGGCGCCCACACCCCCCGCGACGACGAGCCGCCGGCAGTTCGTGCGCTCCAGCGATGCGATCGCTTTCGCAACGAGCACATCGACGATGGCCTGCTCGAACTCGCGCGCGATATCGGCACGGGCCTGTCGATCCAGTCGTTCGCCATTGCGTTCCAGTCGGCGCACAAGCGTCAATACCGCGGTCTTGAGGCCGCTGAAGCTCATGTCGAGATCGCCGCTGTCGATCATCGGCCGCGGCAGCGCAACGGCGCCGGCGCGGCCGCTTGCGGCAAGCGCGGCCAACGCCGGGCCACCGGGATAGCCAAGCCCCAGCAGCTTGGCCGTTTTGTCGAATGCTTCGCCCGCCGCGTCGTCCTGCGTATCGCCCAGGAGCCGGTACGAACCCACACCGGTGACCTCGAACAATTGAGTATGGCCACCGGACACCAGGAGCGCGATGAACGGAAAGCCCGGGTGTCGCGCGGCGAGGAGCGGCGACAGCAGGTGGCCTTCGAGGTGATGCACGCCGACCACGGGCTTGGAGAGCGCCAATCCCAGCGCGTTGGCGATCGTCGCGCCGACCAGCAACGCGCCGGCGAGGCCGGGCCCGCGCGTATAAGCGATGCCGTCGAGCTCGCAAAGCGCCGTGCCGGCTTCGCTCAACACTCGTTGCGTCAAGGGCACGACGCGACGGATGTGATCGCGCGATGCGATCTCCGGCACCACGCCGCCGTACGCCTCGTGCATCGAGACCTGGGAATGCAGCGCGTGGGCGAGAAGGCCGCGTGCATCGTCGTACACGGCGACGCCGGTTTCATCGCACGAGGTCTCGATTCCGAGTACACGCATGGTTGTTGCGCGAGCATTGCGCGCCTGCTATAATGCCCGATTTCCAGAACTTGCCCGCAAGGGAACGATTACATGCCTAGCGTTCGCGTCCGCGACAACGAGCCGTTCGAAGTAGCCATGCGCCGATTCAAGCGCACGATTGAAAAGACCGGTCTCCTGACCGAGTTGCGCGCCCGCGAATTCTACGAAAAGCCCACCGCCGAGCGTAAGCGCAAGCTTGCCGCCGCCGTCAAGCGCCATTACAAGCGGCTGCGCAGCCAGCAATTGCCGCCGAAAATGTACTAGAGACACCGCCAGGATTACCGTACAAAGGGGCGAAGCGATTCGCCCCTTTGCATTTGGAGGCCCGTCATGTCGCTCAAAGCCAGGATCACCGATGAGATGAAAGAGGCGCTACGTGCCCGCGATACCGCGCGCCTTTCCGTGATCCGGATGCTGCTGGCTGCCATCAAGCAACGGGAGGTGGACGAGCGCATCGAGCTCTCCGACGCCGACGTGCTGGGCGTAATCGACAAGATGTTGAAGCAGCGCCAGGAGTCCATTGCGCAATTCGAGGCCGGCAAGCGGCCGGAGCTCGCGGCCGCCGAGCGAAAGGAAATCGCGGTGCTGCAGGAATACCGGCCCGCCCCGCTGGCCGATGCCGAGATCGACAGGCTCATCGACCAGGCGATCGCCGATAGCGGTGGCGGCGGACCGTCGGCGATGGGCAAGGTCATGGCGGCATTGAAACCCGCCCTCGCCGGCCGCGCCGACATGGCGGCGGCTTCCGCAAAGGTCAAGGCGAGGCTCGCGCGATCGTAGACTAGCGCAGCGCAGCAATCGCCACGGCGGCCGAAAAACTTCTGGGCGCGCTCTGGCGGCGACGCGCACGTCGCCTATAATTTGACTACACCCCCACGTCGCTTGCATTGGCGCAAGCTGAAGGTGCCGACGGGTTGGCGCGTTAGGACAATGATTCCGAATGATTTTATTCAGACGCTGCTGGCCCGGGTCGACATCGTCGACGTCATCGATCACTACGTCCCGCTGAAGAAGGCGGGCGCCAACTATGCGGCGTGCTGTCCTTTTCACAGCGAAAAGACGCCCTCTTTCACCGTCAGCCCGACGAAGCAGTTCTATCACTGCTTCGGCTGCGGCGCCCACGGCACCGCGATCGGCTTTCTGATCGATTACGCCGGCAAATCGTTTCCCGATGCGGTGGAGGACCTTGCGCGCGATGCGGGGCTCGACGTGCCCCGCGTCCAGAGCGAGGGCGCAGCCGAGCGCCGCGAAGAAGCGCAGGATCTGACGGCGCTGATGCTCGACGCCGCGAAGTTCTACCGAGCCCAGTTGAAGCAATCGCGGCGCGCGATCGAGTACCTCAAGAGCCGCGGACTGACCGGTGCGATCGCCGCGCGCTTCGGCATCGGCTACGCGCCGGACGCATGGCAGCCGCTGGCCGCGGTTTTCACGAACTACGACGACGCGGTGCTCGAAGCGGCGGGGCTGGTGATCAGCGGCGATGGCGCAAAGCGCTACGACCGCTTTCGCGACCGCATCATGTTTCCCATACACGATGCGCACGGACAAGTGATCGCGTTCGGCGGTCGCGTGATCGGCGATGCGCAGCCGAAATACATGAATTCGCCGGAGACGCCGCTCTTCTCCAAGGGCCGCGAGCTGTACGGGCTCTTCCTCGCGCGCAATGCGATCCGCGGCGCGGGCAAGGTGCTCGTCGTCGAAGGCTATATGGATGTGGTCGCGCTCGCGCAGCACGGTGTCGAATACGTCGTTGCCACGCTCGGGACGGCGACGACACCTACGCATGTGCAGAAGCTGTTCCGCCTTGCCGATACGGTGGTCTTCTGTTTCGACGGCGACGTTGCCGGACGCAAGGCCGCATGGCGCGCGCTCGAAAATGCGCTGCCGGTGCTGGCTGACGGCAAGCACGCGCTTTTCCTTTTTCTACCCGAGGGCGAGGACCCGGACGACTTCGTGCGAGCGCGCGGCAAAGCGGCATTGGAAACCCGTATTGCACAGGCGACGCCGCTCTCCGAGTTCTTGCTGAGCGAGCTCGTGTCCGCCAATCCGCCGGACGCGAGCGAAGGGCGTGCCGCGCTCGTCGCATCGGCGCGACCGCTGCTCGCGCAGCTCAAGGCGCCCGTGATGTCCGCCCTGTTGCGGCGTCGCCTTGCCGACCTGACGGGATTGCCCGAAGGCGAGTTGCGCGCGCTGCTTCAGGTGCCGGGCACTGCGCCGAATTCGTTCGGCCCGAGCGCCGATGGCGCCCGGGCCGGCAAACGCAGTCGCGCGCCAATGCCGAGCGCGCGACGTGCGCCTTCACTGGTGCGTGAACTGATCCAGGCGCTGTTGCTCCAACCTCAGTCGGCGCATCGCGTGAATGTCCCGCAGCCGGATGACGGAACGGCGGAAGGCAACGCGCTCGCCGCGCTCGTTAAGTGTTGTCTCGCTGCTCAGGGCCCGCTGACGACGCCGGGTGTGATCCAGCACTTTTCCGGCACGCCGCACGCGCCCGTTCTTGCCCTTGCCCTCGCGACCGCACACGATCAGGGACTGTCGCCGGAGCAGGCCGATGAGCATCTCCGCGCCGGGGCCGAGCGCTACTGGCAGCAGGCGCAACGCGATGGCCGCACTGCAGCGATCGCTGCGAGCACGGAGGCGCCGGCCGGCGCCTTGTCCAATGAAGAAAGCGAGCGGCTGCGGCAGCTTGAAATGGTCCGTCGAGGCCTTCCCGGCGCACCGCCCTCACCGCCTTGGACCGGCTCGTGATTCATATCGCCGCGAGTTTCGGCGCAGGCGTTGCCGCTGGCGGCTCTCGCGGCGGGCGGCAAGCGATGTTACAATTTGAGGTTTTTTCACGGCGCCCCCATCTTCCGGGCTGCGCCACCACGAATCGCTAGGATCAACATGGCCAAAAAGCCCGCGAAGCCCGTCCGCAAACTGCCCGCAAAATCCAGATCCGGTACTGCCGTCAAGGCCGCCGGGAAGGGCAGCAAGCCGGCGGCCAAAACGCTGCGCAAGGCCAGGCAGATAACCGCGCGCAAGCCGGCGACGGGGAAAGCGGCCAAGCCGGCACCGCGAACAGCAAAGCCCGCCGTCAAGCATGCGGGTGGCAAGCCGCATCCGGGCAAAGCGCACCCGAAGGTCGCAGCGCCCGCGGGCACCGGCAAGCAAGGCAAGCTCGCCCCGATCAAGACAGCGAAGGGCGTCGTCGGAAAGCCCGTCAAGCCGCTCCTCAAGCTCGTTGCCACCGCAGCGCCGGGCGCCAAAGCCCCTGCGGGAAAGCTGGCCGCCGTTCCGGGCAAGAAACCGACGGTAGGCGAAATCGCCGCCCGCATCGCCGGCAAGCGGGCCGAGGACGCAACGCGCAAGAACAGGAACGGCAAGAACGCCGAGCTCGCGCCGCGCGTACTGACTCCGGCCGACGTCGAAGCGCGCAAGCGTCGCCTCAAGACGTTGATCGTGCTCGGCAAGGAACGCGGCTTCCTCACGTTCTCGGAGATAAACGACCATCTGCCGGACGACGTCCTCGATGCCGAACAGATCGAGGGCATCATCAGCATGATCGGCGACATGGGCATCCAGGTGTACGACGAAGCGCCGGATGCCGAAACGCTGCTCATGTCCGATACGGCACCGGCGGCGCCGACCGACGATGTGGAAGAGGCCGCGGAAGCTGCGGTCTCAACGCTTGATTCCGAATTCGGCCGCACGACCGATCCGGTGCGCATGTACATGCGCGAAATGGGCTCGGTCGAGCTCCTGACGCGCGAAGGCGAAATCGCGATCGCCAAGCGCATCGAGGAAGGCCTGAAGCACATGATCATGGCGATCTCGGCTTGTCCGATGACGGTCGCGCAGATCCTCGATTTCGCCGACAAGATCGAAAAGGACGAGCTCAAGATCGACGATCTCGTCGACGGTCTGATGGACTTCAACGAGCAGCTCGAAACGATCGACGACACGACGGACGAGGACGAGGACGACGAGGACGAAGGCGACGCCGGCGCCATCGCCGCGGAGAATCTCGAGCGGCTCAAGGTTGCTGCGCTCGAGCGCTTCGCAACGATTCGCCGCCACTTCACGCGCCTTCTCGGCGTGCTGCAGAAAGAGGGCCACAAGTCGCCGCGTTATCTCGAGCTGCAGAAGAAGATTTCCGCCGAGCTGATGCAGATCCGCTTCTCGGCGCGGCAGGTCGAGCGCCTGTGCGACAGTGTGCGGAGCGAGGTCGACAACATCCGGCAGATCGAGCGCAAGATCCAGGACCTCGTCGTGCACAAGGGCGGCATGCCGCGGCCGGACTTCATTCGCAAGTTCCCGGACAACGAGATCTCGCTGCGCTGGATCGACCGCGAAGTGTCGGCCAGGCAGGCCTACAGCGAAACGCTCGCGAAATACCGCCAGGCGATCGTCGAGCAGCAGCAGAAGCTTCTCAATCTGCAGACGCGTGTGATGATCCCGTTGAAGGACCTCAAAGAGATCAACAAGCAGATGTCCACTGGCGAGGCCAAGGCACGCAAGGCGAAGCGCGAGATGACCGAGGCCAACCTGCGTCTCGTGATCTCGATCGCGAAAAAGTACACCAACCGCGGGCTGCAATTCCTCGATCTGATCCAGGAAGGCAACATCGGATTGATGAAGGCCGTGGACAAATTCGAATACCGCCGCGGCTACAAGTTTTCGACGTACGCCACGTGGTGGATCCGCCAGGCGATCACGCGCTCGATCGCCGATCAGGCGCGCACCATCCGCATCCCGGTGCACATGATCGAAACCATCAACAAGATGAACCGCATCTCGCGGCAGATTCTGCAGGAGACGGGTCAGGAGCCCGACCCCGCGCTTCTCGCCGAAAAGATGGAGATGCCTGAGGAAAAGATCCGCAAGATCCTCAAGATCTCGAAGGAACCGATCTCGATGGAAACGCCGATCGGCGACGACGACGATTCGCATCTCGGCGACTTCATCGAGGACCTGTCGACCATCGCGCCTTCCGATGCGGCGGTCAATGCGTCACTGCGCGACGTGTGCAAGGACATACTCGATACGCTGACGCCGCGCGAAGCGAAGGTGCTGCGCATGCGCTTCGGGATCGAGATGAACACCGATCACACGCTGGAAGAGGTCGGCAAGCAATTCGACGTCACCCGCGAGCGCATTCGGCAGATCGAGGCGAAGGCGCTGCGCAAGCTGCGCCATCCCTCGCGCTCGGAGAAGCTGCGGAGCTTCCTCGAAGGCGAGGGCTGATCGTCATTAGCGCGAAGGCGGGAATCCAGTTCACATTTGCGGTTGCGCGCGAGCGAGTCACGGCGTTCGGGCTTAGAGTCGTCGCATGCAGTGGGTCCGCCGCGCGGTACGGCGCGTCGGCAGCGCGTCACCCACGACTCGAGTTGCAACGCGCCGCGCGCGGCCGTCCAACGCGACTCCATGCGCCCGCACGCCGTAACTCGCTCGCGCCATATGGCATCGCATAGTGTGAGCACCCGGCCGCTCACACGTGACCGATTTCCACCGCGCTAGTGGCTGGTTCCCTGCCACATTGCGATGACCGCGCCGGTCGGGTCCTGTATCACGCTCATCGATCCGAAGTCGCCGACCTTCGTAATGTCGTGCAGGATGGTAGCGCCCAACTCTTTCGCGAGCTTCGTCTTCGCCTCGATGTCGTCGACGCCGACATAGGCGAGCCAGTGCGGGGGCGTGCCAGCAGGCAGCATGCTCAACATGCCGCCGCCCACGCCATCGCCCACGCCGATCATCGTGTAACTGCCGCCTCCGGGCATCGGCATGTCCTGCAGATTCCAGCCAAAAAGACTGCCGTAGAACGTCTTGGCCTTGGCGACATCGCCGGTGTTCAACTCGACATGCACGAACGGATTGGACACGATCTGCCCTCCTGATCAAACGCTTTGGTGAGCGCAGCGCGAGCCGCGGCCGACAGACTCAATGCAGGAACAGCACCGGCGTCTTGCCTGCCGCCAATACTTTCATCGCAACCGAGCCCAGAACCAGATTGCCGATTGCCGTGCGGCCGTGCGTTCCCATGACGATCAAATCGAATTGCCCGATGCTTGCGGCATCGATGATTTCTTCCGCCGGCTCGCCGACGTGCTTGTCCAGCTTGTAATCGATATTCTGCGAGTCGAGCAGCTTGCGCGCGTCGGCGAGCGCAGCGTCGCTTTCCTCCTCGTAGTACGCGTGCACTGCTTCCTTGCCAGCCCACGCCACGGCACGCTGATACGGAAGCGGCGGATGCGAATACAGAATCGTCAGCTCCGGATTGCCGCGAAACCAGCCGAGCCTGGTCATCAGGGTGCGCAGTGCGGCCAGCGATTGCGGAGATCCATCGATCGCCATCAGTATTTTCACTTGGCGTCCCCTTGGGCCAGCTTGCCAAGCTCCTGGCCCAGGCCGGCGATGCCGGTAGTGTGGCGCACGTAACGCCTGGCGTAATGGCGCAGCGTGTTTTGCACGGCCTGCGTGAGCATGCTCGGCATTCCGATCACCACGTCGACGCTATCGACAAGCGCGCGCAATTGCTCGAAGCCCTGATCGGGGCTCCAGCTTTCGATTTCCAGATGCTCCTCGTAAGGCGCCCGCACGTCGCCGAGCTGGTTTGCGGCAGGACCGGCGATCAGCACACGCAACTTGCCGCTGGGCGACGCCGGCTCCGACGTTTGCGACATCGTTTCGGTTGCGGCAACTTTGACTTTCGCCGCGCCTGCGGCGGAAGTCTGGAATGTGGTGCGTGGCGTGGCGATGAACGGGTCCTCGCGTAAGCCGTTGTTGAGGCCCTGCAGCGCCTGGCGCACACGCGAATCGCCGAGAATGCCCACGACCAGATCGACGCCCGCCGCGACGAGCGACTTCATCTGTTCCGGCGGCAGCGGCGAATAGAGCGCGTTGCGCACCGCCGCGGTAAGCGCCTGCACGAGCGATCCCTCACCTTCGACGGCATCGGATCGCGAGCCGTTTTTGGCGATGCCTCCGCTCGCAAACGAGGTAGCGCCCGCAGCGAAGTCGCCGCCGCGCAAATGCGTCTGCGTGCCGGGAGCGCGCCTCGATTCGGCCTCGAGCTTGGCCTTGAGCTCCTTGTTGAACCATGCGCGCAGCGCGTAGCTCGGCGGCCGCTGGCGCTCCCTTGGCAAGCCTTTTTGAGCGGCGGTCAGCAAATCAACCATTGACAGCGGGGCGTTACTCGCGCAAAGCGCGTGATACTCCCTCACAACCACGTCGCGCTCTCTCCCGGTCCATCGAATTCGGGTGTCGCGTTCGGCCATGACTTCCTCCCTGATCGAGCAGTACCGTGATGTTACGCGAACCGCGCGCCGGCGGCATCAGCCGTGTGCGCGCCAATGACATTGGCATTGCCTCAAGGCGTCCGCGGATTCGGCCGGATTGCTATAATGTTCGATTCGGGCCGTTAGCTCAGTTGGTAAGAGCAGAGGACTCATCAGCGATGGTGCCGTACGCGGGTAACCGCGTTACGAGAATCGGGTGAATTCAGGGAAGCCTAAAGCAGCGCCGTTGCCGCCATGGTAATCCTGAGCCAAGCCGGAGACGCATCTCCGGAAGGTGCAGAGACTCAAGCGGAGGGTGAAGCCCCTTAATGACCGCCACGAAGCGCCCGACACCCCACCCAGCGATGGAGGGTGATGAGATAGTCCGGGGAGTGAGGAAACTCGCACAAACCTGAATCCTTTGGTCGTTGGTTCAAATCCAACACGGCCCATCCCGATCGCACGCGAAGTGCACGCGCCGCCCTGCGGCGTTCGCAAAAATTTTCCTGGCTTGTACGAATTACGCGCCGCACGCGCGGCGCGCCGATGCTGCGGCAACGCTGGCCCGCAGCAGCCTCGCTCGCACAGGCACGTCTTATGCGTCGATCTCTGCAAGGTCGGAGCAACGTCCGACCCGCCGCTTCGAGAACCATCGATAACAGGAGCCAGCGTTGAGCCATCACTCTTTGCATCCCGGTCGCGACCAGCGAGCCGAAAATGGACGCTCGCGTCAGTCGCAGCCCACACGCGAAGCGGAGGCCGTCAAATTCCTGAATCAGGCGCTGTCGATCGCGCAGCAGACGGTGCTCGCGTGCAAGCAGCGCTATCACGTCGCGCTGCGCTACCACTCGCCGCCGCTTGCTGCCGCCGCACTCGAACACGCGAACGACGCCAAGCTGCACGCCAATCGAATCGGTGAGCGAATCGCACAATTGGGCGGGACGCCGGACCCGGCACCCGAGACATTGCCGCAACGCGGGCGAGGTCAATCAGGCGACGTGCTGCTGGCAACGATCCGCGAGCATTTGACGGCCTCGCGCGCGGCATCCGATAGCTACGGCGACCTCGCGCATTTCTTCGCGGCTTTCGACGACGACACGCGCAAGCTGCTCGACGACATCGCAGCAAACGAACATGAGCGTGGCGACGATCTCGAGCGATTGCGCGATGCGATGACAGCGCAACCGGCTGCCGATCTTGCGGTGAAGACGACCTGAGCCCGAGTGAGCCGTCGCAGCGTGATCGGCTGCTTCAGGCCGCGGCAAACCGCAGCGACACCGACTCGCCATTGCGCGAGCAGGCAACGCCGTGCGCCTCGGCGAGCACCTCAAGATCGTCCAGCGACAACGCGTGATAGATCGTCGTGGGCGACAGCAGCGCGCTGCGATCGCTGCGGCTCGATGCGAAGCGAAGCACGATTTCGCCTTCGGTCAACTCCGCCGCCGCTTCGATGTCGAGAGGGCCCGGCCGCGAATCGCTCATGGCCAGCAGCGATGTCACGATCAGCTCACGCACTGCCGACTTGTCGACACGCGCATCGCTGGCCGGGCTCGGCACGTCGAGCCTCGCCGCAATGCCTCGCATGCTCCAATCGTCCGCCACCAGCCGCACGCATTGCTGCAGTGCCTCGCCGACCGGCGTGGTGGCGCCCTCTTCCGGTCGCAACCATTCGATGACCGAACGGCACGTGGCAACCGCCGCCTGGCTCGCGCTCGGCAGCTTGCCCACGCAGTCGCGCATCTTAGCGTCCTCACCGCCTTTCTCCAGCAGCCTGCCCGCAAGCTCGGCGAAAAACTGGATCGACTGCAGCTCGCCTAACAGCGTGTGGCGCAGGCCCGATGCGAGCTTGCGCAACACGATGTAGCGAACGCTGTCGGCGTCTCGATGCAGGTTGCTCATGACGTCAGAACACCGCTCTAGGCCTCCAATTCGGCCAGAAACTGCTCGAGCACGGCCGGCTCGATCGGCTTCACCAGGTGATGATCGAACCCTGCCTCTCGCGAGCGACGCTTGTCTTCCGCCTGTCCCCAGCCGGTGAGCGCGACGATGATCGGCGTGCGCTCGCCCTGCCGTCCGCGAATGTGCCTGCAGGCGTCGTACCCGTTGAGCTTCTGCATGCCGATGTCGAGAAACACGACATCGGGCCTGAACTCCGTCTCGACTGCCACGGCGGCCATGCCGTCGTTCGTCACGCGCACTTCGTTGCCCATCATTTCGAGCAGGAGTCCCATGCTCGCCGCGAGATCGACGTTGTCGTCCGCGACCAGTATGCGGTGCTTCTTGCGCGGCCCTGCGGCGTCGCTTTGCACGCCGGGCCGGATGACGATGCTCGAGTCGAGCACTTCGGGAAGCACCGGCAGGCGCACCGTGAATTCGCTCCCCTTGCCGGGACCGTCGCTGCGCGCGGTAATGCTGCCTCCGTGCATGTCCACCAGGCGCTTGACGAGCGTCAGGCCCACGCCGAGCCCGCCTTGCGAGCGGTCCTGCGAAGGCCCGAGCTGACGAAAGAGATCGAAGATGCTGGCCTGCGATTCAGCGGGTATGCCAATGCCCGAATCGCGTACGCGAAATACGATGTCGGATCCCTCGCGCATGGCTTCGAGGTCGAGGCGTCCTTTCTTGTCCGTATATTTCGCTGCGTTGTTGAGAAGATTGGCGAGTATCTGAGCGAGACGCGAAAAATCGCCGCGCACGCGAACCGCCGTCTGCGGCAACGTGACCGTGAGCGTGTGCTCCTGCGCGTCGATGAACGGACGCGCCGTTTCGACCGCAACTGAAACCACGTCGGCAATGTTCACCGGCTCCATCTTGAGCTCGATCTTGCCTTGCGTGATGCGTGACACGTCGAGGAGGTCGTCCACGAGCCGGTTCAGCTGCTTGACCTGGCGATTCAACACGCCCTGTGCCCAGGCCCGGCGCTCGCTGCCGGGCGCGCTGCTCTCCAGCATGTGCACCGCATTGGTAATCGGCGCGAGGGGATTGCGCAACTCGTGCGAGAGCATGGCGAGGAATTCGTTCTTGCGCCGATCCTGATCGCGCATTTCCTTGTACAGGAGCGCGTTGTCGAGCGCGATGGCGGCGCGGCCCGCCAGGTCCGTCGCCAGCGAGCGGACGTCTTCATCGAACATCGGGGACGAGGGTCCACGCCCGAGCGACAGCACGCCCACGGTACGACCCCGCGCGATCAGCGGAAGGATCAGCAGCGCGGCGATCCTGAAGCCATTCGCGAGCTCGATCTCCTGCATCGGCAACGGATGATTCGCGCTCTCGACGACGCCAGCCGGCACGTTCACGCCGAACGACTCGTCGGCCCCGCTCGTCATGACGCGTGCCACGGCATCGCGCCACCAGACGCATTCGATGCTGGACCACGACTCCAGGCAGAGCGATTGCTCCGGCGCTGCGCACCAGGCGACCTCGATGCGCGCGGCCTCCGCCTCAGAGCCGGGGAGCGAAACGGTGCTGACGTCGGCGAGAAACGGCACCGCGATGCGCGCCAGCTCACGCGCCGTCGCGTTGAAATTCAAGGAGCCCGACAACGCGGCGCTCGCACGCGCCAGAAACGCGGAGCGCCGGTTGGCGCGCTCGGCAGAAGCGCGTGCGGCGCGCTCCTCCGCCAGCGCGGCGCGCTCTTCGGCCTGACGCCTGCTTTGCTGCGCGAGCAGATAAAGATCGACGAATACCTTGACCTTGGTGCGCAGGATTTCCGGAATGATTGGCGAGGCCATGAAGTCGACCGCGCCGAGCGAGTACGCCTGCGCCATCCGCAGCTCGTCGCCGTAATCCGCCGTGATGAAAATGATCGGTACGTGCGCCGACTGCTTGCGGCTGCGGATCAGCGCCGCCGTCTCGAGGCCGTCCAGGCCCGGCATGTTGACGTCGAGAAGCACGACGGCGAATTCGCGCTGCAGCACCTGCCGCAGCGCCTGCTCGCCGGACGACGCGCAGACGAGGTTCTGTTTGAGCTCATCCAGAATCGTGCGAAAAACGACGTGCTTGTCCGGCCTGTCGTCGACGATCAGGATGCTTGCTTTCTCGTGCGCGATCCGCTCGTCCATCCCTACTCGCGCCAATAAAAGGCGAACATTCTCAACGCCGCAGCCATGCGCGCAGAACGCCCATCATGAGCTCGCCGTCCACCGGTTTCGACAGGTAGTCCCACGCGCCCGCCTCGATGCACTTTTCGCGATCGCCCTTCATGGCCTTGGCAGTGACCGCAATGATGGGCAGGTCCCTGCATGAGGGAATCTTGCGGATTTCGCGAATGGTATGAATGCCATCGATCTCCGGCATCATGATGTCCATCAGCACCGCGTCCACGTCGGGGCTGTCCTGCAGGTAGCGTATTGCATCGCGGCCGTTGTCATGAGCCACCACGGTCATCTGGTGCTCCTCGAGCAGCGAGGATAGCGCAAAGATGTTGCGCACGTCGTCGTCGACGATCATGACACGCTTGTTCTGCAGCGGCTCGTCGGAGCCGTGCAGGTCCTTCAGCACCGCGAGATGCGTCTCCGGCATTCTCGCCAGATCGCGATGCAGGAAAAGACTCGCCTGCTCCAGCAGCCGCTGCGGCGAGCGCACATCGCGAACGACCACGTTACGCGCGAAGCTGCGCCAACCGTCGAGGTGCACGCCTTCGGCGCCGTTGCCGTAGATGATGAACGGCAGATTCTCGCGCGAAGGCTCTTCCGGCATCTCGTACTGACCGGCAACGCCGTGAAGCGAGGGCAGCTCGGCATCGAGCACAACGCAATCGACGCGGTTGTTGCGCATCAGCTCGGAAGCTGCCTGCGGATCGGGGGCCGTCAGCACGCACACGTCCTCGGAATCGAATTGCTCCGCCAGTTCCTCGCGCCGGACGAGGCTCGACGCGACGATCAGCAGGTTCTTTTGCGCCGCGCGCGAGAACTGGCGCAGCTCGTCGAGCAGCGTTTCGACCACCTCCTTCTTCTGAATCGGCTTGGCGACGAACGCAAGAGCTCCCGCATTGAGCGCCTTGATGCGCGATTCGTCCGTCGAGATGACCGCGATCGGAATGTGCCGCGTCGCCATGTCGTTCTTGAGCCGATTGAGCACGCGCCAGCCGTCGATGTCCGGGAGGAAGAGATCGAGCGTGATCGCCGACGGCCTGAACTGACCCGCCAGCACGAGCGCAGCGGCGCCTTGCGAAGTCACGATGCCCTTGAATCCACGCTCGCGGCATGTATCGAGGAGGAAGCGCGCAAACCCGAGGTCGTTCTCGACGATCAGCAGCACCTGGTCGCCCGGACCGATGTCGTTGCGATCGTCTCCCACCTCGTTGATGAGACGATGAACGTCGACGCTGGCGCCTTCGTCGAGCGTGGCGAGCCCTTTGGCCTCATGCTCATCCGCGGCCTGGAACACGTCGGATGCATGCGCACCCGGACCTTTCGGCAGCGTCGCTGCGCTCGCCGGCTCCATCGATGGCGCAACCGTGCTGCTGGGCGACCAGATAACGGCGCTCTTGCGCGCCACGGCGCGCGGCACGGCATAAACCACCGGCAGATAGAGCGTGAAGGTGCTGCCGACGCGCGGCGTGCTGACGAGCCGGATCTCGCCGCCGAGCAGTCGAGCGAGCTCGCGGCTGATCGCAAGACCGAGGCCCGTGCCGCCGTATTTGCGGTTGGTGCTGCCGTCGGCCTGCTGGAAGGCTTCGAAGATGATCTGCTGCTTGTCCGGGGAGATCCCGATACCGGTGTCGGTGACTGAAAACGCGATCACTTCCGACGCGCGGTTGAGGCTCTCGTTCTGCGGGTTCCAGCCCGACTTGACCGGTTCGATCGCGAACGTGACGTGGCCTTCGTGCGTGAACTTGAACGAGTTCGACAGCAGGTTCTTCAGCACCTGCTGCAGCCGCTTGCTGTCGGCGTACATCGTCTTCGGCAACTGCGGGTGCATGCGCAGGAAGAAATCCACGTTCTTCGATTCGGCCACGTGACGGAACGTGCGCTCGACATAGCGACGGAGCTCCTCCAGAAGCAGGTCTTCCGGATCGACCGCAACGGTTCCCGATTCGATCTTCGACAAATCGAGGATGTCGTTGATGAGGGTGAGGAGGTCGTTGCCCGATGCATGGATCGTCTTGGCGAACTCCACCTGCTTGGCGCTCAGGTTGCCCTCGGTGTTGCGGCAAAGCTGATCGGAAAGGATGAGCAGGCTGTTCAACGGCGTGCGCAATTCGTGCGACATGTTGGCCAGGAACTCGGACTTGTATTTCGACGTGAGCGCGAGCTGCTCGGCTTTTTCCTCCAGCGCCTTTCTTGCCTGCTCCACCTCCTGGTTCTTGCGCTCGACTTCCTGGTTCTGGTGGGCGAGGAGCCCGGCCTTTTCCTCGAGCTCCTGGTTCGTCTGCTGCAGCTCCTGCTGCCGGCTTTGCAATTCCTGCGCGAGCGACTGCGATTGCTTCAGCAGATCTTCGGTCCGCGTATTGGCCTCGATGGTGTTGATCACGATGCCGATACTTTCCGTCAGCTGATCGAGGAACGCTTCGTGCGTTTGCGTGAAGCGGTCGAATGACGCGAGCTCGAGGACGCCTTTCACCTGCCCTTCGAACACCACCGGCAGCACCAATATGTTCTGTGGCGGCGCAGCCCCGAGTCCGGAGAAGATGGAGATGTAATCGAGTGGAACCTTGGAGAGCAGGATCTTTTCCTTCTCGATCGCGCATTGGCCGACCAGCCCTTCACCCAATTCGAGCTGCGTGCCAAGCGCGCTCTGGCCTTTGGCCGAGCCGTAGCTCGCGAGCAGCGTCAGCTTCGGCATGTCGCCCATCGCATCGAGCACGTAGAACACGGCGTGCTGCGCGGCGACCACCGGCGCAAGCTCGGACAGAATGAGGCGGCCCACCGTGTTCAAGTCCTTCTGCCCTTGCAGCATGCGGCTGAACTTGGCGAGATTGGTCTTGAGCCAGTCCTGCTCGGTATTCTTGCGCGTCGTGTCGCGCAGGTTGGCGATCATCTGGTTGGTGGTGTCCTTCAGCGCCGCGACCTCACCCTGCGCTTCCACCGTGATGGATCGCGTCAAGTCACCCTGCGTCACGGCCGTTGCCACTTCGGCGATGGCGCGCACCTGCGTCGTCAAATTGGCCGCGAGCTGATTCACGTTCTCGGTCAGGCCCTTCCACGTGCCCGCCGCGCCGGGCACTTTCGCCTGACCGCCGAGCTTGCCTTCGACGCCCACCTCGCGCGCAACGGTCGTCACCTGATCGGCGAACGTTGCGAGCGTATCGATCATGCTGTTGATGGTGTCGGTAAGCGCCGCGATCTCGCCCTTGGCTTCCACCGTCAATTTCTGTTGCAGGTCGCCGTTCGCGACAGCGGTCACCACGCGTGCGATACCGCGGACCTGGCTCGTCAGGTTGCCCGCCATGAAGTTCACGCTATCGGTCAGGTCTTTCCAGGTGCCCGCGACGCCCTTCACGTCGGCCTGGCCGCCGAGTATCCCTTCCGTGCCGACCTCGCGCGCCACCCGCGTCACTTCGGATGCGAACGAGGAGAGCTGGTCCACCATCGTGTTGATGGTGTTCTTCAATTCGAGGATCTCGCCCTTTACGTCCACCGTGATCTTCTTCGACAGGTCGCCGCTCGCAACGGCCTTGGTCACGTCGGCGATGTTGCGCACCTGGCCGGTGAGGTTCGAGGCCATGAAGTTCACGCTGTCGGTCAGGTCCTTCCATGTACCGGCGACACCTTGCACGTATGCCTGACCGCCGAGTCGTCCTTCGGTACCCACTTCACGCGCCACCCGCGTCACTTCCGACGCGAACGAGCGAAGCTGGTCCACCATCGTGTTGATGGTGTTCTTCAATTCCAGAATCTCGCCCTTCACGTCCACCGTGATCTTCTTCGACAGGTCGCCGGTCGCCACCGCGGTCGTCACCTCCGCGATGTTGCGCACCTGCGCCGTCAGGTTCGACGCCATCGAGTTCACCGATTCGGTCAGGTCCTTCCACGTGCCGGCAACACCCTGCACGTCGGCCTGTCCGCCGAGACGCCCTTCGGTACCCACTTCGCGCGCCACACGCGTCACTTCCGACGCGAACGACGAGAGCTGGTCCACCATCGTGTTGATGGTGTTCTTCAGTTCCAGAATCTCGCCCTTTACGTCCACCGTGATCTTCTTCGACAGGTCGCCGCTTGCAACGGCCTTGGTCACGTCGGCGATGTTGCGCACCTGACCGGTCAGGTTCGACGCCATCGAGTTCACCGATTCGGTCAGGTCCTTCCACGTGCCGGCAACACCCTGCACGTCGGCCTGTCCGCCGAGTCGTCCTTCGGTGCCCACTTCACGCGCCACCCGCGTCACTTCCGACGCGAACGAGCGAAGCTGGTCCACCATCGTGTTGATGGTGTTCTTCAATTCCAGAATCTCGCCCTTCACGTCCACCGTGATCTTCTTCGACAGGTCGCCG